>Ga0335075_10000518_pt1 | contig 67380 bp, 58 predicted proteins | sample Lox_Sample_24_FD_206723 | JGI IMG/M metagenome (GOLD analysis project Ga0335075, IMG submission 206723) | Soil microbial communities from Loxahatchee National Wildlife Refuge, Florida, United States - Lox_Sample_2.4 | ecosystem: Environmental > Terrestrial > Soil > Wetlands | place: USA...
TACGACCAGGCCGCCCTGCGCGAACTGCTCCGCAGCGGCGGCGGCGCTCAAACCGTCTCCGGACCGGTCAACACCCGCGTCGCTGTGTTGAACGCCATCGGGTCCGACGAGCGCAGTGCCACCTGACCAGCTCTTGAAGGCTCTTGGAGGCAAGGGCCGTATGGTCAGCTTATGGGCATCGATGTCACCGTATTGCGGGTGTTCACCGACTCGGCGGGGAATTTTGGCAATCCGCTGGGGGTCGTCGACGCCAGCACCGTCGAGGCCCAGTGGCACCAGCGCGTGGCGACCCAATTAGGCTACAGCGAAACGATTTTCGTCGATTTGCCGAGTGCTGGATCTAGCACTGCGGATGCTCGTATCTACACCCCGCTGACCGAATTGCCGTTTGCCGGGCACCCGACGGTCGGGGCCTCATGGTGGCTGCGTGCCAGGGGTACACCGATCCGCACACTGCAGGTACCGGCAGGGATTGTCCAGGTGAGCTACGACGACGACCTGACCGCGATCAGCGCCCGCTCGGAATGGTCCCCGGAGTTTGCCATTCACGATCTCGAATCACTCGATGAACTCGCAGCCGCCGACGCCGCCGACTTCCCCGACGATGTGCCGCATTACCTGTGGACGTGGATCGACGAGCCCGCCGGGTCGCTGCGCTCCCGGCTGTTCGCTGCCAGTCTGGGGGTCACCGAAGACGAAGCCACGGGGTCTGCGGCTGTGCGGATGACCGAATATCTCAGCCGCGACTTGACGATCACCCAGGGTAAGGGATCGGTAATCCAGACCACCTGGAGTCCGGAGGGCTGGGTTCAGGTGGCCGGTCGCGTCGCCGACGATGGTGTGACGCACTTGGTCTGAACCGTCTCGGGCCGTTCTACACCGCCATTTGCCTGACGCGGATCAGCAACTGCCCCTCGAGCCCAGCGGCGCGGTGAACGCCGATCTCGGCAACTTCCGGAGACGTCACTATCGCGGCAAATGCGGCGGCCGAAGGGTATTCGACCAGCACGCAGGTGTCCCAGATGTCCTCGACATCACCGATTACCAGCGACGCGATGACGCCACCGAACAGCACCTTTCCGCCACCCTGTTCGATGACGTTCTGCATCGGTGCAGCGTAGAGGTCGTAGGCTTGGCGCCCGGTCAGGTCAGTGGCGCGTCCGTCGGGATAGACCGCCTTCGCCCGGAACCGGAGCAGGTTGAGCATCACAACAGGGCCGCCGGAGTCGTCCGCCATCAACGCTTCGACACGGGAAGCCGTTGGGTAGACAGCGTTTTCGACGTCCACGTGGTCGTCTCCTCACTCCTTGCGGTGCAACACCGCGGCGAGGTGGTGCTGCAGCGGTTGTCCGACCGCGCCCATCTGCAACGAGTACGACAGCTCGTCGCCGTCGACCCGGAAGCGGCGGCCAACCGCGGTCACTTCCTTGGCGGTTGGTGTCAGGCCGATCTGCTTGGCGGTCATCTCGAGCTCGATCGCCGTGCCGTCGACGGTGTAGGTGCCCACTTCGATTTCGGTGATGCCGCTTGGGTGTGCAAGCACCAGTTCGATGTGACCGGGTCGCGGTACCCGAAGATATCCCGTCTCGGCATGCAGCGGTTTGCCGTCCGTTGCGTCCCTGGTCTTTTGCGCGTACACCAAAAACGGCTTGCCCAAGTGGGAGAACGCGACCTGCTCGAGGTAGTCGAACGGCTCGATTGTCGGATACTTCCCGGACCCGCGACCCTCCCACACACCGAGCAGCGGAGCGAGCGCGTGCAGGTCAGTGTGCAGGTCAGGCGGCATCCAGTCAGCCTAATGAGGATGGACGTCGGCGGTGCGAACACGCTCGGGACGAAAGCCGCGACCGACGACAATCGGCGGGATGAACTGCAACGGCCCGCGGCCGACGAACTTCGGGATACGGATCGGCGACAGGTCACCGGTCAAATAAGGTTCGACGGCCCTGTTCTGGATCAGCACCTGACCGGCCTGGATGATCCGGGCGGGCAGCTCGCGCCGGCGTTGCACCTTGGCGAGGTCGGCATCTGACAACCGACCTTCGCGCAGCGGGCCGGTCAGAATGTTGGCTGCGGCCACTGCGTCAGCCACAGCGAGGTTGATACCGACTCCGCCGGCCGGCGACATGGCATGCGCCGCATCGCCGATGCACAGCAGGCCCGTCCGCCACCAAGTCTGGAGCCGATCCACCCGCACGTCGAGCTGGCTGGTGTCGTCCCAGGAGTGCAGGTCGTCGACGTGGTCACGCAACTTCGGCGACACGGATGCCAAAAGCTTTTTGAAGTCGTCCAGCGAGCCGTCTCGTGGATTCTGTCCCTTCGGCATCAGATGCGCGACCTGCCAGTAGTCGCCCCGATAGATCATGCCTATCAGCAGGCCCTTACGGAGGATTGCAAAGAGTTCTTGAGGGTCGCCCGGACGCCACTTGAGTCGGAACCACAACACGTCCATCGGCGAGGCGGCGCTGGCGGTCTGCAGTCCCGCCGCGGCCCGCACCGCCGATGCGCGCCCGTCGGCGCCGACCACCAGCTCAGCACGCACCTCCAGCTCGGGTGTGCGCGCCCCGACGACCCGGCCGCCGTCGACGATCAGGTCTTTGACCTCCGCGTTGCGGACCAGGGTGAATTCCGGGTAAGCAGTTGCCTTTTCGGCGAGGAAATCCAGGAAGTCCCACTGCGGCATCAACGCGATGTACGGGTGTTTGAAGCCCAGCCACTTGAGCGCGCTGAAGTTGCCGAAGGTACGAAGGGAGCCATCGGTGTCGAAGGCAACCCGGGTGATCTTGGTGTGCGGCAAGCGCAGGAACTCATCGATGAATCCCAGCTCGTCCATGATCCGCAGGGTGGTCGGATGCACGGTGTCGCCGCGGAAGTCGCGCAGGAAGTCATTGTGCTTCTCCAAGACAACAACCTGGACTCCGGCACGGGCCAGCAACAGAGCATGGACCAGGCCCGCGGGACCACCACCGGCAACACAGACCTGGGTTCGCATAACTCGTGTCACGCGCCGACCCTACCTGCGGTCGACCGGCTCACTGGCAGGCTCTTAGACGGACCGGTCAACCGGACGTGGCCACCTTGCGGTGTGCGCGCAGCGCCTGGATCTCGCGCTCGAAATCGTCTGCAGAGGAAAAGGACCGGTACACCGAGGCGAATCGCAGATAGGCCACCTCGTCGAGTTCTCGCAGCGGACCGAGGATCGCAAGCCCGACCTCGTGGCTGGGGACTTCCGGTGCACCACTGGCCCGCACCGCGTCTTCGACCTGCTGGGCCAGCAGGTTCAGCGCGTCGTCGTCGACCTGGCGGCCCTGGCAGGCCCGGCGCACACCGCTGATCACTTTGTCGCGGCTGAAGGGTTCGGTCACACCACTACGCTTGACAACCGCTAGCACCGCGGTCTCCACGGTGGTGAATCGCCGTCCGCACTCCGGGCATGACCTGCGGCGCCGGATGGCCTGACCCTCATCGGTCTCCCGGGAGTCGACCACGCGGGAGTCGGGATGGCGACAGAACGGACAGTGCATGACCGCTCCTTCGCCGCGCCGCCAACGGGATGTCTGAGACCACCCCGAGCGTACCTGCGCGCTCCCCGCAGGCCTAGCGTCATCAAAGGTCGCGCGCGGTATCCGCGGCCGTCACGGCAGTTATCGACCACCATTGAGCCATCCGGGTTTCGGCGGTGCACAGCGGGGCCGTCAGCCCACCGGCGCGATCAGCGTCTGACCGGCGGCCACCGTCGCGGAGTCGAGATCGTTGAGTTCGCGGATGCGCGCGGCGACCTGGCCGATCGGTGCATCGGGCGCGACGCGGGCCGCAAGGTGCTGCAGCGTTTCCCCCGGCTCGACACGTACCACGGCGAGTCGGTCGGGCAGCTGGGCGGCCGCCTGCTCGGAGCCGCCACGCAGCATGCCACCGAAGTGCGCCACCAGCCCGAGCCACACGGTGATCAGCGCCGCGAGCAGCGCCAGTGCCACCGTGGTCGCCGGCGTGATCGGACGGGGCCGATGTGGCGCCGTCGACATCAATACGCCGGTGCCCCGGTAGCGCGGGGGCGCTGCGACGGGCCTGCACGGCTGCGGACCCCGTGATCCGGGACGGCCACCGCGGCCTGTCGGACGCACCTGGACCGGCCGGCAACGGATCGGCGCGCTCGGTGAGATCGTCTCGATGGGCATCATGTGCGTTCCTCCACTCGGCTCGTGTCGATCACTTGTTCGAAGCATAATCGATAATACGTTCGAATTCCGAACATGTGATCGAACTGTTGCACACGCAGTGGACGATAGAACAGGCCACCGACAACTTTCGCAGCCGCCACAGCGGCAACAACGCGACACGCCTCGAACACATGTTTGATATCGCGCCTGAATGCGGCTACATTCGTTCGTATGAGCGACAGCGACAGACCGGACGGCGACCCTGGCCGCACTGCGCGATCTGCAGACTCAGGGCTAACCGAACGACAGCGCACGATTCTGGACGTCATCCGCGCTTCGGTGACCAGTCGCGGCTATCCGCCCAGCATTCGGGAAATCGGAGATGCGGTGGGTCTGACGTCGACGTCGTCGGTGGCTCACCAATTGCGCACACTCGAGCGCAAGGGCTATCTGCGCCGTGACCCCAACCGCCCACGCGCTGTCGATGTTCGCGGCGCCGACGACACCGCCCGGCCGACGGTTCTCACCGACGTCGCGGGCTCGGACGCGCTGCCAGAACCCACCTTTGTTCCGGTTTTGGGGCGGATCGCGGCGGGCGGGCCGATCCTGGCCGAGGAAGCCGTCGAAGACGTCTTTCCGCTGCCGCGGGAGCTCGTCGGCGAGGGCGCGCTGTTCTTGCTCAAGGTGGTCGGAGACTCGATGGTCGACGCCGCGATCTGCGACGGCGACTGGGTCGTGGTCCGTCAGCAGAACGTCGCCGACAACGGTGACATCGTGGCGGCCATGATCGACGGAGAGGCCACCGTCAAGACCTTCAAGCGCACCGGTGGCCACGTTTGGCTGATGCCGCACAACCCCGCCTTCGACCCCATTCCGGGCAACGACGCCGCCGTGCTCGGCAAAGTTGTCACGGTGATCCGCAAAATTTGACGGCTGCGGCCGAAGCGGCTATTCGGCCTTGGTGAAGCCGTTCGCCTGGGCGATTTCTTCGGTCGCGAACCATATCTCGGCGAGCGTGTCCTCATAGAGTTCGCTGTCGGGCATGTAATAGACCCCAAAACTGGCGTTTGCCTTGACCGGGTATCCGTCGGGCACCTGGTAGGGGTCATCCATCGGAAGATGAATCGCTAACTGGCCGTGTGCAATTGGCGCTGCCACAGCGAAGTGGGTGGTGTCGTCGTCGGCGTCAGCGGCTGCATGTCGCCCGCTTCGGACTTCGCTCTCCGTTGGGATCCGTGTCGGAGCCGTGTCCACCGCGTCGGGATCCTCGTCGAACTGCTCGTCGAAGTGTTCGTCGAAGTGTTCGTCGAAGTGCTCATCCAAGTCTTCGTCCGAGCGTTCGTCTGAGTCTTCGTCCACGTCGGAAAACTCAGCGGGACTTTCCATTTCGTCAGAGGGCGGCTCTTCGACCAAGTCCGGACGCCCCGGTGGCATCCAGTCGCCGGCCGCCTGGCTGGGCAGACGCACGGTGCGCGGACGCGGCGCCCGGTAGTCGGACAAGTTTGACGACGCGAGCTCGTTGTCGGGTTCCGGTGACCACTGTGCGACAGACTCGGTACCGGCCGGATAGCCGACCTCGTCGGCACTGCCACGTTCGACGGCCCCGGTCTTGCGCCCGGATGCGCGGCGTAACCGCCCTCGCACGGTCACCAGCGCGGCCATCCCGGTCAGCAGCACCAGCGCAGCGACGCCGAGGGGCATCCACCACCGATGCCAGTTCCACGCGCCGCCCCCGCCGGGACCCGACGCCGAACCGGCCGGCATCTTCTCCCCGGGCACCTGCAGACCGGACAGTGACGACGCCAAGTTCGCCGGCTGGGTGCTGAAAGTGTTCTTCGCCTGATTCCAGGCGATCTGGCCACCGGTGAACTTCTGCGTCAACACGTCCCTGTTCGCCGCCTGATCGCCCACCGGCGCGCCCAGTTTGCCAATCGCTCCACCGAGTTTGTCCCATGCAGCCCTGATCGCGCCGCGGACCACATACGCGCCGTGCTCGGGCGTCCAGAAGATGACCGGCTTGTCGGCGGCGGCGAACGCGCTCACCCGACTGGTCGGCTTGAGACCGCCGTCGGTCTCAGCGGCGATCGGGAAGGCGAGGCTGCCGCCCGGGCCCCCCACCGACTCGTACTTCGCCAGGATGTCGCTTTCGACGGCGTTGGCGCCGGTGGCAGGGCTGAAGAAGACCTTGCCGCCGGCGAAGTTCTGGACCAGCCCGTCGCCAGCGACCGGATACGGGTCGCCTTGTTTGGCGCCCAGCGGGCCGGAGGGCCCGCCGGCAGCACGCCACGCCATGTTGATGGCCGCGGTCGGGTCGATAGGTACTTGCAAGTCGGTGAGCTTGCTCGCCAGGTCGGGTGGGACGGTGGTGAAGGTCTTGGTCAGCCGATTCCATGACACCCGGCCGGCGCTGAAATCCTGGGTGGCAAGCTCGCCGTCATAGGCTTCGTCGCCGACGGGAACGCCGAGCGCCCCACCGGAGCTACCGAGTTTGTCCCACGCCGCGTTGATCGCCCCGCGCACAACGAAGGCCCCGTGTTCGGGGGTCCAGAAGATCACTGGCTTGTCGCCGGCCGAGAAGGTGCTGACCCGGCTGTCGGGTCCGGCCAGCCCCGGCACCTCGTTGATGGTCGGGAAACCCAGATCGCTGGCGGCCGGGCCGCCGAGGGCTTCGTATTTGTCCAGCACGGCACCCGACATCGATTTGGCGCCGGTGGCCGGGGTGAAGAACATCTTGCCGTGCACGAAGTCCTGGGCGAATCCCGGCCCGGCGGCGTAGCACTCACCCTGCTTGGGACCGAGATCCGAATGCTCCCCGCCGGCGTCCTTCCACGCCGCGGTGATCGCATCGTCGGCATCGCCCAGCGGGGATGCCGACGCAACAGGCTCCAACAGTGCCGTAGACAGCCCAACGGTCAGCGCCACCAGACCAAGCGCTGCGCGCCCCACGATGGTGCCCGATCGACCTTGTTGCCTTACCATCAGACCTCCCGGTCGCGGTGCCGGCCCGCACCTGTGGCCAGTCTCGACGCCCCGGCAAGCTGACACAACTGGATGCTCGCCGCCGACATTTGCAATGCCATAGCGGAGACACTACGGAAGCAGTTACCCGCCGACGTTGAAATGATCCCCATAACGCGCTGGGTGTCGCACTCTGGTCATTCGCTTTTGGGTTACCGTGCCCGATACCGGGGTAGGTCCCCATGGCAAAGCGGCACACGGAAACGGAGCGGACATGGGTGCTTCCGGGCCGGTCTGGTCCGTCATCGTTGCCGTAATAGCCGGGCTCGTCCTGATCGACTACCTGTTCAGCGTCCGCCGCAGCCACACGCCGACATTGCACGAAGCGGCCGCATGGTCGGCCATTTACCTCGGAATTGCGATCGCGTTCGGCGTTGGCGTGTGGGCCTTTGGTGGGGCATCCCGGGGCATCGAATACTTCGCCTGCTATGTCAGCAACGAAGCCCTTTCCATCGACAACCTGTTCGTATTTCTGTTCATCGTGAGCAGTTTCGCTGTGCCGCGAATCGCCCAGCAGAAAGTGCTGCTATTCGGAATTCTCTTGGCGCTGGCCGCGCGCACCGGATTCATCTTCATCGGTGCCGCGCTGATCACGACCTTCGATTGGGCGTTCTACCCGTTCGGGATCCTCCTGATGATCATGGCGATCAACCTGGCCAGACAGTCGGAATCGAGAGGCCCCCGCACGGATACACTCATCATCCGCACCGCCAGACGGTTAGTGCACACCTCGGACAACTATGACGGCGACCGGCTGTTCACCGTCGAGCACGGGCGTCGGGTGATGACACCGATGCTGCTGGTCATGATCGCCCTCGGCGGGGCGGACATCTTGTTCGCCTTCGATTCCATTCCGGCGCTGTTCGGGCTGACCCAGAACGTCTACCTGGTGTTCTCGGCCACCGCGTTGTCGCTGTTGGGCCTGCGTCAGTTGTATTTCCTGATCGATGGCCTGCTCGACCGGCTGGTGTACCTGTCCTACGGCCTCGCGGCGGTGCTGGCTTTCATCGGTGTCAACCTGATTCTGCAGGCCCTGCACGACAACAACATTCCCGTCATCAACCACGGCAATCCAGTCCCGGTCGCCGAACTGAGCACCAGCTTGTCGTTGACGGTGATCATTGTCATCCTGCTCGTCACGACGTTGGCATCGTTGCTATCGCCGCGAGGACGCGCGCAGCATGCCGTTGCCGGGGCCCGACGGCACGCGACGGAGTACCTCAATCCGGATTACGAGACCGACGCGACGGCGCGGGAAGCGCTGTTCACCCGGCTACGCACCGAAGAGAACGAGATCGCCTCGCTCCCAGCGAAATACCGGACGAGAATTCGGCGGGAAGCCGAGTTGATGGAGCTGCTCGGGCAAGCCCACCGAGCGCACGACGCAGGCCGGCCGGGCTAGACGCCGAGGCTCGACCCGACGGCTCGGCTAGACGCCGAGGCTGCGACCGATGATTTCCTTCATGATTTCGGTCGTGCCACCGTAGATCGTCTGCACCCGTGCATCGAGATAGGCTCGCGCAATTGGGTATTCGCGCATGTAGCCGTAGCCGCCGTGTAATTGCAGGCAGCGATCGATCAGGTGTACCTGCTTCTCGGTGGAGTACCACTTGGCCATTGCGGCCTGCTCGGCAGACAGTTTCTCGTCGAGGTGCAGGCGGATGAACTCGTCGACCATCATGCGCACCGCGGTGGCCTCGGTTGCCAGCTCGGCCAGCAGGAATCGGCTGTTCTGAAAACTCCCGATCGACCTGCCAAAAGCCTTGCGCTCCTTGGTGTATTGCAGCGTCTGCTCCAGCACGGTCTCCATTGCGGTGGCGGCCATGATCGCGATCGAAATGCGTTCCTGCGGCAGGTTTTGCATCAGGTAGATGAAGCCCAAGCCCTGTTCACCGAGCAAATTCTCCGCGGGCACCTTGACGTCGGTGAACGACAGCTCGGCGGTGTCCTGGGCGTCCAGGCCGATCTTGTCCAGGTGCCGGCCGCGCTCGAAGCCCTCCATGCCTCGTTCGACCGCCAGCAGCGAAAAGCCTTGCGCGCCCTTGTCCGGATCAGTCTGGGCCACCACGATCACCAGATCCGAGTTGATGCCGTTGGTGATGAACGTCTTTGACCCGTTGAGCACGTAATGGTCGCCCTGCTTGACCGCACGGGTCTTAATGCCCTGCAAGTCGCTGCCGGTGCCCGGCTCGGTCATGGCGATCGCGGTGATCAGCTCGCCGGTGCAGAACTTGGGTAGCCACCGCTCCCTTTGCTCCTCGTTGGCCAAACGCAGCAGATAGGGCGCCACCACATCGTTGTGCAGCCCGAATCCGATGCCGCTGTAGCGGCCGGCGGTGGTCTCCTCGGTGATGATCGTGTTATAGCGGAAGTCGGGGTTGCCGCCGCCGCCGTACTGCTCGGGCACTGCCATGCCCAGGAAGCCCTGTTTGCCGGCCTCCAACCACACCCCGCGGTCGACGATCTTCGCCTTCTCCCAGTCCTCGTGGTAGGGCGCGACGTGGCGGTCCAGAAACGCCCGGTAGGACTCGCGGAACAGTTCATGCTCGGGCTCGAACAAGGTGCGCTGATATTTGACGGCGCTACCCATTGGATCACCTCCGGCGGGGTGGGGACTGTGCCGCCCAAGATATACCAACTACCAACCGGATGGTTGGGCGGCCCAAGGTGGCACCCTGGCTTACAGTCAGCGACGTGGACGAGACGCTCCTGGTGCAGGAACGCGGGCAACTGCTCGAGTTCTCCTACACCGACATGCTCTGCTACGCCGGGCCGTATTCGCCGGGTGGTGTGGCAAATGCCTTCAAGGTGATGCAGCGGGCATTCGCGGCGCTGTCCCCCAACCAACCGCCGCGGCGGCGCTCAATCGTCATCCGCACCGCCTTCCAGGGGCCAGGGGCCCGCGACGGCTTCGAAGCCGTCACACGTGCGGTGACCGACGGCCGCTACACGGTCGACCTGAGCCTGGCGCGACCCCACCGCGGTCGGCTGCTGCAGAGTTTCGTCTTCCAGATCTCCATCGCCGGCCGCGCGGCGACACTGTTGCTTCGCGAGGGCTTCGTCACCGCCGAATTCATCGACCTCGCGAGCAAATCCGACCGGGATCAAAATGAAGAGGCGCATCTGGACCGGCTCAAGGCAGAGCTGGCGCAGCGGGTGCTGGCGGCACCCGCCGAAGACGTCTATGAGCTGGCCGACTGATTTCTGCCCCACCGCCCCGCTAAGTTCCTGACCGGGGTTTCCGGCGTTTCCGCTGTCTGCGGCCCCACTATGTCGCGGAGAACTGGCGCAAACTGGCAGCCAGGGCGATCGGCACCCTCGCCTTGATCCGGGTGCCGTCGTTGGTGTGCTCGGTCTGCTGAACGCGGCCGTCGGCATGCACGCGTGAGACCAAATCGCCACGGTCATAGGGGATGACAACGTCGACCGCGGTATCAGTCGGCCTTGCCAGCTCGGCCATCCGTCGGCGCAGCGTGTCGATGCCTTCCCCGGTGTGCGCCGAAACGAACACGGCGCGCGGCAGCGCGCGGCGCAGCTTGGCCAGCGCCAAATCTCCTGCGGCGTCGATTTTGTTGACCACCAACAACTCCGGCGCGGCATCGCCGTGATGGTCGGCGATTACCTCGGAAATCACCTGGCGCACGGCGCTAATCTGCGCCAGCGGGTTGACGTCGGAGCCGTCGACCACATGCACCAGCAAATCGGCGTCGACGACCTCTTCCAGCGTCGAGCGAAACGCCTCGACCAACTGGGTAGGCAGGTGCCGCACGAAACCGACGGTGTCGCTGACCACGAACGGCCGGCCGTCGTCGAATTCGCCGCGGCGCGTAGTGGGTTCCAGCGTCGCGAACAGGGCGTCCTGCACCAGCACGCCGGCGCCGGTCAGCGCGTTGAGCAGGCTCGACTTGCCGGCGTTGGTGTAGCCGACGATCGCGATCGACGGCAAGTCGCTGTCCAGCCGACGGCTACGCTGGGTGTCGCGAACCTGCTTCATCGCCTTGATGTCGCGGCGCAACTTGGACATTCGCTCGCGGATGCGGCGCCGGTCGGTCTCGATCTTGGTTTCACCGGGACCACGCAGGCCCACCCCGCCGCCACTGCCACCGGCGCGACCACCGGCCTGCCGCGACATCGACTCACCCCAACCACGCAGCCGCGGCAACATGTACTCCATCTGCGCCAGGGTCACCTGGGCCTTGCCTTCGCGGCTGGTGGCGTGCTGAGCAAAGATGTCCAGGATCAGCGCCGTGCGGTCGATGACTTTCACCTTGACGGCCTTCTCCAATGCGGTCAGCTGCGCCGGGGACAGCTCGCCGTCGCAGATGACGGTGTCGGCACCGGTGGCCAGCACCACATCGCGCAGCTCGGCGGCCTTGCCCGAACCGATGTAGGTCGAAGCATCCGGCTTGTCGCGGCGCTGGATCATGCCCTCGAGCACCTGCGAACCGGCGGTCTCGGCGAGCGCAGCCAATTCGGCGAGGCTGGCCTTGGCATCCGCGGCGCTGCCTTCGGTCCATACGCCGACCAGAACGACGCGCTCGAGGCGCAGTTGCCGGTATTCGACCTCGGAGACGTCGGCGAGTTCGGTGGACAACCCGGCAACACGGCGCAGCGCCGAACGGTCGTCAAGCGCGAGCTCACCGGTGCTGGGTGGCAATTGGTCAGGAAATTCTGGATATGTCATAGGCAATTAGATGGTGCACCTCGAAGTTGGGACGTGCACCCGCATCAACGCTGTGCTGCCTGCCACCATTCCTCGCTGAGTTCGCCCCGCGCCACCAGGACTGACGGCCCACGCAGGTAGCTGGCGGCCTCGGTGACGGTGACGACGACATCGCCGCCCGGGATCCGCACGGTGAGCGTGCCGCCGACCGCACCGGCATAGGACAGTGCAGCCACCGCGGCGGCGACGGTTCCGGTGCCGCACGAACGGGTTTCGCCCACCCCGCGCTCGTGTACCCGCATGGTTACCGTGCCGTCAGCCGGCGCCGTCAGAACCTCGATGTTGACTCCGTCCGGAAACTGCGCCCGGTCGAAGATCACCGGCGCCGCGACGTCCAGGGCCGCCAGCGCTTCGACGGTCAACTCCGGGTCGACACAGGCCAGGTGCGGGTTGCCGACGTCGACCGCCAGCCCGCTGAAGGTGCGGCCACCGATAACAGCCTGTCCCTCCCCCAACGTGTTGGTTTTACCCATGTCGACGCTGACATCGGCGGTGGTCGCATCAACGCGATGCAGGACGACCGGCCGCGGGCCGGCCAGTGACCCGACGACGAACTCGTCGCGCGATTCCAAACCGCTGGCCCGCAGATAATGCGCGAATACCCGAGCGCCGTTGCCGCACATCTGTGCCGTCGAACCGTCGGCGTTGCGGTAGTCCATGTACCAGTCGTCGGCGGTCACGCCGTCCGGCACGCGATCGAGCACCCCGGCGACCAGCGCGGCACCCGCGGTAGTGACCCGCAGCACCCCGTCGGCACCGAGCCCACGGGGCCGATCGCACAACGCCGACACCACCGCGGGCGTCAACGTCAGCGTGGCCTCCAGGTCCGGCAACACCACGAAGTCGTTCTGGGTGCCGTGGCCTTTGGCGAAAATCATGCGCGGATCACCTGCTCAGGATACGTGCCGCCAGGCGCGCAGGGCCGCGGCGACAACCTCCGCATTATCAACCGCCCTGCCGGCGTCCAGCCAATGAATCCGGTGGTCGCGGCGAAACCACGACCGTTGCCGCCGCACGTAGCGGCGGGTGCCGGTGAAGGTCGGTTCCCGCGCCGCGTCGCCGCTGCCACCGGCGTCGAAGTCGGCGATCACCTGCGCATAGCCCAACGCCCGCGACGCGGTGATGCCATCACGCAGCCCGCATCCGAGCAGCCCGGCCACTTCGTTGACGAGACCGGCATCGAACATCGTCTCGGTGCGTCGGGCCAGTCGCTCGTCGAGAAGCGCAGTATCGCAATCTAATCCGACGATCACGGTGTCCCAGCGAGGTGTGCCGATGGTGGGTGCCGACGCAGCGAACGGCTGACCGGTGAGTTCCACCACCTCCAGCGCGCGCACGATACGCCGGCCGTCGGTCGGCAGGATCGACGCCGCGGCCGCGGGATCGCGATCGGCCAGTTCGGCGTGCAAACGCTCCACCCCGACCTCGCCGAGCCGCTGCTCCCATTCGGCCCGCACCGCCGGGTCGGTCGCCGGGAACGACCAGTCGTCGAGCAGCGATTGAACGTACAGCATCGACCCGCCCACGATGACCGGCGCGGCGCCGCGGGCCGCGATCGCCTCGACGTCGCTGGCGGCCTCCCGCTGGTAGCGGGCGACCGTCGCGGTCTCGGTGACGTCGAGGACGTCGAGCTGGTGATGCGGAATGCCGCGGCGTTGCGCGACAAGCAATTTCGCGGTGCCAATATCCATTCCGCGGTAGAACTGCATCGCGTCGGCATTAACGATTTCACCGCCGAGCCGCTCTGCGATGTCGAGAGCCAGCTGCGACTTACCGGTGCCCGTCGGGCCGACGATCGCCAGCGGCCTCACGGCTGCCAGACACCGGCGAAGTACCCGACGCCGTAGGGTGCCGCCCGGTGCAGCTCCTTGGCCGACCGCGGTGCCGGCCTGGCCAGACCCGCCAGCACACCGAACGCGACCCGCCCCACCACCTGCTCGGGCAGCTGGGTCAGCGCGGGGACGTCGCCGCTGCCCAGCGCGTCGTCCAGGGCACGCTGGACATCGATGTCCGCCGGGCGGTAACCGCCCGGCGCTGCCGGGGTCAAGGTGTTCGCGCCGTCGGCGATGACCAACACGCCGGTCGGCTCGGTCGATTGTTCGACCTCGGCGCGCAGTTGCCTGCCCAGGGCCAACGAGGTCTCGGCGTTGTGGTTCGCGGCGTACACCCGGACCTCGGCGCGAGCGTCGGGCTGAGCCTGCGCCCGCATCCACCCGGCGATCAACGCGCACAGCGGCAGCTCCCCCGGCCGGCCGGTTGCCTGTGGCGAAAGCCGCACCACCAGCTCGACGCCGAAACCCGCGAAAGTACCGACGCTGTCCGGCCCGATTGCGCGGTCCGCGGTCCCGACGCCGACGACCACCCAGCGCGGCGGCAGTGCGGCGACAGCGGCGACCATGGCTGCCCGCAGCTCAGCCACCTCGTCGGCCGCCGCTCCGGCGAGCTCGGGGACCAGCACCGGCGCGGACGGAATGATCGCGATGGTGCTCAACACGCAACCAAACTAACGTTCTGACGGTGCCAAGGATCGGCCGGTGGCTTTCGACGGCCACCTGCCAAACCTCTCCATCGAGACGGCCTCGCCCCTGGCCAGCGCCACCGTGGACACGATCATCACGATCACCGCCACCACCAGGCCGACGATTTCCAGACCGTCGACGTGCAGGTCCTCGGAGAGCACGGTGATGCCCAGGATCCACCCGACCACCGGTTTGGCCAGCGTCATGGTCGGCAACGAGGCCGTCAGCGCGCCCGCGCGAAAAGACGCCTGTTGAAACACCATGCCGGCCAACGCAACCGCGACCAAGGCATACAATTCGGGCGCGCGCAGCAACGCCCCCAGGCCGCTGTGGGCCGCCCCGACGGCACCCTTGGTCAGCACCGCGAACAGCGCCAGCGAGGAACCCGCCACCACCGCCAGCAGCACCGCGGCGACCGCACCCGACCAGATCCGGGCGCCCAGCACACAGAGCAGCAGTGCCGGGCCCATCACAATGGCCACCACCACCCAGGTTTCCAGCGAGGCACGCTGCTGGTCCGACGTCGGATTGCCGACCATCACAATGGCCGCCACCGCGCCGGCCAGCGCCGCCGCCCAGAACCATTCCCAGGCGGTTACCCGGTGATGGGTGATTCGCGCGTTGATCGGCAACGCGAACAGCAACACCGTCACCTGCAGCGCGGTCACCAGCATCACCGAGCCCAGGTTCAGCGCCGCGGCCTGCAGCGCGTAATTGCCCACCGCGGCCGCACCCCCCAGCCACCATCGGGTGTCGCGCAACGACAGCAGGAACAACTCCCATGCGCCGACGGGTTTGTCGACGATCTCGTGCGCGGAACGCTGTCGGATGACCGAGCCGATCGCCGACACCAGTGCGGCGCCCAAGGCAAGCAATATGGCGACATCTGCCGTGCTCATGAGCGACCTCCTCACCGACCGTCGACAACTGTTCCATGCACACGGTACTGAGTTGAGCACCCACGCCCTCGGCGTGCCGCGCGCCCACAAACGCCGGAACCGCCTTTGCTCAGCAATTCAAGGGCATGGGCAAACGTCATGACGACGCCTCCTTGGCGAGGATCACGTCACGTCCGGCGCCGGCCGCGATGCTGGCCGCCTCGCCGCGGGCCAGGCCGATGGTCGAGACGATCACCACGACCGCGGCGGCGATCAACGCAAACACCTCGGGACCGTGGGCACGCAACGTCTCGTCGAGCACCAGGACGCCGAGCAGCGACGCCACCACCGGTTTGGCCACGGTCACCGTCGGTAGCGACGCGGTCAGCGCGCCGGCACGGAACGCCGACTGCTGAAAGATCATCCCGGCCAGCGCGGCAGGTATCAGACCGTAGGCTTCCGGCGCCCGCAGGAATGCGCCGAAGCCGCCGGAAACCGCCCCGACCGCGCCCTTGGTCAGCACCGCGAACAGCGCCAGCGACGAGCCCGCTACCACCGCCAGCAGCACGGGTGCGGCCGGACCGCCCGACCAGAGCCGCGCGCCCAGCACGCACAACACCAAGACCGGACCCATGAGGACGGCCACCGTCAGCCAGGCTCCCGGCGAACCCCGCGAGTGACCGGCGCTTGGGTCGCCGACGGTGAGCAGCACCGCCAACGCGGCGGCGAGCAGCACGGCCCACATCCACTCCGCCCGGGTCACCCGGTGACCAGCCAGCCGCGCATAAATCGGCAGCGCGAACAGCAGCGAGGTCACCTGCAGCGCCGTCACGAGCATCACCGAACCCCACGCCAAGGCGGCGGCCTGCAGGCTGTAGTTGGCCACGGCAGCGGCGCCGCCCAGCCACCACCGGGTGTCTCGCAACGACAACCGGAAGAGCTCGAGGTGGCCGACCGGCTTGTCGGTGATCTCCTGCGCCGACCGCTGCCGGATCACATCCCCGATCGCGGACGCGAACGCGGCGCACAGCGCGATCAGCGCCGCGAAATCCGCTTTCGACATGCGATCTCCTCGCCGAGGGCCAGTGCGCGGTCGGTTACCCACCCCGACTATTCACCAACAGTTTCCACGAACAGCCTATGGCGCTGTCGGTCTGCGGAGATCAAGGCAGCAGCAGCGGCTCCATCTCCGGGGCGGGCAGTATCGGCTGACCGTGACCGTCAGCGGCCATCGTGGCCGCTTCACCGCGGGCCAGCGCCGTCGTCGCGACGATCACCGAGACCACCGCCGCCACCAGCACAAACATCTGCGGCCCCGGAGTGTCCAGCGTCTCGCCGAGCACGGTGACACCCAGCACCGAGGCCACCACCGGCTCGGCGACGGTCATCGCGGGCAGCGAGGCGGTCAACGTGCTGGCACGGAACGCCGACTGCTGAAAAACCGTCCCGACCAGCGCCGCCAATGCCCAGGCATACAGTTCGGGGGCGCGCAGCAACGCACCCGGTCCGTCCCGGACCACCTCGATGACGCCCTTGGTCAGCACCGCGAACAACGCCCACGACGACGCCGAAACCACCGCCAGCAGCACCGCGGCGACTGCACCCGACCAGATCCGGGCGCCCAGCACACAGAACACCAGGGCGGGACCCATCACGGCAGCCACGACGATCCAGGTTCGCAGCGAGCCGCGCTGGTAGCCGGCCGCCGGGTCGCCGACGGTGATGAACACCGCCACCGACGCGGCCAGCAGAAAGGCCCACAGCCATTCCCGGCGGCTCACCGGGTGCCGGGTCAACCGCGCATTGGTCGGCAACGCGAACAGCAGCGCCGTCACCTGCAGCGCCTGGACCAGCACCACCGACCCCAGCACCAGCGCGACGGCCTGTAGCCCGAAGCTGGCTGCCGCCGCCAGACCGCCCCACCACCAGCGGATGTCACCTAACGACAAGCGGAACAACTCGAAGTGGCCGACCTGCTCGTTGGTGATCTCCTGCGCAGACCGCTGCCGGATCACATCTCCAACCCCGGATATCAACGCCGCGACCAACGCGAGTAGCGCCGCTATTTCGACCTTCGCTATGGGAGACCCCCTCGTCGAACCCCGGCCGGAATGCCGCTATCTGCACATGCCAAGTTGAGAATTGTTTCACGAACAAGGGGTAAATCCGGCTAACGCCACGACCTGAACCGGCGCCGAAAACCTAGCGCCGGCGCGGCTGCAACGACCAACTCGGGACGCACTGCCTGACAAGCTGCTTCAATACTGAGGAGATCCAGATAGGAGTACCTGGCGACTCCCCACGACTGCAGTTGACGGCGCCGCAATGCGCGGCAGGTGCGCGGCCAATAACCGCGCGAAGGGTAGGTGACGGTCGCTCATGACACCTGAAGAGCCACACAGTGAATCTCGGGAACCGAGGCCCACGCCGCGACCGGGACCGCGGCCCGGGCCCAAACCGACACCCCGGCCCCACCCGCACCCAATCCCTGCGCCGCTCGTCAACGATCCGCGTCGATTCGGACGCGTCGACGCCGACGGGACGGTGTGGCTGATCAGCGCGGCCGGCGAGCGGGTCATCGGCTCCTGGCAGGCCGGCGACGCCGAAGCCGCATTCGCCCACTTCGGCCGGCGATTCGACGACTTGGCCACCGAAGTCACGCTGATGGAAGAACGGCTGGCTTCGGGCACCGGCGATGCGCGCAAGATCAAAGCCACCGCGGCCGGGCTGGCCGAGATGTTGCCGACGGCGAATGCGCTCGGCGATATCGATGCGCTGGCCAGACGGCTCGCCGGCCTTGGTGAGCGAGCCGAAGCCGCAGCCGCCGCCGATCGCTCCCGCCGCGACGAGCATCGCGCGGCCCAAACCGCCCGCAAAGAGGCCCTGGCCGCCGAAGCCGAGGAACTCGCCAACACCTCGACGCAGTGGAAAACCGCCGGCGACCGGTTGCGCGCGATCCTCGACGAGTGGAAGACGATCAGCGGCTTGGACCGCAAGACCGACGACGCGTTGTGGAAGCGTTACTCGGCTGCGCGGGAAACCTTCAACCGGCGACGCGGATCCCATTTTGCGGAATTGGACCGCGAGCGAGCGGGTTCCCGGGAGGCCAAGGAGCGGCTCTGCGTCAGGGCCGAAGAGCTCGTCGATTCGACGGACTGGGGTGCGACCAGCGCCGAGTTCCGCAAGCTGCTCACCGACTGGAAAGCCGCCGGGCGTGCGGCCCGCGATGTCGACGACGCGCTGTGGCGCCGGTTCAAGGCCGCCCAAGACATTTTTTTCAAGGCGCGTAATGCCGCGACCGCCGAACGGGACACCGAATTGCAGGCCAACGCCGCCGCCAAGGAGGCGCTGCTGGCCGAGGCCGAAAAGCTCGACACGAGCAACCACGAGGCCGCTCGCTCGACGCTGCGGTCGATCACCGAGAAGTGGGACGCCGTTGGCAAGGTGCCGCGGGAACGGTCGGCCGAGCTTGAGCGGCGGCTGCGCGCTGTCGAGAAGAAGGTGCGTGACACTGGCGAATCGGACTGGTCCGATCCCCAAGCCCAGGCCCGCGCCGAGCAGTTCCAGGCGCGTGCCGAGCAGTTCGAACGCCAGGCCCAGAAAGCCGAGGCGGCAGGGCGCAGCAAGGAGGCCGAAGAGGCCAAGGCCAACGCCGAGCAGTGGCGGCAGTGGGCGGCCGCCGCCGCGGATGCGCTTACCCGCAAGCCCTAACCGCGAGCCCTAACCGCGAGCAGACGCAAAAGCCCCCCATTTCGGCACGAAATGGGGGCTTTTGCGTCTGCTCGCGCAGCTACTCGGGGGGCTTGTCGTCATCGAGAGTTTCCAGCAGCGTTCGGGACTGCTCGGGCGCGGCGGCGCGACGGCGTTGCTCCTCTGCGGCAAGCTGCACGATCGTGCGTGACCACACCACGCGCGCCCAATGGAACGTCAACAAGATGATGGTGATCCATGCCACCACTAGACCTACCCCGGGGCCGGGATGACCAGCGGCCACGGTCTGCCGTGACCAAATAGCCAGCAACCCGGCAGCGCTGGCCACCGCCGAACCCGCCAAAGCGACCCAGGCCAACGCCCAGCGGCGGGTAATCAACGCCAGCATGGAAAAGCCGACGCCGAAAACCAGAGCCAGCCAACCGAATACCCGCGACGGCAGCGCCACCGCGGCCGCACCAGAACCGTGGGTGGAAAACAGCACATCCCATCCGCGGACGTTACCGGTGTGCGGCAAGATGAACGAAGCAAGCAGGATGAACACCAGGATGGCGACAACCAAAGCTCTTGTGCCCGGCTCGATTTCGCGGGCAATCCGCTGCTCCGCCGCCTCGATCTCGGCCCGGAAATCGTCGAACTCGCCTGGCTTCCGGCCGCCTTCGGTCATCGAGCGCACTCCAAAGGTTCCGCAACCGCAGCCGGTTTCCCGATGCCCGGCATGCCGAGACCGACACCGCTGGGACGCTGCCCGCACGCGTACGCATCACCGGCGCGGGTGCGCCGGTGGGTAATGACGGCGCCGTCGGCGATGAGGTGGTGCGGCGCGGCGTCGGAGACGATCGTCGTGACAATGTCGCCTGGGCGCACCTGCTGACTGCCCGGCGTGAAATGCACCAGCCGACTGTCGCGGGCACGCCCGCTCATCCGGGCGGTGCGGCTATCCTTGCGGCCCTCCCCAGTGGCCACCAGCAACTCAACCGTGCGTCCGATCTGGTCGCGATTCTCCTCCAGCGCGATCTGCTCTTGCAGCGCCACCAGTCGCTCATAGCGTTCCTGAACCACGGCTTTCGGCAGCTGACCGTCCAGTTCCGCGGCGGGAGTGCCAGGGCGCTTGGAGTACTGGAAGGTGAACGCGCCGGAGAACCGGGCCCGCCGAACAACGTCCAGCGTCGCAGCGAAGTCCTCTTCGGTCTCCCCGGGAAAACCGACGATCAGGTCGGTGGTGATCGCAGCGTGCGGCATGGCCGCCCGCACTCGGTCGATGATGCCGAGAAAACGCTCGGCGCGATACGAGCGACGCATCGCGCGCAGCACCCGGTCCGACCCGGATTGCAGCGGCATGTGCAGAGCGGGGCAGACGTTCGGCGTCTGCGCCATCGCGTCGATGACGTCGTCGGTGAACTCGGCCGGATGCGGCGAGGTGAACCGCACCCGCTCCAGCCCCTCGATGCGTCCGCATTCGGTGAGCAGTTCGGCGAAGGCGCCACGGTTACGTTGTAACCGTGGGTCGGCGAACGAGACCCCGTATGCGTTGACGTTCTGTCCCAGCAGAGTAATTTCCAGCACACCGGTCTCCGCCAATGACCGCACCTCGGCCAGGATGTCTTGCGGGCTGCGGTCGACTTCCTTGCCCCGCAACGACGGCACGATGCAGAAGGTGCAGCTGTTGTTGCAGCCAACGGAGATGGAAACCCAAGCAGCATAGGCAGATTCGCGGGCAGCAGGCAGCGCCGACGGAAACTCCTGCAGCGCCTCGGCAATCTCTACCTGGGCAACCTTGTTGTGCCGGGCCCGATCAAGTAGCGCCGGCAACGAGCCGATGTTGTGCGTGCCGAAGACGACGTCGACCCACGGCGCCTTGCGCAGCACCGCGTCCTTGTCCTTCTGGGCCAGGCAGCCGCCCACCGCGATCTGCATGTTCGGGTCGCTGCGCTTACGCGGAGCCAGATGGCTGAGGTTGCCATAGAGCTTGTTGTCAGCGTTCTCGCGCACCGCGCACGTGTTGAAGACCACGACGTCGGCATCGGCGCCGTCGGGAGCACGCCGGTAGCCGGCCGCTTCCAGCAGGCCCGCCAACCGCTCCGAGTCGTGGACGTTCATCTGACACCCGTAGGTGCGGACCTGGTAAGTCCGCGCCCTCTGTGGCGCCAGCATCGAAGTCACGGGGCCATGGTACGGCGGCCAGCCGTTGCCCGGTTTGGCGGATTCGACCCGAGACGCGACTAGACGCGCCGGCGCTCCCGTTCGGCGGCCAGCTCGGCGCTGACCACGTCATAAGCCATCGTCTGGTCGAACCCGCGGCGTGCCAGCATGGCCGCCAGCCGCCGGCTCACCCGCGCGTCGTTGCCGTCGGCCAGGTTCTCCCGCCGCAGCCTGGAGCGCACCAGCTGCTCTGCGCGGCCGCGCTCGGCAGCGGGGTTGATGCTGCCGAGCACCGCGGTGATCACGTCGTTGTCGACTCCCTTGGTGTGCAGCTCAGCGGCTAACGCGCGCTTGCCTTTTCCGGCATTCGCCCGACGGGAATGCACCCACTGTTCGGCGAAGTCGGCGTCGTCGAGCAACCCGACGTCGGTGAGCCGGTCCAGCACCCGGGCGCTAAGGTCGTCGGGATAGCCGCGCTTAGCCAGTTGGCCGGCCAGCTCGGCGCGGGTGCGTGCCCGCGCGGTGAGCAGGCGCAGGCACAGCGCCCGCGCCAGCTCCTCGCGAGACGGCTCAGAAATCGACGGGGGCGGGCAAGACGCCGTCATCGGTCAAGCCATCGGTCACCACGGCGCCAATACCGAGCTTTTCCTTGATCTTCTTCTCGATCTCGTTGGCCACGTCGCTGTTCTCCAGCAGGAAGTTGCGGGCGTTCTCCTTGCCCTGACCCAGCTGCTCGCCCTCATAGGTGAACCAGGACCCGGACTTGCGGATGAAGCCCTGATCCACTCCCATGTCGATCAGCGAGCCTTCCTTGCTGATGCCCTTGCCGTAGAGGATGTCGAACTCGGCCTGCTTGAACGGCGGAGAAACCTTGTTCTTGACGACCTTGACCCGGGTGCGGTTACCTACCGCATCGGTGCCGTCCTTGAGCGTCTCGATTCGCCTGACGTCCAAGCGAACTGAGGCGTAGAATTTTAAAGCCTTTCCACCCGTTGTGGTTTCGGGCGAGTTGTGCACCATCACTCCGTCGACAAAGTAATTGTGATTACCTTCGACCTCGATGTCGAAGCGATTCATCGACCGGGTCTGCGGCTTGACGTGTACATCGAGCACCCGAGCCGGCACCAACCGCTGTGTCGGTGCGACGAATTGCGGTGTCACTTGACCCCGACCGCGGAACCGCGGCAACAGCTTGTACTCCATAGACGGTGCCATGTAGGGCGCTACCACCTCTTGGAACCTTGCTGTCGCCGTCGTGGAGAACACCAGCGCCGCCTTGCCGGCCAAGCCAGCAGAGCGCAAACGAACGTCTAGCCCATGAGTGTCGCGTAGATAGTCACGCAGCCGCAGTCGCGTACCGTCACTCATGGCCTCGACGCAGATCTCAATGCGCCCGCTACCACCGGCAGTTCGTTCCTGTAATCCCTTGGATCGCAGGGTGAATGAGCCATCATCCATATACCAGATGGCCAGGGCCAGCGGCGTCAGCGCCTTGAGGTACTCCTCGGAGAAGAATTTCTTGCCGTCCCCGAGGTACACCGCACGCCGCAGCTCGGCGAGCTCTGCCAACGGAGTGAAGTCGACGAAACTCGCGCCTTTGGTGTTCTCGCTTACCGCATGCCGAATGTTGCCCATTAGCGCGGTCTTCCACCCCAAATACTCCGCTTGCTTGGCGCCGTGTCCCAGCCTGAACCGGACACCGTTGCGGTCGCGCAGGTTGGGCGACAGGTTGCCGTCGCCCATCAACGACCCAAGCACAACCTGGAACTGCTGGTCGCTGAGCAGATGGGGTTCGGTCGCAAGCACCCGATCCCCAGTGTTGAGGTCACCGGCTTCGGTCCAACCAGCGGGTGTGCGAATGAGATGGTTGGGTGTCGCCGCAAACTGCGACTTGCCATTGCCAGCGGACTTTTCGACGGTGAACTGAAGGAACTGTTCGGCTGGTCCGTTGTTGAACCAGTTCACTACCTTGCGAGGCACAATCCGGTCGGCGTCCGGGTCGTAGGACAGCACCTCAACGTCCATTTTGTTGTTGACGATCTTGCCGATCTTCTCGGTGGTGCCGTCGGCCAGGGTTACTCGAGTGGCATAGTTCATGCAGCCGAACATCACACCGATTTTCTCGCGCAGCTGGTTGATGAAGATCGCCGTGGTACCCGAATTGCTCAGCGCGCCAGTCATTTTCCGCAGCGCCTGGCTCATCAGCCGGGCCTGCAGGCCGACATGGCTGTCGCCCATCTCGCCTTCGATCTCCGCCCGCGGCACCAGCGCGGCCACCGAGTCGATGACCAGGATATCCAGCGCGCCGGAGCGGATCAGCATGTCGGCGATCTCCAGGGCCTGCTCGCCGGTGTCGGGCTGGCTGACCAGCAGTGAATCGGTGTCGACACCCAGTTTGTTGGCGTAGTCCGGGTCCAGCGCGTGCTCGGCGTCGATGAACGCCGCGATGCCGCCGGCGGCCTGGGCGTTGGCCACCGCATGCAGTGCGACGGTGGTCTTACCCGAGGACTCCGGTCCGTAGATCTCCACGATGCGGCCGCGTGGCAGGCCGCCGATGCCCAGGGCAACGTCCAGTGCGATCGACCCAGTCGGGATGACCGAGATCGGTTGGCGCACCTCGTCACCGAGGCGCATCACCGAACCTTTGCCGTAACTCTTCTCGATCTGGGCCATCGCCAGGTCGAGGGCCTTCTCGCGGTCGGGGGCTTGCGTCATGGTGCTACCTCTCGGTGTAGTCGTTGCTCGGTTGACCGATGTCGGTCAGTTGGCCGCGACGCTAGAGGCAGGGTCTGACAAATGGCCTGACCAGCATCTCGCCGCCGAACACCGACCACATTAGCGAACGTGTGTTCGATCGCAAGTAGGCGCGCCGTACTGCGGTCGGAAAGCAGCTTCCTAGCCAGCCGGCTAGCTGTACCGGGCCAGGACGTTGGTGGCAGGCGTATACGCGGACAGGAAGTTCTCGGACAGCATGTAATCGCTGGCGGCGTATGCGCGCTGTGCTACGGCCGAGAAGCAGAATCGGCCTGGCTATGACGTTCCGGTGGTCCCGTTTGGTCCGTGTGGCCCGTCGGGAGTACCGGGTCCCCCTGGCCCGCCATCCCCTGCGGTGGCGTTGGTCACCGGATCTGCGTAGGCGTCGCCACCGCCGCCGCCGGGCCCACCCTCGGCGCCCGTGCCACCGCTGCCGCCGGTGCCACCGACACCGCCATCGGCAATTCCGGTTCCGTAGTTGGTCGCAGTGCCGCCGGTGCCACCTCCGCCGCCGCTGGCGCCGGTTCCGGGGCTGGCGCCGCCGTTGCCGCCGGCACCGCCGGTGGCGGTAGCCGTGGAGTCAGCGTTTTGGATGTACGCATCACCGCCGTCGCCGCCGACCCCGCCGCCGACGCTGCCGCTGGTACCGGTTGCTCCGGCGCTGCCAGTGGCGTTTCCGGTTCCGAAGTTGACGGCGTTACCGCCTCCGCCGCCAGCGCCGCCTACGGTGCCGGTGCCGCCGGTCCCCGGGGCGCCGCCAGTGGCGTTTCCGGTGCCGTCGGTGGCTGCCACTCCGCCGTTGCCGCCCGGACCGCCGTTGGCGAGCGGCCCGGTACCGCCGTTGCCGCCGTCGCCACCGGTGCCGCCGATGACGTTGTCCGCAGACGTGGTGCTTTTAATTAGGGTCTCACCGCCTTGGCCGCCGCCACCGCCGTCGATCGCGCTGTTGCCGCCGTTACCGCCGGTGCCGCCGATGCCACTGGCCCCGCCGGTGCCGCCGGTGCCGGGGGTGCCGTTGGTGCCGCCATTGCCGCCGGTACCGCCAATGTCGTTGCCGAAGCCGCCATTCCCGCCGGTGCCGCCGTCACCGCCTGCGCCGTTAACGCCGCTGCCGGCGGAGTCGCCGCCGGTGCCGCCGTTGCCGCCGTCACCGCCGCCGCCGCCGAAGTTGACGTCGTAGCTGTTCTTGGCGCCCTCCCCGCCGGTGCCGCCGGTGCCGCCTTGGCCGCCGTCGCCGTAGCCGCCCGCTGTGCCGTCGCTGGTGCCGCCGGTGCCGGCCGCCCCGCCCGCACCCGCGTTCCCGCCGGTCCCGCCGGTGCCGCCGTTGGTGGCATTGTCGCGGCCATCATCGGCGTAGCCGGTGCCGCCCTGACCGCCCTGCCCCCCGTTGCCGCCGGTCCCGCCGTTGCCGCCATCGCCCAACGTCGTCGAACCGTCACCGCCGTTGCCGCCGGTCCCGCCGCCCCCGCCGTTGTCGCCAGTGCCGCCGGCATGATCTACCGTGCCCGTCGTGCCTTCGGCGCCCTCGCCGCCGTTGCCGCCGGCACCGCCGCCTCCACCGTTACCGAAGAAGGAGCCCGTCACGCTGCCGCCGTTACCGCCATCGCCGCCGTCCTCGCCGGCATTACCCACGCCGCCGGAGCCGCCGTCACCGCCGATGCCGTACGCGGTGTTGCCACCGTCGCCGCCGGCGGCGCCGGCACCGCCGTCACCGCCCGCGCCGCCGTTGCCGTCATAGGCAACACCGCCGTTGCCGCCGGCCACATCGGCCTGGTCGCTGGTCCAGCCGTTACCGCCATCGCCGAAAATCAGCCCGCCGGCGGCGCCGTCTGGGTCCGCTGCCGACGTGCCGTCAGCGCCGTTGCCGATCAGGATGCCGGTGCCGCCCAACTCCTGGTAGAGGGCGTTGAGCGAGTTGTCGACCGACTCACCGAACGGGCTGGTGATCCAGGCCTGCTGAGCTTCCCAAATCGGCGTGTAGACGTAGGTGTCGTAAAGCTGTGCGTAGTCGGGTGCCTGGGCGGTCACCGCACTGGCCGGGTCGGCGGTCGACGCTCCGCCCAGCGCGGTGTCGAGAGTCGACAGCAAGCTGGTCGCATCCGCAGCCAACGTGGGGTCAATGCTCGACAGTGAATTGATGATCGGATCCAGGATCGCGTCCAACTCGTCGGCGTGGGCCGCAGGCGCATTGACCCACGGGGTCATCGCCGCGGCGAGAAACGCCCCAGCGGTCGTCGATAGACCGACTACCCGACGTCGGCGGGTTCGGGCGTTGCGCGACTTGCGATTCAGTTCGCGGGAAGGTTGAGCCATCGAACGGCCCCCTCGCAGAGACCTGAGAGATCCTCAGGCGGAATTCAGGTAAGTCAAAGCTTACGCCAATGTTCCGGTACTCGGAAGCCATATCCGAAGCTCAGATCTACCTGCGAACGCCGCGCAAGCCCTTTGGTGAGATTGCAGGTAGGGCCCGTACTTACCGCCTCCGCCACGACCCTCAGCGCAATCTCGACGCGGTGAGCCGCAACCTCACCATTGTTCGCGGGGGACGTCGAAGTCGACGCACAGCGCCCGCCACACATCGCGCGGGTCCGCGCCGTCCTCGATCGCCTGTGCGCCGGTGCGCCCGTCGAAGCCGGTCAGCACGTGATCGGACAGCACCGAAGCGCCGTAGGTGGCGCCGAACCGCAAGGTGACTCGCTCGTGGAACTCCGTCAGGCGCACGCCGACCAAGTTACCCAGCGGGCGCGAGCGCATCGTGGCACACCCGCACCGGGTCGGTCACGTCGGCGATGCCGGCCGCGGCGCGCCGGGCCGCTTCGCGGTAGCTCGGCGTCGCCAGCACCTCGCCGGCGGCCCTGATCAGCGTGTCGGCCGTCAACGGCCGAACCAACCGCCCGCTGCCCTGGCGCACCACCCGGTTGGCGATCTCCCACTGATCGCCTCCCCCGGGAACTACCACCAGCGGCACACCGGCCAGCAGCGTCTTGGCCACCATTCCGTGCCCGCCCCCGCAGATCACCAGGTCGGCATGCGTCAGCAGTTCGTCTTGGCGGCCGAACCCGGCCACCGCCCACGACGGCACCGTCAGATCCGGACCGTTCAGCCGCGACACCACCACCCGCGCGCCGACGGGCAAACCGGTTCCGGGCACCAGGCAGTCCAGCACGGTCTGGGCCATGCCCTGGGCCCCGGTCAACGCCGTCGACGGCGCGACGACCACGACCGGTCCGGAGCCGGGTGGGATCGGCAGCAGTTGCTGGGTCGGCTCGAAGTGCAGCGGCCCGACCAGCACGGCCTCGGCCGGCCAGTCCGGGCGCGGAACTTCCAGCGCGGGCAATGTGGCGATCAGCCGCCGCAATGGCCCGGGATCAGCGGCGGGTAAACCGATCTCGACGCGAACCTCCGCACGCTGCCGGATACCGGCCTGCCAGGATCGCGCGGTCAGCGCCCGCATCGCAGCATCCCGCAGCCGGCCGGTGATGCCGGTGCCGGGCGCGAGCCCGCTGCCCAGCGGCGGCAGCCCTTTCGACGGCAGGTACAGCGGATGCGGGTTCAGTTCGATCCACGGCACTCCCAGCAGTTCCGCGGACATCCCGCCGCAGGCGGTGATCACATCAGACACCACCAGATCCGGCGCAAGCTCGCGCAGCTGCGGAAGGTTCAGCACGGCCATCCGCCCGGCGCGCCGGTGGATCTTGGCGCCGGCATCACGGTCGTCGTCCTCCGCGGTGGGGTCGAGCCCCGCCAGTTCGACGGCGTCGACGCCGGCACCACGGGCGGTGTCAAGCCATTCGGTGCCGGTGAGCAGGGTCGGCGTGTCCCCTGCTGCCGAGAAAAGCCGGCACAGCGCGATGGCCGGAAACGAGTGCCCGGGGTCTGGTCCGGCGACCACGGCGACGCGCATCGCCCTACCCTGCCACAGCCGCGGCGCTCTAGGCTGGGTTGCATGAGCGAGCAGACGACGGTTCAGAATGCCCACACAGTTGAACAGTTCCTATACGCGCTGCAGGACGCCGATCTCGACACGGCCGCCACACTGTTGGCCGAGGACCTGGTGTACCAGAATGTCGGGTTACCAACGATCCACGGGCGCAGAAGAACGATAAAGCTGTTCAGCTCGTTGGGGGGTGCCAGCGCGTTCGAAGTCAAGATCCATCGCATCGCCGCCGACGGTGCCGCCGTGCTGACCGAACGAACTGACGCGCTGATCTTCGGCCCGCTTCGGCTGCAGTTCTGGGTTTGCGGTGTGTTCGAGGTCCACGATGGCCAGATCGCGCTGTGGCGGGACTATTTCGACTTCTTCGACATGTTCAAAGCGACCCTGCGCGGCCTTGCGGGGTTAGTGGTGCCGTCGCTGCGGGCGTCGTTCTAGGACAGCCCGGTGAGTGACAGCGCCGTACGTCGGCGGCCCAGTGCGTTGCAGTATGTCCGGTACTGCTACGGCGGGCAGCTGCCCGACTCGATGCGGGACTGGGTGCGAAACGACTTGGCCGGCAAGGGCGCCACCAGGCGGATGATGGTCCGCGTCGCCATTCCGGCGGTCTTGGTGCTTGCCCCGTTCTGGCTGATTCCGACGACGCTGGACGTGCACCTGAGTATGACGCTGCCGATCCTGATCCCGTTCGTGTATTTCTCGCATGCCCTCAACAAGGTGTGGCGCCGCCACATGCTGCAGGTTCACCGCCTCGACCCGGATTTGGTCGACGAACGCCGTCGCCAACGCGATGCGCATATCCACCGGGCCTATATCGAACGCTACGGTCCGCGCCCCGACTCGGGCCCGTCCCGCACCCACGACGTTTAGGCCCGGGGTAGGCCGCCCGCGGATTGGCGTTGCCGAGCCCGCTGCCTGCACCGAAATCGACGATTTGCAGCTCGGCACTCGTACCTTTCCTGCAAAACGTCGGTTTCAGCGAACGTCGACGGCGACGAGCCGGGCTAGGCCCGGGGTAGGCCGCCGAGTTCGTCGAAGGCCTGCGCCCAACCGACCAGACGGTCCGTCGCGCCGACCAGTTCGTCGCGGTAGCGCTGCCGTGAGGCCACCAACGCGCCGCCGCCATCTCCGTTCGCCGAGGAGACCAATTGCGCTGCGGCGGTGACCATTTCGTTGTACTGCCGGACGCCGGCGGTTAACTGGGCAGTGAACGCGTTGATCGTCGGGGCCAGGTAGGACCGTGACTGTGGAGTCCCGTTGGCCGCTCGCTCCATCGACACCACTTCGGCGGCGGTGGCCGCCATAGCAGCCGAGCTCTTGTTGGCCGCAGCGGTCAGGTCGTCAATCTCGGTGGCGGGCAACAACTTGCCTCGCTCCATGACGCCGAGCAGCGAGAAGAAGCCCCGTTCGGAGGCTCCCAGCGCGAACATCGCCGACCGTGCCGCCGAACTCGGCGGTGGCAGGCGTCGTCCGCTGGTGGGCCGTTGCGCGGGCAGCGGCTCTGCTCGCAGCCAGCGGTAGCGAATCAGCAGCAACGTCGCGATCATCGCCTGCACGACCGCGACGCCGCCGGTGATTTCCAGCAGCAGCGCGAACCAGCCCCAGGCCGCCAGGACCGCAGTCACCACACCCCAGAACACGCAGCCGACGGTGAATATCAGCCCCCAGCGCAGCGCACGGCGGCGTCGGCGCAGCAACTTTTGCCGCGGATCGGTGGCGGCGCTGATCTTCTGCGCCACCAACTCAAAAAGGTCGCCGGCCGTGTCGAGCCCACGCAGCAACAATGTCCGCCACACCCCGCTGCGACCGGACTGCACCGCCATTTCGCTCAGGCCGCCTATTGCTGACCGATGGGCTTCTCGGCGGGAGCAGCTTTCGGGGTTGCCGCCGGGGTGGCCGAGGAGCTCGCCGGAGCGCTCGCCGCTCCCCCGGCCGGCAAAGCCGAACCGCGCATCGACGCGCGGATCTGCTCCAACCGGGAGTGGCCGGCCATCTGCACACTGGCCTGCTCGACCTCGAGCATGCGGCCCTGAACGGAATTCTGCGCCAACTCGGCCTCGCCCATCGCGTTGGCGTAGCGGCGTTCGATCTTGTCGCGCACCTCGTCGAGCGTGGGAGTGTTGCCGGGCGCGGCGATCTCGCTCATCGACCGCAGCGACTGGCTGACCTGCTCCTGCATCTTGGCCTGCTCGAGCTGGCTGAGCAGCTTGGTGCGCTCGGCGATCTTCTGCTGCAGCACCATCGCGTTCTGCTCGACGGCCTTTTTTGCCTGCGCCGCGGCGGCGAGCGCTTGGTCGTGCAGTCCCTTGAGGTCTTCCACGCTCTGCTCGGCGGTCACCAACTGGGCGGCAAACGCCTCGGCGGCGTTGTTGTACTCGGTGGCCTTGGCGGTGTCGCCGGCCGCAGTAGCCTGGTCGGCCAGCGTCACCGCCTGGCGCACGTTGACCTGAAGCTTTTCAATGTCAGCCAGCTGCCGGTTCAGCCGCATCTCGAGTTGGCGCTGGTTGCCGATCACCTGAGCGGCTTGCTGGGTCAGCGCCTGGTGCTGACGCTGGGCTTCCTCGATGGCCTGCTGGATCTGCACCTTGGGGTCGGCGTGCTCGTCGATCTTCGCGCTGAACAGCGCCATGACGTACTTCCACGCTTTGACGAACGGATTGGCCATAGATTCAGCTCCGCCTTCGTGTAGATGTCTGCACTCGTCCTGAAGCTCAATTTATCGGTTCCGTGTGGATTGCCACACCCTTGCGGGCGGCTAGGCGGGGGCCGATAGGGCCAAAGCGACCACCGGCGGGATGACGACCTTGGTGCTGGCGTCGATATTGGCCGCGCTGGGCGGGGAGATCGCCTGCTCGCGCCGCGCCACTTGCTCGCCGGCCTCGGCAAGAAGCTGCGACAACGGCACATCCAGCGCATCGCAGATCGCGCTCAGCAGCTCGCTGGATGCCTCCTTGCGACCGCGCTCGACCTCGGACAGGTACCCCAGGCTGACCCGCGCCGTGTCTGAAACTTCACGCAGGGTGCGGCTTTGTTTGGTTCGGGCGCGACGCAGTACGTCGCCGAGGACCTCGCGCAGCAATGACGGCATCGCGCTCTCCTTAAGCCTTAAGTCCGCTCAGCTGAAATTGTTCAACGATTCAACGACCGCCGCGCCGCCAATGGTTCCCGCGCCGCCGCTTTGGGGCTCGCGGATGGCTCACGCTGCGACGACCAGCGCGCGCAGCCGGCTGATCGACTCGCGCACCGCCGCGATACGGATATCCCAGCGGGTTCCGCTGAACTGCAGCTCGACTACCTCGGTGACAGAGTGGTCATGGGGCCCGGCCAGGCCCATGAACACCGTGCCCACCTGGTGGCCGCCATGCGGCTCAGGTCCGGCTACGCCGGTCAAACCGACGCCCCAGGTGGCGACGCTCTGGTTGCGGACGGTCAGATCCGCCACCAGCCCGCGGGCGTCGTCAGTCAGCAGCGGGTCGTTCACGGACATCCGTTGCCGCGGACACGACGTAATCCACGCCGGTGACCAGGGTCAGCACGATCGCGGCCGCCATTACAACCGATGCCACCACCAGCCACACTCCCAACAGCGGCAGCACGAACAAACCGATTGCCACCGCCTGCACGAGGGTTTTCAGTTTGCCGCCGCGACTGGCCGGGATGACGCCACGGCGCAGAACGACAAATCGCAAAACGGTGATCCCGACCTCGCGGGCCAGGATCACCACGGTCACCCACCACGGCAGATCGCCGAGCATCGACAAGCCGATCAACGCCGCGCCGATGAGTGTCTTGTCCGCGATCGGGTCTGCCATCGTCCCGAATTCGGTCACCATGCCGTAATTACGCGCCAGCGCGCCGTCGACCTTATCGGTGATGACGGCGACGGCGAAAATTACGAAAGCGACGATGCGGCTGACGGTTTCGTGGCCATTACCGGCGAACAGCACTAACAGAAACACCGGGACCAGCACCAGCCGCAGCAGCGTGAGCATGTTGGCGAGGTTGGTGACGCGCACGCGCGGGACTATCGGACCGGTTTGAGGCTGCCCCGACACGGCATCAGAATATCGGTTGTCGAGCGGCTGGACCTGATGGCCCGCTCTCCTCACCGCGCTACCCGCTCTGCATCGTCGCGGGGCTGGACCTGAGCCGATACTGTGCACCCGTGAGCGCAGCAGGCGGCCCAGCGGCCAACCGACCGGCGATCCGGCGTGCGCGAACCTCTGACGTCCCGGCGATCAAGCGCCTGGTCGACACCTACGCCGGCAAGATCCTGCTGGAAAAGAACCTGGTGACGCTGTATGAAGCCGTCCAGGAATTCTGGGTCGCCGAACAGGACGGCGTGGCAGGCAAGGAGGTTATCGGATGCGGCGCGCTGCACGTGCTGTGGTCCGATCTGGGCGAGGTGCGCACCGTGGCTGTCGCGCCCACGATGACCGGGCAGGGCATCGGCCATGCCATCGTCGACAAGCTTCTCGACGTGGCCCGCGAACTGCAGCTACGGCGGTTGTTCGTGTTGACCTTCGAGACCGAGTTCTTCGGCCGGCACGGGTTCACCGAGATCGAAGGGACGCCGGTAACTGCCGAGGTGTACGAGGAGATGTGCCGCTCCTACGACATCGGTGTCGCCGAGTTCCTCGACCTCAGCTACGTCAAACCGAACATCCTGGGCAACTCACGGATGCTGTTGGTGCTCTAACCGCGAGCAGTCGTGCTCTAACCGCGAGCAGTCGCAAAAGCCCCCGACACGCCGAAAGCCAGGGCGCATTCGCGTCTGCTCGCGCTAGTGGGTTTCGGCGTCGTCGGCGCCACCGTCCACACCGCGGATGGACATCAGGGTGGCGGCCAACTCATCCGGCTTGACCAGCACATCGCGGGCTTTCGATCCCTCACTGGGGCCGACGATCCCGCGAGTCTCCATCAGGTCCATCAGCCGGCCGGCTTTGGCGAACCCGACCCGAAGTTTGCGCTGCAGCATCGATGTGGAGCCGAACTGGCTGGACACCACCAGCTCCACGGCTTGCAGGAAGACGTCCATGTCGTCGCCGATATCGGGGTCGACATCGGTGCGTTCGCCGGTGGGCTTGGCGGTGGTGACGCCGTCGGTGTACTGGGGTTCGGCTTGCTCCTTGCAGGCGGCGACGACGGCGTGAATCTCCTCGTCGGTGATGTAGGCGCCCTGCAGGCGGATCGGTTTACTCGCGCCCATCGGCAGGAACAGGCCGTCACCCATGCCGATCAGCTTCTCGGCGCCCGCCTGATCCAGGATCACCCTGCTGTCGGTGAGCGACGACGTGGCAAACGCCAGCCGGGACGGCACATTGGTCTTGATCAGACCGGTGACCACGTCGACCGACGGCCGCTGGGTGGCCAGCACCAGGTGAATGCCGGCGGCGCGGGCCTTCTGGGTGATCCGCACGACGGCATCCTCGACGTCGCGCGGAGCGGTCATCATCAGGTCGGCCAGCTCGTCGACGATCGCGACGACGTAAGGGTAGGGCCGGTATTCGCGCTGGCTGCCCAGCGGCGCGGTGATCTTGCCGGACCGAACATGAGAGTTGAAGTCGTCGATGTGACGCACCCGCGACGCCTGCATATCCTGGTAGCGCTGTTCCATCTCCTCAACCAGCCAGGCCAGCGCGGCGGCGGCCTTCTTCGGCTGGGTGATGATCGGGGTGATCAGATGCGGAATGCCTTCATAGGGCGTCAGTTCCACCATCTTCGGGTCGATCAGGATCATCCTGACTTCCTCCGGGGTGGCCCGCGCCAGCAGCGACACCAGCATGGAGTTGACGAAGCTGGACTTACCGGACCCGGTCGAACCGGCCACCAGCAGATGCGGCATCTTGGCCAGATTCCACGAAATATATTCGCCTTCAATGTCTTTGCCGAGCGCGATGACCAACGGATCGTGGTCACGTCGCGTCGACGGCGCGGTCAGCACGTCAGCCAGCCGCACCATCTCGCGATCAGTGTTCGGCACCTCGATGCCCACCGCGGACTTGCCCGGGATCGGCGCCAGCATCCGGACGCTCTCGGTGGCCACCGCGTAGGCGATGTTCTTCTGCAGCGCGGTGATCTTCTCCACCTTCACACCCGGGCCCAGCTCCACCTCGTAGCGGGTGACCGTGGGCCCGCGGGTGCAGCCGGTGACCGCCGCGTCGACCTTGAACTGCTGTAGCACCGACGTAATCGCCTCGGCCATGTGATCATTGGCGGCGCTGCGTTTCTTGGGCGGGTCCCCGGCCACCAGCAGGCTCAGCGGCGGCAGCGTGTAGGGCCCTTCGACGACCCGGTCGAGCACCAGGGTGTCCTGCTTGCCGGCGGGTTTCGCGGGACGGCGACGGCTGCGCGAGACCGCGGGCTCCGGCACTGTCGGGGTGTCGTCGGGCTGCACGGGAGAGGGCCACGCCTGCGCCTCGTCAACGCCATAGCCCGATGGGTCGTCGTAGTAACCGTCGGAAAAGTCCTCGGCCACAGTACTTTCCACGGCTTCACTGGCGTCATAACCATCGCTCTCGGGTTCGCCGTAGCCGAACATCCGGGTGCCGAACAGCGAGCGCAGCGTGTCGGGCACCTCGCGGATCGTAGTGCCGCTCAACAGCAGCACTCCGAACAGCGCGCCGATGAACAGCAGCGGCGCGCAGATCCACGGGGTCAACCCCTCCGAAAGCGGTCCGCCGATGGCGAATCCGATGAATCCCGCCGCGTGCGCGCGCCCGACCGGGCTGTTCGGCGAGCCGGCCCACAAATGCCAGAGGCCCAGCACCGGCAGCGCGACCATCGCCGCGCCCAGAACAAGCCGGGGCCGCGCCTCCGGGTTGGGTTCGGTGCGCATCAGCAGCACCGCTATGGCCGCGGTGACCAGCGGCAGCAGCACGACCGCCGAGCCGATGAAGATCCGGAGCACCGAGTCGACCCAGGCGCCGACCGGGCGGGCCGCGTCGAACCAGGAACTGGCGGCGACGACGACCGCAAGCCCCAGCAGGGCCAACGCAATCCCGTCCCGGCGGTGCACCGGGTCGATGTCGCGGGCCCGGCCGACCGACCGCGCCGTGCTACCGGTCCCCTTGGCCACCATCAGCCAGGTCGCGCGGACAGCCCGTCCGCACGCCAACCCGGCGCTGGTGATCACCGAGTGATGGCTGCGTCTGGCCGCCCGGCGCGGGGGCTTGCCGGGCCTCCTGGCTGGCTTCGACCGGGGCTGCGCCGACCGGGATCCGCCCCGCGAAGCAGCCTTTGACCTGCTTGTTCGAGCGCCGGACCGGGCGACAGTCTTGCTAGCCATGCAGGCAAGCCTAATCGCAAATGCACCATCTGCACCATCCGCCACACTGGTTAACACCGTCTTGCCGCCTAACCGGCCGCGTTGTCCCTGTAACGGCGCAGTAGGGTGACAGCGGTCACTTTGCTCTCACTGTCATCCAGGAGGCCAGCATGCCCGTCGTCGTCGTCGCCACCATGACCGTCAAACCCGAATCCGTCGACACCGTGCGCGAGATCCTCACCAACGCGGTCAAAGACGTGCACGACGAGCCGGGGTGTCAGCTGTACTCCCTGCACGAATCCGGTGACACCTTTGTGTTCGTGGAGCAGTGGGCCGACGAAGAGGCGCTCAAGACCCACAGCACCGCGCCGGCCATCGGCACGATGTTCAGCGCGGCCGGCGAGCACCTGGCCGGAGCACCGGACATTAAGATGCTTCAGCCGGTTCCCGCGGGCGATCCGGACAAGGGCCAGCTGCGCGGGTGACCGCCCGGCCGCTAGAAGGCAAGGTTGCCTTCATCACCGGAGCCGCGCGCGGTCAGGGACGCGCGCATGCCGTGCGACTGGCCACCGACGGCGCGAGCATCATCGCCGTCGACCTGTGCGACCAGATCGCCAGCGTCCCGTATCCACTGGCCACCCCGGACGACTTGGCGGCCACCGCCAAACTGGTCGAGGACACCGGCTCTCGCATCGTGGCCAAACAGGGCGACGTCCGCGACCGGACCGCGCTGTCTTCGGCCCTGCAGGCAGGGCTGGACGAGTTCGGCCGCCTCGACATCGTCGTGGCCAACGCCGGGATCGCTCCGATGCAATCCGGTGATGACGGCTGGCATGACGTCATCGACGTCAACCTCACCGGCGTCTACCACACCATCAAGGTCGCGATACCGACCATGGTCAGGCAAGACACCGGCGGATCGATCGTGCTGATCAGTTCGGCTGCCGGGCTGGCCGGCGTCGGCAGCCCGGACGCCGGCTCCGTCGGCTATGCCGCCGCCAAGCACGGGGTGGTCGGGCTGATGCGCGTCTACGCGAATCTACTTGCGGGACAGAATATCCGGGTCAACTCGATCCATCCCACCGGTGTCGAAACCCCGATGATCAACAACGAGTTCACCCGGGAGTGGCTGGCCAAGATGGCCGCCGCGACCGACACGCCGGGCGCCATGGGTAACGCGCTCCCGGTGGAGGTGCTGCAGGCCGAAGACATCGCGAACGCGGTGGCGTGGTTGGTGTCCGACCAGGCTCGCTATATCACCGGCGTCACGTTGCCGGTCGATGCGGGCTTTTTGAACAAGTAGCCGCTGATGGCGCGAAACGCCGCGGCGCAGATCGCTTTTGGCGCGATGGTGCGAGGACATCGTGCGGCGTTACGTCGAACCGACCGGTCGCGACCTGACCGCATCGCAGGTTGAGTGGTCGGCGTACGCCGAAAAGGCTTAGCCACCCCCGACACGCCGCAGCGTGAGCGTCCCCTGGTCAGCCCGACAACAACGTCATACTCGACACGTGGCCAGCAAGGGGGTTGCTCGCTCACCCGGCTCGTTGGCACCGATATCCCGGCGCCAAGTGTCCGCTGTTTACGAATTCCTGTCGCCACACCAAGCCGCGGTGCTCGACGCCGCAACCCGCCACCTGATGCCCGAGCCGCCAGCACAGGTGGTCGCTCATATGGATCGGTTGCTGTCGCAGTTCGACGCCCGGACCTCCGCGCGTCGTGTCCGGGTTGCCGACCTTCGCGACGAGTGCGCCAACGGCATCGCGCTGCTCGACCAGCTGGCCGGCGGCGACTTCACCGCGGTGCCACGGCTGCGACAAGGCCTCATCGTGTCGCACGCTCAGGTCACGCCCTTCGCCAGTGTGCTGTTCGATCACCTCGTCGAGGCGATCTGCACCCCGCCGGAGAATCTTGCGCGCAGCACCGCGGACCGCTACCACGAAACCGGATAGCCGCTCCGACCACAGCACCGCAAATCCTCTACGGTCGCGCGCCGCGACACTGACATGGTTGCGGCGACACGTGGAGTCGCAACTGTTTAACTTTCTCAGACCTCGATAACGGTCGGCACGATCATCGGCTGGCGGCGGTAGGTCTCCCCCACCCATTTGCCGATCGTGCGGCGGACCGCTTGCGCGATCCGAATCGGGTCGGTGACGTTGTCGGCCGCCAACGATTCCAGCTCTGCCTCGACCTTGCGCACGGCGGGCTCCAACGCCTTGGGATCTTCGGAGAAGCCGCGCGAGTGCAGATGCGGCGCGGCCGCCGAACGCCCCGTCCCGCGCCGGACTACGACGGTCACCGCGACGAAACCCGACGAGAGGATGAGCCGCTCGCCCAACGTGATATCGCCGACGTCACCGGTGATGAGCCCGTCGACGAACATCTTGCCGACCGGCACCGCACCGGAGACGGCGACCTTGCCGGCAATCAGGTCGACGCTAACCCCGTTCTCCGCCAGAATAATCGACGATTCGGGCACTCCCGTGCTGGCGGCAAGCTTGGCGTTCGCGCGCAGCATCCGCCACGTGCCGTGCACCGGCATGACGTTGCGCGGCCGGATCCCGTTGTACAGGAACAGCAGCTCGCCTGCATAGGCGTGGCCCGAAACATGCACGCGGACTTGTTGGTTGGTGACAACCCGGGCGCCGATCTTGGCCAACGAGTCGATGACGCCGTAGACGGCTTCCTCGTTGCCCGGTATCAGCGACGACGACAGGATGATCAGGTCCTCGGCGGTCAGCGTGATGCTGCGATGCTCGCCGCGGGACATCCGCGACAGCGCCGACATCGGCTCACCCTGAGTTCCCGTGGTGATCAGCACAATCTGCTCGGGCGACATCATCTCCGCGGCGCCGATGTCGATCAGGTCGGAGTCTGCCACCCGCAGAAATCCCAACTCCCGGGCGATGCCCATGTTGCGCACCATCGACCGCCCGACGAACGACACCCGGCGGCCCAACGCCACCGCGGCGTCGATGATCTGTTGCACCCGATCGACATTGGATGCGAAACACGCCACGATGACGCGGCCATGTGCACCCCGGATCAACCGGTGCAGCGTCGGGCCGACCTCGCTTTCCGAGGGCCCGACGCCGGGAATCTCGGCATTGGTCGAGTCACACAGGAAGAGGTCTACCCCGGCATCGCCCAGCCGGGACATACCCGGCAGGTCGGTGGGGCGCCCGTCCAACGGCAGCTGGTCGAGCTTGATGTCGCCGGTGTGTAAGACGGTTCCGGCAGCGGTGCGCACCGCGATGGCCAGCGCGTCGGGGATGGAATGGTTGACGGCGAAGTACTCGCATTCGAACACACCGTGCGTGCTGAGCTGTCCCGCCGCCACCTCCACGAACACCGGCTTGAGCCGGTGCTCGCGGCATTTCGCCGCGACCAGGGCCAGGGTGAACTTCGAACCCACCACCGGAATGTCAGGGCGCAGCTTGAGCAGAAACGGAATCGCCCCGATGTGATCCTCGTGCGCGTGGGTCAGCACCAGCGCTTCGACGTCGTCGAGCCGGTCCTCGATATGACGCAGATCGGGCAGAATCAGGTCGACGCCGGGCTCGTCGTGGGTGGGAAACATCACCCCGCAGTCGATGATCAGCAACCGGCCCAGATGCTCGAAAACCGTCATGTTGCGGCCGATTTCGCTGATCCCGCCCAACGCGGTGATCCGCAGGCCGCCCGTGGCAAGCGGACCCGGCGACTTGAGGTCTACCTCCACGTGCCCGCCACCCGCAGGCTCACCGCAGCACCGAAGCTGCGCGCATGTCGGTAGCCAGTGCGTCGATCTGCTCGGCGGTCGCGGGTACCTGCGGCAGCCGCGGGTCACCCACCTCGATGCCTTGTAGCCGCAACCCGGCCTTGGACATCGTCACGCCGCCGAGGCGGCTCATCGCATTGCACAGCGGGCTGATTCCGACGTTGATCTTGCGGGCAGTGGTGACATCACCGGAGGCAAACGCGGACAGCAGGTCTCGGAGCTGACCGGCCGCCAAGTGCGAGATCACGCTGATGAATCCGGTGGCGCCCATCGCCAGCCAGGGCAGATTCAGCGCGTCGTCGCCGGAGTAGTACACCAGGCCGGTTTCGGCCATCAACTGCGCACCGGCCTGCAGGTCGCCTTTGGCGTCTTTGACCCCGACGATGTTGGGGTGCGCCGCCAGCGTACGCAGCGTCTCGGATTCGATCGGTACCACCGAGCGTGGCGGGATGTCGTAGAGCAGCACCGGCAGCGAGGTTGCGTCGGCGACCGCGGTGAAGTGGGCGATCAGCCCGGCCTGCGGCGGCCTCGAGTAGTACGGCGTCACCACCAGCAGTCCATGCGCGCCCTCGGCGGCACACGCCTTGGCCAACTGGATGCTGTGCGCGGTGTCATAGGTGCCCGCCCCGGCGATGATGCAAGCCCGGCCGCCGACCGCCTCCAGCACGGCACGCAGCAAGGTGAGCTTCTCGGCATCGGTCGTGGTCGGCGACTCGCCGGTGGTACCCGATATCACCAACCCGTCGCAGCCGGCGTCGACGAGGTGATTCGCCAGGCGGACGGCGGCCGGGATATCCAAGGAGCCGTCGGGTCCGAACGGCGTCACCATCGCGGTCAAAAGGCTGCCCAGGCGTGTGCAGACGTCGAATCCGCTGGTGCTCACGGACCCAAGGTTACCTGGCGACGCCAGCCTTTTTACTGAGCGGCTCAGGCCTCGGTGGCTAGCGGGCTGGTCGCCACCTCGGTGCCGTCGGCGAGCGTGGCGATCTGGAAATCACCGAACGCCGCGGGTGCGACGTCCACGAGCTGGCGCAGACATGCGATCGCCAGCCGGCGGATCTCCACGTCGGCGTGCTCGCTGGCCCGTACGGCGACGAAGTGCCGCCAAGCTCGGTAGTTGCCGGTGACCACGATGCGGGTTTCGGTGGCGTTGGGCAACACGGCGCGGGCAGCCTGACGCGCCTGTTTGCGGCGCAACATCGCGTTCGGCTGGTCGGCGAACTTGGCTTCCAGCCTGCTCAGCAGCTCGGTGTAGGTGGCGCGGCTGGCGTCGGCGGCCTCAACGAGGATTCGCTGCAATTCGGCATCGCCCGCCATGCCCGGCGGCACGACGACCTGCGACTCCTTTTCGGGCACGTAGCGCTGCGAGAGCTGCGAGTAGGAAAAGTGCCGGTGTCGGATCAGCTCGTGGGTGCACGATCGCGAGATGCCGGTGATATAGAACGACACACTTGCGTGCTCGAGCACCGAGAAATGCCCGACGTCAATGATGTGCCGCAGATAGCCGGCGTTGGTCGCGGTCTTGGGATTGGGCTTGGACCAGCTCTGATAGCACGCCCGGCCGGCGAACTCGACCAGCGCTTGGCCGCCGTCGGCGTCGGTGGTCCAGGGCACGTCCGGCGGCGCGAAGAACTCGGTCTTGGCGATGAGCTGCACCCACAGCGACGCGGTCTCGGCCACGGCGAGAACCTTATCGACTCCGGCTAGTCATTCTTGAAAGGGTGGAGGATTTTAACCGCTCCGGCTCGGCCTTCGGGGCATCTCTGCGCTCCCACGTCCCGCGCCGCCTCGGCCACCCGGTCGTGGCTGAAGCGGTACCGGGCTTCGCGGCTGATCGCGTTGGCGATCCGCTGACCACGGCTGTCGACGGTGTCGAGCAAGCGAAGCTCCAGACCCTCATTAGCTGTGCGTTCACGCTGGCCAGGCAGGGCTCTGCCGGCCATGAGCCGGGCTGCACGGCCGGGTGATCGGATCGCCGCGGCGATGTCGTCCGCGTCGCCGGGCTCGCGCGGCAGTCACCCCAGCGGGCTTGGTTGGCCACTCTGGCTTTCAGCGCACCGCCTGGCGCCACGCCGGCGGCGCAGGTTGACCACCGCCACCCGGCACAGGAATGCGGGGTGCAGTAGCCAGATCGGCGAGTAGATAAGGCCGTTGACCTTGAAGAAGCGCACGGCGACCACCAGATCGGACTCGCACGCGGCCAGCGCCCAGTCCACCAGCCGCGTGCTGAGGCGCATGAACCGCGACCGTTGTCCTGCCACCCCGGGGAAGGTCAGGTCAGAGCTGGCGACCATCTGCCAGGCCACGCTGACCGGTTTCGCCGAGGCGCGGGAGTATCGCCGGGGCAGATCGGCACCGCCGCGGCGCAGACAGCTACGCAGCGCGGCGGCCTCCAGCGCGGCCACCGTCATCCCTTGCCCGTAGATGGGGTTGATGCTGCAGACCGCGTCGCCGCATACCAGCAGACCTGCGGGGAGTCGAGGCATCTTGTCGTAGCGGCGCCACTGGCTGGACGGCATGTGGTGATGGGCCACCGCGCCGATCGGTTCGGCGGCCCGTAGCGCTGCGATCAAGTGGGCAGGGCAGTACTCCTGGGCGAAGGACAGCATGCCGGCCAGGTCGCGCGGCGGCTGGTGTCCCACCATCCCGAAGACGGTGAACATCCAGTTGTCGTGCTCATAGCCGGCCAAAAACATTCCGGTCAGCCGGTCTGGCGCCGGGCCGATATCGACCAGCATTTCCTTCAGCGTGCCGCGGGGGATTCGCAGCAATTGGCTGACATAGTCCGTGTGCATGACGACGTGGTCTTCGACCGGTCGGCCGTACCCGAGGCTCTCCAGCAAAGCCGGTGTGTGTGCAGCGCGGCCCATCGCGTCCATGACGACTTCGGCCGTCAACTCTCGTCCGGCACCGCCGTTGCGATCGACCACCCGCACTCCGCTGACGCGACCGTGATCGGATGTCGAGGTCAGCTCAATCACCTCGTGGCCGCTGAGGATCGTCACATTGCTCATCGCCTGAACGCGCCGGCGAACATGGCATTCCAGAAACGGCCTGCTCGGCATGTACACCGCCAATGCCTTGGGATTCCTTGCAATCGTGCCCGACCGGACTATCTGGTGGCCGCCGAAAGACAAGTGCAGCTTGGACAGCTCTCCGTCGTCCCAAACGGGCGCGCCGTCGGCGACCAGTTCGTTGAGAATCCCGGGGAAAAGCTCATCCAAGATCTGCGCGCCGCGGGCCAGCAGCACATGAACATGCCGGCCCTGTGGCACCCCGCGTCGGACAGCGGGCTGGTCCGGCAACACATCACGTTCGACGACGGTGACGGTTTGAAAAAAATCGGCCAGAACCCTTGCGGCAAGCAGTCCACCCATGCTCGCGCCCAGAACGACGGCGTGCTCGCCCAGTCCTGCCGTGGCGGAACTCCTGCGTGGAAGTCGGACGTTCGTCACTTACTGGGTCGCCGAATCACGTTGGACTGCAGCAACGGTCGGTCCTGCCGCGGCCAGGAGAGCATCGAAGCCGGCGGCTGCCGCCTTGGCGCGGTGTTGTTCCGAGAAGTCGCGGTAGCCGTCTTCGTCGCCGCGCGCTTGTGCGAGCAACGCCCGCGAGCGCAACAGCGGGAGTTCGTGCAGCACGAAGCCGGGATCTGTCGGTACGGCGGCCAGTCGGTCGATGGCCTCCTGCGCATTTTGTTGGTCGCCAGTGGATCCGCGTCGGACCAGCAGTTGTACCAAGACCTCGGTGGCTCTTCCGCGCCAGATCATGTCACCGCTTTCGTACGCGCCATGCACCACTGCCCACACCATGTCAATGGCACCATCGAGATCTCCGTTGCGGGCCTTCTCCATCGCAAATTCGGGGTCGACGATGATCAGCGAACTCAGCGAGAACCGCTCCGCCAGTGCGGCATCGCGCGTCTTGGTGAACAGGTCGAGACCCTCGTCGCGTTGCGTTCCGGCGTGAGTGACCAGAACCAGGCCTCGGCTGAGCAGACCCATGAAGAGAACGAAGTCGTCGGTGGAACCCTCGGCGATGCGCAGCGCCTCGGAAGTCTCGCGCATGGCGGTCTCATCGGCCGGCAGCGCCCCGAATGGAATGGAGGCAACGTATTTCCACAACAGCGCGAAAACGTAACTCGTCGGATCGAGCGGAGCTGCCATCGCGATTGACGTGGCGGCATCGTCGAGCCACCCCGGCATTCCCAGGCACATCTTGACGTGCCCGCGCATGGCGAGCGCCGTGCTCAGCGGTGAACCAAAGATCAAGTTGCCCTTGGTGGGATCGCCGTCGGCCAAATCGATGAGTCGATCCGCCAACCGCAGCGCCTCGATCATCTCGCCAGCCTGGCATTTGGCGTAGATCGCCGCGAACAGCAGAGCCACGGTCAGCGTCGGCTCGCCGATCGATTCGAGCAACTCGCTCTGCTCCGAAGCCACTTTCGCCGCCTCTCGAAAGCGGTTGTGAAAAGTCAACGCCATGATGAACCCGGTCATGCCGATCGCGAGCGACACTTTGTCCTCGGCCGCTGTGCACAGCTCTCGCAGTTCGTCGAAACCGGTGTCGGCGATGCTGCCGCCGGTTCGCCACAGAGTGCCGCACAGCAGGTTTCGCGGCGCGATCTGCAACGACGTCCGATACGGGATCTCGGCGGGCAGCCGGTCGGCGACCTGGCGGGCCCGCTGCCAGTTGGTCCGGGCCGCCCGAATGTCGCGGAACGCCGACCAGGCGCCGGCGCGCATATGCCAGTCGAACGCAGCCCGCAAATCTCCTGCGGCCTCGAGGTTTTCGGCAATCAAGGCGGCATTCTCGTCGGCCGCCCCAGGATCCTGCTGCTCGATCGCGACGGCTAACCGCCGGTGCAGCTCGGTGCGCCCGGCCTTCAACTGTGACTCGTAGGCCACCGTCCGGATCAACGGATGCCGAAACGCGTACTGAGCCCGCGGAGTGAACATCACCTGATCGATCAACTCCACCTGAAGCAACTCGGCGATCGCCCCCTCAACGTCGACGTCATCCAGTAAGGGGGCCACCAGCTCAGCCCTGAATCGCGCACCGACGACCGCAGCGGCATACAGGAATTGTTTGGCCGGCCTGGCGAGACGGTCGATGCGCGCGGCAATGGTGGCCTGCAGGGTGCCCGGCACGCTGATGTCGGCGGCGGCGTCAGAGCAGAGGTAGGCGCCCGGATCGCCGTCGAGCACGCCGCGTTGCGCCAGGTCGCGCACCATCTCCTCGGCGAAGAACGGATTCCCGGCGGCCCGTTCGGCGACCCGCGCGGCCAGGGCACGCACCGACGGGTCGGTGCCCAGCAGCTCGGTGGTCAATGCCGCGCTCTGCGCCGCGTTCAGCGGTGCCAGTGAGATCGTCTGCCCGCCCGGCGTTCGCGACAACGTACCCCGGTATTCGGGGCGGTAGGTGATGAGCGCCAGCGAGTGAGTTCGCGGCACAACCGTGACGAACTCAGCGAGCATGGCCTCGCTGACCTCGTCGATCCAGTGCACATCCTCGATCACGTATTGCGCGGGCGTGGTTCTGGTCAGAGCGACGGCCTTCACCAAAGCCGCCAACCGGCGCCGACGGGCGTCGGCGGTGATGTCGGGCAGTGCGGCCTCGGGGTCGCCGATTCCAAGCAGGTCGTCCAGCAGCAGCAGATCCTCGGGGTTCGCGCCGGGGACGCGGGCCCGCACCTGCGCCCGGCCCGCCTGCTCGTCGAGGCCGCTGACCCCGAACACCCTGCGCAGCAGCCGTGCCACCAGAAGAAACGGCACCTCGCGGGTATGGGACTCGCAGGCGACGCTGAATACCTCGAGCCCGCGGCCGGTGGCCAGCGTCACGACCTCGCGCGTGATGCGGCTCTTGCCGATACCGGGGGGCCCGACCACTCCGACGACACACCCGGCACCGTTGATCGCCTGATCGAGGATGCCGGCGACGGTGTTCATCTCCCAAGTGCGCCCGACCAGGGTCGGCTCACGTCGGGCGATTCCTACGTGCTCGGCCGCGGCCCCCAACAGTCGACGCGCGGGTAGCAGCTCGTCGGCGCCCTTGACATGTACCGACTCGGGCGGCCCAAGCACGGTGACGTGTTCGACCAGCCGCGCGGTGGACTCGCTGAGCATCACCCCGCCGGGCGGGGCGACGGATTCCATCCGCTGCGCCAACCCGACCTGCTCACCGACCGCGGTGTATACCCTTGCGTCAGAGCTGATTTCCCCCGCAATCACCCGACCTGAGTTCAGCCCGACCCGCAGCCGCAGCACGACGCCGTCGCGGCGCTGCACTTCGTCAGCCAGCCGCGCGATGTGCGTTTGGATGTCCAGGGCTGCCAAACAAGCCCGAAAAGCGTGGTCCTCCAGAGCGATCGGCGCCCCGAACAACGCCATGATGCCATCGCCGGTGAATTTATCGACCGTGCCACCGTAGCGCCTAGTGATCGTGGCCGCGCAGCCGAAAACGTCGGCCATTATCTCCCGCAACCGCTCCTCTCCTACCGCCGAGGCGATCGTCAAGGAATTCACCACGTCGGCGAACAACACGGTCACTTGCTTGAACTCAGGCTGCTCTGCAACCTCTGGGGCGGGCGCTCCGCATGCGTCGCAGAACCGGGCGCCGTGGCGCAGCTCAGTGCCGCACACTCGACACACCGCGCCTGCTGGTGCCATCCGGCTCTCCCACCGCTGATCAGTCATCGCAACATATCGATTATCGACTGCCGGCGCTGCCTGGGAAGCCGTTTGGAACCCTCAAGCCATGTCGGCAACGTTTTCCTCAGCTGACATGCGATCTTCAATCAGCAACTTCGGGCCGGCCGTCCTGTCGTTTTCACCGAAGAAACGTGAAGGAAATAACGATAATCTGTCTTCCCGCTGGCGAATTGCGGGATTTGCGTCGTATTTTCTGATCACTCGAGTAGCTTTTGGTCACGGGTATTTGCCACGCGAGGAGCTTCGTATGTCTTACCGAAAGGCGTTGGAAGCCGTGAAGCGGGGCAAATATGAAGACGCCCTGACGTTGCTGAAAGGCCTCATCGCCGCACAGCCCGACGACGGTAGATTGCATGCGCTGGCAGGCTTGGCCCGCTTCAAGCGCGAGGAATATGCCGAGGCGGCGGAGCACTACGCCGATGCGGTGACGGCTGGCGGCAAGGACAGCGGGGACTGGGCCAAGATGCGCGACCTCTCGCAGGCCAATGCTGCTGCCGAGATCAACGTCCCGGTGCCCAAACCCGAGTACTTCAAACTCGACGAGCTGCTGGAGCCCCCCGCGGTGCGCGACGGTGACCTGCCGCGGCCGCCGCGGCGCCGGCGGGCAAGCTGCTGCTGCTCCTGCCTGAAGCAACTGCGCCTGTTCCTCGGCGAGGCGCTCGGTAAGGTATTTACGATATTGCTGGATTGGCTCACCGCCCTAGTGGGTCGAAAATACGGTTACCGCGGCGCGGTCTGGACCAACTGGTACCGCCGCCCGCTGGTACTGGCAGTCCTGACGTTGGCGTACATACGTGAGCAACTGAACACGCACAACCTGAAAAGCACTTACCCGACCGACACGCTGGTCGGCTTCCAGTCCCCGGGGCAAAGACCGCCGGTGGGCGTCAGCCATTTCCGCACCGCCGACGGAAGCTGGAACAACCTGGCCGATCCCAAGGAAGGCGCTGCAAAGACGCGGTTTCTGCGCAATGTCGACCTCTCCGCCGCTCGTCCCGAGACCGCCGCGAGATTGCTGGAGCCGAATCCGCGCGAGGTCAGCCTCGAGTTGCTCACGCGCCCGGACCGTGCCGACGGCACGCCGGACATGGTGCGAGTTGAATTCCTCAATCTGCTGGCCGCATCGTGGATTCAGTTCATGAACCACGATTGGATCAACCACGGTGAGAATCGGGATGACGCCTTCATCACGGTCCGGTTGCCCGGCGGCGATCCCGCACGCGATCGCTACCAGCAGACCGAATTGAAGATCGGCAAGACCCAAGCTGATCCGACACACATCTTTCCGAACGAGCCGGCCGCCACGAGTTCGATCAACGAGGTCACCCACTGGTGGGACGGCTCCCAGATCTACGGCAGCGACCAGGCGACTCAGAACCGCCTGCGCAGTCACAGTTTCGGCAAGATGCAACTGAACAGTGACGGCACGCTGCCGACTGACAGCACCGACGTAGAGGATGCCGGCTTCAGGCGCAACTGGTGGATAGGCCTGACGATGCTGCACACACTTTTCGTGCGCGAGCACAACGCCATCTGCGACATGTTGTACGAGGCTGATCCCAGCTGGGACGACGACCGGCTCTTCAATGTCGCGCGGCTCATCAACGCTGCGGTGATGGCCAAAATCCATTCCATCGAATGGACCCCGGCGATTCTGCCCAACCAGGCGCTGGACACCGGACTGAATTCGAACTGGTACGGCTTGCTGACGTTCCTGCTGCAGAAAGGTAAGGCACGCAAGACACTGTCCGAGGTGAACATCCGCAACCCCGAACTCGGCGGCATCGTCGGCAACCCAATCAACAAGCATGACTGCGTGTTTGGGTTCTCCGAGGAATTTGTCGAGGTCTACCGTCTCCATTCGCTACTGCCCGAGACATTACAGTTGCGCCGCCACGGCCGAGCGGGCGTCGCTGAGGTTCCCCTGCCCGCGACGCGGCAGCACGGCTCGGTCGAGATAACGACGCAGTACGCGATGTCGGACCTGTTCTATTCGTTCGGCAACCAGCAACCGGGCGCCCTCGTGCTGAACAACTTTCCTCGTTTCATGCAGGAGCTCAGTGTCCCTGGCGGTCCGTTCCTCGACATGGGCACGGTGGATATCGTCCGCGCGCGCGAACGCGGCGTGCCGCGTTATAACGAATTCCGCCGCCAGCTAGGGCTCAATCCGATCGAGACCTTCGACGACCTGACCGACAACGCGCAAGACCTGAATAAGCTGAGGTCCGTCTACGGCGGCCACCCGGATAAGGTCGAGGACCTCGACCTGCTGATCGGCACGCTGGCCGAAGCCCGTCGGCCCACCAACTTCGGTTTCGGCGAGACCCTGTTCCAGATCTTCATCCTCAACGCCAGCCGCAGGCTGCAGGCTGATCGTTTCTATACCGACTGCTACAACGAGGACGTCTACACCGAAGAAGGCCTGCGATGGATCGACCAGACCGACTTGAAGACCGTGATTTTGCGCCACTATCCTCAGCTCGCCGCCACCGGTCTGGCCAACATCAAGAACGCTTTTGAGCCCTGGGACGAAGGACCCCAGCTGAATCCCGACCGCCATCCGCTGCGCGCGTGGGATGCCGAATTGAAACATGACCCTTGGCGCGGCGACGCGTACCGCCATGCCTGAGAATCTTCGGGAGCGCGAATGTTGAAATGGTTCCTGCGGCGCGGAGGTTGGGACTTCGTCGCCTGGGGGAAATTCGTTCTCAGTAAGCCGCTGAACATCCCGCTGCCACCGGCCAAAAAGCGCCGCATCCAACCGAAGCCGATGATCAAGGCAATTCCCCAAGTGCCGGTACGCAACGTGATGGTTTGTGCGTGCGCCGACATCCCGCGGGATGAACGCTCGTTACTTCACACCGGTTTCTACCGATTTCAGGTCTGGCTTTACAGCACCATCTTTTCACCCATGCAGCCGGGCCTGCCACGAATAGACGCCGACCCCCAGGTGGCGTTGAACCGCGCCTACACCGGGCTCCGTCGCAGCCGCTTCCATCCACCAGAACTGCCGGCCGAGTATCTGCGCAGTCCAGACCTGGGCTCGCTGGCAGTGCGCGGTCCGTACGCCTGCTACCTCCAGCGCGTCGGCGACGGCACCTGGGAGTGGGACCTTCAGATGCTGGACAACTATGCGCACCACCCCGGGCTGGTGAAGATCGGTTCGCGGGTGTTGTTCCACGAGGATAAAGTGCGGCGTTCGCTGCAGGCTGTTCAGATCGAATGCGCGCTGGGCACGATCAAGCCAACCGATCCGCAGTGGGACCAGGCCTGCAAGATCGCACTGTGCGCAGCCTCGACGCACCTCTCGCTGGTGCGCCACTTCAACTGGGTGCACTTGGCCGGCGGCGCGCAGTTGGCCATTGCCACGCGCAACAGCTTCTCGCACGACCATCCACTGTGCAGGCTGCTGTGGCCGTACATCTTTGGCACGCAGCAGAGCAATGACATGGTCACCCGCGGTCAGATGGCACGCGGTGGCGACTTCGAGACCACCTTCAGCTTGACCTTCGAGGACATGTGCCGGTTGTTCGACGACACCTACCTCGACTATCCACACAGCGTCAACGACCCTGAGGTGGACGGCAAGTCGCGCGGTTTGGACCTTGCCAGCTTTGACACGCCGACTCAGCAGAATCTTGAGGAACTGTTCGACGTAATGCACGCTTTCGTGCGCGACTATCTGGAAATCTACTTCCCGCGGAATGCCAAGGGCGCCAAAGACGTGCGTCGCGATCCCGAGACGCTCGATTGGCTCGAGGAACTAAAAGCGCGCGTCCCCAACGGAGTTGGCGTCGATCCTGGAAGTTTCACCTGGGACGAGTTGGCACGGATGCTGGCCGGCCAGCTGTACGTGGTGACCGTGCAGCACGAGATCCTCGGCAGCTCTATGTGGAATTATCAGCTTTGGACGCACCGCCAGCCGGCGCGAATATACGACGATTTCCAGCGCGAACCACTGGACGTTTACCAGCGGCTGGTCAACGCGAACTACATCCTGAACGTGCCCCGACGCGCACTGATGCACAATTTCAATCGCCTTGCGCTCGACGATTACGCCAGGGCGGCGCTGTTGCGGTTCCAAAGCGAGCTCGTCGCGCTGCAGGCAAGGATGGACAGCCAGCCGCATGCGGTATGGCGTATCTACCCGCGCGACCTGAAGGTGAATATCAACGCCTGATCGCCACCGGCAGTTGCACACGTTTGGCGGATGTCGCGGATGTCATTGTGAGCGCAGGGCCGCCTGAAGTTCGCCGGCCAAATCCCCGCGGCCGCTGACAGTAACGCCACCTAATCCCAGCCACGATGCCATCGTCGCAAGCTCCGACGCCAGCGCTGCGGCCACCCGCGACGGCGAGCGCCCCGGCTCGACGAACGCCCCCACCACGTGCAGGGCGTCTGCGGCACGGTCGGCCTTGAGGTCGAACCGCCCGACCAACTCGCCGTCCAGCAGAAACGGCCAGACGTAGTAACCGTATTGCCGCTTGTTAGCCGGTGTGTAGATCTCGATGCGGTAGTGAAATCCGAACAGCCGCTCCACCCGCGGACGGAAAAATATCAGTGGGTCGAACGGACACAACAGCGCCGTGCCACGGTCGCGCCGTGGAATCGTCTGCCCCGCAACCAGATATGCGGGCGCCGACCAGCCGTCGACGTCGACGGGCTCCAATTCGCCATCGGCCACCAGTTTGGCGATCGCCGGCTTGACCTGTCCTGCGGCCAGCCGGAAGTAGTCGCGAATGTCGGCCTCGGTGCCCACGCCAAGCGCGGTGGCCGCCCGCAGCGTGAGTTCTCGAACGGCGTCGTCCTCGTCGACCTCCCGCGCCAGCACATCGGGCGGCAACACCCGTTCCGACAGGTCGTAGTGCCGCGCGAACCCGACCCGGGTCGCCGTGGTGAGCGCACCGGCGGCGAACAACGCCTCGGCGACCCACTTGGTGTCGCTGCGGCTCCCCCACCACGCCCTTCTGCGGTCCGCCAGGTCCCCGGCTGGCCCGGCGGCCAGATGCGCCTCGATTTGCCCCGCGGTACTGGGACCGAGTTCGGCGACGGCGGCGACGATCTTGTCAGCGAGCCGGGGGTTGGCCTTCACGATGTGGGTGCCCCACCGGCCGTGCCGGTATTGACGCATCCGCCAGCGCAGCAGCGGCCAATCGTCGACGGCCATCAGCGCGGCTTCGTGCGCCCAGTACTCGACGAGCAGCCGCGGCCGGCGGGTGGAGTGGTCCCACGCGGCACGATCCAGAACAGCCCGGTCGTAAGGACCGAGTCGGCTGAACACTGGTGCGTAATGGGCCCGGACCGCCACCGACACCGAATCCAGCTGCAGTACCTGAATGCGCGAGATCAGCCGCCGTAGGTGTGCACGGGTGACCGCGCCGCCTGGTCGCGGCTCGCTAAACCCTTGGGCCGCAACGGCTATCCGCCGAGCTTGGGCGGCGGTCAGCCTCACGGGCGAGGCTTAGCCGGTGCTGTCTGGTGGATTCTTGGCTTCCTGATACGCCGCCTCAAGCGCGGCCGGAACCGCTTCGAGGTCGCGGTATACGCCCATCAATTGTTCGAGAACCTGGATGCGCTGCTGGCTCGTTTGGTCTGCCGCCCGCCGGGCTTGGTCACGGTATTCGTCAGCCTCCCGTTTCGCGTCGGCGAGCAGCTGCTCGCGCTCCTGCTGCAGGTCAGCGCGCATGCTTGCCAGTTCGGCGTGGAGCTTTTTCTTCGATTCCCGGTAGTCGGCCTCAAGGGCTTCTCGCCGCTCGGCCAGCTCCGCGATGAGCGCCTCCTGGTTCTGCTGCGCGGCTTGGGCCTCCGCTTCGGCCTGCGCGATCAGCGCCTCGGCTTCGGCGCGCGCCTCGGCCTGCATTTCGGCGACCTCGTCGACCGCGCGCCGCAGCATCTGCGCCATCCGTTGCTGCACCGCGTGCGGCGACGGCGAGGTCTCGGTGAGGGCGGCGACCTCTTTGCGCAGTCCGGCAGCTTCGTCGCCCAGATCTTTCAGCCGGGCCCGCAGGCTCTCGACGTCGTCGAGCAGCAGTTGCTGCTTGGTAGTCAACATTTCGACGTGAGCGTCGACCGTCGCGGCGTTGTAGCCCCAGAGCGTGCGCGTGAACGTCTTGGCGGATTCGGGTTCCACTACCCATTCCCCTTTCTCACAAATCTCTTGAAATGGCCTGGTGAACCCGGTGGACTCGGCCTCTACGTCGAGTATGTCACGGTTGCCGGCGCCGGCTTCCCTCCGCGTCGTCGCCGGCGGCGGTTACGAGCGCAGGTAGCTGTGGAACCGGTACCGCAGCCCCGTGCTACTGGTTTCCCACTTTCCCGTCGTGCCGATCCAGGTCTCGTCGAGCACCGGGGCGACGACGTCGCCGTCATCGCGGGGCAGGTCGATGTCGACCTCGGTGACCTCGCAGCGGCTGGCCCGCGGCATCGCCAGCGTGTAGATCTGTTCGCCGCCCACCACCCAGGTGTCGGGATCGGTCAGCGCATCGTCGAGGCTTTGCAGCACCGTTGCGCCTTGCGCGGTGAAGCCAGGTTGATGGGTCAGCACGACGTTTCTGCGGCCCGGCAGCGGCCGGAACTTCGCCGGCAGCGATTCCCAGGTACGGCGGCCCATCACCACGGTGTGCCCCATCGTGACGGCTTGGAAGTGGATCAGGTCCTCCGGCACCTGCCAGGGAATACCGCCGCTGCGGCCGATGACTCCCGACGTCGACTGAGCCCAGATCAGGCCCGTCATACGGCGACGGGGGCCTTGATCGCCGGGTGCGGGTGGTAGTTCTCCACGACGACATCGTCGTAGGTGTAATCGAAGATCGAATCACGATGCTTTAAAGCAAGTTTCGGGTAGGGCCGCGGGTCGCGGCTCAACTGCTCGGTGACCTGCTCGACGTGATTGTCGTAAATATGGCAGTCGCCGCCGGTCCAGATGAACTCGCCGACGGCCAACCCGGATTGCGCTGCCATCATGTGGGTCAGCAGGGCATAGCTGGCGATGTTGAACGGCACACCGAGGAAAAGGTCGGCGCTGCGCTGGTAGAGCTGACAGCTGAGCCGGCCGTCGGCCACATAAAACTGAAACAGCACATGGCACGGCGCCAACGCCATCTGCGGGATCTCGCCAACGTTCCACGCCGAGACGATGATGCGCCGAGAATCCGGATCGGTTTGCAGTAGCTTCAACGCGGCGCTGATCTGGTCAACATGTGCACCGGACGGCGTCGGCCAGGATCGCCACTGCACGCCGTAGACCGGACCGAGATCGCCACTGTCGCTGGCCCATTCGTCCCAGATCGTGACTCCGTGCTGCTGCAACCAGCCGACGTTGGAGTCACCGCGCAAAAACCACAGCAGCTCGTACACCACCGACTTCAGGTGCACCTTCTTGGTGGTGATCAGCGGGAACCCTGCCGACAGGTCGTACCGCATCTGGTGGCCGAAGAGGCTACGGGTGCCGGTGCCGGTGCGGTCCGCCTTGGGCGTGCCCCGCTCGAGCACCAGGCCCAGTAGATCCTCATACGGCGCGGCGATCGGCACGCCCCTCAGCTTAGCGGCGATCGCGAGTGCGGCGAGCCGGGCGCAGCGTGTCGAGTGTGCATCCAGGGCGGATCGCCCCGGCGTGTCGTCGCCCTGAATGCACAGTGAAAAAAACACCCTGCCCTGCTCCAGCCACTGCTGCGGGGTAGCTGTGCCATTTCCCAAGCCAACAACAGCACAAAAGAGATTGAGTAGCAGTAGAACGGAGGCATGCCGAATATCACCGACACCATCACCACTCCCGACGGCACCTGTGAGGTCCGCCTGTTCACCCCCGACGGGGACGGTCCGTGGCCCGGGGTGGTCATGTACCCCGATGCCGGCGGTGTCCGCAAAACCTTCGACGAGATGGGCGCCAAGCTGGCCGACCTCGGTTACGCGGTGCTGGTGCCCGACGTCTACTACCGGCTGGGCGACTGGGAACCGATCGACATGAAGACCGCATTCGGTGATCCCGAAGAGCGCAAGCGGCTGATGTCGATGATCGGCAGCGTGACCCCCGAGACGATGACCACCGACGCCCGTGCATTCTTCGACTACCTCGCCGCTCGCCCCGAGGTGAGCGGGGACACATTCGGCACCACCGGCTACTGCATGGGTGGACGGACCTCGGTGGTGGTGGCCGGCCGGGTGCCCGACCGGGTCGCCGCTGCGATGTCGTTCCACGGCGGCGGGCTGGTGACCGACAGCGCGGACAGCCCGCACCTGAAGGCCGACCAGATCCACGCCGCGGTCTATGTCGGCGGCGCGGAAAACGACGCGGGGTTCACCGCCGATCATGCCGAGCAACTCGACAAAGCGCTGACGGCCGCCGGCGTCGAGCACACGATCGAGACCTATCCGGCGGCGCACGGGTTCGCCGTCCCCGACAACGCGCCCTATGACGCCGCCGCAGCCGATCGGCACTGGGCGGCAATGCGGGAGTTTTTCCGGGCTCACCTGGGGTGACTCCCACCATGCAGGTAGACGCGATGACGACCCCGGCACCGCTACGCCGGATCGGTGACCTGGCCCGACGCACGCAGTCCGCCGGATTCTCCGGTCTGCTGTTCACCGAGACGGGCCGCACGGCCTATCTGAACGCCGCCGTGGCGTCGCAGGCGGCGCCGGACCTGGAGTTGTCCACCGGCGTCGCGGTGGCGTTCCCACGAAGCCCGTTCGTCACGGCGGCCACCGCGTGGGAGCTGCAGGAAGCAACCGGAGGCAAGTTCCGGCTGGGTCTGGGCACCCAGGTGCGCACCCACGTGGTGCGGCGCTACGGCGTGGAGTTCGAACGGCCCGGCCCACGGCTGCGGGACTACCTGCTCGCGGTGAAGGCCTGCTTCTCGGCGTTTCGCACCGGAAAACTCGATCACCACGGCGAGTTTTACAACCTCGATTTCATTACGCCACAGTGGAGCGCGGGACCCATCGACGCTCCCGATCCCAAAGTGGATATCGCCGCGGTGAATCCGTGGATGCTGCGGATGGCCGGCGAGGTGGCCGACGGGGTGCACATCCATCCGCTCGGCGAGCCGGGCTATATCAACCGGCACGCGGTGCCGAACATCGCCAAAGGAGCGGCGAAGGCGGGACGTTCGGCCTCCGACATCGCCCTCATCGTGCCGGTGATGACAATCGTCGGTGACAGCGACGAAGAGCGCGACAAAGAGCGGGAACTCGTGCGGGCCAGCATGAGCTTCTACGGAAGCACACCCAACTACGCGTTCATCTGGGACGAGGCCGGGTTCGACGGGACCACCGCCCGGATCCGGGAGAAGCAGAAGGCCGGCGACTTCGCCGGCATGGCCGCCCAGATCAGCGACGAGCACATCGCCATCTTCGCCACCGAGTCGACCTGGGACGGCTTGGCCGACGCGCTGACCGAGAAGTACGCCACAATCGCGACTCGGATCGTCCTCTACAACGCGCTGACCGATGCGGGGCGCATTGAGCGGTACGGCGAGGTGGCCCGCCGCGTCAGCGGCCGATCAACCGCTTCATAAAGTCGGGATAGCGCGCACCCTGCACCTCGATATGCGCTGCGGCGTCATCGATTTCGCGCAGGTCGTCGGCCGTCAGCTCGATGTCGGCCGCACCCAGGTTTTCCTCGAGGCGTTCCAGGCGCCGGGTGCCGGGGATCGGCACGATCCACGGCCGCTGGGCGAGCAGCCAGGCCAGCGCGATTTGGCCCGGTGTCGCGCCCTTGCGGGCCGCGACCGTCTGCAATAGGTCCACCACGGCGCGGTTGGTTTCGCGGACGTCGGCGGCAAAGCGCGGAATGCTACTGCGAATGTCGGAGCTGTCGAATTGTGTTGTCTCGCCGATGCTTCCGGTGAGGAAGCCCTTGCCCAGCGGGCTGTACGGCACGAACCCGATGCCGAGTTCGGCCAGCGTCGGCAATACTTTGGCCTCGGGTTCCCGCCACCACAGCGAGTATTCGCTTTGCAGGGCCGTCACGGGCTGCACGGCGTGGGCGCGGCGAATAGTCTCCGCCGGCGCCTCGGACATCCCGAAGTGCTTCACCTTGCCGTCTTGGATCAGCTCCTTGACCGTTCCGGCCACGTCCTCGATGGGAACGTCGGGGTCCACCCGGTGCTGGTAGAGCAGGTCGATGCGCTCCACACCGAGCCGCCGCAACGACGTGTCGGCGACCTCTTTGATGTGTTCGGGCCGGCTGTCCAGTCCGGCGATGTTGCCGTCGGGACCGAATTTGAAGCCGAACTTGGTCGCGATCACCACCTGCCCGGCAAACGGCGCCAGGGCTTGGCCGACCAGTTCTTCGTTGTCGCCGTAGGCTTCGGCGGTGTCGAAGAAGGTGACACCGCGTTCGACGGCGCCGCGGACGACTGCGATCATTTCGTCTCTCGAGCCCGAAGGTCCGAAGCCGCGGCTCATTCCCATGCAGCCCAGTCCGATTGCCGAAACCTCGAGGTTGTCGCCGAGGACGCGCTTGTCCACTGTCAACTCCCGTCGTTGAGCGTGTGATCCGCGAGGCTAGCAGTTGGGCTTCGGGCTAGAAATCCCGGGCGGCACCCAGCGCTAGGCCGGTCGATGGCGATCGCGATGGGACCGGGATCGTCGGTTGCTCACAGTGTTTGTCCGTGCCCATTTCCGCAACGTGGGCGTGTCATAAGTGTCAGCATTAGTTCAGCGTTGTCGGTCATAGCTGGTCGAGGAAGGGGTCGCGCGTGTCGCGGATCTTCTTGAGTCACGCCAGCGCTGACAACCGTGAAGCGATCGCGTTGAAGACGTGGTTGGTCGAGCAGCGCCCGGAGTTGGCCAACGAGATCTTCTTGGATATCGACGCCGATTCGGGCCTACAGGTGGGAGCGCGGTGGAAAGGCCAGCTATTTGAGAGCGCGTCCCGCTGCGAAGCGGTGATCTGTCTGGTCTCGTCGAGCTGGGAAGCCTCACACGAGTGTAAGACCGAATATCGCTTCGCTGAGGGTATGGGCAAGCAGATTCTGGTCGCGCGCCTGGCCGACACCGGAGACGGCGATATCACCACTGAGTGGCAACGCTGCGATCTGTTCGCCGAGGGATCCCACACCGACATCGAGCTGCCTAGCGGGATGCCGGTACGGTTCAATACCGCCGCGTTGTATCAGCTGCGAAAAGCCATCGAAGGCAGCGGGATCGGCGCGCACAATTTCGTCTGGCCGCCCAAAGACGATGCCAGTCGGGCGCCCTATCGCGGATGGGAGCCGTTTGATGCGGTCGATGCAGGGGTGTTCTTCGGGCGCGACGCGGCGATCGCGGGTGGGCTTGATGAGTTGCGTGGCATGCGATTTCGACTCTTGGCAAGTCTGTCCAAACCAAAGTCCATGTTTGTGGTGCTCGGGCCATCCGGCAGCGGCAAGTCGTCGTATCTGCGGGCCGGTCTGATTCCGCGGCTGCAGCGTGAGGACCGACGCTTCGCGGTTCTGGGCGTGCTGCGCCCTGGGCGCGACGCGCTCGGCGGCGCGCAGGGTTTGGCTGCGGCGATCGAGATGGGACGGCGTGCGGTCGGTCTGTCTGACCCGCCGTTGGGCGGGATCAAAGCGGCCCTGCGCGATCCGCAGCAGGTCTATGAGCTGATGGCCGAGATCCGTGCCGCCGCCGCTCGCCGGCTCGCCGACGTCGGCTATATGGATCACGAAAGCAGCTCGGCAACAGCCGATTTCGATTCCCCGACGCTGGTGTTACCACTGGACCAAGCCGAAGAGTTGTTCGCCGCCGACGCGGGCACCGGCGCCGAGCAGTTCCTATTGTTGCTGGCCGAGCTGTTGACGCGGCTCAACACCGTCGATGTGGGGTTGATCGTGGCGTTGACCATCCGCACCGACCGGTTCGAGGCGCTGCAAAATCATCCCGACCTCGACGGCGTCGGCTGCGTCTTGTTCGACGACCTCAAACCGATGCCGGCCACCCAATTCGAAAGCGTCATCACCGGCCCCGCGGCGAGGTCAACCGAAGGAGGCCGTCGTCTGGAGGTCGCGGCTGACCTGGTGGCCGCTCTATTGGCTGATGCGGCCGAGGGCGCTGACACCTTGCCTCTGCTCGCGTTGACGCTGGCGCGGCTGTACGGCGACTACGCCAGCACCGGGCGGCTCACCCGCGCGCAGTACGACGCGATGGGCGGGATGCGCCGAGTGGTGGCGTCGACGATCGACGCAGTATTGTCCACCGATCCCAGGGAACGCGCCGAGCAACTGGCATTGCTGCGATCGGCGTTCATTCCGTGGCTGGCCACGATCAACCCCGACAACGACCAACCGCTGCGTCGCGTCGCCCGCTACGGCGACCTGCCAGCGGATAGCCGTCCCTTGATCGACGCTCTGGTGGAAAAACGATTGTTGGTGCGCGATGAGCGCGGCGGCCAGGTGGTGATCGAAGTCGCGCTGGAAAGCCTGCTGCGCCAGTGGGATGAGCTTGCCGGCTGGCTCCGGGAAGAACGTCACAACCTCACGGCGGCCGATGATGTCGAGCGCAACGCCGCGGCTTGGGCCAGCCGTGATCGCGACTCCGCCTGGCTATTGGCCGGCAGCCGGCTCACCGATGCCGAAACGCTGGCCAACACATCAGGTTTCAGCGATCGCCTTGCCGGCGCCCGCGACTATTTGGTGGCGTCCCGCGACACCGAAAACCAGCGGCTGGCTGCTGAGGAAGAGCAACGTCAAGCCGAGTTGCGCTTCGCCCAAGAACGCCAGCAAACCGCCGAAACGCACGCTGGCGACATGCGCCGACGCGCCCGCATCCTCTTGGCAGTCGCCCTCGTCGCCGTCGTCGCCGCTGTTGTGGCTGTGGTTGGAATCGTGCAATCAAACACCGCTAAACACCAAGCTCAGGCCAGCGCCCGGCAAGCGGTTGCCCTGCGGCTGGTCTCCGACGCCGCCGACCGGCTAGCCGGGCATCGCTCCGGCGGCGACATCCGGGCGTTTCAGGAACTGCTGGCGGCCCACGCGTTGGCTGGGTCGACCGCCGATGCTGGCATGCTCGATGCCGTCCTCGCCCGCGCAACCACCAGCAAAGTCGCCGACACCGGCACGACGGTTGACGCTGTGGCGGTGAGCCCGGACGGGCACCGCATCGCCGCCGCCGGTGGCGATCACACCATACGGCTTTTGGACGCTGGCACCGGCCAACAAATCGGTCCTCCGTTGATCGGGCATACCAGCTATGTGAACAGTCTGGCGTTCAGCCCTAACGGGCACCGGCTAGCCAGCGGCAGCGGCGATGCCACAGTGCGGCTGTGGAACGCCGACACCGGCCAACCCATCGGTCGTCCCCTCGCCGGGGAGAAGATGTCCGTCGTAAGTGTGGCGATCAGCGGCGACGGGCACCGGCTAGCCTCTGCAGGAATGCGCAGCGTGCGCGTCTGGGATGCCGACACCGGCCAGCTGCTGGCCACTCAGACTGGCAGCGACGGCGGCCTCTTCCAGGATGTGGCGTTCAGTCAGGACGGGCATGCGTTCGCCCGCCGTATCGAGGACAAGGTGCAGGTGTTCAGCCTCGACACCGGCCAGCCCATCGGTCAGCCGCTCACCGGGGACACAAGCCACGTGGACACTATGGCGTTCAGCCCCGACGGGCACGAGCTTGCCACCGGCAGTACCGAGGGCACAGTTCAGGTGTGGAGTCTCGGCACCGGCCAACCCCTCGGCGCAGCGCTGACCGGGCACACAGCCTCAGTCGAACGAGTGGCGTTTAGCCCGGACGGGCACAGGCTGGCCAGCGCGAGCGATGACAAAACGTTGCGCGTTTGGAACGTCGGCACCGGCCAGCCCGTCGGCGCCCCGCTAGTCGGGCACACCAGCCGGGTGACAAGTGTGGCGTTCGCTCCGGACGGGCACCATCTCGTCAGCGGCAGCGTCGATGACACCACGGTGCGGATGTGGGACATCGATGCCGGTGCACCGCTGGCCGGCCATGACGCCGGAGTGACCGGTGTCGCGTTCAGTCCCGACGGGCACCGGCTGGCCTCCGCCAGCTTTGACAAGACTGTGCGAATCTGGAACGCCGACACCGGCCAACCCCTGGGCACCCTCACGGACCCTGCCGAGATCACCAGCCTGACGTTTCATCCCGACGGACGTCAGCTCGCCACCGGCGGTTGGGACGGGGCGGTGCAGCTGTGGGATCTCGAGACCGGCCGACGCCTCGGTCAGCCGCTGACCGGCCACGCCGGATATGTGAGCAGCGTGGCGTTCAGCCCCGACGGGCACCGACTGGCCGCTGTCGGCGCTGACAAGACGGTGCGAATCTGGAACGCGGACACAAGACGAATCATCACGACCCTCACCGGCCCGATGTACCCAATGACCAGCGTCGTGTACAGCCCCGACGGACACCGCATCGCCAGCGGCGAGTCGGTCGGCGACCTGGTCTGGCTATGGAACGCCGACACCGGCCAACGCCTTGGCGACCCCCTCGCGGGACACACCGGTGACGTCAACAGCGTGGCCTTCAGCCCCGACGGGCACTTCCTGGCCTCCGCGAGCGAAGACAAGACGGTGCGGATCTGGAACCTGGACACCCGCCAGGCCGTCGCAACGCTCGAGCATCCCGAAAGCGTCAGAAGTGTGGCGTTCGCCTCCGACGGGCAGCGGCTGGCTACCGCCAGCTACGACAACAGCGTGCGGCTATGGTTCTGGAACGGCGATACCGCCCAACCCTTCGGCGCGCCTATCCCCGTCAGTGACGGCGCGCCGGCCATCGCGCAAAGCGTGGCGTTCAGTCCGGACGGGCAGCGCCTAGCGGCCGGCAGCAGCGACGGCACCACCCGGTTATGGCCGGCGGTTGGCACCGCTGCGATGCTGTGCGCGAAACTGGCCGCCAACATGAGCCACCAGCAGTGGCACGACTGGGTAGCCCCAGATATCGACTACCGAACTCAATGTCCAGGCCTACCGGTCCCCACCGACAACGGCCCGCCGCCCCTGCCCGGGCAGATGCAGCTGCCGATCACCGGGCTCAACCATCCCCAAGCCGTCACCGTCGATCACTCCGGCACCGTCTACGTCGCCGACACCCGCAACAATCGCATCGTCAAGCTGCCCGCGGGCGCCGGCCAATCCACTACAGTGCTGTCCGGGCTGAAGGCACCCGATGGCGTGGCCGTCGACACCGCCGGCACTCTGTATGTGGCCGACGCAGGCAATCACCGCGTCGTCGAATTGCCTTCCGGGGCCGCTGATCCCAGGCCGCTGATCACCGGCCTCAACGAGCCCAGCGACGTCGCCGTCGACACCGCGGGAACCGTCTACGTCGCCGACGAAGGCGCCAACCAGGTGCTCGCACTGCCCGCCGGGGCCAACCGCCCCAACCGGCTTCCTGTCGACGGCCCTGGACAACCCAACACCCTGGCCGTCGACACCAAACGCACTCTCTACGTCGACATGTACGGAGGCACCGACGATGACAAGCTGCTCGCCTTGCCCGCGGGCGGTAAGGGCGCCAGCCAGGTACCGTTGACCGGCCTTCGCGCTATCGGCGGCGTGGCCGTCGACACCGCCGGCAACCTCTTTCTCACCGACGACAGCACCAACCGCGTCGTCGAACTGCCCGCGGATTCGCCCGCGCCCACCGAATTGCCCTTCAGCGGACTCAAGCAACCCGCGCCCATAGCGGTCGACAACAAAGGCAACCTGTATGTCGTCGACACCGGCAACAATCGCGTGGTCATGCGCCACCTCGACTAGTCAAGACACCGGCAGGTCGACCAACTCAGCCAACCGGGCGCGGTGGCGGTAGGCGGTGCCGAACGCCAGCTGATCGCTCTTGGCCCGCTTGAGGTAGAGATGCGCCGGATATTCCCAGGTCATTCCGATGCCGCCGTGCAGTTGCACGCATTCTTCGGCGGCATGAACGGCCGCACCGCTGCAGTACGCCTGCGCGACGGCCGCGGCGATCGACGCGTCGTCGTCGCGCCGGGCACAGGTGTCGGCGGCGTATCGGGCCGCCGGCGCGGCGGCATTGACCTCGATCCACAGATCCGCCAGCCGGTGCTTGATCGCCTGGTAAGACCCGATCGCCCGGCCAAACTGCTTGCGCTGCTTGACGTACGCCAGCGTGGTGTCGAAACACCACTGCGCGATGCCCAGTTGCTCGGAGGCGAGCAGCGCCGCACCGGTCTCCAGTGCAGCTCGGATCGCGGCGTCAGCGGGGCCGACACGCGATGACGGAGCTGACGAAAACTCGAGATCCGCAAGGGGTCTCGTCATATCCAGGGCCAACAACGGCGACACCGCGACGCCTGCCGCGTCGCGCGAGACGGTGTGCAACTCCAGTCCGTCGGGCCCGGCCACCGGGACCACCAGCACGTCGGCTTCGCTCGCGCCGGCCACACTGGTGACCCGTCCGGTCAGCCCGCCGCCGCTGACGCTGACACCGGCGATCGCGTCATCGGGCGCGCTGGACAGCGGTATCGCCAGCGTGGCGGTGAGCGAACCCGTCGCCAACTCTTTGACCGTGTCGGTGTCGCCGCCCACCAGCAATGCGACGGTGGCCAGCACCGCGCTGGACAAAAACGGCACCGGCGCGACGGACCGGCCGATCTCCTCCATCACCACGGCCGCCTCGCGGGCACTCGCGCCCGCGCCCCCGAGTTGCTCGGGTACTAGCAACCCGGCCATGCCGAGATCGGCGGCCAATGCATGCCAAACAGCGGAAAAGTCCTGCGGCACAGAATCGTAGCTGCGCATCACCGATTCTGGCGGGCACCGGTCGGCGAACAGGCGGCGCACACTGTCCCGCAATGCTTCTTCGGTGTCGGAGTACAGCAAGTCGCTCATTTGTCTAAGTCCTTGAACGCGATGTCCTTATCGACCCGGTGCTCCGGCGGCAGTCCGAGGATGCGCTCGGCGATGGTGTTGCGCAGGATCTCCGACGTGCCGCCCTCGATCGAGTTGCCACGGGCCCGCAGGTAGCGGTATCCGGGCTCGCGTGCGGTGAAGTCGACCGAATCGGGTTGGCGCATGGTCCAATCGTCGTAGCGCAGCCCGAATTCGGGGTGCAACTCGATCTCGAAACCCGAAATCGCCTGGGCCAGACGGGCAAATGTGACCTTCAATCCGGCGCCTTCCGGCCCGGGCTGACCGGCGGTGAGCCGCTGGCGCAGTCGCAGGCCGGTCAGCCGGGCAACCTCGGCTTCCACCCACAGCCGCATCAGCTCGTCATGCATCGCCGGATTGCGCAGTCGCGATTCGGCCCGCCACGCGCCGGCGACCTTGCCGATCATCCCGGTTTCGCGCTGGCCCCCGGCCATCGAGCCGATGGCAACCCGCTCGTTGTTGAGCGTGGTGGTCGCGACCTTCCAGCCACCGCCCTCGGGACCGAGCCGGTTCGCGTCGGGAATCCGGACATCGGTGAGGAACACCTCGTTGAACTCGGCTTCGCCGGTGATCTGGCGCAGCGGACGGACGTCGACGCCGGGATCGGTCATGTCGCAGACAAAGTAGGTCAAGCCTTGATGTTTGGGAACCGTCGGGTCGGTCCGCGCGACCAGGATTGCCCGTTGGGCGAGCTGCGCGCTCGACGTCCACACCTTCTGCCCGTTGATGATCCAGTTCTCGCCGTCACACACCGCGCGGGTGGCAACCCCGGCCAGGTCGGATCCGGCGCCCGGCTCGCTGAACAACTGGCAGTAGATGTGCTCTCCGGTAAACAACGGTCGCAGGAACGTTCGCTGCTGCTCCGCGCTGCCGAACGCGGCGATAGTCGGCGCCGCCATGCCCATCCCGATGCCGTTTCCCTTCCCGCCGCCCAGCGGTGCGCCCGCCGCGGTCAGGTCAGCCTCGACCTGGGACTGGAAGCCTCGCGGCAGTTCCAGGCCGCCGGAGCCGCGCGGGAAGTACACCCACGCCAGGCCGGCGTCGAACCGGGCTGCCAGGAAATCCTGCGGGTCACTGCTCATTGGGTCGTGCTCGTCGAGCAGCGCCCGCACCCGGGCGCGCAGGTCCTCGGCAATCGCCTGCTCGTCAGCGCTCATCGGTACTCCCCTGCGTCGCCAAGTAGTTGTCCGCCGTCGATCACCATGGTGTCACCGGTAATCCAGCTCGCCTCGTCTGACACCAGGAAGGCTACTGCGGCCGCGACGTCGGGTGGCTCGCCGATGCGCTCCAGCGCGGTGCGCTCCGATACGTGGTCTTCGTGGTCTTTCCACAGCGCCTCGGCGAGCTTGGTGCGCACCACGCCCGGGCAGATCGCGTTTACCCGGACCCGCGGTGAAAGTTCCAGCGCCAGTTGCTTGGTGACGTGGATCAGCGCGGCTTTCGTGGCGTTGTACATGCCCATGTTCGGCGACTGATGCATGCCGCCGATCGAGGCGGTGTTGATCACGACGCCGCCGTGCTCGGCCATCCACGCCTTGACCGCCAGCGACGTCCACAGCAGCGGCGCCCACAGGTTGACGTCGAAGGTCTTGGCGAACCGGGCGTGGTCCTGGTCGATCAGCGGGCCGTAGGCCGGGTTGGTGCCGGCGTTGTTGATCAGGATGTCGATGCGCCCGAAGCGGTCCAGTGTCTTCTCGACGCAGCTATTGGCGGCGTCCTCCTCGACAGCGTGGGCGGCCACCCCGATCGCGCTGCCGCCGACCTGTGCGGCCGCGGCGTCAGCGCTGTCCTGCTTGCGGGCGGTAAGGACGACGTTCGCACCGGCGGCGGCCAGCCGCTGCGCGATGGCCAGCCCGATACCCCGCGAGGCACCGGTGACGATGGCGGTTCGGCCGGTGAGGTTTTGAACTGTCATAGCGTGTCCCCTTGCAGGCTGCGCTGATAGCGGCGCATGCCGCTCAGCCAGCGGTCGTAGTCGGTGGCTTTCTGTCGGTACATGTCCAGCACGGCGGCGTGCGGGAGGATCAGGAAGCGTTCCTCGTCGATTGCCGCGAGCACGCTGTCGGCGACGTCCGCCGGTTCCAGCACGTCGCCCGCGCTGGTCACGGCTCGGGTGGCCAGTTCACCGAGCGGGTGACCGGTCTGCTCGCCTTCATACAACAGCTTGGTGTTCACCCCCATCGGGCACAAACAGCTCACCCGCACCCCTTGGTCGCCGTAGGTGATGTTCAGCCACTCGGCGAAGCCGACGGCGGCGTGTTTGGTGACCGCGTAGGTCGCCGATCCGAGTTGGGTGAGCAGTCCTGCCGCCGAGGCGGTGCTGATGAAGTAGCCCTCGCCGCGTTCCACCCAGGCCGGCACCAGCAATTGGGCCGCGCGGACATGTGCCCGCACGTTGACGTCGAAAGACCGGTCCCAGTCCCTCTCGGTCGCGTCGAGGCCAACGACGCCGGTGATGCCCGCATTCGCGAAATACAGGTCGACGGGGCCAAATCCGCTTTCGGCGAGCGCGATCAGCCGCTGGATCTGTGCGGTGTCGGCGACGTCAGCGCCCGCGGCGATTGCCGCGCCGGGCCGCTCGGCGTTGATCCCGTCGGACACCGCGCGGGCAGCGTCGGCGTCCAGATCGGCGACGACGACACGCGCATCCTGCTGTGCCAGTTTGGCGGCGAGCGCGCCGCCGATGCCGTTGCCACCACCGGTGACGATGGCGACCTTGTCGGCAACCTTCACGACCGACTCCCTTCATCTCTGGACAGCAGCCGGGTGATCCACGCGCGGGAGTCCGCCGGGTCGATCACGTCGTCGAGTTCGAAGGTAGTGGCCGAGGTGAGCGCCTTGCCGTGCTGGTAAGCGGCCTCGACCAACTTGTCGAACAGGTTCTGGCGTTCAATCGGGTCGACGACGGCGGCCAGCTCCTTGCTGAATCCCAGTCGCACAGCGCCTTCTAGGCCCATCCCGCCGATCTCTCCCGTCGGCCAGGCCACCGTGAACTCCGGGGCATGGAATGAGCCGCCTGCCATGCCCATCGCTCCCAGCCCGTAGCCCTTGCGCAGGATGATCATTCCGAACGGCACGGTCAGTCGAGCACCGACGATAAACAGCCGGCTCATCCGCCGGACCGCGCCATGTACTTCGGCGTCCGGGCCGACCATGAAGCCGGGCGTGTCACACAACGAAATGATGGGCAGCCCAAACGATTCACACAGCGTGAGGAAATCGGCAATTTTATCCGCGGCTTCGGCGTCGATGGCCCCGCCGAGATGATGACTGCTGTTGGCCAGCAATCCGAATGCCGCACCTTCGACGCGGACGAGCGCGGTGACCACTCCGACACCGTAGTCGGCTCGAAGTTCCAGCGCGGACCCGACGTCGACGACCGATTCGATCGCGTGGTGCACGTCGTAGGCCCGTAACCTGTTCTCTGGCACGACCTGTCGCGCCCGTCGGGGATCTGGGGCGTCCCACTCGTCGAGCCTGCCTGCGAAATACGAGAGGTATTGCTTGGCCAGTGACACCGCGTGCGCTTCGTCGCGTGCGGCCAGACCGACGACCCCGTTGCGCCGCTGGACGTCAATGGGCCCGATATCCTCCGGTCGGTACTCGCCGAGCCCGCCGCCTTCGATCATGGCCGGGCCGCCCATGCCGATGTTGGCGTCCGGCGTCGCGATGATCACGTCGCACGTCCCGGCCAGTGCGGCATTGCCGGCGAAGCAACGCCCGGAGACGATCGACACCAACGGGACTCGGCCACTGAGCGCACCGAGCGCGCGGAAGGTCGGCACGTCGAGGCCGGCGATATTGGCGACGTCGGTATCTCCGGGACGGCCGCCGCCACCCTCGGCGAACAGCACCACCGGCAGCTTTCTGCGGGCGGCCAGGTCGAAAACCCGGTCGGTCTTGGCATGGTTGCGCATGCCCTGGGTGCCGGCCAGCACGGTGTAGTCGTAGGACAGCACCACCGCCTCGGCTCCACCGATCGTCGCCACCCCGGCGACCAGGCCGTCGGCCGGGGTGTTGGCGATCAGGTCTTCCTCGGAGCGCCTGCTGCGCTGCGCCGCCAGCGTGAGCGCACCATATTCGACGAAACTGCCCGGGTCGACCAATTCGGCGATGTTCTCCCTGGCGCTGCGTCGATTCTGCTTGTGCCGCTTGGCAATCGCAGTCGGACGACCCTCATCGAGAGTGAGCTGGTGGCGGCGCCGAACCTCGTCGAGGTCTGCCCGGGCCCGGTCCAGATCGAGGTCGCCGACGTCCTCGGCGTATGCACCTGCGCCGGTGCGGGTGAAGACCAGCAACGGATCTCCGGTCCCCACGACCTGCCCCGGCGTCACCAGAGTCCGGACCGTGCTCACCGCGTCCGGCGCTGTCAGCACGTGCTGCATTTTCATCGCCTCGAGCACGACCAGGTGCCTGCCCGCGGCGAATTCCGCGCCTTCCGGCGCCACCTCAACCACGGTGCCGGCCAGTTGTGCGCGTAGCACCTCCTCGCCCGGATACAGCTCGACCGATGCAACGCGGGTTTCGTGGCGCCTCGACTGCGCGGCACTGACCAGGGCGGGAAGGTTCTCGTCGACGAAAGCCGTGGTGATCGGACCTGCAAGAGTTTGACTGTGCGACAAAATCTCTCGCAGAAACCCGATGTTCGTGCGGATCCCCTCGATGCTGAATTCGTCCAGCGCCGTCTGCGCCTTACGCACCGCTGCGGCGAACGACGTTCCGCGCACCCGGGTAATCACTTTGGCCAGCAGCGAGTCGTAGCGCGGGCTCGGCGTCAGCCCGGGGCGACCGAAGGTGTCGACCCGTACTCCGGGTCCACTCGGCGGCGAAAACACCGTCAGGGTGCCTGCCGTAGGCGTGATCGACCCGTCGGCTGCAAGGGACTCCATGTTGACCCGCGTTTGGATCGCGATACCGCGCACCGCGGCGGGGGCACCGACCACCTCCTCGCCGTCGGCGACGATGCCGGCCGGCAACCTCA
>Ga0335075_10000519_pt1 | contig 67355 bp, 51 predicted proteins | sample Lox_Sample_24_FD_206723 | JGI IMG/M metagenome (GOLD analysis project Ga0335075, IMG submission 206723) | Soil microbial communities from Loxahatchee National Wildlife Refuge, Florida, United States - Lox_Sample_2.4 | ecosystem: Environmental > Terrestrial > Soil > Wetlands | place: USA...
TATTTGCTCCCGGATCGCCCCCAGATGTCGAGTCAGGTTAGGCGGGTGGGTAGCTTTCTGGCGAACCAGATTCCTGCGAAGGCGAAGATCGCGGTGAAGAACAGGGCCTGCTTCAGGCCTTCGATCTGGGCTTCGCCGTAGGAGTCCGATATGGCCGTGACCTGATCCGGTGGGAGCCCGGCCTCCTCGGTCGCAGCCTCCACCTCGGGGATGGAGATCATCGGGATGCCGGATTCGGCCTGCTCCTGAGCCAGTCGCTGCACCTGGGGCGGCAGCGCCTCGTGATCGGTCACCTTCTCGTGGAATCCGGAGGCGAGACCGGACAGGAGGATGGCCCCGATCAGGGCGGTTCCGAGGGACGAACCCAGATTCAGGGCGGCACCTTGAAGCCCACCCACCTCGGAGCTGCGGGAGGTCGGTACCGAGGACATCACCACGTTGCCGAGCTGGGAGGTGACGAGTCCGACACCGACTCCGAACAGGGCGAGCGAGACCCCGAAACCGGTGCCGGTCAGTTCGGGCGAGATCGTCGACATCACTCCAAGGATCGCGAGTGCGAGCACGGCCAGCCCGACCTGCACGACCAGCCTCGGCGAGTATCTCTCCGACAGCTTCGGTCCGAGCGTCGCCGCCGCCATCATCGTCACGGAGATCGGCAGTAGTTTCAGGCCGGTCTCGAACGCGTCCTTGCCCAGAACCAGCTGAAGGTAGAGCGGCAGGATGAAGAACGTTCCGGCGATGATCAGGTTCTGTGAGACCTGCATCGAGAGCCCGCCCCGCAGCTGGGGGATCCGGAGCAACGCCGGATCAAGCAGCACCGGGCGTCCGAGTCTCTTCTGCCGCTCCTCCCAGACGGCGAACAGGCAGACCGATCCGATCCCCAGACCGACCAGGAACGGGACCGCCGAGAACCCGAACGGAGTGATCTCGGTGCCATTGATCGTCATCGCGCCCGCCGGCATGAGGAACCCCCACTCGCCGCCCTTCAAGATGCCGAGCACGATCAGGCCCAGACCCAGCACCGAGAGCACCGAACCGAGAAGGTCGATCCGCGAGCGATCGGTGGCGGGCGAGGGAATGAGCTTCACCGAAGCCAGGAGAATGCCGACCACGATCACCGACTCGGACGCGAACACCACCCGCCAACTCAGCTCGGTGGTGACCCAGCCGCCGATGAGTGGACCGGCGGCCGCGCCCGCCCCGGCGATTCCGCCGATGATCCCGAAGGCGAGAGCCCGGTCCTTGCCCTCGTAGGTCGCGGCGGCCAGCGAGGCGATCGCCGGAACGACCAGCACCGCCCCGATCCCCTCGATGCCAGACCAGCCCAGCATCAGGACCGCGACGTTGGGGGAGATCGCGGTGATGAAGGAGCCGAGCCCGTAGACGGCCAACCCGATCCGGAAGGCGGTGCGGCGGCCCCACTTGTCGCCGAGTTTCGCTCCGATCAGCATGCAGGAGCCCATCACCAAGGCATAGGCGGTGATCGCGAGTTGGACGCTGGACACGGAGGTGTCAAGGTCTGACACGACCTCCGAGATCGAGACGTTCATCACGGTCGTGTCGAGGACCATGAGGAATTGGGCCATGCCCAGGATCAGGATCGGGGCCTTGTTCCTCATCGGGGGATCGTATTCGCGTCCGCAGGACGCTCAGCCGTCACCGAGCGAGATCATCCCGCCGACCACGCCGAGATAGGCCGTGCCGTCCGGGCCGATCCCGAGTCCGGCGTAGTTGTTGTTGAACCGGAGTCCCGATCCGGCGTAGCGGTTCCAGGCGGTCTTGCCGCTGCGGAAATCGATCGCGGTCCAGTAGTAGCCCTGGGAGCCGCCGGGATCCGGTGGCCGCGTGTAGGTGTAGATCAGTCCCGTCCTGGTCGAGAGCTTCGGCACGGCGGAGGGCGCCCGCACCTCGCGGTTGGTCCACACCTTCCGGCAGCCCCGGCCGTCCCGCCTGACATCGACCCGGGCGAATCCCGGCTGGGTGACGACCTGTCCGCCACCGGGGGCGAACGGATCCGTGTAGCCGTAGTTGTTCTCGGCGATCAGCGACCGGCCGGTGCCGATCAGCGAGTTCTCGGTCGCGCTCGCGCCCTTGGCGAAGACCGGCACCTCGCAGACCAGGCGCTTCCTGCCCCGCAACCGAAGTCCGGTGCGGTAGACGACCACGTTGATCGGATCGGCGTTGTCGGTGATCGCCACGTAGCCGCCCTTGAGGATCGTCGGGGTGGTGCCGGTCCCGGCGTCGGCCTGGCCTGGCTTGACCGCACCGTCGTTTCGGTACCGGACCTTCCACTCGATCTCGGGTGCGCCGCCGCGGGTGGTTCCGAATCGGTACAGCCGCTTGCTCGAGGCGATGTATACGCCTGCGCGGCCGACCGTGAACGAGTTCTGGATCGGCTCGCCCAGGCGAAGCAGCCGGATGCCGCGGGTTCTGGTGTCGAGCACGGCCACCTTGCCGCTCTGTTTCGCCACGACCCAGATCCTGCCCCGGAAGTCCGGCAGGGCGGAGCTGATCCGCTCGGTATCCACGTCGAGCCTGGAGCTCAGGTCGTAGTCGTCCTCCAGCCGGAATCCGCTGCCGTCCGGGGTCTGCCCCAGAACGTAGATGTGGTTGGTCTTGGTCGCCACCCAGATCCGGTCCTTCGGGTCGAGGAAAAAGTAGCCTCCCGCCGCGAAGTTCTGGTAGGCGGCGGGCTTGCCGACCTCGGGTGCTTGCGGGAGGTCGTAGGAGGCGATCACCTCGAGTGTCTCGGGATCGATGATCCTCGCCTGGGGCGGGCTCAGCGTGGAAGGGCAGACGGAGACGATTCGGCCGCGGCGGTCGAAGGCCATCGTCGCGCAGATCCCGAGCGCTGCCGCGGCCGACCGCGTGACCGAGTCCCGGCCCAGCGGGGCCGCACCGTGGTAGGTGTCGGTCATCCAGGTGTCGTTGTGGATGTTGCTGCGGGGATCCCCGGCGAGATGGGGATTCTGGGGTGCCCGGGTGGCTCCCGCGACCTTACGCGGCTTGAAGGCCGGTCCGTCGGCGGTCGGCAGAGACGGTGCCGGACCATCCGAGATGATCGGCTGGGCCCCGGCGGGCGTGGTCCCGGGCAGCGGCGATCCCAGCAGCGCGAGCGCGGCGATCGCGGTGGCGACGGCGAATCTCCTCACGAACCGAAGATAGCGCCTGGCGCCGCGACGGCCCCGGCGGGTTCTCTCAGAGCCCCAGGTTCTTGCCGATGATCTCGCGCATGATCTCGTCGGTCCCGCCGCCGATCGGCCCCAGCCGGGCGTCGCGCAGGGCGCGCTCGACCTCGTACTCGCGCATGTAGCCGTAGCCGCCGTGGATCTGGATGGCGTCGTCGGCCAGTTCGACCAGCGCCCGCTGGGTGAGGAGCTTGGTCATCGAGACCTCCTTGATCACGACCTCGCCGGCCTCGAAGCGCCGCAGGGTGTCGTACGTGAGGGCCTTCGAGGCGGCCGCCTTGGTCGCCATGTCGGCGATCTTGTGGCGGATCGTCTGGAATCCCGCGATCGGCCTTCCGAACGCCTGGCGCTCCTTGGCGTACTCGATCGAGACCTCGACCAGCCGGTCCATCGCGCCGACCGCGCCGATCGACATCAGCAGCCGCTCCCAGGCGAAGTTGGCCATGATCAGCATGAAACCCTCGTTCTCCCGCCCGAGCAGATGGCTGTCGGGCACCTCGACGTCGGTGAACGCGATCTCGCCCGTGTCGGAGGAGTGCCAGCCGAGCTTCTCGAGCTTGCCGGTCACCTCGTATCCGGGCATGTCGCTCTCGAGCACGAGGAACGAGATCCCGCCGTGGCCGCCCTCCTCGGTGGTCTTCACGGCGCAGACCAGGAAATCGGCGCGCACGCCGTTGGTGATGAAGGTCTTGCTGCCGTTGACGACCCAGCCGCCCTCGACCTTGTTCGCCATGGTCTTCAGTGCGGCGACGTCGGATCCGGCTCCGGGCTCGGTGATTCCGAGCGCGCCGATCTTCTCGCCGCGGATCCCCGGCTTCAGCCAGCGCTCGTGCTGCCACCGGTCGCCGAACTTGAAGATCGGCGGCATCGCGATCGACGCGTGGGCGTTCAGGCCGGCGGCGACCCCGCCCGATGCCCCGCTACGTGAAAGCTCTTCGACCCAGATCGCGTCGTGGAGGTGGCTGCCGCCCTGGCCCCCGAGCTCCTCGGGGAACTTGAGGCCGAGAAAGCCGAGCTCGCCACAGCGCTCGAACAGCTCGCGGGGGAAGAGCCGCTGCTCTTCCCACTCGGCCACATGGGGCGCTATCTCGTTGCGGACGAACCGTCTGACCGTCTCCCGCAGTTCCTGGTGTTCGGCGGTGAATGGCGGCTGCGGGGCGACCCCCACGGCCCTGGGTGTTTCGTCGGATATCTCGTTTGAGGGCACCGCACAGCGATATCAGATCCGAATCAGTTCGGGACGTCCCGCGGCGACCTCGAACCTGGCCAGGGTGGAGATCGGGCTGGTCGCTGCCGTCGTGGTCTCGACCCCCTTCAATTCCCCGACGAGCTTGTTGCGGCTCGCCGTGACAACGCCGTAGCCGCGATGGTCGAAGTCGGCGAACTTGATGTGGGGATCGTTGTCCGGCATCAGGGCCAAGAGGGTCGGGGAGGACACGTTCACGCTCTCCGGGATGCCGAGTGAGGTGACCGAGCCACCGCCGAACTCGACCCCCAGCGGTGTGCCGGTGACATCACCGTTAGTGGTCAGCTCCCCGGCGAAGAAGGTGTGGATGTCGCCGCTGAGGACCGCCAGGTTCTTGACCCCCGCGCCATGGAAATGCTCCAGGATCTCCCGGCGCTCCGCCGCGTACCCGTCCCACTGGTCGGGATTCACGGGCTTGCCGACGGGAAGGTCGAGCGCCATCATCATCACCTGGCTGCCCCAGAGCTTCCATTTCGCCTTCGAGGCCGGCACCGCGCGTTTCAGCCATCGTTTCTGGGCGGCGCCGAGCATCGTCCGGCCCGGCTCGTCCTCTTCCGGGCATGGTGAGAGCAGCTTGTCGCCGCAGGGCTGGGGGTCGCGGTACTGGCGCTGGTCGGTCAGGAAGAGCTCGGCGGTGCCGCCGAACTTCAGTGAGCCGTAGATCGAGTTCCGGTTCTTCTTGTTCTGGAGCCTCGGCATCGACTCGAAGAAGGCGCGGTATCCGTTGACCCGGCGCTTGGTGAACGGGGTCCGGCGCGGGGTCATGGTGTTGTCAAAGTTCGGATCGGGCTGGTTCGGGCTGTTGCCGTCGGAGTTGTAGTTGTCCTCCAGTTCGTGGTCGTCCCAGATCGCCACGAAAGGGTGGTTGGCATGCATGTCCTGGAGGTCCTTGTCGCTCTGGTAGAAGCGGTATTTCTGTCGATACTCGGCCAGTGACTGCACGTCGCCGTCCTTGTTCGTGCCGGTCCGGTCGGCCCGTTCGACGGGGCCGTCGTAGAAGTGGTGCTCGTAGACGTAGTCGCCGAGGCAGAGCACCAGGTCCAGATCCTTCTCCCCGGCCAGCGCCGCATGTGGGGTGAAGTACCCCGACTCGTAGCTCTGGCAGGAGTAGAACCCGATCCGGACCGGCTGTTTCGAGTCGGCCGGAGGCAGGGTGCGGAAGCGGCCCACCCGGGATTGGCTGCGTTTGGTCTCGAAGCGGTAGAAGTACTGGCGGGCGGGCTGCAGGCGGTCGACCCGGGTGTGGACCGTGAAATCCCGTCTGGCGTCGGCGATCACCTCGCGCCGTTCGACCACCTTGCGGAACTGGCGGTCCTTCGCCACCTCAAGGGTCAGCCGGCAGGTGCGGTCGATCCCGAAGACCCGGGTCCAGAGGGTGATCGCGCGGGGCGACGGAAATCCCGAGGAGACACCGCTGCTGAACTTCGCCTCCCCGGCGAACGGCACCCGGCGGCCGCGAGCCATCGCGGCGTGGTTCAACGGCAGGGCGAGGGTAAGTCCGGCCGCGGCACCGGCGATCAGCAGCTCGCGGCGGCGCAGTCCCTCGCTCGGCACCCAGATCTCTTCGTTTTCCATCGCGGCCTCCCGGAGTAGGACGTGTTGACGTTACGGTCGCAGGCACCGTAGGACGGCAAAACGCGCCGGGAGTTACCGCGATGTGATCAAGCCGGTCAGCGGTCGATGCTGCTCATGTCGGCGTAGCGGTCCCCGCGGGGAGCGGGCAGCGAGTCAAGGGCGACCAGTTCGTCCGGGCTGAACGTGACCTTGACCGCGTCGGCGTTCTCCTCGAGTCGCCTGACCCGCTTGGTTCCGGGGATCGGGGCGATGTCGTCGCCCTGGGCGAGAACCCAGGCGATCGCGAGCTGTGCGGGTGAAACGTAGTGGGTCGCCGCGATCCGCTCGACCTCTTCGACCAGGCGCAGATTGGCCGACAGGTTCTCTTCGCTCATCCGGGGATCGTGGTTGCGGAAGTCGCCCTCGCCGAAGTCGGCGGCCGAGCGGAACCGGCCGGTCAGGAAACCGCGGCCGAGCGGTGAGTAGGGCACGAAACCGATCCCCAACTCCCGCAGGGTCGGCAGCACGCTTTCGGCGGCGCCCTGCTCGAACAGCGAGAACTCGGTCTGGACAGCGGAGATCGGATGTACGGCGTGGGCCCGCCGGATGGTCTCGGGTGAGGCTTCGGAGAGACCGAGGAACCGGACCTTGCCCGCCTCGACCTGTTCGGCCATCGCACCGACCGTCTCTTCGATCGGCACCTCGGGGTCGACCCGGTGCTGGTAGTAGAGATCGACGTACTCGGTGCCGAGGCGTCTCAGTGAGGCGTCGATCGCCTCGCGCACGTATTCGGGACGGCCGTTGATCCGTCTGGCCCGCGGGTCGTCGCTTCTCTGGATCCCGAACTTGGTCGCGAGCGTGACCCGGTCGCGGCGCTCGGCGATCGCCCGGCCGATCAGTTTTTCGTTCTCGCCCGTGCCGTACATGTCGGCGGTGTCGAGGAAATCCACGCCGAGCTCGACGGCCCGGTGGATGGTCAATGTCGATTCGGTCTCGTCGGAGTCGCCGTAGAACTCGGACATGCCCATGCATCCCAGTCCGATCGCCGAAACCTCAAGGCCCTGTCTGCCCAGCTTGCGTCGTTCCATCCATCAAGGGTATAGAGTGGCCGGTCCCGGCAATGCAAAAGAAACGCCCCGGAATCCGGGGCGTTTCCAAACTGGGTATCTGCTGTGTCGGCTCAGTAGTTGCCGGGGTGACGCGCTTCGAACTTGCCGGGAGTCGAGCGCATGCTCGTGCTCCACCCGGGTCCGTCACCATCGGTCATCGATGTGTCGAATCGGAGTCCGGCGACCACGAGGTACATGTGGCCGGGGTTCGAGTAGGTCGTGATCCATTTGCCGCGTCCGGGCTTCTTCCAGTTCATGTAGCCGGTGGAAGGCATCGGGCTGGAGACGAACTTGCCGCCGCGCAGCGCGTAGCTGACGGAACCGGAGCAGTCGTAGCCCTTGTCCTCGAACGAGGCGTGACCGCCGCCGTAGATGTACGGCTTGTTGCGGATCTTGTTGGCCCAGGCGATGACCTTCTTGACGCGGGCCGGGGCGGAAGCGGGGGCGATGGCCTTGCCGTTGACCAGCTTGGCCTTGGCGGCGGGGGCACAGGTCTCAGTGCTCATGGTCAGTCCGCCGCTCGAAGTCTCTGCGCAGGCCGCTGAGGCGTTGTCGGGGGCGATGGAGAGGAGGAGAGCGAAAGCCATGCCTGCGAAGGCGGCCGCTGCGACTACTCCATGTTTGAGCTTCTGAGTTGTATGGAACGAGTTGATACCGATCTCCTTTGTCGGCCTACGGGGTTAGCTGTCGGGCTAGCGCTCTTAAGGAGCCTGCGCTCTCACCGCGGTGGTGAGTTCGCCCCAGAAACTTGGTTCCCCCGTTTCCCGGCCATGTGATGGACGGGAACTCGGCGTCTCGGTTTTTGAACTTGCGGGATAATAGACGATCTGCACGTCATTCGCTAACACTCATCGCAAACCTGCCGATCTCCAGGGGTTTCGTGTATCGGCTGTTTTCGATAGAGGCGCTGCCGGGCATCTCCTAGTTCTCCAGTGGGAATGCGGGTTCGGGCAGGCTAACCGGCTGTCCGGTGCTAGGTTTGCCTGAGTGGAAATCGTCGGTAAGAAGGTTCTGTTGACAGGCGCGACCGGAGGTCTCGGCCGGGCGATGGCATCGATCCTCGCCGGCGGCGGAGCCGATCTGATCCTTTCGGCGAGGAACGAGACCGCCCTCGAAGGGCTGGCCGCGGAACTGCCGGGCAGTGGCCACACGGTCTTGGCGGCCGATCTGGCCGAGCCCGGAGCGGCCCTGGATCTGGCCGGTCGTGCCGGTGATGTCGATTGTCTGGTCGCCAACGCGGCCCTGCCGAGCACCGGCAGGCTCACCGAGCTGACCGACGAGCAGGTCAGGCGCATGCTGAGGATCAACCTCGAGTCGCCGATCCTGATCAGCCAGTCGCTCCTGCCCGGCATGCTGGAACGCCGGACCGGCAAGCTGGTCCTGATCGGATCGCTCGCCGGCAAGGCGGGCAGTCCCCGCTCCTCCATTTACAACGCGACCAAGTTCGGCCTGCGCGGTTTCGCCTTCGGGCTGAAGCCCGACTTGGTCGGAACCGGCGTCGGCGTGACCCTGGTCGCGCCCGGTTTCGTCCGTGAGGCCGGGATGTTCGCCGACTCGGGGCAGTCAGCCCCGGTCGGGATGGGCACCACGACCCCCGATCAGGTCGCGGCGGCCGTCGTCAAGGCGATCCGCACCGATCGGGTCGAGATCACGGTCGCGCCGGTCGTCCAGCGGACGATGGCCCACCTGGGGCTGGTCAGCCCCAGTCTTTCCCACCGCGTCCAGTCGGGCCGCACGGGTCAGGAGGCGGCCGAGAACCTGGCCGCCAACCAGACCGAGAAGCGATAATCGAAGTAACCAACCCTTAGAAAAGCAGAACGAGAGAAGAAGCCATGAGCAGCGATTCATTCGGAGCCAAAGACACCCTTCAGGTGGGCGACAAGTCCTACGAGATCCATCGACTCGACGCCCTCCAGCCGAAGTTCGACGTCGCCCGGCTCCCGTACTCGATGAAGGTGCTGCTGGAGAACGTGCTGCGCCTTGAAGACGGTGTGTCGGTCCGTTCCGGCGACATCGAGGCGATCGCCAAGTGGGACGCGAAGGCCGAGCCCACCGCCGAGATCCCGTTCCAGCCCGCCCGGGTCCTGATGCAGGACTTCACCGGTGTGCCCGCCGTGGTCGATCTGGCGGCGATGCGTGACGCGATGGACGAGATCGGCGGAGACGCGACCGCGATCAACCCGCTGGTCGACGTCGACCTCGTGATCGATCACTCGGTCCAGGTCGACGCGTTCGGCAACGGCATGGCCTTCCAGACCAACGCCGAGCGTGAGTTCGAGCGCAACCTGGAGCGCTACGAGTTCCTGAAGTGGGGACAGCAGTCCTTCAACAACTTCAGCGTCGTGCCGCCGGCGACCGGCATCTGTCACCAGGTCAACCTCGAGTACCTGGCTCAGGTGGTCTACAGCCGCGAGGAGAACGGCGTGCTGAAGGCGTACCCCGACACGCTGGTCGGCACCGATTCGCACACCACCATGGTCAACGGTCTCGGCGTGCTCGGCTGGGGCGTCGGCGGGATCGAGGCCGAGGCGGCGATGCTCGGCCAGCCGATCTCGATGCTGCTGCCGCAGGTGGTCGGGTTCAAGCTGCACGGCAAGCTGCCGGACGGCGCCACCGCGACCGACCTCGTACTGACCGTGACCGAGATGCTGCGCGAGCGCGGCGTCGTCTCCAAGTTCGTCGAGTTCTACGGTCCGGGCATCTCGAAGCTGCCGCTGGTCGACCGGGCCACGCTCGGCAACATGTCGCCGGAGTTCGGTTCGACCTGTGCGATCTTCCCGCCCGACGCGGAGACCCTGCGCTACCTCGAACTGACCGGGCGCGACACCGCGACGATCGAGCTGGTCGACGCCTACGCGCGTGAACAGGGCATGTTCCACACCGAGGATTCCGAGGATCCGGTCTTCAGCGACACGCTGGAGCTGGAGCTCGATTCGGTCGTGCCCTCGATCGCCGGGCCGAAGCGTCCGCAGGACCGGGTTTCGCTCGCCGACGCGAAGCCGGCCTTCCTCGAGTCCTTGATCGAGTTCGACGAGGATGCCGCCCAGGAGCTGAGTCCGCTCGACGAGGCTCTCGAGGACACCTTTCCGGCCTCCGATCCGCTGGCCGAGGAGCACGGCAACGGCAGCCTCGGCAAGCCGAGTGGCGCACCTTCGGGTGAATCGATCGCGGCCCTGCGGGAGCGCACCTCGAGCGACTCGGTTCCGGTGACCCTCGAGGACGGCACCGCGTTCGATCTCGATCATGGCCGTGTGGTCATCGCCGCGATCACGTCCTGCACCAACACCTCGAACCCGTACGTGATGGTGTCGGCCGGTCTGCTGGCCCGCAACGCCCTGGCCAAGGGGCTGAGCCGCAAGCCGTGGGTCAAGACCTCTCTGGCTCCCGGTTCGACCGTGGTCACGGACTATCTGGACAGTGCCGGGCTCACCCAGTATCTGGACGGCCTCCAGTTCAACCTGGTCGGCTACGGCTGCACCACCTGCATCGGCAACTCCGGTCCGCTCGACCCCGCGATCTCGGCGGCGATCGACGAGAAGGACCTGGTCGTCTGCTCGGTGCTCTCGGGCAACCGCAACTTCGAGGGCCGGATCAGCCAGGACGTCAAGGCGAACTATCTCGCCTCGCCGCCGCTGGTCGTGGCGTACGCCCTGGCGGGCCGCATGGACATCGACATCACCAGCGATCCGCTCGGTGAGGACACCGATGGCAACCCGGTCTACCTGAGCGACATCTGGCCCAGCACGGAGGAGATCGCCGAGGTCGTCGGCAAATCGATCCGCCGCGAGATGTTCACCAAGAACTACGGCGAGGTCTTCAAGGGCGACCAGAACTGGCAGGACGTCTCGGTGCCCGAGGGTGACCGCTACACCTGGCCCGATTCGACCTACGTGCGCAAACCCTCGTTCTTCGACGACATGCCGGCCGATCCGCCCGGCCTCTCGCCGATCACCTCGGCCCGGGTCCTGGCCGTGCTCGGCGACTCGATCACCACCGACCACATCTCACCCGCCGGGGCGATCAAGAAGTCGAGCCCGGCCGGAGAGTGGCTGATGGAGCAGGGCGTCGAGCCCGGTGATTTCAACTCGTACGGTTCACGCCGCGGCAACTACGAGGTGATGGTGCGCGGCACCTTCGCCAACATCCGCCTGCGCAACCAGCTGGTCGAGAAGGCCGGCGGTTTCACCCGGCACTTCCCGGGTGGCGAGGAGACCAGCATCTACGAGGCCGCCATGCGGTATGCGGACGACGGCATCCCGCTGGTCGTGCTCGCGGGCAAGGAGTACGGCTCCGGATCGTCCCGCGACTGGGCAGCCAAGGGAACGATGCTGCTGGGTGTGCGGGCCGTGATCGCCGAGAGCTATGAACGTATCCACCGTTCGAACCTGATCGGCATGGGTGTCGTGCCGCTCCAGTACCCGGAAGGGGAGTCGGCCGAGTCCCTGGGCCTCACCGGCGAGGAGATCATCACGGTCGGCGATCTGCGGAACGGCGATGCCAAGTCGGTCACCGTGACGGCCGAGCGGGAAGGCGCCGAGGCGATCAGCTTCGAGGCGACGGTCCGGCTCGACACGCCGAACGAGATCCGCTACATCCAGAACGGCGGCATCCTGCAGACGGTCCTCCGGGATCTGAACAAGAAGTAGGAAGTTCCGGTTGCCGGTGGGTGAGGTCAGCGAGTCCAAGGATCTGAAGGATCGGATCTCACCCGCCGCGATCGGCCGGCTCGGCGGCGCCCTGCGGGGCGCGTGGCCGGGTTTCCCCCAGGATCGCTTCCAGACTCTCGCGACGGCGGGCCTGGGTGATCTGGAGCTGAAGCAGCGGGTGGTCCATGTCGCCGACGCTCTGGCGGCGACCATGCCGGAGGACTTTCCCGAATCGGCGGCGGTCATCGCCGGCGCGCTCGAGACCCCGGATGTGGGCGGCTGGACGATCTACTGCGTCAACGACTATGTCGCCCGCTACGGAATCGATTTTCCCGGCACCTCACTGCCGCTGATGGAGCTCCTGACCCCGCGCTGGTCCTGCGAGTTCGCGATCCGCCCGTTCATCGAGATTCATCCGGAGATCACGTTCTCGTACTTCGACCGCTGGATCGAAAGCGACGACGAGCATCTGCGCCGCCTGGTGTCGGAAGGCACCCGCCCGCGCCTGCCGTGGGGCGGACAGCTCAAGGGGTTCATCGCCGATCCGGCCCCGACGATCGCGCTGCTCGACCGCCTGGTCGACGACCCCTCGCTCTATGTGAGGAAGTCGGTCGCCAATCACCTGAACGACATCGCCAAGGACCATCCCCGGCTCGCGATCGACACCGCCGCGGGCTGGCTGCATGGGGGAGGCGACGAGGAACGGCGCGCCTGGATCGTCCGTCATGGAATGCGCAGCCTGATCAAGTCGGGAGATCCGGCCGCCCTGGCCCTGGTCGGGTTCGACCACGACGCCGAGGTCGAGATCGCCTACTTCAAGGTGGCCCCGGAGGCGATCGCGATCGGCGAGGCGGTCACCATCGAGTTCGCCCTGACCGCTTCCGAACAGACCCCGGTCATGGTCGACTACGCGATCCATCATGCCGGTGCCAACGGGATCCGCGGGCCGAAGGTGTTCAAGCTGAAGCAGGTGCGCCTCGAGCCCGGAATCGAAACCCGGTTCAGCCGTGAGCACAGGATCCGTGAGGTATCGGTCAGGCGGATCTACCCGGGACCGCACCTGGTCGAGGTGCAGGTCAACGGACGGGTGCTGGCCGCGGCGACGGTCGAGGTCACCGCCCCGGTCTGAGTCAGCCGGCAGGCTTCAGGCGGATGCGGATGCCGCGCTTGCCGGTGAGGAGCAGGGTCTCGCCCACGAACCTCGCGGTCAGACCCTTCATGAGGCGCGAAGAAATCCAGCCGGTCCGATCGTCCGAACAGCCCATCGCGGTGCTGGCTACCGGTCCGATCCACCGCAGCCGTCCGCGGCGCACCTCGTAGCCGCCCCCCACCTTGTTACAGCCCGCGTTGAGAATCATGATCGGACCGTTCCTGCTGATCACTTTCATGTTCTCGTCGTAGGTGGTCCCGCGAAAGAACGAAAGCTCGATCTTCCTCGGCTTGGCGCCCGGACCCTTGACAGAAGTGGAAACGAAGTCGCGGCCGTCGAGTGTTCGAACCGTGGCCCGTTCCGTCTTGCGGCCGATCTCCACCGTCCCGTTGCAGCTGGCCGAAGGGTCGAATGAGCCGGGCTTGACGAGGCGGCTGGTCAGAACCCAGCTCGCCGTCTTGCTGAGACGGAGCGCAACGGTCCTGAAGCGGCCCTCGGCATCTGTTTTCACCGTGGTCAGCACCCGGTTTCGGGGTGGTCCGCCGGTAGCGCTCCAGAATCTCGGTTCGGCCCGGAAGGAGAGCATCCGGTTCTTCAATGCGGGAACGGTTCGTCCGGTAATGCGGAAAGCCTCCCCGGGACGCCGGGTGATCTGTGAATGCCGGTTCGCGCCGACGAACCGGCTGACGATCCGGACTCCCTGTGTCCCACCAATCGCGATCGGAGCCTTCAAGACGGCTGACGGCGCGGATCCCATCCCGCCGATCACCGCTTCGATGCTCTTGTCCATGCCGGCCACCGGCGCGGCGAGCAGCCGCGACGGCATCGTCACTGTGGTCTGTGAATTCGGCTCCATGGTCAGCCGATAGAAGTTCAGGGTCGAGCCGAACCCGCCGCGGAAACACGAGGTCGGTGAAGGGTCCGCCACCAGGGCGGACTCGATCTTCAGTTCACCCGGACCTTCAAGAACGGCATTGCCCGTGGAGAACGGGGTTCCGCCCACATCGGCCGGTCCCCATGGACGGTGCGGGAAATGGAAGCTGAAATCGGCTCCATCCGGGCCGGAGAGAACCGTCATCCGGTAGGTGAACTCAGACGCGGACGGCCAGGTGACGCCATCGGGCTCGGCTCTCAACGACGACTCGACCGGCAGCACGGGATCGTCGGCTGACGCTGTGGCTGCGAGAGGCAGAACGCCCACGACAGCGAGCGAAACGATGGAAAAGATCTTCCTGATCATGGGCGGAAAGTAGCGGCCTTTCGAAAGAAATGGCGCGAGAGGGCCGCGGGAGGCAGGGGGTCCGCGCGGCCCTCACCGCGCCTGCGCGTCGGTAGCCAGGGAGGGATGCCGACGCGAACGCTTCCAGGGGTCAGACCACCGGAAGCGGGCTTTGGAAATTTGAATTAAAAGATTGGGGCCTCGACGGCCTCCCAAGTCCGATCCTGCTCCTTCCCGATTCTCCCTTTTGCTGCTACGGACTTCTGCTGATCTTATACACCTCTAAGAGCCCGGCGTCAATGAATGCGCCGAACACCGTCGGGTATATGTCCGGCCGGTTTGTCCGGCCGGTTTCAGGAAGCGGGCGTGAGCGCGGTCAGGACGATTCTCTCCTGCTCGCGGATGTGGGCCACCGAGTAGCCCTCGCCGGGGCTGGCCCGTTCCGGCCGGCCGATGTAGCTGAGCTTCAGATCGTCGGGCATGATGCTTGGCAGACGGCGCCGCATCACGCTCCAGGCACCCATGTTGCTCGGCTCCTCCTGGACCCAGGTGACTTCCTTCAGGTTCGGGTAAGAGGCGATCAGGTTGCTCAGCTGTTCCTTGGCGAACGGGTAGAGCAGCTCGACGCGGGCCACGGCGACATTCTCGGCCGATTCACGCGAATCGGCGGCATCGATGTCGTAGTACACCCGGCCGGAGCAGAGCACGAGGCGCTCGATCTTCTCGCGGCGTTCGGTCGCCCGCGGATCGTCGAGGATGAAGTGGAAATGCTCGTTGGTCAACTGGTCGAGCGTCGAGGCGGCGGCCGCGGCACGCAGCAGCCCCTTCGGGGTGAACACGACCAGCGGCCGGGCCTTCTTGATCAGGGCCTGGCGGCGCAGCAGATGGAAGTACTGGGCCGGGGTCGACGGATTCGCGACCCGCATGTTGCCCTCGGCGGCGAGCGACAGGAAACGCTCCATCCGGGCGCTCGAGTGCTCGGGGCCGGCACCCTCATGACCGTGCGGCAGCAGCAGGGTCATGCGCGATGTGAGTCCCCACTTCGATTCGCCGGAGGCGATGAAGCTGTCGATGATGACCTGGCCGGAGTTGGCGAAGTCGCCGAACTGCGCTTCCCAGATGACCAGTGATTCGGGCTTCGAGGAGGCGTAGCCGTACTCGAAGCCGAGGCATGCCGTCTCGGAAAGCGGGCTGTTGTGAAGCTCGAACGGCGCCTTGGCGTCGGCCAGATGCTGGATCGGCGCGTACTTCAGGCCGGTCTTCTCGTCATGCAGGACCAGATGGCGCTGGGAGAAGGTCCCCCGCTCGGTGTCCTGTCCGGTCATGCGGACATGGACACCGTCGGTGAGCAATGAGCCGAGCGCGAGCGCCTCGGCATGGGCGAACTCGATCCCGCCGGCGTCCATCGCCTCGGTGCGGCGGCCGAGCGGCTTGCGCAGCTTGCGGTGGATCGTGAAGCTGGCGGGAACCTCGACCAGCGCCTGGTTGAGCGCGCGCAGGCTCTGCTCGGAAACGGCGGTCTGCACCGGCGGGCTGGCGCTGCGGTCGAGCTCGCCGGTGCCGACGTTGGTCACGGTCGGATCCTCGTAGACACCGGAATCCATCTTCTCGCGCAGCGCGTCGAGGGTCTGCTTCAGGCTGGTGCGGCGGGCCTCGGCGACCTGCTCGACCTCTTCGGGGGTGACCACCTTCTGCTCGATCAGCTTCTCGGTGTAGATCTGCGAGGCCGGCTTGTGGTTCTTGATGTTGGCCGACATCAGCGGCTGGGTGTACGCGGGTTCGTCGGTCTCGTTGTGGCCGTAGCGGCGGTAGCCGACCACGTCGATCACGATGTCGCGGCCCCAGTTCTCGCGGTAGGCCATCGCCAGGCGCATCGCCTGGGAGCAGGCCTCGACATCGTCGGCGTTGACGTGGATGATCGGCACGTTGAAGCCCTTGGCCATGTCGGCCGCGTAGGGGGTCGAGCGGCCGTCGGTCGGATCGGTGGTGAAACCGACCTGGTTGTTCTCGATGATGTGGATCGTGCCGCCGACCGAGTAGCCGTCCAGGCTCTGCAGGTTGAAGGTCTCGGCCACGACGCCCTGGCCGGGGAAGGCGGCGTCGCCGTGGAGCACGACCGGGACTGCCTTCTTGAAGTCATGGGTGATCTTCGAACCGTCGATCTCGCTCTGCGAGAAGCGGGTAGCGCCGGTGATGACCGGATCGACGAACTCGAGGTGGCTCGGGTTCGGGTAGAGGTGGACGTCGATCTTCTCGCCGTCGACGTTCTCGAAGGAACCCTGGTGGCCGTAGTGGTACTTGACGTCGCCGGTTCCGCCATGCGGGATCGCGGCGACCGCCTTGACGTCCTCGATCCGCTTGCCGCCCTCGAACTCGGCGAAGATCGATTCGGGTGAGCGGCCGACGTTGTGGGCCAGAACCGAGAGGCGGCCGCGATGGGCCATGCCGAGCACGACCTCCCCGGCACCGCCGCGGATCGCGAGGGTGGAGAGCTCGTCGAGCATGGTGACGATCGCGTCGAGACCCTCGATCGAGAACATCTTCTGGCCGAGATAGGCCTTCTCGATGAACCGTTCGAACTCGAAGACGTCGATCAGACGGTCATGCAGGCGGCGCTGTTCGTCCTTGGTGAGCGGCTTGCGATGGGCGCCGGTCTCGATCATCTCGCGCATCCAGACCCGCTGCTGATGCGAGGAGATGTGCTCGAACTGGTAGCCGATCGTGCCGGTGTAGGCGGCCCGCATCCGGGGCAGCGCCTCCAGCAGGGTCTCACCGGGAACGCCGATGCGCAGGATCGAAGCCGGGATCTGGGCCATCAGCTCGGGGGTGAGCGCAACGGTCTCGGGATCGAGCGCCGGATCGCCCTTCGGCTTGGCTCCGAGCGGATCGAGATCGGCGGCCAGGTGGCCGTGGGTGCGGAAAGCCTTCAGCAGCGAGGTCGATGCCTGGACCGCCTGGAGCAGTTCGGGGGTCGGCGGCTGAGCGATCGCCGAGCCGCTGGTGGCCGGCGCGTCAGCCGAGACGGGCGGGGCGAGTGATGCCTTCGGGGCTGAGGCCGCGAGGACCGATGGGTCGAGACCGAGGTCGATCGCGACCTTCTCGTAGAACTCGCTGCCACCGGCGATCAGGCCGTCGAGGGTCTTCAGGAAGTTGCCGGATTCGGCGCCCTGGATGATCCGGTGATCGTAGGTCGAGGTCAGCGTCATCACCTTGGAGACGCCGATCTGCGCGATCCGCGCCGGGTCGGCATGAGTCCATTCCGGCGGGTAGGCGATCGAGCCGGCGGCGACGATCGTGCCCTGGCCGTTCATCAGGCGCGGCACCGAGGCGACCGTGCCGATCCCGCCGGGGTTGGTCAGGGTGATGTTGGTGCCGGCGAAATCGTCCGGGGTCAGGCGGTTCTCGCGGGTCTTGGTGATCAGTTCCTCGTAATAGGCGTGGAACTCGGTGAAGGTCAGCGAATCGGATGCCTTGATCGCGGGCACCATCAGGGCGCGGGAGCCGTCCTTCTTCTCGACATCGACCGCGATGCCGAGGTTGACCTGGCCGTCGTTGATCACGTAGGCCTTGCCGTCGCGTTCGACGTAGTGGCGCGCCATGGCGGGCCACTCCTTCGCGGCCAGCACGATCGCCCAGGCGACCAGATGGGTGAACGAAACCTTCATTCCGCGCTCGGAGAGCGCTCCGTTCAGGCCCTTGCGCTTGGCGTCGAGCATGTCCACGGCCACGGTGCGGAAAGAGGTGGCGGTCGGGGTCGAAAGGCTCTCGTTCATCGCCTTGGCCAGCATTCCGGCGGGGCCGCGGAGGACCTTTTCCTCCGCATTCGGGGCCAGCGCGGGCGCGCTGCCGTCGGCGGCGGCGAGCACATCGGCCTTGACGACCTTGCCGTCCGGTCCGCTGCCCTTGATCTGGGCGAGCTTCAGGCCCTGGTCGGCCGCGATGCGGCGGGCGACCGGGGTGGCTCGTCCTTCACCGGCATCGGCCGGGCTGGTGGGGGCCGGTGCCGATCCGTTTTCGGAGGCGGGTGCGGAATCTCCGGCGGCGGCCGGGGATCCGGCCGCGGAAGGATCGAGCTCGGCCAGGCCGGCGCCGACCGCGACCTCGTCGTCGGGCTCGACCAGAAGCTTGGTGATGGTGCCGGCCTTGGGTGAGGGCACCTCGGCGTCGACCTTGTCGGTCGAAACCTCGACCAGGGTCTGGCCCTCCTCGACCGTGTCCCCGACCGCGACATGCCACTCGAGCACCGTTCCCTCGGTGACGGATTCGCCCATTTCCGGCATGGTGACCGTGATCGGATCGCCCTTCGGCTGGGAGCCGTTCTCCTCCTTCGGTGCGGAGGAGGCGACGGGGGTGCCGCCCTCACCGAGGTCGGCGTCGCCCTCGGTGGTCGGGGTCGCCTCGGCCTTCTCCCGCTCGCTCGCGACGCCGCCGGAACCGCCCGCGGCCGAAGGATCGATCTCGGCGAGAGTGGCGCCGACCGCGATCTCGTCGTCGACTTCGGCGTTCAACTTGGTGATTCTGCCCGCCACCGGGGAGGGCACTTCGGCATCGACCTTGTCGGTCGAGACCTCGACGATCGTCTGACCCTCCTCGACCACATCTCCGACCGTGACATGCCACTCCAGAACAGTGCCCTCGGTAACGGATTCGCCCATCTCGGGCATGGTGATTTCGGTGATCGTTGACTCTGCCATTGAGAGGAGTGTATGCAAACTCGCCAATGGGGCATTTCCCCCGTATTCATCCCTGCAAAACCGCTCCCGTCGCGGGCAATGTAGGGTCAACCAAAGTCCGGCCGAAAGGCGGAGAAGTGAGGCTCGGAGGAGGAGCGATGAATTACTTCGTAACCGGCGGTACCGGTTTCATCGGCCGTTATCTGGTGGAGCGGCTCTTGGAGCGCGGCGGGACCGTTCATCTTCTGGTTCGGGAGGGCTCGCGCGGCCGTCTCGAGGAGCTTCGTGCCGGATGGGGTGAAGGTGGCGAACGGGTGGTGCCCGTGGTCGGCGACCTCAGCCAGCCGATGCTCGGTGTCAGTGAGGGCGAGATCAAGGCTCTCACCGGCAAGATCGACCACTTCTTCCACCTGGCCGCCGTGTACGACATGGAGGCATCCGAGGAGGCGATCCGGCTCGGCAACATCGAGGGCACGATCCACGCGGTCGAGCTCGCCAACCGCCTCGAAGTCGGCCATTTCCACCTGGCCAGTTCGATCGCCGCGGCCGGCCTCTACAAGGGCACCTGGCGTGAGGACATGTTCGAGGAGGCCGAGAACCTCGACAAGCACCCCTACTTCCGGACCAAGCACGAGTCCGAGCGCATCGTCCGCGAGCAGCTCGAGCGTCCCTGGAGGGTCTACCGGCCCGGGATCGTGGTCGGTGACTCCGAAACCGGCCAGATGGACAAGATCGACGGCCCCTACTACTTCTTCAAGGTGATCCAGCGGTTGCGTGCCGCCCTGCCGCCGTGGATGCCGACGATCGGGATCGAAGGCAAGCAGATCAACGTCGTCCCGGTCGATTTCGTCGCCGACGCGATGGATCACATCGCCCATATCGAGGATGACGAGAAGGACGGCAAGGCCTTCCACCTGACCGATCCGAACCCGCTTCGGGCCGGACAGATCATCAACCTCTTCGCCCGTTCGGCGAACGCGCCGCAGATGTCGATCCGGATCGATCCGCAGATGCTCGAGGTGATCCCGCCGGCGGTTCGCGGCGGCCTGATGATGCTGCCCCCGGTCAAACGGATCAGCGACACCGTGCTCGAGGATTTCGGCATTCCGCGTGACGTCCTGGTCCACGTCAACTACCCGACCAAGTTCGACTGCAAGGACACGCTGGCCGCGCTGGAAGGAACCGACATCGCGGTTCCCCCACTGGCCTCCTACTCGGACAAGCTCTGGGACTACTGGGAGCGCAACCTCGATCCGGACCTGTTCAAGGACCGCTCGCTCGGAGGCGCGATCGGCGGCAAGATCGTGATGATCACCGGCGCCTCCTCCGGTATCGGCCAGGCGGCGGCGATGAAGGCCGGCGCGGCCGGGGCGACGGTGCTGCTGGTCGCCCGCAGCGCAGACAAGCTGGAGGAGATCAAGCTCGAGATCGAGGAGGCCGGGGGTACGGCCGCGATCCATCCCTGCGATCTCTCCGATGTCGCGGACGTCGAGCGCATGGGCAACGAGGTGCTCGCCAAGTACGGCCACGTCGACGTGCTGGTCAACAACGCGGGCCGCTCGATCCGCCGTTCGGTCGCGCTTTCCTACGATCGGTTCCACGACTACGAACGCACCATGCAGCTGAACTATTTCGGCGCGCTGAAGCTGATCCTGACCCTGCTGCCGCGTATGCGGGAGCGGAAGAGCGGCCACATCATCAACATCAGCTCGATCGGGGTGCAGACCAACAGCCCGCGCTTCTCGGCATACGTGGCCTCGAAGGCCGCGCTCGACGCGTTCAGCCGCACGATCGCGTCGGAGATGGTCGACGACAAGGTCCACATCACGACGATCCACATGCCGCTGGTCCGCACGCCGATGATCGCCCCGACCAAGATGTACGACGCCTTCCCGACGATCAGTCCGGACGAGGCGGCCGAGATGATCACCGGAGCGATGATCAACAAGCCGAAGAAGGTCGCGACCAAGCTCGGCAACTTCGGTGAGGCGCTCTACGCGATCTCGCCCAAGGCCACCGATGCCCTGCTGAACACCGGCTACAAGCTCTTCCCGGAGTCGAAGGCGGCGAAGGGCGAAGCGGAGGGTCAGGGGGAGGCCGAGAAGGCTCCGTCGACCGAGGCGGTGGCGTTCGCCCACCTGCTCCGCGGCGTCCACTGGTAAGGCTGTTCGGTGACCGGCCGGCCGCTCAAGCATTGGGGCTGGGGGTATGAGGACCAGCAGCGGCCGGATCGTGAGATCGAGGAGGCCGCGGCCGGCATCCGGGCGATGTTCGGGTTCGGCGGCGAGTCGAGGCCGCCGGTCCCCGCGGCCGAGGTCGAGCTTCGCGACTCGCGCCTGAAGGTTCCCGGGACGGGCTCGTCCGGGCTGTTCACCGATGACCGGCACGAGCGCCTGGTCCACTCGCTGGGCAAGGCCTACCGCGACATCGTGCGCGGCCACCGGGGAGAGTTCACCAGCCCGCCCGATCTGGTCGCCCGCCCTTCGGGCGAGGACGAGGTGGCCGAGGTACTCGACCGGGCCGAGGAGTGGGGCGCGGCCGTGATCCCGTTCGGGGGCGGTACCAGTGTGGTTGGCGGGGTCGAGCCGCGCCTGGCCGATCCCGATCGCCCGGTCGTCTCACTCGACCTGACCCGGATGGACCGGGTGCTGGAGATCGACGAGATGTCGCTTTCGGCCCGGATTCAGGGAGGGGTCCGCGGTCCCGCCCTGGAGGAGCAGTTGCGGCGTGAGGGCCTGACGCTGCGCCACTATCCGCAGTCCTTCGAGTACGCGACCCTGGGTGGCTGGCTGGCGACCAGGGCGGGCGGGCATTTCGCCACGGGTGAGACCCACATCGACGATCTGACCCAGTCGATCCGGGCGATCACGCCGCGCGGCGAGTGGCAGAGCCGCCGTCTGCCGGGATCGGGTGCCGGACCGTCGCCCGACCGGCTGCTGCTCGGATCGGAGGGCATCCTCGGTGTGATCACGGAGGCATGGATGAGGGTCAGGCCCCGGCCCCGTTTCAAGGCCTCCGCCACGATCGAGTTCGCCGATTTCTCCGAGGCCGCGACCGGGGCGGTCCGCGCGATCGCCCAGTCCCGGCTCGGTCCGAGCAACTGCCGGCTGATCGATCCGCTGGAGGCACGGACGATGGGTGCCGGGGACGGCGGCTCGACACTGCTGCTGCTCGGTTTCGAATCGGCCGAGCTGCCGGTCGATTTCCTGCTCGACCAGGCGATCTCGATCGCGATCGGCCACGGCGGCGAGGTCGCGAGCCGTTCGATCGTCTACCCGGAAGGGGAGACCGGCGACGTCGAGGGCAGCGGTTCGGACCGGTGGCGGGACGCCTTCCTGCTCGCGCCCTACTTCCGCGACACGCTGGTGTCCTGCGGGGTGCTTTCCGAGACCTTCGAGACCGCGATCACCTGGGATCGCTTCGCCGAGTTCCACGCAGCCGTGATCGGCGCGACCCGCCGGGCTGTCGCCGAGGTCTGCGGTGCTCCGGCCGAAGGTGAGGGCTCTCCGCGGGTCAGCTGCCGGCTCACCCACGTCTATCCGGACGGGGCCGCGCCGTACTTCACGGTGATCGCGCCCGCGGTTCGCGGCGGGGAGGTGGAGCAGTGGGACGAGATCAAGGCCGCCGCCTCCGAGGCGATCATCGAGAACGGGGGAACGATCACCCACCATCACGCCGTGGGAAGGGATCACCGCCCGTGGTACGACCGGCAGAGGCCGGACGCCTTCGCCGCGGCCCTGGGAGCCGCGAAGGCGGAGGTCGATCCCAAACACATGCTGAATCCCGGAGTCCTGATCGACTGAGCCCCATCCGGCATCTGGGGGAGATTCGGGAGTGGATAGCTCCCAGATCGCCCCCAGTCTTGAAGAGTTCCCTTCAATTGCGTTCGGGTAGAGCCTGCTGCGGCGTGAATCGCTAGCCTTCTGCGACTGCAGTTCCGCCCTTCTCCTCATGGAAACGACCATCTCCTCCGAAAAGTTGCCGCCCGAACGTGGCCCCCTTCGTGCCGCGCTGAAGACGGCGCGGCCTCAGGAATGGGTCAAGAACGTCCTGGTCTTCGCCGGCCTGCTCTTCTCGGGTCACGTCGACGACCCCTGGTCGATCGGCCAGGCGCTGCTGACCTTCGTCGCCTTCTGCGCCATTTCCAGTGCCGGCTACTTCATCAACGACCTCAACGACGTCGAGCTGGACCGCCAGCATCCGAAGAAGAGGTTCCGCCCGATCGCCGCCGGACAGCTCTCGATGACCGCGGCCCGGGTGATTCCGGTGGTTCTCGCGGTCGGTGCGATCGGGCTCGCCTTCGGCGCGGTCAACTGGAAGGTCGGCCTCATGGTCTGCGGCTACGGCGCGATCCAGGTGGCCTACAGCTTCGGTCTGAAGCAGATCGTGATCATCGACGTGATGACGATCGCGGCACTGTTCATCCTCCGGGTGATGGCGGGTGCCGAGGCGGTCGATACCGACGCCTCCGAGTGGCTGATCCTCTGCACCGGCATGCTCGCCTGTTTCCTCGGCTTCACCAAGCGCCGCCAGGAAGCGGTTTCCGAGCTTCACGAGGGCACCAGCAGCCGTCCCGTCCTGGAGCACTACTCGCTGCCCTTCCTCGACCAGATGGTGGCGATGGTCACCACCGGAACCGTGATCAGCTACGCGATCTACACGATCGACTCGCCGATCATCGGCAGCAAGATGATGCTGACCATCCCGCCCGTGGTCTACGGAATCTTCCGCTACCTCTATCTGATCTACGACCGTTCGGACGACCGTTCGACCGCCGCGATCGTCGCCGAGGACCGGGGCGTGATGATCGCCGGAGCGGTCTTCGCGATCACCGCCTTTCTCCTGCTCTACGTCTTCAACTGATCAGCCGATAATCGATCGGGATCGCCGAAGTGTGCGATTTGCAGTGAGTTTTCGCGCGATATCCCTCCTGGCTTGACATTGATGAAATCGCTGTCTACCCTTTAGGGACATACGAACACCTGGGAGACGGGTGAGGGCGCAATTTGAGAAAACCAGAATTATCCTGGTCGGCGCTCGGCTCAACACTCTGATGACTGCGATTTCTCAAGTCGCTGGGCAGGCATCCGGGCCGTCTTAGGCTTTCCCGCCGTTCACGTTGGTCAATAAGAAATTGTCGTGCCTCCGATCGATCATGCCCGGGGGTGCTGAACGTACGGAGAAAAATTGAACCCAGTTGTGCGTCTCACTGTCCGTCTGCTCACGCTCTGCGCCGTTTTGGCTCTGGGCCTCGTTTCGGCTTCCGCGGCCCAGGCTGATGGGAACCCCGATCTGCAGTTGAGCTCGGCCACCTCCAGCCCCCTCTACGGAGTCGACGGGGACGCCACCGTGACCGCGTCGCTCGCGAACGGTCAGCCGAAGGGCTACAACCTCAGCTTCCGGGTCGTCCTGCCCGCTGGGATCAGCTACGCCGGAGGATCCGAGATCTCCCCGCAGATCATCGCCAACGCGCCGACCACCGGGCAGACGACACTGATCTTCTCGAACGTCTCCGACGTCGTCGCCAACTCCTCCGAGACGATCTCCTTCAAGGTCAAGCACGATCAGGGCGTCTACGAGGTCGGCGACGAATACACGATCGAGTACAACGCCTACGTCAACTCCGATCCGCGCTACCTGCCGAAGTTCGATTCGGCCGGGGCGCCGATCGCCGGCACCTACACCGGCTCCGCCGAGTCGGACACCAAGGGCAAGATCCGGGCGATCGAGCTGAGCAAGTCGGAACCGAGCCGCGAGGGCGAGATCCTGCGCGGGGTCCACGACAACCAGACGATCTACACGCTGGAGCTGAAGAACAACGAGGTCAACCCGACTGAGAGCACCAGGATCGACGACTACCTGCCCGCGGGACTCGAGTTCCTCGGCTGTGCGGGTACCGCCGACAGCACCACGGACGCGCCGACCAACGCAGGTTCGGCCCAGGAATACCCCGGTTCCGGCCCGATCGTGGTCAAGCCGGTCACCGACTGCATCGATCCGGTCCTGGTCGAGACGGTCGAGTTCGACCCGGACGGATCCGGCCCGAAGCCGGCCGCCGTCTACACCCATGTCCGGTTCGACACCGGCACCCTCGCCCCCGGACAGACCAAGATCTTCAAGTACCGCGCCGCGGTGCCGCTGGCCGAGAACACGCTGGACTGGACCGGCGACGAGCCTTCCGCCGCCTCAGCCAAGCAGGCCGCCAACCTCGACAACAACAGCGGACCCGAGGTCCGCGACGAGCAGGAACTGACCAACTACGCCTTCGCCGCCGGCACCTACAAGGGCAACGAGGCCGACCAGGACGCGGAGTCCGACGACAGCGTCACTCGCACCGCCGAGGACCTGGTCGTCTACAAGAGCGCCAGCTCCGACGTACTCGCCCAGGGCGCCGACACCGAGTGGGAGCTGCGCTTCCGCACCGGTGAGTACCGCTACAGCGACGACATCGTCGTCACCGACACCCTGCCGAGCGGCTACTGCCCGCTCGGTCCGGTCAACTACACGACCGGCAACGACGCCAGCGACTCCGAATGCGATCCGACCGGGGCCAACCCGACCGCGCCGTACAAGAGCGTCACCGAGAACGCCGACGGCACCTTCACGATCGTGTGGGGCAAGGACGAGCTGGACAAGCTCGCCCACACGAACGTCAACGACGAGTTCGTGATCAAGTTCCCGACCAAGACCCGCGCCTCCTACCAGAAGGACTTCCTACCGACGACCCCGATCGTCGCCAAGGACTCGGCCTCGAACAAGGTCGATCTGACCGGCAACACCTCTTCACGCTGCGTCGCCCCCGGCACGCCGGACTGCTCGACCGAGGGTCCGATCATCTGGAGCGACGAGGATCAGCCGCAGGCCGTGATCGACGCCTCCGAGGCCGGCCAGGAAGCCCCCTCCGTCGTCCTGAAGAAGGAAGTCGCGGAATCGGGCACCAACTGCCTCGCCGCGACCTACACCAAGGACATGCCCGAGTACCACCCGGGCGACGAGGTCTGCTGGCGTCTGACGATCGACTTCCCGGCCAAGGTCGACACCAAGCAGCTCCGTGTGACCGACTTCCTGCCGCTGAACACGACCTATGTCGCCGGCAGCGCCCAGAACACCCCGGCCAACACCACGATCAACGTGATCGACGACTCCGAGGCCGCCGACCGCAACATCTTCTGGGACCTGAACGGCACCTACGTGCCGCTCGGATCGCAGAAGTTCCAGGTCGTGCTGAAGACCAAGATCAGCCCCGCCGGGATCATCGATCCGTCGGACATCAAGGGCAACCTCCTGAAGTTCGCGATCGGCAACACCCCTGGCAAGTCCTTCCCGCTGCGTGACCAGGTCGATTTCAAGACCGTCGCGAAGCAGACCCAGATCAAGAAGGGCGTCCGTCAGATCAACTCGGGCGCGATCCAGACCCCGCCGGCCGACGGCCTGACCGTCAAGGGGGGTGACAGCGTCACCTACCAGGTCGACGTCAAGGCACCCACCGGCGACGTGAAGAACGTCCAGACCTGGGATCGCCTCCCGGCCTTCTACGACTGCTCGATGGTCTCCGCGATCAGCGACGGCGGCGTCTGCGTGGATGGCGGCGCGAACCGCGACGTCATCAAGTGGACGATCCCCGCGATCAACGACGGCGCGACCAAGTCGCTGACCTACAAGGTCGCGATCCCGGCGATCGTCGGTGCCGAGAACACCTACACCAACGACTCGGGCGTGCGCCAGTACGAATCGACCACCAACACGGGCGGCACCTTCACCTACGTGCCGCAGAACAACATCGATCCGACCCAGACCCCGAACATCGGCCGGGTCGATGATCCGAGCAACGTCAAGACTCCGAACACGGCGATCGCCAAGGCCCGCACCACCTCGATCAGCGAGACCGGCAACCATGCCGACACCCAGGCCACGATCGGCGAGCTCATCAACTACACGGTGACCACGACCCTGCCGGCCGGAACGACGTTCCCGTCGAACCTGAAGATCACCGACACGCCGAACTCGGCGAGCACCCAGCCGATCGTCGGCACCCCGACCGCGACCCTCAACGGCAACCCGCTGCCCGCCGGCTGGAGCATCTCCACGGTTGGACAGACCGTGACCGTGACCGGTCCGAACAATCACACGGTGCCGCTCAGCGGCAACGACGTGGTCGTGATCAAGCTCTCGACCCGCGTCGCCGATGTGTCCGCCAACGTCCGCGGTCAGAGCCGCACAAACCAGGCGACCCTGAGCTGGACCGACGGCACCAACCGCAGCCGCAACTCGAACAGCGTCTCGACCACGATCGTCGAGCCGGTCATCTCGCAGACCAAGTCGAACAACATCGACCCGAACACGGCTCTGCCCGGTGACATCGTCACCTACACGCTGACCACCAAGAACTCGAACGCGAGCCACGTCTCGATCGCGCATGACACGGTCATCAAGGACGTCGTGCCCGCCGGAGTCACCCTGGTCGACGCCGGAAACAGCCCGCTGGCCGACGGCGCGGTCGTGCCCGGCACGGGCGGCGCCACCTGGGACGCGGCCAGCCGCACGATCACGCTGAACTCGGCCGACATCAACCCGAACGCGAGTGTCGTCTGGACCTACAAGGCCAAGATCGACTCGCCGCCGGTCGCCGGAAACAGCTTGACCAACGCCGCCAACGCGAAGACCACGTCGATCGACGGAACCGACGCCAACGAGCGGACCTCGACCAGCACCACCAACACCGGCTACTCGGCTTCTTCCAGCAGCGTCGTGAAGATCGGCGGCGCCACGGTCACCAAGTCGGTCGATCCGTCCTGGACGACGATCGGCACGCCGATGACCTTCACGGCCGAGCTGACCATTCCGAAGAACCTGAAGATGTACGACCTGACCGCCTTCGACCTGCTGCCGGACTCGCTCGACTTCGACAGCTACGTCTCGGCGACCTGTGTCTCCGGCTGCCCGGCCGATCCGGCTCCGAGCATCCAGACCTACAACCCGGTCGTCAGCTCGACCTCAACCGCCATCGGCTGGGATCTCGGCAACATCGAGCCCGGCACCGGCAACCGTGTGATCCGCTTCGTCTACAAGGCACATGTCCGTGACACGCACAGGAACGGCGGCGCCAAGGTCCTGGCCGGCGAGAACATCGTCAACCAGATCCAGGCCGAGTCGAATCTGAGCGACAAGTTCAATTTCGATCCGAGCAGCATGCCGACCCCGGCGAGCTTCGACTACCACTCGCCGATCGCCAAGACCACGACCCCGGTCCGTGAGCCGAACATCACGCTCGACAAGCGGATCAAGGTCAACGGCGGATCGTTCGTCAACGGCCCGGTCCAGAGCCAGCCCGGTGACAACTTCACCTACAGCGTCGCGGTGAAGAACAACGGCACCAGCCCGGCCTACGACGTCAAGGTCAGCGATCAGCCCGACGCCGACCTGACCGACGTGGTCCTGGCCGATGGCGCCGGATTCAACACCGACCCGTGGACCGCGGGCGACCCCGACATGACCTGGCTCATCCCCGGTCCGATCGCGCCCGGTGAGACGGTCACGCTGACCTACACCGCCCGTGCGGTCCCGTCGGCCCAGCTGAACTCGACCGACCAGGCGATCAACACCGCCGGTTCGCACTACTTCGGCATCCCGTCGAACGAGCGCACCAACCCGTGGACGTACCGCGAGTACGACAGCAACGACGACACCGTGATCGTGAACTTCGAGTTCCCCGAGATCACCGTTGACAAGACCACGAGCGCCCCGGGCAACCCGGACATCGCCGACGCCAACATCGAACAGTCCTTCGGCTGGCGCATCGTCGTCAAGAACAACGCGACCACCGCCAAGGCGCTGGACACCGTCGTCCGCGACACGCTGCCGCCCGGCTGGACCTACGATGCGGGATCGACCACGATCACCGGTGCCACCCCGGCGAACGCGAACCCCTCGATCGTGAGCAACGCCTCGGGTGACGTCCTGACCTGGAACTTCGCCGGTCAGACGATCCAGCCCGGCGCCAGCGTCGTGATCAAGTTCACCGCGACGCCGCAGCTGCCGGCCCGCCTGAATCCGTCGCCGCAGACCAACAAGGCCGACGCGGTGTCCAAGGACACCAGCGGCAGCGACCGCAACGAGGACGGCCCCTACAAGGACGAGGATGACGCGAAGGCGGATGTCCACTTCCCGAAGAGCGACCTCATGATCGACAAGTCCGCCCCGGCGACGGTCGAGCCCCATGAGACCTTCACCTACACGATGAAGGTGACCAACAAGGGCCCGGACGACGCGACCAACGTCGTGATCACCGACCCGCTGCCCGCCGGACTCCAGTTCGTGTCTTCGGCCGACTGCACCTCGGCGATGAGCTGCAGCCTCGGCAACCTCGCCGTCGGCCAGAGCAAGACCGTCCAGGTCCAGGTCAAGACGACTCTCGCCGTCTTCGGCACCGTGGTGGTCAACACCGCGACCGTCGAGGGCAAGGAGTTCGACCCGACACCGGAAGACAACACCGACACGGTGGAGACCGAGGTGCTCGGCGAGGCCGACGTCGAGATCAAGAAGACCGCCGACCCGAGCCTGGGACGTCCCGGCGACATCATCACCTTCCATCTGAAGGCGAAGAACGTCGGCACGGCGATCGCGGATGACGTGGTCATCAGTGACAACCTTCCGGCCGGACTGACCTTCGTCTCGGCCGACGCGCCGTGTGTCGAGGCGGCCGCCACGGTCACCTGTGAGATCGGTTCGCTCGATCCGGGCGAGGAGAAGACCTACGCCGTCAAGGTGAAGGTCGAACAGTGGGGTGACGCCGATCCGAACGCCGAGCATCTGCTCGACGTGCAGAAGGTCGAGGCCCAGATTGATCTCGAAGCCGGCGAGCAGAAGACCGTCACGGTCAGCTGTCCCGCGAACTACTTCGCCTCCGACGGCTCGGTTCGGATCGACCACATCGATCAAGGAACCGGCGATTGGACCTCACCCGAGGTTCTGGAATCGCGCGCGTCCGCAATCGACACCTGGCAGGGCACCGTGAAGAACACGGCGACCGGCCGGGCGCAGGCCAAGATCTTCGCGGTCTGCATCAAACGTCAGACCGCGGAGCTGAACGGCCACAGCCACGACCTGATCACCTCCGACCAGATCACCGTCAGCGACGAGGTGCCGGCCGGCAAGAACGAGGCCACCCTGCAGTGTGGCCCCGGTCAGACCGCGATCCAGCCCGGATTCCAGTCCTCGGCGCCCGCGAACCTGGTCTACAGCGAGCCCGCCGGCAACGGCTGGAAGTTCGTGCTCGACAACAAGGAGCCGGCCTCGGTCACGTTCTCGATCCGCTGCCTGACCCGTCAGGTCACGTTCGTGAACGGCCATACCCATGACCTGCGGTTCGACCACATCGTCAAGGAGTTCACGATCCCGGCCGGAACCGTGTCCGAGGCGCAGCTCACCTGCGCCGACGGCTACAAGGGAATCGTCGCCGACATGGATCTCGACGACGGCCTGGTCTCACTGGGCAATGATCCGCGTCCGGTGACCAGGGCCTTCAAGCTCTACAACCCGACCGACCATCCGCTGAACGCCAGGCTCAGCCTGCTCTGCCTCGGCAACATGACCGCCGGCGAGCATCTGCCGCCGAAGGAGTTCACCAACACCGGCTACATCTCGACCAGTTCGGACGAGTCGGTGACCGAGAACAACAGCTCGTCGGTCACGATCAAGGTCGAGGACACCGACAACAACACGCCGATCGATCCCGAGGAGCCGGTCAAGCCGACCCCGAACAACCCGATCGCGACCAAGATCGTCGGTGGCACGGCCAGCTTCGCGAGGAACGCGGTGACGGTCACACTGAAGTGCGCCGGTGCCTGCAAGGGTGTCGCCAAGCTCTACTCGACCAAGCCGGTGAAGCTCGCGGGCAAGAAGGTCAAGAAGGGCACCCTGCTCGCCTCGGCCGCCTACGAGTTCACCGCCGCCGGTACCAAGAAGGTGAAGCTGAAGGCGAACAGGCGCGGCGCGAAGGTTCTGAAGAAGAGCCGAACCGCCCTGCTGAAGGCGGCCGGCGCGAAGAAGGTCGTGCGCATCAGGAAGTAGCGCACGCACCGCGGATTTTCACGTCCAGAAGGACACCAGGGAGACAAGTAGGGAGCCGAACGGGCCCCGGCGGAAGCCGGGGCCTTTTCGGTGGTAGAAATCCCCAGAGCGATTCGACAGGAGAACGAACATGAGACGGATTTCAATTTCGGCGGTGGTCATGGCGGCGGTTCTGAGCGTTTGCCTGACCGGGCAGGCTCGGGCGGAAGCCGAGCCGATGATCACTTGTGCGGCGCTGGATGCCTCCGGGTTTCCAAGCCGTGGCTTCGGTGAAGCGGTGAAGATGGAAGATCGTCCGACCCGGCTCGCGTGGGGAAACAGGGCCTACGTCGCATTCTGGGATCGGGAAGAGGAGGACGGCTTCGGCACCGTCGTGTCGGGAAGGCAGGTGAGCTTTGAGGCCGCCGATCCGGACCGGCCCATTTCGCATGGTTTCGTTCGAAATATCGCCGGCGGAGGAAGTTTCTCGCGGCCCGGGTTCACTCCGGTGAGGTTGGCCCGTGGGGACGGCGACGCAAGGGTGACATTCCGATGGGTGGAGACCCACCAATCGGAGGAAAACGACCCCGAATGGGGGGAGACCGCGTCCTGCGCCGCTGAATTCTCATGGGTCATCGAAGCGACGAGTGGCTACTACCCCATTCTCAGCCACATCAGGATGCACGAGGACTACGGCTCCCACTCCGACGAGGTTCTCACCCTGGTGTACAGCTGGCAGTCTCTTTGCGGGACCCTGGACGACCGGACGACCGCGGCGCCGGGTGAACTGAGACTCAAGGTGAGCGGTGCCGGACGCCGAGGGCAGGTTTCGATGTTGTCTCTCTGCCAGCCGTACGCGTTGAAAAAGCGAACATCCAACCGGTACTGGTCGGCCAAGGTTCAGGGCGGCAATTTCGAAATCCGGCCGGAATCACGTCGGAACGGCAAGCAGAAGGTCCGGTTTCGAGTTTCGCTCGGCGGTGACCTGCTCTACCGGGGGTCACTGGTCTTCCGGACCAAGATCCGACCCGCCCGGCGCCTCTGGGAAGGCACCTACGCTTTCAACGACTACTGCCTTGACGACTACCGGCGGCTCCGGTCGAAGGATGGTTGGCTCTACTGCACCAAGCCCGCCAAGACCATCCGCACGATCCAGAAATTCAGAAAGAAGAACCTGGTGGGCTGATCGGCTCAGTCGTGGACGGCGAGATCAGCGGCCAGCTCGGTCTTGCCGTTCCTCTGGAACTGGATGTCGACCGTTTCGTTCTTGGCGTAGAAGCCGACCACTCCGAGCAGCATGATCGCCTTGCGCTGACGGCTCTTGACCTCTTTGAGGATGTCGCGGGTGAAGAGGATCTCGTTGCCGCGGAGGTTGTAGTCCTGGCCCTCGGTCTGGGCCACGCCGTTGATGTAGACGACGATCGGTGCTTCGGCGCCCTCTGGGAGGGCAACCCGGCGACCGGCCGCGTACGAGCCTTTGGGGACCTTCTGGCCGGTGTTCTGTGGGTCGGAGTCGCTCATTGCTCCAAAGCTTGCCTGATCGCGGCGAATACTTGTTTGCGGCTGTTCGCCTTGAGGGCCTTGCGGCGCACCCCGCCGGTGAAGGCGAGCATGCCGCCGTCGCCCTGGATGTCGAGGCCCGCGGTCGGCGGTGAGATCAGGCCCTTGCCGGTGATCTCGATCCTGGCCTTGACCAGCTGATCGGGCGTGTAGTCGCGAAACGCCTTGACGGTCGAGAGCGGATCGTCACCGAGAACCTCGTCGGTGGCCGCCTCAGCCGCCGCGATCGCCTGGTCGAGGTCGTCGAAGCCCTCGCGCGAGACGTCGGAGCCGTACCTGACCGTGACTTTCCAGCGGGACGCCACGGTCAGGCCGAAACGGGAATCAGGCTCCGGGCCTGGTGGCCGGCGGTCCGGTGATCGTGTCGCCGCCGGAACGCTCGGAGATCGGCACGTAGTCCGCCTCGCGGGCACCGGTGTAGATCTGGCGCGGACGCGAGATCTTCTTGTCCGGATCGTCGGTCATCTCGAGCCACTGGGAGATCCAGCCCGAGGTGCGCGGAATGGCGAAGATGGTGGTGAACATCGCCGGCGGGATGCGCATCGCCTCGTAGATGATCCCCGAGTAGAAATCGACGTTCGGGTAGAGCTTGCGCGAGGTGAAGAACTCGTCGTCGAGCGCCCGCTTCTCCAGTTCGGTCGCGATCTCGACCAGCGGGTTGTACTCGGTGGCCTCGAAAACCTCGTCGGCATGGCTCTTGATGATGCGGGCCCGCGGATCGTAGTTCTTGTAGACCCGGTGTCCGAAGCCCATCAGCTTCTCCTCGCGGTTCTTGACCTTCTCGAGGAAACCGGGGATGTTGTCGACGCTCTCGATGTGGCGGAGCATCTTCAGCACGGCCTCGTTGGCACCGCCGTGAAGCCGGCCGTAGAGGGCGGCGATACCGGCGGCTACCGCCGAATACGGGTCGACGTCGGAGGAACCGACACCGCGCACGGCGCTGGTCGAACAGTTCTGCTCGTGATCCGCATGCAGGATGAAGAGCACGTCGAGAGCCTTCGCCAGGCGCGGATCGGGCTCGTACTTCTGCTCGGTCATCTTGAACATCATCGAGAGGAAGTTCTCGGAGTACGAGAGATCGTTGTCCGGGTATGCGTACGGCAGGCCCATGTTGTGCCGGTACGAGAACGCGGCCAGGGTCGGGATCTTCGCGATCAGGCGGATCGTCGCGAGATAGCGCTCTACCGGGTCGTTGATCTGGTTCGCGTCCGGGTAGAAGGTCGAGAGAGCGCCGGTTGAGGCCAGCAGCATGCCCATCGGGTGAGCGTCGTAGCGGAAGCCGGTCAGGAACTTCTTGATGTCCTCGTGGACGAAGGTGTGATGGGTGACGTCATGAACCCAGGACTCCAGCTGCGGCCGGGTCGGCAACTCCCCGTAGACCAGGAGGTAGGCGACCTCCAGGTAGGTGGATTTTTCACACAGCTGTTCGATCGGGATCCCGCGATGCTCCAGGATTCCCGCCTCACCGTCGATGTAGGTGATCGACGAACGGCAGGCCGCGGTGTTGGTGAAGGCCGGATCGAAGGCCATCATCCCGAAGTCGTCCTCATGGACCTTGATCTGCCGGAGGTCCATCGCCCTGATCGTGTCGTCCTCGATCGGCAGCTCATAGGTGCGGCCGGTCCGGTTGTCGGTCACGGTCAGCGAATCGGTCGCGGTCGCTACGTCACCTACGTCGCCCACCGCCGAGTCTTCAGTCTTTTCTTCGGTCCCCATCCATCTACTCCTCGGAATTGCTTCTCTTCTAGTCGGTTATCAGGCCAAGTATCGCACTTTGGCTTCTCCGTTCGGATCCAATGCCGACTCCGGCAGTCGTGATCTAGGAATCCGAGGTCTGGGCCCGGCGCCGGGCGATCCAGCGGTCAACCGCCCTGATCGCCGGCTGGCCGACCGCCCGGCGTGAGCACCAGGCATAGGCCGCCGCGATCGGCAGCACGACGACGGTCCAGGTCAGCAGCGCCCGCAATGTCCCGTCCTGGGGCATCGTCAGCAACTGGGCCGCGTAGAAGGCGACCGGAAGGTGGATCAGGTAGATGCCGAAGCTCTGCTCGGCGAACCAGCGGGCCGGGCGGCTGGCGAACGGCCGCTGCAGCCAGAGCGGTCCCAGCAGGATCCCCAGGATGAGCATGCCGCGGACGGTCGAGGAAGCGAGACTGTTCAGCGCCAGGCCCCGGCCGCGGCTGCTGCCATCGAAGCCGGTGGTGCTCTGCAGGGCCTCGTGGGTGAACGGGATCGAGACGAGCAGATAGGCCGGGATGCCGATCGCGAACACCGTGATCACGCAGCGCCGGATCCATTGTTCCGACGCGTTCTGGATCGCCCACCGATAGATCCAGGCGACGGTCATGCCGAGAGCGAAGGAGAAGAAGTAGGCGGGTGTCTGATCGAGCGCGATGATGCGCACGCTGGCGTCGTCGAACTTGTTCCCGGAGATCTCCTGGAAGAAGTCGGGGAACATGTCCGGCGCGTACTTCCAGAACACCGTGATCGCGGCCGCGATCGCGAGGCCGATCCAGATGTAGCGGTAGAAGAACTTGGCGACGAAGGGAAAGACCAGGTACAGCCCGGCGATCACCGGCATGATCCAGAGGGCGCCGTCGATGCCGAAACCGGTGTTCAGCGTGCCGAACATGCGGCCGATCGACTGCAGGTCGAAGAAATGCATCAGGAAGTTGCCCAGCGTCGGCATGTCCGGCTGGTACGGCACATCGATGAAATAGATCAGCCCGACCAGCACGAACAGGCAGACCCAGTACTCGGGCTGGAGCCGTACGAAACGCCTCAGGAAGAACTCAGTTTTTGACCCGACTTCCCCGCCGCGCTTCAGCACGGGCAGAAACAGCACGAACCCGCTCAGGATGAAGAAGATGTCCAGCGTATTGCCGAAGATCGTCCACAGGACCCACTCGTGCGGGCTGTCCCCGCCCGCGGTGACGACCCCCGAGATCCCGAACAGGTGGAAGACGACGACACCGACGAGCGCGAAGGCCCGCAGCCCGTCGAGTGCCGCTATCCGGCTCTGTCGGTTCGAGGGACGCCCTTCTCGGCTAGCCGACGTTGAAATCGGTCATCGAACGCAGCGCCTCGAGGCGTGAGTCGATCTCGTCGCGGGTGAGGCGGGCGACCCTCTCGGTACCGAACTCCTCGACATTGAACGAGGCCAGCACGGTGCCGTAGCCCATCGCGTTGCGCAGCGCGCTCTCGTCGATCACGTCGCACTCGCCGTCGAGGTATCCGAGGAAACCACCGGCGAAGCTGTCGCCCGCACCGGTGGGATCGCGCACGTCCTCGAGCGGGAAACCGGGCAGGGCGAAGAAGCCGCCCGGGGTGAAGAGCGCGGCACCGTACTCGCCCTGCTTGGCGATCACGGCCTTCGGACCGAGCTCCATGACCGCCTTGGCGGCACGGGCGAGGTTGGGCTCGCCGGTCAGCTGGCGGATCTCGGCATCGTTGATCAGCACGCAATCGACCTCGGACATGGCCGCGGTCAGCGAGTCCTTGGCGATGTCGATCCAGAGGTTCATCGTGTCGAGACCGGCGAACTTCGCGTCGGGGCACTGGGCCCGGACCTGGCGCTGAAGATCGGGCTGGATGTTCGCCAGGAAGAGCATGTCGGAGGACTTCGAGGCCTCGGAGAGCTTCGGCTCGAAGTCCCCGAACACGTTGAGCTGGGTGTCGTCGGTGTGGGCCGTGTTCAGATCGAACTCGTAGTGGCCCTTCCAGAAGAAGGTCTGGGCGCCCTCGACCCTTTCGATGTCATCGGTGATGACGCCGCGGTTCTCCAGCACGTCGAGCTCGGTCTGGGTGAAATCGTCGCCGACCGGGCCGACCACGCGCACATCGGTGAAGAAGCTGGAAGCGAGGGAGAAATGAACCGCTGATCCGCCCAGCATCTTCGTCCGCTCGCCGAATGGCGTGTGGACGGCGTCAAAGGCGATCGAGCCGACTACGGTCAGCGACAAGGTGAACCCTTTCGTTCAAAGATTGGACTGGCGGCACCACCGTGAGCGGACCGCCGGGAGACGGGAATCCTAGACGGTATCGGTGAAACCCGGCGGAGCCAATCGGCCTTTGGCATGCGAAGATGCGCCTGTGAAAGCCATCCAGATAACCGAGTTCGGCGGACCCGAAAAGCTGAACCTGGTCGAGCTTCCCGACCCGGTGCCGGCGGAGGGCCAGGAACTGGTCAGGATCTCGCGCACCGGGGTCAACTTCGCCGACACCCACACCACGCGGAACGGCTACATCGCCGACCAGCGGCTGCCGTTCATCCCCGGCCAGGAATTTGCCGGGGTCACCGCGGACGGCCGCCGGGTCGCGGGCATCACCCCGAACGGCGCCTACGCCGGAGCGATCGCGGTGGACGAGAGCAGGCTCGTGCCGGTTCCCGATGAGGTCGGCGACGACCAGGCCGCCGCGCTCCTGATCCAGGGATTGACCGCGGACGCGATCCTCCGGATCTCCGCGAACACACAGCCCGGCGAGTCGGTCGTGATCAATGCCGCGGCGGGCGGCACCGGCAGTCTGGCGATCCAGGTCGCCCGCTCGCTCGGGGCGGGCAACGTGATCGCGCTGGCCTCGACCGAGGAGAAACGGCGGCTCACCCTGGACCTCGGAGCCGACATCGCCGTCGATTCCCGCAGCGAGACCCTGCGGGACGACGTGATCGAGGCGAACGGCGGCAGGCCGGTCGACGTGGTGCTCGAGATGGCGGGAGGCGATGCCTTCGAGGAACTGCTGCGGGCACTCGCGCCGCTCGGCCGGATGGTCGTGTTCGGGATCGCCTCGAGTGAGGGCAACACGGTCAGAACCGGCCATCTGCTGCGAAACAGCCGCGCCGTGATCGGATTCTGGATCACCCATCTGCTGCAGCGTCCCGATCTCGCGGGCCAAGGAATAGAGCGTGTCCTGGGGGCCGCCGCACGCGGTGAGATCAAGACCGTGATCGGTGGTACGTACCCGCTGGAGGACTCGCGGAAGGTTCACGAGGACATGGCCGCACGACGCACAATCGGCAAAATCCTGTTGGATCCCTCGCTGTGACTTCTTTCAAGGACCTCGGTCTTTCCCCTGACATTCAGCTCGCTATCGACGAACTCGGGTTCACGGAGCCGAGCCCGATCCAGGAGGAGGGCATCCCGCCGCTCCTCGCCGGCCATGACGTAATCGGCCAGGCCCAGACCGGCACCGGCAAGACGGCCGCCTTCGGCCTGCCGCTGCTCCAGTACCTCGATCCGGCCAACGACGAGGTCCAGGCGATCGTCCTGACCCCGACCCGTGAGCTCTGCATCCAGGTCACCCAGGCGCTGCGCTCGTACGCGGAGCATCTCGACATCGAGATCGTCGCGGTCTTCGGCGGCGCGCCGATCAAGAGCCAGCAGGCCCAGCTGCGTTCGGGTGCCCATGTCGTCGTCGCCACCGTCGGCCGGATGAAGGACCTGATCTCCCGCCGCTCGCTCGTGCTGACCGCGGCCCGCTTCGTCGTTCTCGACGAGGCCGACGAGATGCTCGACCTCGGATTCCTCGAGGACGTCGAGAAGATCCTGCGCATGTGTCCGAGCGGCCGCCAGACGGCGCTGTTCTCGGCGACCATGCCGCCGCCGATCAAGAAGCTCGCCGACGCCTTCATGTACGACCCGGTCATGGTCAGCATCACCCCGGAGACACTGACCGTCGACAAGATCTCGCAGGCGTACGTGGAGGTCCCGAACCGCGAGAAGACCGACAAGCTGATCGAGGTGCTGAAGGCCGAGGATCCCGAGCAGGCGATCCTCTTCTGCCGGACCAAGATCGGCGCCACCCGACTCGAGCGGGACCTGAAGAATCGCGGTCTCGACGTCAAGGCGCTCCATGGCGATCTCAGCCAGGGAACCCGCGACGGCGTGATGATCGCCTTCAAGGGGCACCGGGTCAAGCTGCTGGTCGCGACCGACATCGCGGCCCGCGGACTCGACGTCGCCCACGTGACCCACATCATCAACTACGACCTTCCGAACAGCTCGGAGACCTATGTCCACCGGATCGGCCGCACCGGCCGGGCCGGCCGCACCGGTCGCGCGATCACCTTCGTGACGCCCGACCAGCGCAAGGATCTCGAACAGATCAAGAAGGACGTGAAGACCTCGATCTCGGCCTGGGAAACCCCGGAGGAGCGGCTCGAGCACGCCCCGGAGCCGCGCCGCCGCCGTCGCCGGGGCGAACGGCCGGCGACGATCGAAGACCAGAATCCGGACGAGGCGGTCGAAGGGGACGAGCCGGACGAACTGAAGCTCTACGCCGACGCCGACACCGAAGGCGCGCCCGAAGCTCTGCACGAGAACGAACCGGCGGACGGCCACGGCGGATCCGACGACTCCGACGATGGGGTTCCCGAACTCGGCGAAGGTCAGGTGAAGCTGTTCGTGAATCGCGGCAAGCGCAGTGGCATCGAAGAGGAGGATCTCCGCTGGGCGCTGCGTGAAGGCGCCGTCCTCAGCGACGACGTGATCTCCGACGTGCGGGTGCTCGACCGCTTCTCCTTCGTCGAGCTCGACGCCGACCAGGCCGAGCGGACCGTCGAGTATCTCGACGGGACCAAGCTGAAGGGCGCCGAGATCAGGGTCGAGGTGGCCCGGAAGTAAGGCTTTCGACCAGGCCGATCAGATCGTCCAGATCGATCGGCTTGGTGAGGTGGCCGTCGGCTCCGGCCCAGGCTTCGTCCTGGGCCAGCCCGGCCACGGCGCTGACCGACAGCACCGGCAGGTCCGGCCGCACCCGCTTCAGCGTGGCGAGGACCTCGGCACCGCTCATGTCGGGCAGCATCGCGTCCAGCAGGACCATGTCCGGAGCCTCTCCGGCGGGATCGGTGATCGCCGAGATCGCACCGCTCCCATCGGCCGCCTCGAGCGTGTCGTGTCCGTCCATCTCCAGTCTCCGCACGAAGAGCAGGCGGATCGAAGGGGAGTCGTCGACGATCAGGATGCGGCTCATCGCTCCGCCCCGGCCGGCTCTCTACTGCGGCAGCACCAGTTCACGCGCCTTCTCCCGATCGCCGGGCAGCCACACGATGAACGCCGTGCCGATCCCGGGCTCGGTTTCGACCTCGATCGTGCCGCGATGGAGCTCGACCACGCGCCGAGTGATCGTCAGCCCGATGCCCGAACCGGCGATGTCGTGATGCTTGTGATCGAGCGGTCCCCGCCGGAAGCTGGAGAAGGCCTCCTCGGCGTCTTCGAAGGGCAGCCCGTCGCCGTCGTCCTCCACCGCGATCCGGAAACCGCTGCGGTCGGTTTCCACGGAGACCCGGATGTTCGTTCCCGCCGGGGTGTGCCTGTGGGCGTTCTGCAGCAGGTTGAACACGATCTGACGCACCCGGTGCCGGTCGGCCTGGATCGGCGCGGTTCCGGCCTCGGCGTCGATGCTCAGGACCTGGCCCTTCGCCTCGATCTGCGGGCGGAGCGTCTCGGTCACACCGACCACGATCTCCGGGATGTCGAGATTCTCGATGTCGAGCCGGAGCTCGCCGAAGCTGTTCTTGGAGAGGTCGATGATGTCGTCGACCATCGAGTCGAGGTGCTCGGCGTTCCGGCGGATCACCCCGACCGCCTCGGCCTGTTCCGGCGACAGCGATTCCCCCTGCAGCTCGAGCAGCTCGGCGAATCCGAGCAGGGCGGTCAGGGGCGACCTGAGCTCATGCGAGGCGCCGATGATGAAGGTGGTCCTTCCCTGGATGATCTCGTCGGTGATCTCCGCCGGCCAGGCCATCAGGATCCTGGTCCCGTCGTCCGGGCGGCTGTCGCTCATCAGCCATTCCAGGAGCGGCAGGCCCGGTCCCATCTTGAACAGGACCCGTTCGCCACGCAGCACGAGGTCGATCTTCTCCTCGTTGATGACCGGAGCGAGCGCGTCCCAGATGTTGATCCCCGGCTCCAGCTGCGGGGCCAGCCGTGCCGCAGAACGGTTGCGATACACGACGTTGGCGCTGGCATCCAGGGAGATCAGTCCGCTGGGCACGTTGTCGAGAATCTGTTCGAGGTGGTCGGTGCCGGCCATCGTCTACGACGTTACTAACGTCACGAGACCGAAGCCAAATAAGCTGCCGGAATGAGCGCCGAAACAGATGGGATATCTCACGGTCCGCTGGAGGAGTGGTTCAGGGAAAGGGTGGCCGAGATCGAGCCCCCGCTCGACTACGAGAAGATTCACGGCGGCCTTTCGAACCTGACCTATCTGGTCAGCGACCAGGGCGGATCGCGCTGGGTGCTGCGCCGCCCGCCGCTCGGGCAGCGGCTCGGCTCGGCCCACGACATGGGCCGCGAGGTCCGGGTCGTGACCGGCCTCGCCGACACGCCGGTGCCGGTCCCGCCGGTGGTCGGGTTCTGCGAGGACGAAGCGGTCACCGGTGCGCCGTTCTACGTCATGGAGTTCGTCGAGGGGCCGGTCCTCAGGGCACCGGAGCAGGCCGCGATCTTTCCCGATCCGGCCCAGCGCCGCCGGCTCGGCGAGGGTCTGATCGAGACGATGGCGAAGATTCACGAGGTCAACCCGGACCAGGTCGGTCTCGGTGACCTCGGGCGGCGTGATGGCTACGTCGAACGCCAGCTGAAGCGCTGGTCCGGTCAGTGGGAGAAATCGAAGACCCGCGAGTTGGAGATCGTCGAGACGGTCCACCGGGATCTGCTCGATTCGATCCCCAGCCAGACCGAGACCACGATCGTGCACGGGGACTACCGGCTCGACAACGTGATCTACAGCCCCATGGGCGAGGTCGCGGCGGTGGTGGACTGGGAGCTGTGCACCCTCGGCGATCCGCTCGCCGATCTCGGTCTGCTGATGGTCTATTGGGTGGAGCCCGGAGACCGCCAGATGCCGTTCTTCCGCCCGGCGACGACCGAGCCGGGATTCTCCAGCCGGGCCGAGCTGGCCGCCCACTACGCCGAGGTTTCAGGGCGCGACATCTCCGACCTGGACTACTTCGTCGCACTCGGCTACTGGAAGCTCGCGATCATTCTTGAAGGTGTTCTGGCCCGTTTCCAGAAAGGCCAGTACGGCAAAGAGGCCGAAGCGGGTGGTGAGGAGGCGTTCGCCGCGGTCGAGGGACTCGCCCGCGGCGCCGCCGAAGCGCTCGAACGCAGCAGGTCTTGATTCACCCGTCCACTCAAACACAAGGAACAAGAATGACCAACAGAATCAGGAAGCACCTCAGTTTCTCCAACGTGATCGCCGCGCTTGCGCTTTTCATCGCGCTCGGCGGCAGCGCCTACGCGGTCGGCAAGAACACGATCGGCACCAGCCAGATCAAGAACAACGCCGTGACCGCGAAGAAGATCAAGAAGAACGCGGTCGTCACCGCCAAGATCAAGAACAAGGCGGTCACCGCTTCGAAGATCAAGGACGGGTCGGTCACCGGGGCGAAGATCCCCGCGTCTTCGATCGACGGTTCGAAGCTCCAGCTCGACACGCTCGGCACGGTTCCGTCGGCCGCCAGCGCCGCGGAAGCCGCCGCGCTCGCCGGACAGAACACCGTCCTGATCAAGCTCGCGGGCGGTCAGACCGCCGAGGTCGCGAAGCACGGTCAGGTGAGCATCACGGCCACGTGCAAGGTGAACGAAGGAGGAGACGACATCATCGAGCTGTTCGCCGGCACCACGGTCAACGGTGCCGTGTTCGAAGGGGATGACTCGAAGTCCGGCGGACCGGCACCCGCCGACTTCCTCAACACCGATACGCCCGATGTCGACCGCGGCTTCGCCGTGATCAGCAACAACACCGGTGTTCCGTACGTGTCCACCGACATCGACGAAGGATTCGTCCTCGGTCCCGACGGCAAGGGCATCCTCGCCAACACCGAGGGTCTGATCCTCGGCGTGAATTACCTCGACAGCGCCTGCATCGTCGGCGGCGTGTTCAACCAGATCGGCTAGTACCCGGGGCGGCCTCTCAGGCCGCCCCGGCCTTTTTCAGCTGGCGTCCGACCTCCCGGCGAGCGATCACCATCTTGTGAACCTCGTCGGGACCGTCGGCCAGCCGGAGCATACGGCTGAAACGCCACATCATCGCCAGCGGCGTGTCGTCGGTCATGCCGAGCGAACCGTGCACCTGGATCGCGCGGTCGAGCACGTCCATCACCATGTTGGCGGCGACCACCTTGATCATCGAGATCTCCTGGCGGGCCGCCCGCTTGCCGACCGTGTCCATCTTCCAGGCGGCGTGGAGAGTGAGCAGGCGGGCCTGGTCGATCTCCATCCTTGACTTGGCGATGAAATCCTGGACGAACTGCTTGTCGGCGAGCGGACCGCCGAAAGCCTCGCGCTCGGCGGCGTAGACGCACATCATCTCCAGGGCGCGTTCGGCGGTACCGATCGCCCTCATGCAGTGGTGGATGCGGCCCGGGCCGAGGCGGTCCTGCGCGATCAGGAAACCGGCCCCGCGGGGCCCGAGCAGGTTCGACGCGGGTACCCGGCAGTCGGTGTAGCTGATCTCGCAGTGGCCGGGTCCGGCGGCATGGCCCATCACCGAGAGCGGCCGTTCCATCTTGTAGCCGGGAGCGTCGGTCGGCACGAGGATCATCGAGGCGCGCGCGTACGGATTGCCGTCGGGCTCGGTGTTGACCATCGCGATCGCGAGGCTCGCACCGACGGCGCCGCTCGTGAACCACTTCAGGCCGTTGATCACCCATTCGTCACCGTCGAGCACGGCGCTCGCGGCGAGACCCGTCGGGTCCGATCCCGAGGTCGCGGGCTCGGTCATCGAGAAGCAGCTGCGGATCTCTCCCTCGAGCAGCGGGAAACCCCACTTCTCCTTCTGCTCGTCGGTGCCGTGCTCGATCAGGATCTCGGTGTTGCCGGTGTCCGGCGCGCCGCAGTTGAACGCCATCGGGGCGAGGGCGGGGCTGCGACCCATCTCCTCGCACAGGATCGCGTAATCGAGATTGCTCATCCCCGGGCCATACTCCTCATCGGGCAGGAAGAGGTTCCAGAGACCCTCGGCTTTCGCCTTCCGGCGGATCTCGGTGAGGTCGGCCGGATACGGAACGCCCTCCCGGACCTCGCGGTCGAGCGAGTCGTGAAGCTCCTTCTCCCGTGGATAGATGTGTTCGTCCATGAAGGCACGGACGCGATCGCGGAGGGCCGTTGTCTCAGCACCGGGTTCGAAATCCATGGCGTCAGGCTACTCCGAGCCGCCGGTACCGGGCGAACAGATCGCCCTGGTCGGCGGTCAGATTGACCAGCTCGAGACGTTCGGGTTCCTCGAGCGCTCCCTCGAGGATCCGGGGTGCGTCGGCCTCGGCGGTCAGGACGGGGGAGATGGTCAGGAAGAGGTCGTCGAGGGCGCCGGCGGCGGCGATCTGACCGAACACGTGAGGTCCGCCCTCGCACAGAAGTGCGCGGATGCCCCGTTCGATCCGCAGGTGCCGCAGGACCTCCGTGATCCGGATCGGACCCTCGATCCGCTCGACCCGGACCGGTGTCTCCGTTTCCGGCATCTCGGACTCGTCGTTGGTGAAGATCAGCACCCGGCCGCCGCCATCGGTGAACAGCGGCGCGTCGAAGGGCAGGTCGAGCCGGCCGCTGATGATCACGGCGAGCGGGTCGTGCGGCAGTCCGATGCGCTCGCGCCTGGCCCTCGCCTGCGGATCCTTGACGATCCGTCCGTAGCGTTCGGCCCGCATCGTGCCGCCGCCGATCATCACGGCGTCGAAACGGGTCCTGAGCTTCAGCAGGAGTTCGAGGTCGGTGTTGGAGCCGAGGCCTTTCGAGCGCCCGGTGAGGCTGGCCCGGCCGTCGAGGGAGGTGACCATGTTCACCGCGACATGCGGACGGTCGTCCCGGGGGGTGTCGAACGGCCGGTACGCGGCCAGTTCGGTTTCGATGTCGGTGGGCCCGGGGTCGGGCAGGAGACGCTTCATGCCGGTGACAGTAACGTCCCGGCCAGCGTCCCCTCAAACCGCGATGCCGCGGTTCAGCTGTACTCGTGCCAGCCGTCGAACTCGCGGCCGGCGAAAGCCTTCAGCCCGGCGACGTCCTCGCGGAAGCGCCCCTTCAGGGTCTCCATCAGCTCATCGGGAATCTCCGGCTTCGGCGCCGGCGGCTTGTCCGGGTTGTGGACGACCTTCTCGACCATCCAGCGCATCGACTCCGGCAGGCGGTCGAAGTTCCGGTCGAGTGAGCGGAACCCGGGAAGCTTGACCAGCTTCTCCATCACCTGGTACTTGCCGTCCTGCTTGGCGCTGGACTTCTCCCACTCGCGGTCCCACTGCTCGGAGGTGAAATTCTCGTCCACTTCGAGGTGGCGGAATGCCTTGCGCATGGTGCCGTCGCGGTCGCTGCCCAGGTCCTCCTGGGTGATGATCTCGATCTGCTCCTTGTCGAAGAGTTCGAGGTAGGGCTGAAGCTGCATCCAGTACATCGAGCGGTGGATGTAGGCGGTGTCCGGCAGCGCCAGGGTCTCGGCGAACTCGCGGGTCTCGTATCCGGCTCCGGTCGCGTGGACCCAGTGGGAGAGGATGCGCTTGATCGGGTCGCGCACCATGTAGATCAGCTTGGCATCGGGCGTGTACTGGTGGATGCGCTCGGCGACACCGTTGAAGCGGGGGCGGTTCGTGTAGTGGGGCGAGGACTCGCCGTTCACCTTGAAGCGGTTGTCGAAACGGCCCTTGTACCAGTCGAAGCCGAGATCCCAGTTCTGCTCGGCGGCGAAGAAGTTGAGTTCCTTCGGCTTCGACATGTGGATCTCGGGATGAAGGCCGAGGTAGTGGTGAATCGAGGTGGTGCCGCACTTCAGGCCACCGATGATGATGAAGTTCGGGAGAGTGTCGGTCTTGCTCTTCCGGCGGGGAAGGCGGCGGTTGCGGTCCGCCGTGAATCGTTCCTTCGCGCGCGAGCACATCGCGTCGTCGGCGGGATCGTACGGGGCGGTCAGGTCAGCGTCATTTGTCTTCGCGGTCTCAGGCACAGCGGAGTAGTGTAGCCGGGACATGGCCGTATTGATGGGCAAAGCAAAGCCACACGCCGATCTCCGGGGTGAACTTCCGTGGCGCGGACCGGGTGGTGGAAGGCCGGATCTGCCGCTTCCGCCGGGTCCGATGCCGCTGGTCGGACACGGGGTCATGCGCAAGCGCTGGCGCTACATCGGCTACTACGGCGACGACGTGATGCTGTGCGCGGCACAGATCGCGATCGGCCCCTTCAGGAACAGTTTCTGGTCCCTCTGGGACCGCCACACGGGCGAGGTGCTGGAGCACACCCGGCTGCGTCCCGGCCGCCCGGAGGTTTCGATGGAGGGCAACTACGTCGAGCTGCGGGCCGATGGGCTGAAGGCCTCCCTGGTTCTCGGGCCGGCCGATCCGATCGAGGTCGTCTGCCCCAGCGGGCGCGGCTGGGGCTGGACCCGCAAGCGGGCCGGGGTGCCTTTCGCCGGACGGATCGAAGCGAACGGACGGACCTGGCAGATCGATGGTCTCGGGGTGGACGACGAATCCGCCGGCTATCAGGCACGGAATACCGCCTGGAGTTGGTCGGCGGGGATCGGTGTCGCCGCCGACGGCCGCAACGTCGGCTGGAACCTGGTCTCGGGGATCAACGATCCGATCGAGAACAGCGAGAGGGCGATCTGGATCGACGGCGATCCGGTCGAGCCGGCCCCGGTCGTGTTCGAGGGTCTCGAAGCGGTCCGTTTCCAGGACGGAGGCAGGCTCCAGTTCGAGTTCGGCGGAGCGGAGCGAAAGCGAACCGACAATTTCGGCCTGATCCGTTCCGACTACATCCACCGTTTCGGAACCTTCAAGGGTCAGCTCGACGAAATAGAGCTCGAAAGCGCCGCCGGAGTAATGGAAGAACACGACGCCAAGTGGTAGCCAGAACCCCCGACCCAGGGGGTTCTGTCGCATGAATTCCCCGACCCACGTGGGTCAGGGATCGACAGAACGGATCTTCGACGGCGTGTAGCGGATTTGTTGCACCAGTGACCCATGTGTGAGCCGAGAGGCTTCATCGTGCGTTCATGGCTCGAACTCTCGGACCGACCGGACTTGCCGTCGCATCCGCGACGGAGGAGATCCGGATGCTCGCTGCCGCACAGCATGGGGTCGTGGCGCGGCGGCAATTGCTCAGTCGTGGCCTGCGCCCCGGGCTGATAGATGGTCGCTTGGTGAACGGGAGGCTGCTTCCGGTCCTGCCGGGTGTCTACACAATCGGCACGGGACAGCTGGGACGCGAGGGGAGATGGATGGCCGCTGCCCTGGGAGGTGGACAGGCCGCGCTTCTGTCGCATAGAAGTGCGGCGGCCCTGCATGGTCTGATTGAACCGGGCGCCCATGAGATAGAGGTGATCCATTTCGCTCCGAGACGAAAGACACTCGTTTCGATCGATCGGCCGGGAACTCACCGATTCTCGGTGCTCGTTCACTGCACGCGGTGGCTTCCGCCTCAGGATTTTTCGGATGTTTCGGGAATCCCGGTGACTTCAGTCGCACGGACGCTGGTCGATCTGGCGGGAATCGTCGGATTCAGGCGCCTGCGCTCGGCCTTGGTCGAAGCGGAGCGGCTGAGGATCATGTCGAGACCAGATCTCGACGAGGTGATCGGCCGGGGCCGAGGTTGGAGTGGCGTGCGCAATCTACGATTGGCTCTCGCGGAAATGGACCCGGATGACGTGGCGACGCGATCTGACCTGGAACTCGAGATGCTCAGCCTGTGCCGGGATCACGGCATTTCCGCACCCGCGGTGAATGTGCCGATCGGAAGATATGTCGCTGATTTCCACTGGCCGAAGTTCAGGCTGATCGTGGAGGTGGACGGATTCGCATCACACGGAAAAAGGCCCGCGTTCAGATACGACCGAAACCGCGATGTGGATCTGATGCTCGCCGGCCACCGGGTCGCGAGGTTCACCCACGAGGACGTATTCGAGAAGCCGACAAGAACAGCCCAAAAACTCAAAGCCCTGCTGGCGAACCGCCCCTAGCCAGATCCAGGGTTCTGTCGAATGATCGTCGTGTCTTGGCAGGGCTGTGATGCGACAGAACCCCGTAGGCAGGGCTAGGTTGAGCGGCCGATGTGGTTGGTCTGGACCTTCCAGCGCCATGGGGGTTCGTCTCCGGGTGGCAGTTCGTAGTGGTTTCTTCCCGGGAGGATCTCCAGGGGAACCAGCCTGGGGCTGTCCTTGAGCAGGACCCGGGTGTCTGCCGCCCCGGCCATATCGGTGGGGCCGGCCCGCTTTCGCAGCCGTTCCCAGCCGAAGGTCGGGCGGTACAGCCAGTAGGTGATCTCGACGAATCCCCGGTCTCGGTGATCCACGATTTGGGTGAAGACCGTCGTCCTGCGGTTGGCGGTCGTCAGCTTCGCGCCGCGCTCGCCCGCCTGCGGCACCGCGCAGCTCGCCCGCTGGCAGTAGCGGAAATCCACCGGCACGAGCATCTCGCCGCCCGGACCCGGACGGGCCATCGGCAGCGGGGCGAAATAGCGCAGCAGCCGGGCCAGCGGCCAGCCGTAGGCACTGACAGCGGGGTGCTCGCCGCAGGTCTCACCGGCCCGTGGGCCGCAGGCGATCCGGTTGGCGACCCGCTGTCCCAACTCACGTCCCGGCGGATCCTCCGCCAGGAGCTGAGCCAGGGCGAGACCGGCGAACAGCAGCGATACGAGCAGGATCAGCCCGGTCTGTTCGACCGTGGCCGAGCCGCTCGAGTTGGTCAGCCGGATCCTCATCGCACCATGATCCGGCGATCGGGCTCACACATTGCGCGGCCGGACGATCGAAACAGCTACATTTGTGCCATGGAAGGTTCTCCATTCGACATGTTCGGTGACCCCGACGAGCTGCGAGCCCGGATGCAGGAAATGGCCGAGCAGATGCAGTCGTCGCAGGAAGTCGCCTGGGCTGACAACGCAATCAAGCTGGCGGTCGAGATGACCGTTGCCTCCATCGGCCGCCTCGAGCTCAGCGGCGGTACCGACGAGCAGGCCATCCAGGTTCGCGACGCGATCCGGATCGTCTTCCCCGAGGCCGTGACCCTGGTACGGGAAGCACGCCAGGGATTGCGCTGATCGACCTGAATTTCAACGACCGGGGCGATGGGCCCGCGGCACTGCTGATCCACGGCACCGGCACCGACGCGGGCTACTTCGAGTCCGTCGCGGGATCGCTCGCCGAGAGCTTTCGCCTGGTCACATACGACCGGCTCGGCTGGGGCGGTTCGGTCCCGGTCGGCGACTATCTCCGGACCTCGATCGCCGAGCAGGCGATCGAGGCCGGTGGGCTGCTGAAGGGCCTGGGGATCACGCGGACTTCGGTGCTCGGGGTCGGGTTCGGCGCGGTCGTCGCGCTCGAGTTGGCGCTGTCCGAGCCCGATCTGGTCGAGTCGGCGACCCTGGTCGAGCCGCCGCTTTTCGGGCTGGTCACCGCCGCGACCGGGGGCATGTCCGCCGACGTGGTCGAGATCCGGGACGCGGCCGAAGACGGCGGAAAGGAGGCGGCCTACGAGCTGTTCCTGAACGGCCGGCTGCCGACCCTCGGCTGCGGCGCCGAGCGGCTGGGTGCCAGCGCCGACCGCGGGCCGCTCGCCGCCCACACCTTCCTGGTCGAGCTGCCGGCCGTACCGGCCTGGCCGCTCGATCCGCACAGGCTCGCGGCGATCCAGGCCGAAGTCGTGGTCGCCACGACCCCGTCGACACCACCGCTGCTGATGCGGGCGGCCGAGGGGATCACCCCGCGAATCCCCGGGGCGGAACGGATCTGCACCGTGCGCGACGGCGATGAGGCCTTGATCGAATTGCTACTCGGCTAGGCACCGCGAAAGGCGGCAGACCCGCCTCGCACAGCCGGTGGATCGAAATCCGAATCGCACAGCGAAGCGAAGCGATTCGGATTCCTCGTCAGAGGACTTCGAGCTTCACCCGGTACCGGCCGCCCCGCCGGAACAGACCGCCGATCAGCTCGATCGGCACCGCGAAGATGATCGACGGGATCGCGAGTACCACCGTGATGAAAACGTCCAGCGATCGCTGCCAGCCCTTTCGGGCCGGGATCTTCAGGGCCTTGCCGAACGCGCCGAGCGCGACGTTGTGGCCGAAGGTGAACATGTTGATGCCGCTCTGCCACATGTTCGCGATGCCCGCGCCGGGCATCCAGCGCGAACTCTTGACCACCTGATCGCGGTTGGAGATCAGGCGGCGCAGCGACTCCGGGGTGAAGCGGTAGGCACGCTCGGTACCGAGACCGCTCCAGGCCCCGCCGGTGATCATCGCCTGAAACGAGGCCCGGTTGTCGTACACGAAGGTGCCGTCCTCGGCGCGGTCGCGGTCGAGGTCGGCCAGCGCGTCGGCGGTCTGGCCGCTTCGGGTGAGGGTCCCCAGGCCGCAGGCTTCACAGCGATGCGCGATACCGGTTCCGACCGGCAGTCCGACCCAGGGGAACAGCGGTTCACCGCAGGCGGGACAGGGAGGATTGTCCGGGCTCAGCCCGGCTTCGAGGGGAACTGTCGGCAGATCGGCATGCACGCTCTGTAGCGTAATGAGCGATGAAACTTCGTGAATTCAGCTGGGGCGCGCTTCCGTGGCGGAACTAGATCCCGGACAGACACAGACCCGCGCTCATTTCGAGTCGCTGATCACCACGGTCTCTCCGCTTTTCGACCTGGTCCTGGCCGTCGGCGAGCGAATCTCGCGAGTCGCCGAACCCACCGATTTCGAGTATTACCCGATTCGTGACGAGGAGCCGGACTCCGGCGATTCCCCAAGCCGATAGGCTTGCCCGGCTCCATCCCCTCGATGAACGACAAATCCCTCACACTCGAATTCGAGCGCCGCTGGGCGCTCACCGCCGGACTTCTCGCCGTGCTCGGCGTCGCGCTGATCGCCGGCTCGTACGTCTACGGCGGCAGCCAGATCCCGAACGGGGACGGCGGCCCGGGCGACTACCTGATGGGGATCGACGGCCATCGCTCGGTCCAGATCATCTCCAGCATCCTGCAGGCGATCGGCTACGCGCTGCTCGCGGTGCCGATGGTCTTCCTCTTCAAGGCCGCCGCCGCACGCGCCCCGCAGATCAGGACCGGCCTGATCGGCGTCGTTGTCGCCGCTCCGCTCTTCATGGGCGCGGCCGCGGTCACCAACGCGGTTTCCAACCTCGACGCGGCAACCCAGTTCAAGAACGACGGCCCGGCGAAGATCCAGGAATGCGTGGCCGACGAGAACAAGAAGGCCGCCGACTCCACCGACGAGGACACCAAGTCCCCCGAGGACATCGAGACCGACTGCCGCGACGATGTCGCCGACGACATGCGCGGCGGCACCAGCACCAGCGGCCTGACCGCCGGATTCGGCCTCGCGGGCATCATCGGCTTCACGGTCGCGGTCGTGTACACGTCCCTCTGGGCGATGCGGGTCGGTCTGATCTCACGTTTCTGGGGATCGCTGGGCATGGCGCTCGGCGCGGTCTCGATCCTCTTCCCGCTTTTCGTGCTGCTCTGGTTCATCTATATCGGCCTGCTGATCGCGGGCTGGATACCGGGCGGGCGTCCGGCCGCGTGGCCCGCCGGCGAGGCCATTCCGTGGCCGATGCCGGGCGAGAAACTCGCCGAGGATCTCGAAGGCGAGGACGATGTGATCGAGGGCAGCGCCGAGCCGATCGATCCCCATGAGGGCACGTCCGCCCCCGAGCCGGAAGACGCTCCGCAGATCGAACGCCGCAAGCGCAAGAAGCGCAGCGACCAGTAGCTGTAACCATTGAGCGGTGATGTCTTCCCGCGCACTCACAGTTTCCGACTTCATCGAACTGCCTGTGATCCAGGCGGCCCTGCCGCAGCTGGTGGCGGGAGGGGACGGTCTGGGGGCCGAAGTCAGATGGGTCCACAGCCTCGATGTGCCCGACGTCTCGAACCTGCTGCGCGGCGGCGAGATGATCCTCACCACCGGGGTGTCGATCGGATCCGACGCGAAGGCCCAGCGCCGTTTCGTCCGTGATCTGGTCGCCGAGGGCGCGGTCGGGGTTGTGGTCGAGCTCGGCTTCGCCTGGCATCGGGAACTGCCCGTGCCCCTGGTGGAAGAGGCCGAACGTCTCAACTTCCCCCTCGTCTCCCTGCGGCGCGGGGTCCGTTTCGTCGAGGTGTCCGAGGCGGTCAACGGCAGCCTGCTGAACAGCGGCCACGCCTTGGCCCGCCGCGGAGAGGAACTTCACAGGAATCTCGACGCGCTGGTGCTGGAAGGTGCCGGGGCCGAGGTCGTGCTGGCCGAGGTCGCCCGGCTGATCGGCAATCCGGTCGTGCTGGAGGACGCGCGGGGCGAGCTGGTCGCCTACAGCTCCACCACCCAGACCGAGGCCGCCGTGGTCGATTCCTGGAGCGGCCTGAAATGGGCCGGGGAAGGCACCGGCGACGCCGACGGCGCCCTGGCCCAGCCGGTCACGGTGCGCAGCCGAACTTGGGGACGCGTGGTCGCCATCCAGACCGATTCCGAGTTCGATCGTTTCACCCCGATCGCGATGGAACGGGCGGCGGTCGCGGTCGGCCTGGGCCTCATGCGAGGCGGCGAGGAAGAGGAGCTGCGGGCCCGCTCCAAGGGCAACCTCCTCTTCGAGCTGGCGGCCGGTCTGATCGATCCGCTTGCCGCGGCCCGCCGGGCCTCGACCCTGGGTTTCCCGCGCCGCCATGGCCAGCTGGTTGCGGTGGCGGCGGTCTGGCGCGGCGGCGCGCTCGCGGAGGGCATGTCCTACGAGGAGGCATGGGCGCCGCTGCTCGCCCCCATGCGCGGGGCCCTGTCGGAGCCGGACCGTCCGGCGTTGATCGGCTCGCGCGGCAACTGCGTGCTCGGTGTTCTGGATCGCGGCTCGAAGGGCTCCGAGCCCGATGACGCGGCGTCCCGCGAACGGCTGGCCACCCGCTTCAAGGGCGCGCTCGCCCTCCATGAGGTGGATCCCGACCAGGTCTCGTTCGCGATCAGCGGCATGAGCGAATCCTGGGATCAGGTTTCCGAGGCGCTCGTCCGGGCCCGCCTGGCCGCCGAGGCCGGGGCGGTCGGCCCGGTGAGGCCCTGGCATGACGCGAGCCGGACCGAGGTCGGGCAGCTGCTGCTCTCGATGCGGGGCACCCCGGAGCTGCTGGCGTTCAGCGACGAGCGGCTCGGACCGCTGCTCGAGGTCGGCGGTGACCGTGGACGGGATCTCTTCGAGACGCTCGAGGTGTATCTGCACAGCGGCGGCCGCAAGACCGAGGCGGCGCAGATCCTGGAGATCGAACGCCAGTCCCTCTATCACCGTCTGGTCCGGATCGAGTCGATCCTCGATGTCGACCTGAAAGACGGCGATACCGCCCTCTCGCTGCATCTCGCGGTCATGATCCGCCGTCTGCTGGCCCGCTGAGACCGATCAGCGGGGGTCGTTGATCGTCTTCATCTCCGCGGTGTGCAGCTCCGGCTGGTGCCGTCCGTGGGTGAACCAGGTGAGCAGGTAGAGCAGCGCTCCGATCGCCAGCAGGGCCGCCGCACGGACGAACGAGTCCGCCTCCTTGGTGGTGAGCAGCGCCAGGGAGACGACGAACCCGATCACCGGCATGACCGTCGGTGCCCGGAAGTACTCGCCCTTCACCCGATCCCGGCGCAGGATCAGGACGCAGACGTTGACCACCGCGAAGACCAGGAGCAGCAGCAGGACCGTGGTGTCGGCCAGCTGCTCGAGCTCTCCGGTGATCAGCAGACCGGCCGCCAGCAGCGAGGTGAAGAGGATGGCGACCCAGGGGGTCTGGCGCCGGGGATGGACCTTGGCGAAAACGTCGGGCAGGATCCCTTCGCGGGCCATGCCGTACAGAAGGCGCGAAGCCATGATCATGTTGATCAGCGCGCCGTTCGCGAGGGCGAACAGGGCGATCACGGAGAAGACCTTGTCGTTGACCTCGAGCGGACCCTGGGAGGTGACTTCGAGCAGCGGCCCGTCGGAGGAGGCCAGCCGATCGGTGGGCACCGCCATCGAGGCGATCACGGTCACGAGCAGATAGATCAGGCCGGCGACGGCCAGGCCGCCGAACAGCGCCCAGGGGTAGTCGACCTTCGGTTTCTTCGCCTCCTCGGCCAGGTTGACCGAGTCCTCGAACCCGATCAGGGCGAAGAAGGCGAGCCCGGCACCGGCGAGGATCGCCGAGAAGACCGAGGTATCGGCCTTGAAATCCAGGGCGCGGCCGGGATCGCCGCCGCCGTCGGTGAGGAAGGCGATGCCGATGATCATCACCAGGACCAGGCCGGAGACCTCGATCATGGTCAGCACGAAATTGAACCTCATGCTCTCCCGGATCCCCCGCAGGTTGATCAGGCCGATCAGGACGATGAAGGCCAGCCCGACCAGGATCGCGTCCCAGCTGACGAAGGCGGAGAGGTAGTCGCCGCCGAAGGCCCGGGAGAGGGTCGCGGCCGAGGACAGGCCGGAGCACATCACCGCGAACGCGACCAGGAAGGTGACGAAGGGCAGCTTGAACGCCTTGTTCACATAGAGAGCGGCGCCGGCCGCCTTGGGGTACTTGGTGACCAGCTCGGCGTAGGAGAACGCGGTGAAGATCGCCAGGGCCAGCGCGAACAGGAAAGCCGCCCAGATCGCGCCGCCGGTCTTGCCGCCGACCTCGCCGACCAGCGCGTAGATGCCCGCCCCGAGCACGTCGCCGATGACGAAGAACATGAGCATGCGCCTCGAGATCGTCTGGTTGAGCGGTGTGGTCTCGCTCTTTTCGTACTCGAGCGCTTCAGCGGTCTCCGCCAAGATCGGTCTCCGTTCCATTCCCCGGTGCGAGTGGGCTGCTCAGATGAGCCGGTGAGTCCCCTTGAGGATTCCCCGTTGTCGCCACAGTGAAACAGCGGCCACGGCGGAAATCTCGCCGGGCGAGAATACGGATGCCGGTACAGTGAGACCGAGGCGGACATCGTCGAATCTACGGATCGGGGGGAACAGGATGCTTGAACTGGGGCGCAAACGCCGGGTCGCGATCGGAGCGGCAGCGGGGATCGGGGCCGGCATGGCCATGGTTCCGGCGGCACAGGCCGCGGACTTCACGGTCAACAACACGAACGACGACGGGGCCGGATCGCTGCGCGAGGCGATCACCTTCGCCAACCTCACCCCGGCCACCGGCGATCGCATCCTGTTCCAGTCCGGGCTGTCCGGCCGGGTCGAGCTCGAGTCCGATCTTCCGGCTCTGAACGGGCCGCTGGTGATCGAAGGACCGGGAGCCGCCGACCTCGCGATCGACGGCAACGAGAGTTTCGGGATCTTCTCGACGACATCGGACACCACCGTCACGGGCCTCACCCTGGCGAACGGAGACGCTGCCGGCGGCGGCGCGATCGGCTCGGACGGAGGAGACCTGATTCTGGAGGGAGTCCACCTCGATGGCAACTCCGCGACGAGCGGCGGAGCGGTCTGGATCAATGGCACGAGCCTGGAGTTGAGGGATTCCGAGGTCAGCGGCAACACGGCCACCGAAGGGGCGGGGATTCTCGCCACCGGATCCGTGGTGACCGTGACGGGATCGAAGATCAGCGGCAACCAGGCTCTCACCGGGATCGCCATGGGCGGAGGCATTTCGATCACTGGAGACCCGAGCACCAGGCTCACCGTCGATGGCTCGGAGATCTCCGGGAACGCGGCGCAGCGGGGAGGCGGAATATTCACCCTCGGAGCCCAGACCGAGATCGATTCGTCGCTGATCGTCGGCAACTCGGCCATGTACAGCGCCGGGATGGGACTGGGCGGGCTGAGCTTCGCTACACAGGACTCGATCACCAACTCGACGATCACCGAAAATGTGGCCACGGTGGCGGGAGGCGGCATCACCGGCGTCAACAACAACCTGAAGCTCGATTCGTCGACGGTCACCGGGAACAAGGTCACGAGCCCGCCGCTGCCGTTCGCCAAGGGAGCCGGTTTCGCCATGGGCGGGGGCGGATCGGAGATCAGCAACTCGATCGTCTCCGGGAACACACCGGCCGATCTCTCGACCCTTCCCTCGACCACATATCCGGTGGCGGTTCCCGCCGGCTCGATCGACGGTTCTTTCAGCCTGATCGGCGAGAAGAGTGACGCGCTGTTCGCCGAGAGCGTCGCCGGATCCAACATCGCCTCCACCGACCCGCAGCTCGGGCCACTCGCCGAGAACGGCGGCCCGACCCGGACGATGCTGCCGGCCGACACCAGTCCGGCCGTGAACAAGGGAATGAGCCCTCTGACCGTCGACCAGCGGGGCCTCACCCGGCCGATCGACTTCAACTCGATCCCGTTCTCGACGGCGGCCGGTGCGAACGGCGCCGATATCGGTGCCGTGGAGCTTCAGGGAGGGCCCCTGCCGCCTCCGCCCGACAACGCCTTCAGCTTCGGCAAGGTCAAGCTGAACAAGAAGAAGGGTGTGGCGACGCTTCAGGTCAAGGTTCCGGGTGCGGGCAAGGTGCTCCTGGCCGGGTCCAAGACCGTCGCCAGGTCCTCGAAGACGTCGAGGGGCGCGGCGACCGTGAACCTGACGGTGAAGGCAAAGGGCAGAGCGGCCAAGCAGCTGAAGAAGAAGGGCAGTGTGAAAGTGAAGGCGAAGGTCAGCTTCACCCCGACCGGCGGTACCGCCGAGACCAAGTCGAAGACCGTGAAGCTGGCTAAGAAGAAGGTGAAGAGAAGGAAGTAGCGGCCTCGGCCGGCAGGTCGAACGAGTTGAGGGCGGCGGTGCTGTCAGGCTCGGCGATCTCGGGAAACCGCCGGCCGGGCAGGATCGCGATGTCGAAGATCTCCTGGACCAGCTCCTCGAACCGCAGGAAGCCGATCACCTCTCCGCGGTCGATGTCCACGGCCCAGACACCCGACTGAAGCTCACCGCGTTTCTCGGCGATCGGCAGTCCGCCGAAGGTGGCGGTCTCGCGAATCTGCGAAAGCCCGACGAGCGCCAGATTGCCGGCGAAGGCGAGGCCGCGGGTGAATCCCGGCACCTCGACCACGGTCTCGAGCTCACCCGTGTTCAGGTCCACCCTGCAGAGGGCTCCACGGCCCGACTCCAGAACCCAGAGGCCGCCTCGGTGCCAGCGGGGCGAGTGGGGCATCGAGATCCCGGTGGCGACCGGCTCGCCGGACTCGACCTCGAGGATCATGCCGCCCGTCGCCTTGTCCTTCCGCCAGCCCCCGGGCTCATCCGACCTGCCGAGGATGGTCACGTAGGCGGGACGGTCGCCGACCACGGTCATGCCGTTCAGGTGGCAGCGATCGCCGGGCGCGAGCCGGGAAATGAAAGGCGGCTTCCAGCGCGGGACGAAACTGTGAGTTCCGTCGAGCGTCGCGAGGCAGGAGAAGGCGGTGGCGACGATCCAGGCCTCGCCGCCCGCGACCTCGATGTCGTGGATCGCGATATCCCCGGTCTGGTGGCGGATCCGTGGCAGGTAGCAGGCATCGTGGCTTCCGGCGGGCTCCAGCTTGGGCGCGGCCTCCGGCAGGTTGCGGTACTCGAACACCTCGGAGCGGGTGCCGACGATCAGGCGTTCGTCGCTGACCGCGATGCCCATCGGCCGGTCGAACGCGCGGAAGTGGGTGTTGAGCCCGGCGGTGTCCCTTCGCAGGCAGATCAGGCGGCCGCTCTGGTAGGTGCTGACCAGCACCGATGAGCCCATCCGCTCGAGCAGGTCGGGAAAGCCGGCGGTGTAGACGCTGCGCAGCGGAGACTCGCCCTCGGCCGGCGCTCCGGGATTGCGGCGCGGCTTGGCGGGCTCCGCGGTCAGCGCGGTGAACCGGCGGCCGAGGCGCTCGGTCGTCTCCGATATGCGGACCGGCTGAGTCGGATTGACCCGTTCGCGGCCGGCGGCCGCCCGGATCGGAGCGGCCACGTTGGCATGCCAGCCGAGGTCGAGAAACCGGCAGATCCGCTGGGTCTCGTCCTCGGGTTTCGCGATCAGATGCTCGTAGCTCGTGAGGCACCACCTGTCCGGCGGGATCGCTTCGAGATCGTCGAGAAGGGCGCGGCTGACCGCCTGCCACTGTGCGGCGGCGATCTCGGGGATGGACGCCTCGGCGAGCGTGGCCCACTCGGGGATCAGCGGCAGCGACCACGGCGGTCCCGGCCAGCCCGGAAGGTCCGGCTCGGTGACCGCTGATCCGGAAGCCCAGAGGGCCTCCGCCTCTGCGAGAGCCGGCGCCGGTTCGCGGTGGACCAGGATGAACCGGCAATCGGGAAAGACCGCGTCGAGGAACCCGACCCGCAGCGAGTTCCGGGGCATTCCGCTGAGGATCCGCACCGAGTCCAGCACGCGGGCCGCCGGCTGCTCGATCGCTTCGTCCAGCCGCCGATCCACCCAGGTCCGGATCGATGCCGCTCGCTCTTCGGTGGCGGCCCCGGCTTCCAGGCGATGACCGGCTCCGGTCACCGCGGGAGGCCGGTCCAGCCCGGCGACCGCGAGATCGTTTCGTGGTAGAGGCAGGACCCCGGGGCTGGTGCCGAGCCCGGCCGTCAACTGGTCCCCGCCGGAGCAGGGAGGCGCGACGACGAAGATCGGTGCGGACTTCTCGATCGGTGAATCCCCCATCAGGTGGACAGTGTGGCCCATCGGCGTCTCAAATGTGATTCGGCAGCAACTTTGGTCATCCAGGGGGTTTTTCCATTCAGAAGGTTCGAACGGAACGAACGGGGGGGAGTGCTGAATGTCTCGTAGACAGACCGGGGCGGCCGGAACGGCCGTCCTCCTGACCGCATCGATCGGGATCGCGGGATCCGCGCATGCCGACGACCTGTACGTGAAGAACACCGAAGATCACGGTCCCGGAAGTCTGCGGGAAGCGATCGAGGCCGCGAACGGTTCATCCGGCCAGGATCGCATCCTGTTCTCCTCGCGGGTGAGCGGGACCATCTCACTGGAGAGTGATCTGACGCCTCTCGAGTCAGCGGTCGCGATCAAGGGCCCCGGCCGCGGCAGGCTCACGATCGATGGAAACGGGAAACACCAGATCTTCTATGTCGGGGAGTCCGCGAGCGTCTCAGGTCTGACCCTCGAAGGTGGCAATCGTGTTGCGAAGCCACAGCCTCCGGTCGAATGCTCGCCGCCCGCGATGCACTGCTGGGTCCCGTACTACGCACCGCTCTCGGGTGCCATCGCGATCGGCGAGGACGGGTCCGTGGAGGTGCGGGGCGCTCGCTTCTCCGGCAACTCCGGCGATGTCGCCGGTGCCATCAGCGGTCTGGACATCGGCTCCGTGACGATCTCCGACTCGGTCTTCACCGGCAACGATGGTGTGATCGATATCGACCGGGCCTCGGGCGAGATCCGGATCTCCGACTCGGTCATCCGCAACAACGGGCCCGCCTACTCGGCTCCGATCGAGATCTCGGGTGGGGACCTGACCATCGTGGACTCCGATCTGGTCGGCAACCGGCATGGCGCGGCCAAGCTCATCTCGGGTTCCGCCCGGATCCGAAACTCCCGGTTCGTGGGGAACGAGAGCGTGGGAGGTGGCGCGGTGAACGTCTTGGGTGGTTCCGTGGAGATCAGCGACAGCGTTTTCCGCGGCAACGAGAACCTCGTCGGCGGGGGCGGCGCGATCGAGATCGACGCAGAGGGGACGAGCTCGATCCGATCGTCGGCCATCGTGGGCAACCGATCGGGCACGAAGGAACTGCCGGGGGACGATCGCCGGGCCGGTGGCGGTGGAATCAATTTCAATGGCTGGGCCCCTGATTCCTCTCTCCGGTTGGAGAACGTCACAGTCACGGGCAACAGGGCGATCGGCGGAGACGGCGGTGGAATCCAGTCTCGCGGCGAACTCCTGCTCGACTCGGTGACGATCGCCGGCAACTCCGTCAGGAAGCTCAAGGGGGGAAAGGCGGTCCGTGGCGGGGGACTCAACGTCTACCAGGGCGTGGCGACGATCCGGAACTCAATCATCAGTGGCAACAGCGGTCAAGGTACCGACGACCTGTCGGTCCTGCCACTGGTGCCCGGCCATCCACCCGACACCCCGCCTCGGTTTGAGATCTCGGCCAGCCTGCTCGGCGATACGGGCGGCCTCGCCCCCGCCGAGTTCGGCGATCCCTCGAACATCATCGGGGAATTGCCCGGCTTGAAGCCGCTCGGTGACAACGGCGGGCCGACTCCCACCCGCCTGCCGCGGCCGAGCAGCCCGGCGGTGAACCGGGGATCGACCGAGCTGCGCACCGATCAGCGCGGGTACCCGCGACGCGGCCGGGACGACATGGGTGCGGTGGAGCTGCGGAACGCGGCCTTCTCGTTCGGCGGGCTCAAGCTCAACCGCGCGCACGGTACCGCGACGATTTCCGTGCGGGCATCCGGCCCCGGTCGCGCGACCTTGCTGCGGAGCGGTTCGGTTGTCGGATCCGCGAAGCCTGTCGGCCTCAGCGGGAAGGTCGGGCTTGTGGTCCGGGTGAGAGGCGAATCCGCGAGACGCCTTTTCTCACGCGGACGGGCCCGTGTGAGGGCGAGGATCCGCTTCGAATCGGCGGACGGAACCCGGAGAATCAGGTCGACGTCCGTGAAGCTGGTCTATCCGGACGCGCCGACCTGAGCGGTCAGATCCTCCACCACGGAGGGATCGCGCAGGGTCGAGACGTCACCGAGCGGCTTGCCGTCGGCTATGTCACGCAGCAGCCGTCGCATGATCTTGCCGGAGCGGGTCTTCGGCAGATCGTCGGCGTAGAAGATCCGTTTCGGTCGGGCCAGCTTGCCGATCCGGTCGGCGACGTGCTCGCGTAGTTCGGTGGTGAATTCGTCACCCGGTTCGTTCCCGTCCTGAGGAGTGACGAAGGCGACGATCGCCTGGCCCGTGTCCTCGTCCGGCACGCCGATCACGGCGGCCTCGGCGACACCGGGATGTGACACCAGCGACGATTCGATCTCCATGGTCGAGAGGCGGTGACCGGATACGTTGATCACGTCGTCGATCCGGCCGACGATCCAGAAGTAGCCGTCCTCGTCCCGTTTGGCGGCGTCCCCGACCAGGTAGACGTCCCGGCCGTACCGATCCCAGTAGGTCGAGACGTAGCGCTCGGGCTCGCCGTAGAGGGTCCGGGCCATCGCCGGCCAGGGCTTGGTCAGCACCAGCGTGCCGCCGCCCTCCTCGATCTCGTTGCCGTCGTTGTCGAAGATCTTCGCTTCGATCCCGGGCAGGGGGATGGTCGCGGAACCGGGCTTGGTCGTCGTGATGCCGGGCAGCGGGGTGATCATCATCGCTCCCGTCTCGGTCTGCCACCAGGTATCGATGATCGGGCAGCGGCCGCCCCCGATGTGCTCCCGGTACCAGAGCCAGGCCCGCGGGTTGATCGGCTCGCCGACCGATCCGAGCAGGCGCAGCGAGCTGAGATCGTGTCCGGCCGGCAGTTCGTCGCCCCATTTCATGAAGGATCGGATCACGGTCGGGGCGGTGTAGAAGATGGTCGCCTCGTAGCGCTCGACCAGCTGCCACCAGCGATCCTTCGCCGGATAGTCGGGTGCGCCCTCGTACATGATCGAGGTCGCGCCGTTGGCGAGGGGGCCATAGACGATGTAGGAATGCCCGGTGACCCAGCCGATGTCGGCCGCGCACCAGAAAACGTCGGATTCCTTCAGGTCGAAAGCCATGCTGTGGGTCGCCGCGACCTGGGTCAGGTAGCCGCCGGTCGTGTGCACGATGCCCTTCGGCTTGGCGGTTGATCCGGAGGTGTACAGAAGGAAGAGCGGATCCTCGGCATCCATCGGTTCCGGTTCGCAGAGCGGGTCGGCGGCCGCCAGCGAGTCGGCCCAGTCGTGATCGCGTCCCGCGGTCATCGGCGGATCGGTGTCGCAGCGATTGACCACGACGACGTTCTCCATCGCCGGCAGGTCGGCGAAGATCTCCTCGATCCCGGCCTTCATCGGCATCGGCGAGCCACGGCGAAGAGTCGCGTCGGCGGTCACCAGCAGCTTCGCCCCCGAGACCTCCATCCTTTCCTTTAGCGACTCGGCCGAGAAACCGCCGAAGACGACGTTGTGGATCGCACCGATCCTGGTGCAGGCGAGCATCGCGACCGCCGCCTCGGGCACCATCGGCATGAAGATCCCGACCACGTCTCCCTTGCCGACCCCGAGTCCCTTCATCACGTTGGCGAAGCGCTGGGTCTGGTCGAGCAGCCAGGAATACGTGATCGCCCTGCGGCCGTCCTCACCGGTCTCGTCGGCGTCCTCGGCCTCCCAGTGGTAGGCGACCCGGTCGCCGTTTCCTGCCGCGACATGGCGGTCGAGGCAGTTGGCCGACACGTTCAGCTTGCCGCCCTCGAACCACTTGGCGTGCGGGGGATCGTCCCAGTTCAGGACCCGGTCCCAGGGTTCGATCCAGTCGAGACGTTCGGCCCAGCCGGCCCACCAGGCTTCGGGATCGGCCGCGGCGCGGGCGTAGATCTCCGGGTCGCTCAGTTCGGCGGCGGCCACGAAATCAGGCGGCGGCGCAAACGTTTGTTCCGTCTTCAGCAGTACGTCGAGTTCGGGTTCGCTCGCCATGATCGCTCTCCTCGGAGTCGGGTGCCGACCATGCTAGTACCGCGGGGCGCGGAGACGGAAACCGGTCAGCAGCCGGCGCCGAAATGCTGGACCCAGACCCGGGCGCCCTCGGCGCCGCTGAGCGTCCCGGGTTTCACACCGATGCCGATCATGCGGTACTCCCGGCTGAGGATCGCGGCGCGATGCCCTGACGATTTCATCCAGGCGATGAAGATCGATCGGGAGGTCCCGAGACTGCCGTTGCCCCAAGCGATGTTCTCGCCCATCGCGCATCCGTTGAATCCGTAGCGCTCGATCCAATACTCGAAGGGGCGGCCGCAGGCCTGGTGCGAAAACTGGTCGCAGCGCAGGATGTCACCCGCCTTTTGGAGGGAGGCTCGTTTCAGTTTCGGGTTCACCCGGTAGCGCTTCAGCTTACTTTTCTCCCGGGCGTAGTTGGTGAAGCAGAGCATCGACTTGTTGGCCTTCGCCTTGTTGCCGAACCCGGAAACCGACTTGCACTTCGAGGGTGGAGCGATCAGACCGGACGCGTTCGCCCGGGTCGCAGCGAGCCCGGCGACGCCGATGAAAAAGGCGAGGGCGATTGCGACGCCAGCTAAAATGTGGCTAGATCTATAAGAGAGGCTCAATAAATGGGTGAAACATCGAGTACCACGAAATCGGAGTCTGAACTCCGGGAGAAGCTCTCGCCAGAGGCCTTTGAAGTGACGCAGAACGCGTCGACCGAACGTCCGTTCACTTCTCCGCTGCTGGACAATAAGGAATCCGGCGCCTACGCGTGTGTCGTCTGTGGAACTGAACTCTTCAGTTCAGACGCGAAATTCGACTCGGGCACCGGCTGGCCCAGCTTCACCGAGCCGGCCAATCTCGAGCATGTCGAGCTGAGATCCGACGTCAGCCACGGCATGCGCCGCACCGAAGTGGTCTGCCGGAACTGCGGCGCCCACCTCGGCCATGTCTTTCCCGACGGTCCGGGCGAGACCGGCGATCGCTACTGCATCAACGGCTGCGCGCTCGAGTTCAAGACCAAGTAGGAGCGTCCCGGGAGGCGCCGCGATTCAGGCGGTGCCGTCCGGGTGTTCCGGATCGAGGAACGAGTACTTGGTCGCGATCGCGACCGCCTGCGTCCTCGTGTCGACGCCCAGCTTCAGCACGACGTTGCGCACATGGGTGTAGACGGTCGCGGGCTGGATCCCGATCTCCTCGGCGACGCCGCGTGCCCTCATGCCGGTAGCGAGCAGATCGAGGATCTGGCGTTCGCGGGCCGAGAGCATCCGCAGGCGCTCCAGCTCGTCGCGTTCGTCGGGAGCCGGCGTGCGGTGCCGGTCGGGGAAATACTCGCCGCCGGACAGCACGGCCTTGCAGGCGATCCGGATCTCCGAGGTGGAGGCTGACTTCAGCAGGTATCCGGAAGCTCCGCAGCGCACCGCGAGATCGATCACGTTCGGCTGCTGGTGCGCGGTGAAGATCAGCACCTTGATCTCCGGTTCCTTCTCCAGGATCGAACTCATGGCGCTGATCCCATCGGTCTTCGGCATCTCGACGTCGATGATCAGGAGATCGGGCTTGAGATCGAGCGCGGTCTCGACCACGGCCTCTCCGTCCGCCGCTTCCCCCACCAACTTTAGCTCTGCGGCTTCCCCTATTTTGTTTTTGAGCGCCTCGCGGACGATGGCGTGGTCGTCACAAATGACGACCCTGCTGGTCACCATCAACCGAGTATCTCAGGCGCCCCGTAGCGTTGCAACACATCCGGCAGCGCGACCTTTCCATCCTCACGCTGATGATTTTCCAGCAAAGCGATCAGTGTTCGGCCAACCGCAATGGCAGTGCCGTTTAGCGTGTTGACGAACTCGGTCGTCGCTCCCGGCTCGGGCCGGAATCTGCAAGAAAGCCTGCGTGCCTGAAAGTCGGTCGTGTTCGAACACGAGGTCAGCTCGCGATATCTGTTCTGGCTCGGAATCCATGCCTCGCAGTCATATTTCTTGGCCGCGGAAGAGCCGAGATCGCCGACCGCGATGTTGACGACGCGGTACGGAAGGCCGAGCTCGGTGAGGATGCGCTCCTCGATCGAAAGGATGCGCTCGTGCTCCTTCTGCGCCATCGAAGGCTCGACGAAAGAGAACATCTCCACCTTGTCGAACTGATGGACCCGGAAGATTCCGCGGGTGTCACGGCCGGCGGCACCGGCCTCGCGGCGGAAGCAGGTGGAGAATCCGGCGTAGCGAACCGGCAGCTCCTCAGCCTCGAAGATCGCGTCCAGATGGAGCGCGGCGAGTGGGACCTCGGCGGTGCCCACCAGGAAAAGCTCGTCCTTCGGAAGTTCGTAGATCTGTTCGCGGTCACCGGGCAGGAAGCCGGTGCCGACCAGCGCCTCCTCGCGAACCAGCACGGGCGGGATGACCGGTTCATGTCCCTCCTCGCGCAGCACGCTCATCGCGTACTGGACCAGGGAGAACTCCAGCATCGCCAGATCACCCTTCAGATACGCGAAACGGGAGCCCGAAGTCTTGGCGGCGGCCTCCATCTCGATCATTCCCGCCGGGGCGGCGAGTTCGATGTGGTCCTTCGGCTCGAAACCGAACTCGGTCGGCTCACCCACCTCTCGGATCAGCACCGCGTCCTCGTCGGTGAAACCGTCCGGGGCCGAATCGTCGGGGATGTTCGGCAGGGCGACCGCGATCGCGTCGCGCTTCTGTTCGACTTCGGCGAGTTCGCCCTCGAGCGTCTCCAGTTTCGCCTTCAGGGTGTGAACCGCGGCGATCTCGGCGTCGGCGTTCTCGCCGGCCTTCTTCAGCTGGCCGATCTTCTCCGAGGCGGTCTTGCGCTCGCCACGGGTTCCCTCGATCTCGGGAAGGAGGGTCCGGCGGCGCTCATCGAGTGCGAGCAGCTCGTCGATCGACTCGGCGGCACCGCGTCGGGCCAGCGCAGCCTTGATCCGCTCGGGCTCGGAGCGGATCAGTTTCAGGTCGAGCATGGCGGGTCGCCGGCGGCGATCAGTCGCCGGCGTCAGAGCCGGCGTACTTGGCCACGAAGCGGGCGACTTCCTCGGCCTCGTCTCCGACCACGATGTTCTGCGGCATGATGGCGCCGGAGTAGCCACCGTTCTGGATCGCGAAGAGGGCCGACTCGAAAGTCTCCGTCCGCTGATCGAGGTTCGGACCCTGAACGCGAGTTCCGCGGTTGCCCGTTCCCTCGGCCCCGGCGGGGGTGAGGGTGTGGCACCCGGCGCAGTTCGAGGCGAAAAGCTCGGCTCCGCGATGTTCAGGAGCACTGTCGGAGACAGTGATTCCGTTTTCGCCGAATCCGCAGGCGGAGAGTCCGACAGCGGCGGCAAGGGCAAGTGTTGTGATCATTACGGCACGCACGGCGAGGGCATCATATTGTCTGCGGCGAAAGATGGCTGTCCCAGATCGACATGAGTTCCGTCAGGTGGTCGGATTGCTGCCCACCGGGGTCACCGTCGTGACCGCTTTCACCCCCGACGGTCCCGCCGGTGCGACGGCTTCAGCAGTGTGTTCCCTGTCGCTTGAGCCGATGATGATGCTGGTCTGTCTCGACCGTGGATCGCGCACCCTCGAGGCCGTGAAAGGTGCCGACCGTTTCGGCATCAACGTGCTCGGCCTCGACCAGCGGGAGGCCGCCGAGATCTTCGCGACCAAGGCCTCGCTCGAGGAAAAATGGCGTTCGGTCGACTGGCACCGGCACCTCGACGTGCCGATCATCAAGAGCTGTCCCGCGCACATCGTGTGTGGCCTGCACGAGGTGATCGACGGTGGCGACCACGTGATCCTCACCGGCGACGTGATCGAGGTCGAAGCCGAACCGGGCGAGCCGCTGGTCTACCACGGGGGCCTGTTCCGCAAGCTGGAGGCGGACGGCAGGTGAACGGCCTCGAGACCCGCCCCTATTACTGGCTGGACGTCTTCACCGACACGCCGCTGCTCGGCAACGGGCTCGCGGTCGTGCTCGAGGCCGACGGCGTGAGCGAAGAGACCATGCTCGCTTTCAGCCGGGAGGTGAAACTCTCGGAAACGACTTTCGTCCAGACCGCGAGTGAGGACGGTGCCGATTATCGCAACCGGATCTGGACGGTCTCGGGCGAAATTCCGTTCGCCGGCCACCCGTCGCTCGGCACCGCGGTCGCCTACGCGCTCCACGGCGAGCATCAGGAGGCCACTTTCGTCCAGCAGACCCAGGTCGGCCTGCAGGAAATCGAGGTCAAGCTGCGGGACGGGCTCTGGCACGCGGCGGTCCACCAGCCCGCGGCCGAGTTCGGCGAGAGCATCCCCACCGATCGCCTCGCACCGGCACTGGGGCTCGCGCCCGCCGAGATGGACCCATACCTCAGCGGACAGGTCGTATCCACCGGGCTGCCCGCCCTGCTGATCCCCGTGGCCGACGCCGAGGCCCTCGCCAAATGCGATCCGGACTTCGCCGTCGTCCGTGAGCTGGATCCCAACCCGGCCCTCAACGTCTATCCCTTCTTTCACGAACGGGGATCGCGCACGATCAAGGCGCGCTGCTTCGGTGAAGACCTCGCCGGAATCGAAGATCCCGCGACCGGATCGGCCGCCGGGCCACTCGTGGCCTATCTCCAGGACTGTCTCGACATCAGCGAAGTGGTGGTCGAACAGGGAGTCGAGATGGGCCGCGCCAGCCGGCTCGAAGCGAAAATGGTCGACGGCCGTCCCAAGGTCGGCGGCAACGTGACCGTGCTCAGCGTCGGTCACATCGCCCTGCCCGCCTAGGCGCTCGCGGATCGGCGGATATGCCGACGCAGGCAGTGGGTACCAAGAAATCAGGATCGCACGGCGAAGCGAGGCGATCCTGATTCCTTATTCTGGATGTACCCCCGACCCAGGAGTTCTCATGCACGTTCTCATCGCAGGTGGCCACGGCAAGATCGCCCTCGAACTCACCGACCTTCTACACGAGCGCGGGGACCAGGTCAGATCGCTGATCAGGAACGTCGATCACGCGAGCGACGTCAAGAACGCCGGCGGAGCGGCGGTCGTGCTCGACCTCGAGGCGACCACCGATGAAGAACTCGACCTGGTGCTGACCGACATCGATGCGATCGTGTTCGCCGCCGGAGCCGGACCGGGCAGCTCCGCCGAACGCAAGGACACGGTCGATCACCAGGGCGCGACCCTGCTGATCGAGGCCGCCAAGCGGATCGGCGTGAAGCGCTACGTGATCGTCAGCTCCACCGGAGCGAACCCCGACCATCAGGGAGACGAGGTCTTCGACGCATACCTCCGGGCCAAGGGCCGGGCCGACCGGGACCTTGCCGAAAGCGGGCTCGACTACACCATCGTCAAGCCGGTCCACCTGAACAACGGAAAAGGAAACCGCCACGTCAGCGTCGGCGAAAGGGCCGAACAGCCGGAGATCCCGAGAGAAGACGTGGCCGGAGTCCTGGCCGAGGTCCTACGGGTCGATTCGACCATAGGCAAGGCATTCGAGGTAAGCCGGGGCGATGTGAGCATCAAAGAAGCGGTGGCTTCCCTCTAGCCACAGAAGG
>Ga0335075_10000520_pt1 | contig 67302 bp, 61 predicted proteins | sample Lox_Sample_24_FD_206723 | JGI IMG/M metagenome (GOLD analysis project Ga0335075, IMG submission 206723) | Soil microbial communities from Loxahatchee National Wildlife Refuge, Florida, United States - Lox_Sample_2.4 | ecosystem: Environmental > Terrestrial > Soil > Wetlands | place: USA...
GGGGCCGGGTCTTATGTTGTTTTGTTCCCCCCACCCCCCCCCTTCTCTTTTTTTTGTTTGGGGGGGGCCGTGGGGGGGGTGGTGGGGGGGGTGGGGGGGGGGCCCGCCCCCCCACGCCGGTAGGGTTCTCTACGTCAATCTACGGCTGGAGCTAGAAGCGGGAATAGAGTCCGATCTGTGGACCCCGTGCGCAACCCCTACGCTCCTGGTGCCGGGCAGCGGCCTCCCGAGCTCGCCGGCCGGGACCGGGAGATACAGCAATTCGAGGTCGTACTCGAGCGAGTAGCCCGAGCACGGCCAGAGCGCAGCATGGTGCTGACTGGCCTGCGTGGTGTCGGCAAGACCGTGCTGCTTAACTCGTTCCGCTCGATGGCGCTGCAAAAGCTGTGGGGGACGGGGAAGCTGGAGGCCCGGCCCGATCAGTCGATCCGCCGCCCGATCGCCAGCGCCCTGCACATGGCGGTCAGGGAGCTGGCGCCCCGGCACCGTGCCCCCGACAGGATCGACGACTTCCTCGGCGTGCTCAAGGCGTTCGCCATGCGCGACCCGAAGGCGCCCAAGGGCGGCGCTACTCCCAGCCTCGGCATCGACGTGCCCGCCGCTCGCGGCCGGGCCGACTCTGGTGACCTCGAGGTAGACCTCACCGAGTTGTTCACCGACGCCGCCTCGGTCGCGGCCGACCTCGGCGTGGGCATCGCCCTGTTCGTCGATGAGATGCAGGACGTGCCACCGGTTGACGTGTCCGCGCTGTGCGCCGCCTGCCATGAGCTATCCCAGGTTGGTGGCCCGCTGATCGTGGTGGGCGCCGGGCTGCCGCACCTGCCCTCCGTGCTCTCGGCGAGCAAGAGCTACTCCGAGCGGCTGTTTCGGTACGCGCGGATTGACCGGCTGGACCGGGACGCCGCCGACCAGGCGCTGATCGCCCCGGCCGAGCGGGAAGACGTGATCTTCAAGCAAGAGGCTCTTGACGCCCTGTACCAGGCGGCCGACGGCTACCCCTACTTCGTCCAGGCCTACGGCAAGGTCACCTGGGACGTGGCCGCCGCCTCGCCGGTCACCGCGGCCGACGTCACGGTGGCCGCGCCCGAGGCGGAGGGGGAACTGGCCGTGGGATTCTTCGGCAGCAGGTACGAGCGGGCGACGCCAGCCGAGCGCGAGTACATGCGGGCGATGGCGGCGATCGGCGACGAGCCGGTGCCCACGTCCGCCGTGGCCGATGAGCTCGGCCGCAAGCCCTCGAGCCTCTCACCGTCCCGCGACGGGCTGATCAAGAAGGGCCTGATCTACAGCTCGGAGCGCGGCCTGATCGCCTTCACCGTCCCGCACTTCGGCAAGTTCCTGCGCTCCCAGCCGGCCTAGCGAGGGCGAGGGGCGAGTAAGTATCGAGATTATTGGCAACTCTTGGGAAACTGCTAGAGGAGGCTAGATCGTCGAAGACCGGTGGCGGGCCGTCGACCACCGCGGTCCGGATGGCCGGTCGCCGGGCCTGCAGGTAGACGGCGAAGACGATGTCCGCCTTCCGGTCTTCGATCGTGGCCGGGTAGGTCAGGAAGCGCCAGCAGCCCTCGCGCCAGATGTCGGTCGGCACGGGCGCCGCCAGGTAGGGCTGGCTGTAGCGCCACTCCCTGCTGGCGCGCAGTGCGGCCAGCGTCTTGGCGACCGGCACCCGGCGGGCCTCGCAGGGCTCGGAGTACCCGAGCCTGACCATGATCTCGCCGACCTCGGGCGACAGCGCGGCGAGCAGCAGCAATTCGGCGGTGCCCGCCGCCATGAGCAGCACCACCTCCAGCGACGACGAGGGCAGCCGCAGCGGGGGTGCCCCGATCGATGTCAGCGCGGCGGCGCACAGTACCGCTGCCCGCGTCAGCGACCGCACGCTGACCGGAGTGTCGCTCAGGTCACCGAAGCAGCCGCAGCCCGCGTTCGGGCGGCGCGAGCGCATCTCGTTGAGCGCTGCCAGCGCGATCGCGAACAGCAGTGCGGTCGCGGAGCGCACGATCACGGCGGCGGGGGCCGCCCCAGCCTGGCCTGCCGTCAGGATCAGGCCGGTACCGAGGCCGAGCTCGCTCGCGCACAGGGCAAGCGTGGCCGACCGGCGCAGCCGGTCGCCGTCAAGGGAGCGGGCCACGGCGCCGCGCCGCGCCTTGGCCGCGCAGGCGCCGATCAGCAGCAACGCGAGAATCAGGACCTGAACCTCCCTGGCCGCGCTCAGCGCGGCACCCCCCAGGGGCATGTCGTAACTCCTCTCTACCGTCTGGAACTGTGTGGCGCCTGGATTGACCCCTGGGCAGGTGGAGCTGTCCGGCCTGGCCGGCCCGCCCGGTTCAGCCGGGCATGGTCAGCGACGCGTTGAGGCACCCGTTCTCGAGCCGTCCCCCAAGCTCGACGAAAGCGGTCATGGTGAGGTCAGCGATCCGGCCGCGCGGCGACGTGGAGCACTCGACGCAGCGATCACAAAACAGCCTGGCAGACGCTCCGCAGCTGGTGACGGGAAGTGGCGCCGACAGGCCGGAGCAATCATTGCGCACCACCACCACGCTCCCGATCGACAGGTACGGGAGCCGGACGCAGCCAAGCCCGACGTTGTGCGGGTCCACGGCGCCTGGCTCCGCGTGACCATGCGAGCGGGCGGCGGCTCGCCGGGGTGGCAACGGCCCCGAGTGCTCGCAGCCAGTCTCCGGGTCCACCGCCGGGTAGGCCAGCCCGAGCAGGCTGGCGGGCTCCTCGCCCGGCTCGTGCCAGACGGCCGTGCCGCTGACCGGGTTGGGGATGTGGCCGCTTACCAGCGGCGGGGCGGGCGGGTGGTCGGCCCGGTAGGCAGGCTGTGACGTGGCCGGGGTGAGCGCCCGCAGGAAGCCCTCGCACCGCAGCCCGATGACGTCGATCAGGTAGCCGGGCTCAAGCCGGGGGAAGCGGACCAGGATCTGGCGATAGGTCTCCCGGCCGATCAGCACGATCTTGCGGGCCTTCGCCGGGCCCTCATCCACCAGCAGCTCAAGCCCCCGAGGGGACCCCACGCCCGAGCGCGGGCCTGATGGGCTGGCCTCCAGGATGGTGCCCGTGGCCCGGCCGATGCCGGCCCATACCCGCTCCGCGATCGTCCGGCGGACGACTCCGGCCTTGCCCAGGGTGAGGAACGGCAGCGCGGTCTTGCGCACGATCACCTGGTCGCCCTGGCGCAGCCCGGTCGGGGCGACATGGGTGCCCCGCCAGGCAACGGTGGCGGGCGTCATCGTCAGCCGCTCCTCGCCGTCGGCGGTGTGCAGGACGAGCACGTGCGGGCTGACGTCGCCGAGCACGCCGGTGATCACCGTGCGCAGGGCGGCCGGGCGGGGCCGCAGCAGGCTCTCGTAGGCGGCGGCGTACTCCAGGGCGGCGTCGCGCTGGCTGGCGGCGTCGCGCTGGCCGAAGACGGCGGCGCGCAGCAGCGGTCGGCGGGTGAACCGCCCAGGATTGGCGGTTCCGACCAGATCATCACACCCGCCCCGGAATTCCGGGATATGCCGCAATTGCCCTCCATCAGCTTTCATACGCCATTGACCGGCCTTCTGACCATGCCCGCATACGCGCGAACACGTCAAGTGATTCACGGAATTGTCTATGCGTAATTAGGTAGATGACTCACTACAGGACAGCCCTGCACTGAAATACCTAGTGGCTACGTAAGTGGGGCGGCGCGGCTGCGGGACCCGGGTACGCCCAGTCACTTACGGCGGCGTATCGTGACTTCATAATCACTCTGAGTAGTTCGAGGGCGCGGGTGGGGAACGGGGCGATGGGCGTAGGGGACCACGTGGCGTTCGGGGACTATGTCCGTTCCCGGGGCGGCATGCTGCTGCGATCCGCGCTGGCCCTGACTGGCGGCAATCGCGCGGACGCCGAGGACCTGGTCCAGGCGACCCTCATCAAGGCCTACCGCTCGTGGGACCGGATCAGCGACCTGGCGGCCGTGGATACCTACGTACGTCGGGCGATGGTGAACACGCACATCTCTGCCTGGCGGCGCAGGAAGGTCGATGAGTACCCGACAGACGAGATCCCCGACCTGCCCGCGATCGACCTGTCGGAGGACCGGGACCTGCACGACGTCTTGCAGCAGGCGCTCGACCGGCTGCCACGGCAGATGCGGGCCGCCGTCATGCACCGGTTCTACGAGGACATGACCGAGCCCCAGGTCGCCGCCGCGATGGGGATCACGGTCGGCACGGTCAAGAGCACGGTCGCGCGGGCGGTCGGAAAGCTGCGCGAGGACGAGCAGTTGCGCGAGGACGTCGCCGTGCCGCCTGAGGGACCATAGGAAAGCGCGCCCTTTCACCGTGATCACAGCAGGGCCTTCATGAACACGGGGTTACAAAACGGACGCTGACGTGGGACTATCACCACCAAAGGGGAGTTATGGCATCCCCGTGCATCCGCAGGTGGAGGCGCGCGCTTATGGAAAGCACCATGATGGACTTCCCGCTGACGGTCACGTCGATCATGCGGTACGGGACCAGCGTGTTCGGCGACAAGCAGGTCGCGACCTGCGCCGGCGCCACCGGCGAGGTCCGCCGCCGATCCTACGCGGAGGCGGGCGAGCGGGCGGCCCGGCTGGCCAACGGCCTGCGCGCCCTGGGCGTGGATGGCGACCAGCGGGTTGGCACCTTCATGTGGAATAACGCTGAGCACCTCGAGGCGTACCTCGCCATCCCCTCGATGGGCGCCGTCATGCACACGCTCAACATCCGGCTCGCCGCCGAGCAGGTCGGCTACATCGCCAGCCACGCGGGCGACCATGCCGTCATCGTCGACGAGTCGCTCATCGGGCTGCTCGCCCCGGTCCTGGCGCACGCGCCGGACATCAGGCACGTGATCGTGGCCGGGGACCCCGGCCGCATCGCGCAGGCTCAGGCCGCGCTGGGCGGAGCGGGCCGCAACGTGCACGCGTACGAGGAGCTCCTCGCTGCCTCCGCTCCTGCCTTCCGCTGGCCCGAGCTCGACGAGCGGTCGGCCGCCGCCATGTGCTACACCAGCGGGACGACGGGGCTGCCCAAGGGCGTGGCCTACAGCCACCGGTCGACCTACCTGCACTCGATGGGGCCGTGCATGACCAACGGCATGGGCGTCTGCGAGTACGACCGCGTGCTTCCTGTCGTCCCCATGTTCCACGCGAACGCGTGGGGCCTGCCGTATGCCTGCCTGCTGGCGGGCGCGGAGCTTGTCATGCCGGACAAGTTCATGGTCCCGGCCGCGATCGCGGCGCTCATCGAGCGGGAGCGGGTCACCCTCGGGGCCGGCGTCCCGACGATCTGGCAGGGCCTGCTCGCGCACCTGCAGGCAGCCGGCGGGGATGTCTCGTCGCTGCGGTCCCTCATCGCCGGCGGCTCGGCACTGCCCGAGTCGCTGATGCGGACCTACTACGCCGCCTACGGCGTGCACATGCTGCACGCCTGGGGTATGACCGAGATGTCGCCCCTTGGCACCGTCGCGCACCCGCCCGCCGGAGTCGGCGGGGAAGAGGAGTGGGAGTACCGCACCAGCCAGGGACGGCTGTTTTGCACGGTCCAGGCCCGGCTGACCAGCGACAGCGGGGACGTGCTGCCGTCAGACGGCAAGGCAGTCGGCGAGGTGGAGGTCCGCGGTCCCTGGATCACCGGCTCGTACTACCGCGACAGCGCGCCCGAGAAGTTCCACGACGGCTGGCTGCGCACCGGCGACGTCGGATCACTGGACCCGCGAGGCTTCCTGCGGCTCACCGACCGGGCCAAGGACGTGATCAAGTCGGGCGGCGAGTGGATCTCCTCGATGGAACTGGAGAACCTCCTCATGGGCCACCCGTCGATCGCCGAGGCGGCAGTCATCGGCGTCCCCGACGTCAAGTGGGGCGAGCGGCCGCTGGCGGCTGTCGTCCTCGTCTCTGGTGCCACGGCAACCCCCGCTGAGCTGCGTGAATTCCTCGGCGAGCAGGTGCCCAAGTGGCAGTTGCCCGAGCGCTGGACGTTCATCGCTGAGGTGCCGAAGACGTCCGTGGGCAAGTTCTCCAAAGTCCGGATGCGCGAGGCCTACCAGCGGGGGGACTACGAGGTCATCGAAGCCCGGTAACCCTGGTACGCTAAGCGGCACCGCGTCAGTTCGGCCGCATGATCATGTGGCCAGGGCCTTGACGTGGATGGAGGCTTCGCCTAGTCCGGTCTATGGCGCCGCACTGCTAATGCGGTTTGGGAGTGATCCCATCCGGGGTTCAAATCCCCGAGCCTCCGCCAGCCAGCCGACGGTATCCGAGTACAAGTTCGGTCCTCGGGTACCGCCAGCTTTGCCGTGTTTCGTCGCTCACGCACCCAGCTTGGGCGGGCGCTACCTGCTGACTAGCGGCCCTTCTGACGACACCGGCACGGTCACGAAATGCGTTCAACCAGAGCGGGCTGGGTAGCGTCTTACAGATCATGAGACTCACAGCGGCTAGCTCCCTGGCAGCGTCCATCACCGGAATCGGGATGGCTACTCTCATCGTCGGCTGCACGCCGTCCGGAAGTCCCGCCAGCTCGCAGGCCTCCGCGCCGTCGAGCACGAAGTCCGGGTCAGCGGTCTCCACTGGCGCTCCTGGAGGAACCCCGTCGATCGGCCAGACGGGCGCGCCAGGCGGCCAGTCGGGCGACGGCGGCAGCAGCCACGCCAGCGGCCCGTCCCCGGGCGCGCCCTCGGTGACGCCGGGCGGGCTGGCCATCGTGCCCTGCCCCACCGCGGGCCTGAAGGTGGCTGAGGGAACGGAGGGCGCGGCCGCGGGCTCGACGTACCTGCAGATCGACTTCACCAATACCTCGGGCCGCAGCTGCCTGCTCTACGGCTACCCGGGCGTCTCGCTCACGACGGGCACCACGCCCGCGACCCAGGTCGGCACCGGGGCCAGCAGGTCAACCGTCGACCAGAAGGTGGTCATCACGCTGGCCGCGGGCGCGACCGCCAGCGCGCGCCTGCAGCTGGTCGACGTGCAGAACTACCCGAGCGCGACCTGCGATCCGGTCAGCGGCAACTACCTGCAGGTGTACCCGCCCGGCCAGACCGTGGCCGCCTACCTGCCATTCAAGGGCCAGACCTGCGCCAAGCCGGTCTTCGCGCTCGGCATCACGGCCGTAGCGGCCGGCCGGTAGCGCAGCGCGCCCGACGGCCGGCCGAGCGCCCGGCTGGTACCTGCGCGTGCATGGGAGCCTGACCTGGGATACCGTCAGTCCGACGCAGGCGCAGAAGGAGGCTTCATGGTAGTACCGGGCGGGATGACGGGATTCGGCGAGTGGGTTACCGTCGGTATCGATAACGGCGGCACCTCCAACAACGGGACCGTCTTGGACTCGCACGGCAACTTCCTGGTGAACGCGATGGCAGAGTTGCCCAGCCTTGTTCGCGAGGGACCGGACAAGGCGATCGGCGCGCTGGTGGAGACCGTCGACAAGGTGCTTGGGCTGACCGAGATCCCGCGCTCCGCGGTGCGCGCCGTCGGCCTTGACACGCCCGGGCCGGCCAGCGCGACCGGGGTCCTGGCGTCCAAGGGCGCGACGAACTTCGGGCATCCCGCGTGGGGCGGCTTCGACATCAGGAGGGCGCTCGAGGAGCAGCTGGGCATTCCGGTCGTCTACAACAACGACGCCAACGCCGCCGCCCTGTACGCGCACCACGTCAGGTTCGGGCCCGCGGCGGCCCTGTACGGCTCGGTAGCCGCGATCGTGGGAACCGGCCTTGGCGGCGCGGTGGTCGCGAACGGTCAGGTCATCCGGGGTGCGGCGGGCATGGCCGGAGAGCTCGGCCACTTCCCGATCCGGCTGGACGGGCTGCTCGAGGAGGGGCAGCCGATGCCGTCGTGCAACTGCGGTGCCATGGGCGACGCCGAGTCGTTCGCATCGCTTACCGGCATCACGCGTAACCTCCTGCCCTACTGGCTCACCCGCTTCCCCGACCACGAGCTGGCCGGCCTGCCGATCGAGGCGGCGGCCAAGGCCGTCCGTGGCTTCGCCGAGCGCGGCGACCAGATGGCCCTGGAGATCTTCAGGCAGCAGGCGATGGCCATCGGGCGGGTCTTCTCGGTCGCCGCGAAGTTCACCGACCCGGACGTGTACTTCGTCGGCGGCGGCGTGATCGAGGCCGCACCGCACTTCCGCGACTGGTTCCTCGCCACGGTCCGCGAGCACACCAGCCTCTACCTCGAGCAGGAGGCGGTGACGGAAATCACGCTGGTCCCCGACCTGGACATGGCCGGGGCGCGCGGGTCCGCGATCGCCGCCGCGACCTGGCTGACCCAGCCCCATTAGCCGCGCGGTTCCATTGGCCGCGGCGCGTCGTGGCCGGCCTTCCAGGCGAGTCGCCCGGCGGGCCGGCCGCTAGCTAGTCGTCGGCGTCGCCGTTGTCCTTGAAGATGAGGCCGCAGACCTCAAGGTAAAGCTGCTCAGGATAGGGCAGCGGCGTGATGCTGCGGAATACCCGGTCCTGGGCGGCGGATTCGACGACGAACTCCCCGTACCCGAATATCTGGCCCCAGGCGGTGCGCTTGAAGCTCATGTCGTTGACCTTGTCAAGCGGCATCATGCGGACCGTCCGGTTGAACAGCCCGCTGGTTATTATGAGCCGCCTTGAGGTTACTACGAAGTAGTCCTCAAGCCACGTCCAGATTCGTATGCCGAACCAGCCGAGCACGCCGAGGAACAACGCCCAGAACACTAGTTTGACAACACCGGCAATGACCGGCACGACGCTGATCAACAGTGCGACCGCGAGGGCGGCTAGGGTGATCGCCACCGGCTTGATCAGAACGGCCGGATGGAAGCGTACGGTCAGCACCTGGCGCTCGTGCGGCAGCAGGTGCCGCTCGACCGTATGTGGCACCCGATCGAAGTTGGGCGCCATCCTAATGCCCATGGCGTCCTCAGATGGAAGCGAAGAAGTTCGAAAGCCCGTGCGCCGCCTGGGAGAGGAGTGCCCCGATATTGTGCATCAGGTGGCCGGCGCTCGTGGGCTGTTGGATGATCCACCATATGGCGAAGGCAATCAGCGCATACGTAAGGATCTGCCTAAGCTTCACTGCCGACTCCCTGGAATCGCAGACTGCACCATCTTGCCGGTAATCCTTTTCATCTTAACCTGCCTCGGCCCGAGCCGGAGTACAGGGCGAGATGTGACCCTTGGCCCTTGAAGTCCCGTCGGACAGCAGTATGCCCGATTTCGTCGGCCGTTACGCCTCAGGTGCCGGGTTCCGCTGCCCATGTCGAAGTATGGGGCCGTCCGCCGCGCGGCGGAAGACGACACGCCGGCCCCACCGGTAACGGTCACCACTCTGGCCCCGGACTTTTGTCAGTGATTGTTGCCGTTTGTACGGATCGCCGGGACCGGCGGTATGACTACTGCGTGAGGCAGGTACCGATTCGGCAGCAGGGGGTTGCCCGATCTGACAACACTCCCCCGGTCAAGGCATGCTTGTACCATGGCGACGCCCGAGGTGAGCGAGACAGACACAGACTTTGCGATCATCGTCTACCGAGAGGATGAGCGGTGGGACGCTGACGTCCTGCCGGTGGCGGTGACGGCGGACCTGCAGGGCCTGCTCCGCGCGCTGCGCCAGCAGCCGAGCATCGCGGGGACGATCGGGTTCGCCGGCGTCGCGGACGACTTCTTCGTGGCGGTCCGCGTGTTCGGCGGGCAGGTCTCCGTGCTGCTATCCGACATCGGCGCCGCCGCGGAAGGCGACCCGCTGGCGGTCTCCGTGCTTGAGCACCTCGACATCCCGGTGCCCGCCGAGGAGGACATCGACCAGATCCTCCCGGCTGGCGACTTGTCGATCTTCGCCGACCTGGGCCTGGACGAGATGGACCTCGCCGCGATCTCCAGCGACATGGAGATGTACCCCGACGAGGCGGTGGAGACGATCGCCTCCCGGCTGGGCTTCGGCCCGGCCATGGAGCGCGCGCTTGACATCGCCCTCGGTGGCTGAGTACCGCTCTCGCTTCGAGGCGCCCATGCGGGCGGCGCTCGCGGAGGCCGCCGTGGCCGCCGCCGCGGGCGAGGTCCCGGTGGGCGCGGTGATCCTCGGCCCGGCGGGCGAGGTCGTCGCGCGCGGCCACAACCGCAGGCAGGCCGATTCCGACCCGACGGCGCACGCGGAGATCGTGGCGATTCGCGAGGCTGCCGCCGCCGCGGGGGACTGGCGGCTTGAGGGCCACACCATGGTCGTCACCCTCGAGCCCTGCACGATGTGCGCGGGTGCCATCGCCGCCGCTCGCCTCGCCCGGCTCGTCTATGGTGCCGCCGACCCGAGGGCCGGCGCGGTAGGGTCGCTGTGGGACGTCATCAGGGACCCGCGGGTGGCACCGTGGCCGGAAGTCCTGCATGGCGTGCTCGGTGATGAGTGCCTTGGTATTATCCGAACTTTTTTCTCGGAACGCCGATAGGTCCCGCCAGCGTTATTAGTCAGGTGCGAACGTCAGGTAAGCTCATCGGCGGTGGAGTCGCCTAGTGGCCGAGGGCGCGCGCCTCGAAAGCGCGTGAGGGGGCAACCCCTCCGTGGGTTCAAATCCCACCTCCACCGCCACACTCACTCGGCGTGCGGGGTCGCGCGCTGCTTGGGGTGCTCACCCTGCGGTGCGCTCGGGGCGGTAAGGAGAAGGAGTGCTCGAACCGCAGGGAACCTTGTTCTTCGTCCTGCTCGTGGTGGCATTCGCCGGGCTGGTCACCTGGCTTGCCCGCACGAGGCTGGTCGTCGTCCGCGTCCTGGCCGCGCTCCTCGCCTTCGTCCCGGCGGCGGTCTTCGGCGTGGCCACCGTGAACAAGTACTACGACTACTACCAGACCTGGGGCGCGCTGTTCAGCGACCTGTCCGGCTCGAGCGCACAGTCGGTCCCGCAGCTCGCGGAGGTGGCGGGCACGTCGAGCGGCCCGTCCGCCGGCAGCGTGGGCAAGGAGATCACCACGGCGGCCGGCGACGGCCTGTCCCAGCAGACCGGCTACCTGTTCCGCACGACGGTCACGGGCCCGTCCAGCCACATCACCCGGCAGGTCTACGTCTACCTGCCGCCGCAGTACTTCCAGGCCGCCTACAAGAGCACCAGGTTCCCGGCGATCGAGTTGCTGCACGGGTCTCCCGGGCAGCCCGCGTCGTGGATCAACGTCATGGACGTGATCCCCATCTACCTGGGCCTGCTTAACGCCAAGCAGGCCACTCCCGCCGTCCTGGTGATGCCGGACACCGACGGGGGCCTGCAGTACTCGCTGCAGTGCCTGAACAACCCGCACGGCATCCAGGACATGACCTTCGTGGGCAAGGAGGTCCCGGCATGGGTCACCGCCAGCCTCCGGGTGATGCCCGCCGGCCCGGCGTGGGGGATCGCGGGCTACTCCGAGGGCGGCTACTGCGCGGCCAACATCGGCCTGCAGTACGCGGCCAAGTTCGGCTACGTGGGCAGCCTGAGCGGCTACTTCGAGGTAAGCAACAGCCAGGTCCCGGTGACCGGCCGGCCGGGCGGCACCCCGGTCAACATCCCCGACGTCTTCGCCAGGTACCCGCGGCTCGCCCTGGTCAACTCGCCCTATAAGTACGTCCAGCGGGTCCCGCTCGACCTTCAGGTCCCGTACTTCTGGCTGGCGGCCGGCGGCGATGACGCGCAGTACCTGCGGCAGGCGGAGCTGTTCCGTGAGTACGCCATGGAGCGGGTGCCCTACATCCCGCTGATGGTCATCAGGGGCGGCGGGCACTCGGCCAGCGTCTGGCGGGCCGCGCTCGGCCCGATGCTGCAGTGGATGACGCCCAAGCTCACCAGCGCCGCCGCGCAGGTCGACGAGATCGACGCGCGGGACCGGGCGCGGCATATGAAGAAGGCAAGCAAGCCGAAGGTGACCACGGACTCGGTCGGTGCCTGACTTCGCTGAGTAGCGATGTCTTCCCTAAAACTATACCGTCGGTAGCCGTCGGTCGGCTATGATCACTCTTCGAGGTGTTACCAACTCGGAGGGTGACTAATGTTCGATCGTCGCGGAAGGCGTGTCCCTGTCCCGGTGCTCTCGATGGCGGTCACGGCCGGCCTCCTCGGGCTGGCCGGCCTGGCCGGGTGCAGTGGCGGCTCGCATACCGCCACCGGCGGGACGACAGGCATAACGGTGAGCAACAAGTCCGGCGTGTTCAACGCCCAGCAGCTCAAGGGGGCACTGCTCACCCGGATCAACGGCGACGGGCCGATATCCGCGCCGAGCGCGGGCGCCTACTCCTCGCTCCCCGGGGTCCAGGCCGCCGCGGCCCAGATGAACGGGGTCACGGTGACTCCGGCCCAGTGCATGCCGGCCACCGTGCTCCAGGGCGCTGTCCTCGACACGGGCGCGCTCGGCACCGCTCCCGCAGCGGTCGTCAACTTCCGGGTGGTGACCAACGGCGTGTCCGAGGTGCTGGCCACGCCGCCGAGCCAGGCGGTGGCCGCCGCCCTCGACAAGGCGATCCCGGCCGGCTGCACCCACTACACCGCCTCAGCCGGCGGCCGGACCTTCCACTACACGGTGACGCAGGACTGGGCGCAGGGGCTGGGCAAGAAGCCGGCCCGCGTGCTCGACATCAGCGTCAGCGGGCAGAAGGCCCCCGCCAGCGTGTGGTCGATCGTCTTCCAGGGGACCGGCTTCATCGGGGCGGTCAGCGTCAACGGCCCGAACGCCTCGGAGGCGGCCGTGCGCGAGCTCGGGGAGCAGGCCTACCAGTACGCGGCCAAGACCCTGTCCTGAGGCCGAGGGGCCGAGGGGCGACAGCGGGTCGTCCCCCGAGGAGGAAACCGTGCAAGACTATGGGCCATGACCGACGTCACGCCGCAGTTCCGCCCTGTCCTTGAGACGATTCCGCCCTACGTGCCAGGCAAGGCCCTGGTCGCGGGGCCGGGCCGGTCGGAGCCGCACAAGCTGTCGTCGAACGAGTCACCCCACGGGCCACTGCCCTCGGTTGCCCAGGTGATCGCGGAGGCAGGGCGCAACGTCAACCGCTACCCGGATAACGGGGCCGGCGCGCTGATCGGCGCGATCGCGAAGCGGTTCGGCGTGCCTGACGGGCACGTCGCGGTCGGGCCCGGCTCGGTCGGGGTCCTCAAGCAGGTCATCGAGGCCACCGTCTCGCCCGGCGACGAGGTCATCTACGCCTGGCGCTCGTTCGAGGCCTACCCGGGTCTTTGCGACCTGGCCAGCGCCAAGTCGGTGCGCATACCACTGACCGAGGAGACGCACGACCTCGACGCGATGGCGGACGCGATCACCGACCGGACCAGGCTCATCCTCGTCTGCAACCCGAACAACCCCACCGGCACGGCGCTGCTGGAAAGCGACATCACCCTGTTCCTCGACCGGGTGCCGAAGGACTGCCTGGTGATCCTGGACGAGGCGTACCGCGAGTACGTCAGGGACGAGATCGTGCCCGACGGCCTCGACCTGTACAAGGAGTTCAGGAACGTCGCCGTGCTGCGGACGTTCTCCAAGGCATATGGCCTGGCCGGGCTACGGGTCGGGTTCCTGATCGGGCAGGCGCCCGTCGCCGCGGCCGTCCGCAAGACGATGCTCACGTTCGGCGTGTCCTCGGTCGCGCAGGCGGCCGCGGCCGCCTCGCTGGCGGCCGAGGAGGAGCTCCTCAGCCGGGTGGACGGCATCGTGGAAGAGCGAGGCCGGGTCAGGGACACGCTGACGGCCGACGGCTGGACCGTGCCGCCGACCGAGGCCAACTTCGTGTGGCTGCGCCTGGGCCAGCGCACGAAGGCATTCACCGAGGCGTGCGAGGCCGAGGGCATCTCCATCCGTCCCTACGGTGACGAGGGCGTGCGTGTCTCCATCGGGACACCGGAGGCCAACGACGCCTTCCTCGCCGCGGCCCACGAGTTCCCGCACCGGGCCTAGCGGGACCACGGGCTGGGGCTGGGGGGAGCTGAGGCGCGGGCATGACTCGAGGAAGGGCAGGCGGCGTCCTGGCGGCGCTGCTCCTGATCGGCTGGGTCACGACCGTCTCCGCGTCATGCGACAGCGCGGGCGGCCGTTCAGCCACTAGGTCCAGCGGGCCGGCGTCCGGCCGGGACTCCGGCGCGACCGCGGGCGACAAGGGCAAGGGAGGGACCCAGCTCGACTTCTCCCAGCCCGGACAGCGGGAGTCCTGGCCGGCCCGGCAGCCCGCGCCGACCGTGTGGCAGGTGGTGCCCACCGCGCAGCCGGTGCAGGCCACCGATCCCCGGATCGGCGCGCTGTTCGAGCCGGACGCGAACGGGCCGCACTTCTGCACCGCCAGCATCGTCCCCAGCCCGGGACGCGACCTGGTGATGACCGCCGCGCACTGCATCAACGACGGGAACGGCCCTGGCAGCACCGCCCTCGTCTTCATTCCCGGCTACAGCGACGGCATCGGCCCCTACGGCGTGTGGACGGCGCGCGAGCTGGTCGTTGACCCGCGGTGGGCCAGCGGTGCCGACCCGGACTACGACGTCGGCTTCGTCGTGCTTAACCCCAACGACGGCCAGGACATCCAGGACGTGGCCGGCGCGAACCAGGTCGACTTCAACTCCGGGTACAGCCACCTGGTGCGGGTCACGGGCTACCCAGAGAAAGACGACGCCCCGGTCAGCTGCGAGAACTGGACGACGAGGTACTCCGCGACCCAGCTGAGGTTCGCCTGCGCCGGCTTCTACGCCGGGACGAGCGGCAGCCCGTGGGTCACCGTGGGCCGCGGTGCCGCGACCCCCGCGGGGAGGATCGTCGGCGTGATCGGCGGCTACCAGCGAGGCGGTGACACCAACTCCGTCTCCTACAGCGTCTACCTGGGCCACGCCATGCAGGCGCTGTACCAGCGAGCCGAGGCGGCGAGCACCGGCTAGCGTCGAGGCGTCGGCGGCTAGCGCGGCCGGGCGATGGCACTGGCCCAGGACAGAGCCCTGGGCCAGTGACGGACCAGCGGGCTAGAGCGTTACCTCGTGCTCGACGCACGTCACGTCGCCGCCGATGGAAGCGAAGCGCGCCGCGAGGTTCGCGTGCCCGCGGTCGATGTAGTAGGCGTTGGCGATGACCGTCTCGCCCTCGGCGGCCAGGCCCGCCAGGATCAGCGCGGCCCCGCCCCGCAGGTCGTGCGCGACCACCTCGGTGCCGCGCAGCGTGCTCGGCCCGTGCACGATGGCCACGTTGTTGTCGATCTCGGCCTTGGCGCCCAACTTGTTCAGCTCGGGCACCAGGCTGTAGCGGCCGTCGAAGATCGTCTCGCGGATGTAGCTCGCGCCGTCGGCCAGCGTCGCCAGCGCCATGATCGGCGACTGGAGGTCGGTGGCGTAGCCCGGGTACGGGGTGGTGACCACGTTGATCGGGCGGAGCGGCTTGTCCCGGCGAACCTTAACGACCGCGCCCTCGCATGCGAACTCAACGCCCATCTGCTCGAGCTTCCAGCGCACCACGCCGAAGTGATCCAGGTTGGCACCGACAAGGCTCAGCTCGCTGCCGGTCGCGGCCGCGGCCATCGCCCAGACGCCCGCGTCGATGCGGTCGGCCATCACGGTGTGCTCGACCGCCGTCAGCTCGGGAACCCCGTGGACGGTGATGAAGCCGGTTCCGCCCCCGCTGATGTCCGCGCCCATCTTCGTGAGGAACGCGATGACGTCAAGGACCTCAGGCTCTTGCGCGGTGTTGTCGATGATCGTGGTGCCGGGCGTGAGCGAGGCCGCCATGATCAGGTTCTCTGTCCCGGTGTGGGACGGAGTGTCCAGGTAGAGGTGCGCGCCCTTCAGGCCGTCGTGCGCGGTGATCCTGATGACCGCCTCGCCCTCGTCCACGGTCGCGCCAAGCCGGGCGAACCCACGGTAGTGGAAGTCGAGGCTGCGGTTTCCCAGGTTGCAGCCGCCGATGCCCTCAATAACCGCCTCGCCGAAGCGGTGCAGCAGCGCGGGGACGAACAGCACCGAGCCGCGGAACCTGCGCGCGATCTCAGCCGGAAGCACCGGGCTGGTGAGATTGGACGCGTCGACGACGAGCGTCCGCTCGGACTCGTGGAACTCGACGACGGCGCCTATCGCCTGCGCGAGCTCAACGGCCCGGCGCACGTCCTCGATCGGCGGAACATTGCGAAGCACAGTCCGGCCCTTGGCCGCCATAAGCGACGCCGCGATCATCTTGAGGGCGGCGTTCTTCGCGCCCTGGATGAAGACGGTCCCGGCTAGCGGGGTGCCGCCGCGTACGTGGTAGCGGATCTCGGTGCCCTTGGTCATGCGGATACAGCTCCTGTCCGAGGGGTGACGACGAGAACGACGACGTGGCCACGGCGCGCGTAGCACGCCGGTAGCGAGCGCGTTGTCCAGTATGCCACCGACTGATGGTTGCTCAGGTGAGCTGGGCGAGACGGTCGAAGACCGGACCAAGCCGGGCAACGTAGGCATCCGGGTCGAATGCCCGGTCAAGAGCGCTTTCATCGATCGTCATGTTTCGGTACTTACCCTGTGCATGCAAAGAATCACGGAAAGGAGTGCCATTGTCCCAGGTGTCCATGGCCGCCGCCTGGACGAGCGCGTACGCGTCCTCCCGCGACATCCCCCCGCGGACCAGCTCAAGCAGCACCGCCGAGGAGTAGAGCAGGCCGCCGGCCGAGTCCAGGTTGGCCCGCATCCGGTCGGCGTTCACGACCAGGCCCTCCATCAGCCCGATCGTCAGGTGCAGCAGGTAGTCCGCCCCGATCGCCGCGTCGGGCAGCGCGATCCGCTCGACGCTTGAGTGCGATATGTCCCGTTCGTGCCACAGCGGGATGCCCTCGGTGACCGGGGTCACATACGAGCGCATCACCCGGGCGAGGCCGCAGATCCGCTCCGAGCGGATCGGGTTCTTCTTGTGCGGCATCGCGGAGGATCCCTTTTGACCGGCGCGGAACGGCTCCCACAGCTCTCGCACCTCAGTACGCTGCCCGTGCCGTACCTCAAGGGCGATCGCCTCACACACGGTGGCCAGGATCGCCAGCGCTGAGATCCACTCGGCGATGCCGTCGCGGATGACCACCTGGGTGGCGACGTCGGCGGCGCGCAGCCCAAGCTCGGGCATCACCTCCGCCTCGATCGACGGGTCGATGTTGGAGTAGGTGCCGACCGGCCCGGACAGCGTCCCGACGGCGACTGCCTCCCGCGCCCGGCGGACCCGGTCCCGCGACCTGGCCGCGGCGAACGCGAAGTCGGCCACGCGGTGCCCCCACACGTCCGGCTCGGCGTGGATCCCGTGCGTCCGCCCCGGCCGCAGCGTGCCGCGGTGCGCGAGCGCGTGGTCGCGCAGCACGGCGACGAGCCGGTCGGCCTTGGCCACGATGATGTCGGTCGCCTCGGTGAGCTGCAGCGCCAGCGCCGTGTCGAGCAGGTCCGAGGAGGTCATCCCGTAGTGCACGTAGGCCGCGGCCGAGCGGGGCTCGGTATTGTCGGCCCAGGCGGTGAGGAACGCGATCACGTCGTGGTCGGTGACCGCCTCCACCTCGGCGACCGCCTCAGGAGTGGGCGGCAGAGCGCGGCGAACCGGCTCCACCGCCTCCGCCGGGACCGTCCCCGCCTTGGCGTGCGCCTCAAGGACGAGGACTTCCACCCGGCACCAGAGCTCATACTTGTGCGCGTCGCTCCAGATCCGGCCCATCTCCGGCAGCGTGTACCTGTCGATCATGCCTTAACGGTAACCGAGCGGCTAGCTGGGCGATGTCCTGGCGGTACCAGGAGCCGCGCATTGTGATCCTTGCCGCAGCGTCGTAGGCGGCCGTGCGCGCGGCGGCGAGATCCGGGCCGGTGCCGACCGCGTTGAGCACCCGGCCGCCGGCCGACACGAGGTCACCGTCAGCGTCGAGCGAGGTGCCGGCGTGCAGGACATAGGAGTGGGCCCGTTCCGTATCGTGGGCCTGAATCTTGTCCCCGCTGACCGGGCTGGCCGGGTAGCCCTCGGCCGCGATCACCACTGTGACGGCGGCGCCCGGGTGCCAGTCAGGGGCCGGCGCGTGGCCAAGGTCGCCCACGGCGGCGGCGTGCAGCAGGCCGCCGAGCGGCGTGGCCAGCCGGTCGAGCACGACCTGGGTCTCCGGGTCGCCGAAGCGCGCGTTGAACTCAACCACCCGGATGCCCTTGCTGGTCAGGGCGAGGCCCGCGTAGAGCAGCCCGGAGTAGGGCGTGCCCCGCCCCCGCATCGTCTCGATCGCCGGCATGATGACGGTGTCCATGACCTCGTCGGTCAGGTCCTTGGGTGCCCAGGGCAGCGGCGTGTAGGCACCCATCCCACCGGTGTTCGGCCCCTGGTCACCATCGCGGGCGCGCTTGAAGTCCTGCGCCGGCAGCAGCGGGACCGCCGTCGTGCCGTCGGCCAGCGCGAACAGGCTCACCTCCGGGCCGTCCAGGTACTCCTCGATGACGACCTTCTCACAGCTGCTCGCGTGCCACATCGCCGCGGCGAGGTCGGTCGTGACAACGACGCCCTTGCCCGCCGCGAGCGCGTCGTCCTTGACGACGTAGGGCGGGCCGAACTCGGCCAGCGCCGCCTGGGCCTCCGCGGCCGTGGTGGCCACCCGCGCCCGGGCCGTCGGGATGCCCGCGTCGGCCATCATCCGCTTGGAGAACGCCTTGGACCCCTCGACCTGGGCGGCCTGCCTCCCGGGGCCGAAGACCGCGATGCCCGCCTCGCGCAGCGGGTCAGCCACCCCGGCGACCAGCGGTGCCTCCGGCCCGATGACCACGAGGTCCGCCGCGACATGCCGTGCGAGCGCGGTGACGCTCGCCGGGTCAGCCGCCACGACCTCGTGCAGGCTCGCCATCCCCGCCATCCCCGGGTTCCCCGGTGCCGCGTGCAACTCGTCAACCGCCGGGTCCTTGCCCAGCGCCCGGACGATCGCATGCTCGCGCCCGCCCCCGCCAATAACCAGTACTCGCACGTCGGGGAGCCTACTCGCTCACAAGCCCGTCCCGTGCCCTGGCCCATTTCGCACATAATGTCACATTGCTGTCACTATGGCGACATTGGTGTGTCATTGCTGTCGCGATGGCTCGGCGCCGCGACGAGTGGGGTGGTGCGCGGGTGGCTAGAGGAGGCTGTTGATCTCAATGGTCTGGTCGCGGCGGGGGCCGACGCCGATGGCGCTGACCCGGGTGCCGGAGATCTCCTCGATCGTCTTGATGTAGGCCTGCGCCGCGGCGGGCAGCTCGGCGAACGTCTTGACGCCGGAGATGTCGTCGACCCAGCCGTTCAGGTACTCATAGACCGGCTTGGCGTGGTGGAACTCGGTCTGCGTCATCGGGATGTCGTCGTAGCGCTTGCCTTCGACCTCGTAGGCGACGCAGACCGGGATCTTCTCCAGCGTCGACAGCACGTCGAGCTTGGTGACGAACAGGTCGGTGATCCCGTTCACGCGGGTCGAGTACCGGGCGATGACCGCGTCGAACCAGCCGCAGCGGCGTGCCCGGCCGGTCGTGACGCCGAACTCGCCGCCGGTCTCGCGCAGCCAGTCGCCCTGCTCGTCGAGCAGCTCGGTCGGGAACGGGCCAGAGCCAACCCGGGTCGTGTAGGCCTTGATGATGCCGATCACCTTCGTCACCCGGGTGGGGCCGATGCCCGCGCCGACGCAGGCGCCGCCCGCCGTCGGGTTCGACGAGGTGACGAAGGGATAGGTGCCGTGGTCCACGTCGAGCAGCGAGCCCTGGGCGCCCTCGAGGAGGACGTTCGCCCCGGCCTCGAGCGCCTTGCCTAGGGCCAGGCTGGTGTCCGCGACGTAGGGCTTGAGCCGCTCGGCGTGGGCCAGGTACTCCGACGCGATCTGCTTCATGTCGATCGCGCGCCGGTTGTAGACCTTGGTGAGCAGCTGGTTCTTGTCGCGCAGGGCGAGGTCGAGCTTCTGCCGCAGGATGCCGGGGTCGAACATGTCCTGCACCCGGATGCCGACGCGGGCGACCTTGTCCCCGTAGGTCGGGCCGATGCCCCGCCCGGTGGTGCCGATCTTGGCCTTGCCGAGGAATCGCTCGGACACCTTGTCCAGGGCCGCGTGGTAGGGCATGATCAGGTGCGCGTTCGCGCTGACCAGGAGCTTGTCGCAGCTCACGCCGCGGGCCTGGAGCTCGTCGATCTCCTGGAAGAGGACCTTGGGGTCGATGACCACGCCATTGCCGATGACCGGTGTCACCCGGGGGTTGAGCACCCCAGAGGGCAGGACGTGCAGCGCGTAGCTCTCGTTGCCGATGACCACCGTGTGGCCGGCGTTGTTGCCGCCCTGGTACCTGACGACGTACTGGACCTGGTCACCGAGCAAGTCGGTTGCCTTGCCCTTCCCCTCGTCACCCCACTGGGCACCAACAAGCACGATGGCGGGCATCTCACTAAGCCTTTCGCACAGCACACAACTAAGCCCCTGGCAGCGGCAAGGCGACAGGGGCTCTTGCCCTGTGAGGCTACCCGATCGTTCCTGGTAGAACCTAGTCCGCACGAACTAGTCCAAAAGGGCTAGGTGCAATGAGGCCGCGCTGGCGGGCGTATGGTGCCACCATGACTTCACCTGTGAACCTGCTGGGCGAGCCGCCGGCGACGCTGCTGCCCGACACGCCCGAGGCGAGCGCGCTCATCACGGGCGGAACGGCCGCGGTCGAGGTCGCGGCGAAGTTCCCTGCCTTCTCGCTGGCCTGGGGAATCCTCGCCGAGCAGGCCCTAGACGCCGGCCATCCCGTGGAGGGCTACGCCTACGCGCGGACCGGGTACCACCGCGGCCTTGACGCGCTGCGCCGCAACGGCTGGAAGGGACACGGCCCCATCCCCTGGGCGCACGAGCCGAACCAGGGCTTCCTGCGCTGCCTCGCCGCCCTGGCCCGGGCGGCCGACGCGATCAGCGAGACCGAGGAGGCGAACCGCTGCTGGTCCTTCCTTCGCGACAGCAGCACCGAGGCCTACGCGGCGCTGCGGGACGCCTAGGCTCGCCCGGGATCGCGGCGGCGCGGGTTAGCTAGCCTCCCGCATCCGGGTGAGGGCCGGCAACCGTCTCCGCCCAGCCGGGCGGAGACGGTTCGCCGCACGCCGGGCTAGGACAGCTGCCTGCCCGCGGAAAGCAGGTCCTGGCAGGCCTGCACGACGCGGGCCGACATGGCCGCCTCGGCCGCCTTACCCCAGGTGCGCGGGTCGTAGGCCTTCTTGCTTCCCACGTCGCCGTCAACCTTGAGCACGCCGTCGTAGTTGCTGAACATGTGGCCCGCGACCGGACGGGTGAACGCGTACTGCATGTCGGTGTCCACGTTCATCTTGACCACACCGTAGGACAGCGCCTCGTGGATCTCCTCGAGGGCCGACCCAGAGCCGCCGTGGAAGACCAGGTCGAACGGCTTGTCCTTGCCGTACTTAGCGCCAACCGCGTCCTGGATCTCCTTCAGCACGATCGGCCGCAGCTTGACATGCCCGGGCTTGTACACCCCGTGCACGTTGCCGAACGTGGCCGCCAGGATGTAGCGCCCGCGCTCGCCAAGTCCCAGGGCCTCGGCCGTGGCCAGGGCGTCCTCCGGCGTGGTGTACAGCTTCTCGTTGATCTCGCCGACGACCCCGTCCTCCTCGCCGCCGACGACGCCGATCTCCATTTCCATGATGATCCGGGCCTTGGCGCACTTGTCGAGAAGCTCCTGGGCGATCTGCAGGTTCTCGGGCAGCGGCACCGCCGACCCATCCCACATGTGGGACTGGAACAGCGGATCGCGGCCCTCGGCCACCCGCCGCAGCGAGATCTCGATCAGCGGGCGCATGTAGCCGTCGAGCTTGTCCTTAGGGCAGTGATCGGTATGCAGCGCCACGTGCACGGGGTACTTGCTCGCGACGACCCCGGCGAACTCGGCGAGGGCCTCCGCGCCAGTCACCATGTCCTTGACCTTCTGGCCGGACAAGTACTCGGCGCCGCCGGTCGACACCTGGATGATGCCGTCACTGCCGGCGTCCGCGAAGCCCTTGAGTGCCGCGTTCAGCGTCTGGGTCGATGTCACGTTGACCGCCGGGTAGGCGAAGCCCTGCTGCTTGGCCCGGTCCAGCATCTGCGCGTAGATCTCTGGGGTGGCGATGGGCATGCTGACTCCTGTCGTTGTTCGCCGGCTTTTATTATGGGCAGCGGCGGCCCGCCAGGACAGCCAAGACCGACCGGTAGCGGTTTTCAGAGCGTGTCCTGACGTCAAGGCGGCCAGGGAACCCCCAGCGATGCTGTACAAAGGTGCGCATGCAGGGTTTCCTCGTGTCGCATGCTGTCTACGCCATCGTCTTGTTTGGCGTGCTTGAGGCAATGTGCATCCCCATCTCCTCGGAGCTGACGTTCCTCCTGGGAGGCGCGGTCGCCGCTGGCGCCGGCGGTGTCGGCGTTCACCAGCACCCCAGCCTGGTCCTGGTGATCATCCTGGGCATCGTGGCCGAACTGGTCGGCTCGTTCATCTCCTACGGGGTGGGGCGAGCTGGCGGCCGGCCGCTGGTGAACCGGTGGGGCAAGTACGTGCTGGTAACCCACAAGGACGTCGACCGCGCCGAGCGGTTCCTCGTCGGCCGCGGCGCCTGGGCGCTGCCGGTAGCGCGGATGCTGCCCGTGATCCGGGCCTTCGCGTCGATCGTGGCCGGGGTCGTGGAGGTCCCGCCACTGCGCTTCGCGGCGCTGAACTTCATCGGGACGGCGATCTACATCGTCGCGATCTCCAGTATCGGGTACTCCCTGGGCACCGAGTGGACGAAGTTCAACAAGACCTTCAGCGACGTCAGCTACGTCCTCGTGGGCCTCGTCGTCATCGGGATCGTCGCCTACGTCTTCCACCGTCTGCGTGAGTTCCGCAAGGAAAGCGCCTACGCTGCGAGGCATGGGGGGACGACACAAGTCGGATCCGACCGGGAGCGGTCAGGTCGCTTATATCGCAATCGGGCTGGTCGCGGTCGTGCTCGTGGTCATCGCACTGCTCGCCGTGACGAGCGTGATCTGAGCTGCGCGACGTTAGCCACCAGACCTACAGGCCGAGGTCGGCCAGCTCGAAGACCGCCCGGTAGGGCAGCCCGCGCTCCTCGATCTTCGGCCGCGCGCTCCGTTCCATCAGGACGGCGACGCCGACAACCTCGGCCCCCGCCTGCTCAAGGGCCTCGACCGCCGCGAGCACGGACGCGCCGGTCGTGGAGGTGTCCTCGACGGCGAGCACTCGCCTGCCGCTGACGTCCGGGCCCTCGATCCTTCTTTGCAGGCCGTGCGCCTTCTCCGTCTTGCGTACGACGAACGCGTCGATGGGCGTCCCGCGGTTGGACGCCGCGGCCAGCATCGCGTACGCCACCGGGTCAGCGCCAAGCGTGAGGCCGCCAACGGCCTCGTAGGCGAGGTCGGCGGTCGCGTCGAGGAGCACGCGGCCGGCCAGCAGGCTCAGCCGCCCGTCGAGCAGCACCCGGCGCAGGTCGACGTAGGTCGTCGCTCGCTGGCCGGAGGAGAGCACGAAATCCCCGTGCAGAACGGCCTTTTCCTTGATGCCGGCAAGCAGTTGGTCACGGTCACTCACGGCTCACCAGCATATAGACGCTGCCCTGAATGCGCCGAACCGGCGTACGTGGGCGCGTGGCTTCACTACCCTAGAGAGGCGGAGGGCAGTCGGCCGTCGCTCCAAGACGGCCTCTCGGGTCATGATTTGCCCTCATCGTGGGGAAGGACGGTGTTGTCGCGTGGATCGCTGCGCGCTGTTCGTGGACGCGGGTTATGTCCTGGCTGACGGCGCCATGGCGGTACACGGAACCCGTCGCCGCGAGTCGGTCTCCTGGGACTACGCGGGGCTGTTGCAGTTCCTCGCCGGGCTGGCCGCGCAGCGGTCAGGACTCCCGCTGCTGCGGTGCTACTGGTACGAGGCGACCGTCGAGGGACGCCGCGGCGCGGATCACGACGCGCTCGCCGACCTGCCCGGCGTGAAGCTGCGGCTGGCGAAGATGCGGCCGGGCCGCCGCGAGGGCGTCGAGAGCGAGATCCACCGGGACCTGGCCACGCTGGCCAGGAACAAGGCGGTCAGCGATGCCATGGTGGTCAGCGCGGAAGAGGACCTGGCCAGCGTCATCGCGGACGTGCAGGACCTGGGCATGCGGGTCACGATGCTGCACATCACCTCGGACGGCAACTGGACGATCTCCCGGTCGCTGCGCCAGGAGTGCGACGACATCGTCGAGATCAGCGCCTCGGAACTGCGCCCCTACGTCGACTTGATCTCCGGTGCCGAGCCCGCGGGGGCCGACGAGCAAGACAGCGGGCCGCGTGAGCTAGCGCGGGCGGGGACGAACGGGCACAGCCTGGCCGCGAGCGCGGTCCCTGTCGGCCCGGCGGGCTTCGCCGCTCCCGTCGGAGTGCCCGGCCCGGCCGTCGGCGCCCCTGGCGACGAGCGGCCGATTCCCTCGTTCACTCCCGCCCCAGGCTCAGGCGGCAATGGCTACCACCCAGGGCCTGACGAGCTGCCCGCGGCGGTCACGCAGGGGCACGCGCCGCTAGGACAGTCCGCTCCTGGCCCGGTGACCTTCGGGGTCCCGGCGGGCTCAGCGGGCGAGGCAAGCTGGCCGGATGTCCCGTCGGCGCCGCAGGCCCCTTTCTCCTATGACGCGGTCTCGCGCCTGCCCGACCCTCATCTCATGTACTCGGGACCGCAGCCCGCGGTGCCCATGACGCCGCCCGCGATGCCGGGCGGGCCTCCCGCGCCGGACTACATGGCGCCCGCCGCGGCCATGCCCGCAGGCCGGCCAGACCTGCCTCAGGTACGGGCGGCCTCGCCAGGAAACGGTGCCGGCGCGTCAACGGGCCTGCCGTCGGGTGGCCAGCCTCAGCTGCCGCCTGGCCCATCACAAGAAGCGCAGGACGGCCCAGGCGCGATTGGCCTTCCCGGCCTGCCCGCCCCGGTGGAGATCTTCTCCAGCCACGAGCTGTACCCGGCGCCGGTAGCGGCCCAGATGCCGCCCGCGGTGCAATTCACCCCGGGCGTTCAGGGAGGCTTCGGTAGCCCAGGCGGGCCACAGGACCTTTCCGGGTACAGCCCGGGAGCGCCGCGCGAGCTGGCCAGCCGCGACGCGGCCGAGCTGGCTTACCGGCCCGGTGACGAGATGGCCTACGGACAGGGCGCGCGACCTGAGCTGGTGCCGGTGCCGGTGGAGGCCGGGGCTCAGGTGCGCCGCCTGCCGTCGCGGGGCCCGGCCGGTGCCATTCCGCCCGCCCCGCCCGCGGCAGCGCCCGCTGTTCCTCCCCTGGGTGCATCCCCGGGCCAGCCGGGGCAACTGCCGTCGGCTCACCCGCTGCCCGGCGGACCGGGCGTGCCCGCTGGCTACGGACCCGGCATCCCGCAGGCCTACAGCGGGCCGCAGTCAGGCCCGGCAGCCGGGGGGCAGCCGACTCCCGCGTCCGCGCCACAGCCGGCTCCGCCGGCCGCGGCCCAGCCCGGCGGTCCCCAGCTGGGTGGCTCGCAGCCGGGTGGCTCGCAACTCGGTGGTCCGCAGCCGGGTGGCTCGCAGCCGGGTGGTCCGCAGTACGGCGGGCCCTCGTTGAGCGGGCCGCAGTCAGCGGGTGCCGTCGGACAGCCCGGCGCAACCGGCCTTGCGCCAGGCCTCGGCCTCGCCCCGGGTGCGCTCGACTCCGTGTCCGGCGTGACCGGCCTCGGAGCGGCGCCTGCCGGGTCGTTGCCCGGTGGTCCGGGCACGCCACCGGGCCCGCTGGGATCGGTTCCCGGTGGTCCTGGCCCGCTGCCGGGCGCGCCTGCACCAGGGGCCGTGCCCCCGGCAGGCGGCCCTCCTGTAGCCAATGGCCTGGCTTCGCTGAACGGCCTGCCCCCGGCGGGCGGTTCCGCTCCGGTGCCCGGGCCGCAGGAGGCTCCGGCTCCCGGTCCCGGGCTGGCGCCTAGCTACCCGGCCGCGCCGGCCCAGCCAGCGATCTCGCTCGCTGACGCGGTCCAGTCCGCGCACGAAGAGGGCCAGGAGTTTGGCAACAGCGTGGCCCGAGACGCTCCGGCGCTCTGGCTGGAGGCGGTCCTCGCCAGGAAGCCAAGGATGCCCTCTGACCTCGAGGCCAGGCTCCTGCAAGGATCGTCACTCCCCATTGATTTCCTGCTGCACGATGAGGTCCGGCACGCACTGCGTCGGGGCTTCTGGGAAGCACTCGAACGTGCCCGCAGGTAGACCGGTTTACTTCCGGGTAAACCATCGGACCGCAATCCGTGATATAGCCGATGTATAGGCGAGATTGACGAAGGGCCGCGTGGGTACGGTGGTGCAGGTGGCGAGCGTTGACGAGTTCGACGAGATCGAATTCGAGGCAGCGCGGACAGGAGACCACTCGCGGGCAGCGGCCCGCATGGACGAGTTGGCCGCTCAGGCCGACGACGGCTATAGGGCTGAGGCCTACCTGCGGGCAGGTGATCAGTGGATCATGGCCGACGAGGCGCAGCGGGCCGTCGACGACTTCAGCGCGGCCATCGCGGACGGCGGACCGACGTCCGCTGACCCGCGGGTGTACCTCGCCCGGGCGCACTTCGACCTCGGCAACCAGGCGGACGCTGAGTCCCTGCTCGCGACCGTTGGCGCGGAGCGGGACACGGTCACTCCCCGGACCTGTGACATCCTGGCCGAGGTGCTGACCGAGCGCGGCGACCTGCAGGGCGCACTCGACTGGGCAACCGTCGGGGTGGAGCACTGCATCCAGCGGGATGACGACGCCGAGTTGCAGTTGCTGCTTCGGCTGCGCTACCGGATTCGGGTGGACCTCGGCCTCGACGAGGACGACTACGACAAGATGCTGGACAGCTCCCGCGGCTGAGAAGCCGCCGCGGGCAGCTCCTTCACCGAGGAACTGCCCGCGTTACCGGGTTACCGTTGCCGCCACGCCGACGTCAGCTGACGCGGACCCCTGACCGGACCGACAGCGCGTCGGATGCCTCGTCCAGGTCCACGATGACCTCATCGCCATCGGTGATGGAGCCGGACAGCAGGGCCTTGGCCAGCTTGTCGCCGATCGCGGCCTGCACGAGGCGCCGCAGCGGGCGGGCGCCGAATACCGGGTCGAACCCGGTCAGCGCCAGCCAGTCCTTCGCCGCGGGAGTCACGGTCAGCGTCAGCCGCCGCGCGGACAGTCGCTTGGCCAGCCGGTCCACCTGGATGTCCACGATCCTGGTCAGCTCGGACGTGGTCAGCGAGTCGAAGATGATCACGTCGTCGAGCCGGTTGAGGAATTCCGGCTTGAACGACGCGCGCACCGCCGTCATGACCGCGTCCCGCTTCGCCTGCTCATTGAGGGCGGCGTCCGCGATGAACTGCGACCCGAGGTTGGAGGTCAGGATCAGGATCGTGTTGCGGAAGTCCACCGTCCGGCCCTGCCCGTCGGTCAGCCGTCCGTCGTCGAGGACCTGGAGGAGCACGTCGAAGACTTCCGGGTGCGCCTTCTCCACCTCGTCGAGCAGCACCACGCAGTAGGGCCGCCGCCGCACCGCCTCGGTGAGCTGCCCGCCCTCCTCGTAGCCGACGTAGCCGGGCGGGGCGCCGACCAGGCGGGCAACCGAGTGCTTCTCGCTGTACTCGCTCATGTCGATGCGGATCATCGCCCGCTCGTCGTCGAACAGGAACTCAGCCAGCGCCTTGGCCAACTCGGTCTTGCCGACGCCTGTCGGCCCGAGGAACAGGAACGATCCGGTCGGCCGGTCCGGGTCGGCCACGCCGGCCCGCGCCCGGCGGACCGCGTCAGACACCGCCTGCACCGCGGCCGACTGGCCGATTACCCGGCCGCCGAGCTCGGACTCCATCCGCAGCAGCTTGCCGGTCTCGCCCTCAAGCAGCCGCCCGGCGGGAATGCCGGTCCAGGCGGAGACGACGTCCGCGACATCGTCCGGGCCGACCTCCTCCTTCACCATCGGGGTGGTGCTGCTCGCCTGGGTGCCCGTCTCGTCGTCTTCCTTGGCCGCCGCCTCGGCGATCTCCGCGTCAAGCGCCGGGATCTCGCCGTAAAGAAGCCGCGACGCGGTCTCGTAGTCACCGTCTCGCTGGGCGCGCTCGGCCTGGCCCTTAAGGTCATCGAGCTTCTTCTTGAGCTCGCCCACCCGGTTGAGGCCGGACTTCTCCTGCTCCCACCGTGCGGTCAGGCCAGTGAGCTGCTCCTGCCGGTCCGCCAGGTCGGCCCGGAGCCGCTCAAGGCGCTCCTTGCTCGCCGGGTCGGACTCGCGTGACAGCGCGAGCTCCTCCATCTTCATCCGGTCCACGATTCGCCGCAGCTCGTCGATCTCCACCGGGGAGGAGTCGATCTCCATCCGCAGCCGCGATGCCGCCTCGTCAACCAGATCGATCGCCTTGTCGGGCAGGAAGCGTGCCGTTATGTACCTGTCGGACAAGGTAGCCGCCGCGACCAGCGCCGCGTCCGAGATCTGCACCTGATGATGCGCCTCGTACCGGCCCTTCAGCCCGCGCAGGATCGCAATCGTGTCCTCGACGCTCGGCTCGCCGACGAGCACCTGCTGGAAGCGCCGCTCAAGCGCGGGGTCCTTCTCGATCCGCTCGCGGTACTCATCCAGCGTCGTCGCGCCGACCATGCGCAGCTCACCGCGCGCCAGCATCGGCTTGAGCATGTTGCCCGCGTCCATGGCGCCCTCGGCCGCGCCCGCACCGACGACGGTGTGCAACTCGTCGATGAAGGTGATCACCTGGCCGTCGCTGGCCTTGATGTCATTGAGGACGGCCTTGAGGCGCTCCTCGAACTCGCCACGGTACTTCGCTCCGGCCACCATGCTGCCCAGGTCAAGGGCGATAAGCCGCTTGCCGCGCAGCGACTCGGGCACGTCTCCCGCGATGATCCGCTGCGCGAGGCCCTCGACGACGGCTGTCTTGCCGACGCCGGGCTCGCCGATCAGGACCGGATTGTTCTTGGTGCGCCGCGACAGTACCTGAACGACTCGCCTGATCTCGGCATCCCGGCCGATCACCGGGTCGAGCTTGCCGTCACGGGCCTGCTGGGTGAGGTCGACGCCGAACTTCTCCAGCGCCTGGTAGGTCCCCTCGGGATCCTCGGTGGTGACCCGGCCGCTGCCGCGGACCTTGGCGAAGGCGCTGGTCAGGGCCTCCGGGTCGGCTCCGGCGTCCTGCAGTGCCGTCGCCACCGGGCCGCCGCCCGTCGCCAGGCCGACCAGCAGGTGCTCGGTCGAGACGTACTCGTCGCCCATCTGGCGGGCCAGGCTGGCGGCGGTGTTGATCACCGCCAGGAACTGCCGGGAAGTCTGCGGGGCGCTCGTGGTGGCGCCGCGGGCCTGCGGCAGGCCGCGCTGGATGGCCGTTGCCTGCGCGATGATGCCGCTCGCATCCGCGCCCGCCGCCTCGATCAGCGGCTGGGCAATGCCCTCGGCCTGATTGAGGAGGGCGAGGAGCAGGTGAACGGGCTCGACCTGGGGGTTGCCGTCCGTCGCCGCCTGCCGGATCGCGACCGACAGTGCCTCCTGGCTCTTCCTCGTGAGCTTGTCATCCATGATGTGTCCCCCTTACTGCCTTATTCACTTGTCGATTCACTTGTCGCTGGAGTTGTCGTCCGGGGCCGGATGGCCCTCCCGGGTGGCCTTCGCCGCCTGTGGCCCGGCATGCCAGAGCGTGGCGCTGGCGGTCGTGGTACGGACCGGGACGAGCGCGGCCGCCGGATTGGCCGGGGCCCGGCGCAGGTGGGCCAGCCGGGCGGCCACCGCGCGGGTCGACTCAAGCTCGGCCCGCAGCTGTGCCACTTCGCTGTGCAGCTGGGCGGCCAGCAGGCGGGCCTGCTGGACTTCGCGCTCCAGGTCCAGGATGCGCTTGATGCCGTTGAGGTTGATGCCCTCTTCTTGCGACAGTCGCTGGATCTCGCGCAAGGCGAGGATGTCGCGCATTGAATACCGTCGGCCGCCACCCGCGCTGCGCCGGGGCGTCACCAGCCCGACCCGCTCGTAACCGCGCAGCGTCTGCGGGTGCATGCCAGATAGGCTGGCGGCCACGGAGATGACGTATACGGGCATGTCCTCTGACATGTCGTAGGGGCTAGTCACGTGTCATCTCCTTCACTGCTTCCCCTGACCCTGCTAATGGATCAGTAGGTCATTCCTGGGCGGCCCGCCGGAGCAGGTCCTCACGCGGGTCCGTGTCGGCCGTCGCCGCGCGCAGGTCCTCAAGCGCGGAGCGTGCCTTCCTGTTCAGCTCCTGGGGCACCGCCACCTCGACGGTGACCAGCATTGCCCCCGCCTGGCCATCCTTGCGCCGGACTCCCTTGCCGGGAACCCGGAAGACCCGTCCGTTCGGTGTGCCCGGCGGGACGTGGATGGTCACCGCGGGACCGCGATGAGTCGGCACCTTGATGTCCGCGCCGAGCGCGAGCTCGGTGATGGTGACCGGCACGCTGACCGTCAGCTCGCTGCCGGACCGGCCGAATACCGGGTGCGGCCTGACCTTGACCCGAACATACAGGTCGCCGGCCTTGCCGCCGTTCTCGCCCGGGGCACCACGGCCCGGGATACGGATCCGCTGGCCGTCGGCGACACCGGCGGGAATGCGGGCCTGGACCGTCCGCGAGCTCATCGCCCGGCCACTGCCATTGCACTCCGTGCAGGGGTCGTCCACCACCATTCCCCGGCCCTTGCAGGTCTTGCAGGGCTCGGAGAGGCCGAAGCCGCCCAGGTTCCGCGCCTGCTGGCCGGTCCCGTGGCAATCGGGGCATACCTTCGGCATCGACGGCGGCTTGGCCCCGGTGCCGCTGCAGACAGGGCAAGGGCCTTCGCCGGTCAGCCGCAGTGACACCGTCGCGCCCTCGATCGCGTCACCGAACGAGAGCGCCGTCTCGGTCTCAACGTCCGCGCCCCGCCGTGCCCGCGATCGCGTCCGGGTGGTGCCGCCCCGGCCGAGGATGTCGCTGAGGACATCACCCAGGCCGCCACCGCCCCCGGCGTTCCCTCCGAACAGGTCACCTAGGTCGAAGGTGGAGCCGCCGAACCCGCCGCCGGCGCCGGTCCGGGAGCCGCCAGGCACCCGGAACCCGCTGCCGAACATCGACCGGGCGTCGTCGTACTCCTTGCGCTGCTTGTCGTCGGAGAGCACGTTGTACGCCTCGGTGATCTCCTTGAAGCGTTCCTCGGCCTTCGCGTCACCCTTGTTCGCGTCCGGATGGAACTTCCTCGCCAGCTCACGGTAGGCCTTCTTGATCTCGTCCTTCGTGGCTGTCTTAGGAACGCCCAGCGTCTTGTAGTAGTCCTTCTCTAGGTAATCCTTTGCACTCATCTGGCCTCGCTGGGCTGGTTAGTTAGTTTGTGTCTTCTCCGGCGGGCTCCGCGACGGCGACTCGCGCCGGACGGAGGATCCGCTCGCCAACCTTGTAGCCAGGCTGGAAGATCTCCACGCAGGTGTCCTCCGCGACGTCTGGCGAGTACGTGTGCGTCAGCGCCTCGTGGATCTTCGGGTCGAACGCGTCGCCCTTCTGGCCGTACGTCACCAGGCCCAGCTTGACGACTGCCGCCTGGATCTGGTCAGCCACCGACTTGAAGCCACCAGATAGCTCGCCGTGGTCGCGCGCGATGCCGATCGCGTCCAGCGCGGGCAGCAGCTCGGTCAGCACGCTGGAGACCGCGAACTCGCGGACGGTCGCCCGATCGCGCTCTACTCGCTTGCGGTAGTTGGCGTACTCGGCCTGCAGCCGCTGCACGTCAGCCGTCCGCTCAGCGAGCTGCTGGCGCACCGCGTCCACTGCCGCCCCGTCGCCCGTGCTTACCGGGCTCGCGTCCGCCTTGCCGGCCCCCGCTGGGCCGACGGCTGCCGCCTCTGGTTCCTCAGAAGTGTCGATGACGGCCTCCCCTCCGGCGCTGTCATTGCCATTACCCCGGCCATGCCGCCCAGAGGCGCTGGATGCCGCCGGGCCCGGCCGGCCGGCACCAGTGGTGCCGGCCGGCTGGGTTGCCGCGTGCTTGCCCCTTCTAGGCTGGCCACTCACCGGATCGATCCGCCGGTTGTCGCGGATCACCGGGCCGTTGCCGGTCTCATCGGGTCCTGTCATCAGGCGGCTCCGCCTTCGCCTTCATCCACGATCTCGGCGTCCACGACGTTGTCATCGGACGGCGAGTCCGTCGGCTCGCCAGCGCTGCTCGCGCCGCCCTCGGAAGCCTGGGCGGCCTGCGCGGCCTGGTAGATGGCGGTGCCCATCTTCTGGCTGACCTGCGCGGCGTGCTCGCTCGCGGTCTTGATCGTGTCAAGGTCGCCGCCCTCGATCGCCTTCTTGAGGTCGGAGATCGCGGTCTGCACCTCCGACTTGATGTCGGCGGGCACCTTGTCGTCATTCTCGGCGAGGAACTTCTCCGTGCTGTAGACCAGGGTGTCCGCGGTGTTGCGGACCTCGGCCTCCTCGCGGCGCTTGCGGTCCTCCTCGGCGTAGGACTCGGCGTCACGGACCATCTTGTCGATGTCGTCCTTGCTCAGCGCCGAGCCGCCGGTGATCTGCACCGACTGCTGCTTGCCCGTGCCCAGGTCCTTGGCGGACACGTTCACGATGCCGTTGGCGTCGATGTCGAAGCTGACCTCGATCTGCGGGATGCCCCGCGGGGCCGGCGCGATGCCGGTCAGGTCGAACATGCCGAGCTTCTTGTTGTAGGCCGCGATCTCGCGCTCGCCCTGGTACACCTGGATCTGCACCGACGGCTGGTTGTCGTCAGCAGTGGTGAAGATCTCCGACTTCTTGGTCGGGATCGTGGTGTTGCGCTCGATCAGCTTGGTGAAGATGCCGCCCTTGGTCTCGATGCCCAGCGACAGCGGGGTCACGTCCAGGAGCAGGATGTCCTTGACCTCGCCCTTGAGCACGCCCGCCTGCAGGCAGGCGCCGACGGCGACGACCTCGTCCGGGTTGACGCCCTTGTTGGGCTCCTTGCCGCCAGTCAGCGACTTGACCAGTTCCACCACCGCCGGCATGCGGGTAGAGCCGCCGACGAGGACGACGTGGTCAATGTCCGCCACCTTGACGCTCGCGTCCTTGATGACCTGCTGGAAGGGAGACTTGCAGCGGTCGATCAGGTCGGAGGTCATCCGCTGGAACTCGGCCCGGGTGAGCCGGGTGTCCAGGTGCAGCGGGCCGTCCGGGGAGTGCGAGATGTAGGGCAGGTTGATCTGCGACTCCATCGACTGAGAGAGCTCGATCTTCGCCTTCTCCGCCGCCTCGCGCAGTCGCTGCAGCGCCATCTTGTCCTTGGACAGGTCGACGCCGTAGCCGCTCTTGAAGTCCTGCACCAGCCAGTCCACGATCCGCTGGTCCCAGTCGTCGCCACCAAGGTGGTTGTCACCGCTGGTGGCCTCCACCTCGACCACGCCGTCGCCCACGTCAAGCAGGGACACGTCGAAGGTGCCACCGCCGAGGTCGAAGACCAGGATCTTGGCGGATCCCTCCTTCTCCAGGTGGTAGGCCAGGGCCGCGGAAGTCGGCTCGTTGATGATCCGCAGCACGTTCAGGCCGGAGATCGTGCCGGCCTCCTTGGTGGCCTGGCGCTGGGCGTCACTGAAGTAGGCGGGGACGGTAATCACCGCGTCGGTGATCTTCTCACCGAGGTAGGCCTCGGCGTCCCTCTTCAGCTTCTGCAAGATGAAGGCGCTGATCTGCTGCGGGGTGAACTTCTTGCCGTCGATGGTGACGGTCCAGTCGGTCCCCATGTGCCGCTTGACCGAACGGATCGTCCGGTCGACGTTGGTGACGGCCTGCCGCTTCGCGACCTCGCCGACAAGAACCTCGGCGTTCTTGGCGAACGCCACGACCGATGGGGTCGTCCGCGACCCCTCAGCGTTGGCGATGACCGTCGGCTCGCCGCCTTCGAGGACGGCGACAACAGAGTTCGTCGTCCCGAGGTCAATACCTACCGCACGTGCCATGAGCAGTCCTTGTAGTGTGTGTGAAGTTGAGTTGTCCAGGCTCAAGCTTGCCCGAGGCGCACCGCGGTGTCAAATGACTTGAGTCACTTACGCTCAACTTTCCTGACGGCGACTTCATTCCCCTGGTTCGCACGGGGAAACCCAGCCGGCGCGATCCTGCCCGATGAGCACCTGCTGCCCCCGCACGCGGACTGCGGGCCAGCACGTCCTCGTGCGGCCCGCAGCCCGGCCCCCGTGGCCGCGATCAGTCCGGCGGTGCCAAGCAGGCTGATCGCTGGCAGGTATTCAGTAAGGTGACGGCTCCCTGGCGGGCGCGCCGAACCTGGCGTCGCGGTAGCCGCGGCCAAGGCCACCATGAAGCCGGGTGACCTGCCAGCCGCGCCAGCAGGCCTCCTCCTCGCCCGACATGAACAGGCGAGTGCCGACCCGCAGCGGAACGTCAGCCAGCCATGCGGCGACAGCGGCAATGGGATGTCTGGCCGGCTCCTGGATCGTGGAAGTCCAAGGGGTGACCGACTCCGCTGCGTTACCAGTTGGCCATGTAGGGTTGCATTTTCTTAGCAGCGGAGTACCGTGTCCCACATCACTGTCCCTTCTTGGCGATTCCTGAGGCTGGATGGTGCTTGGCTGGGTCGGTGTGGCAGCACCGGCCCAGCCTTTGCTTGAGACCGTCGCAGCGAGGCTTCGGCGCGCGGGTGCGCAGCGGCAAGAGAGGCAGCCCCGTCCGGCCGCGGTGGACTAGGTGGAATGGGTCGAACCTCCTGTCAGGATCGCTCGCTCTCGCGAAGCCTGGGACATGCGATCCTGATGAGGGGTAGCCCGCAGGCCACCCGCTCGACCCCGTCGTCGTGCGGGTCGCTTTGAGCGCTGTGTGCGCTTACGCTTTAATGGTGCCTATGGCGGATGCGATTGGCAAGTGCCAAATTCAAATGCTGATCACACTTGCCACAGGCATGGTTCAACATCATGCCAACGAACGACAGTGGGGTCCCGGTTCCCGTATGCGATGGTCAATGCGGAGCACGGTGTAGTTTCTGATGCGGTCTTTTGATGCGGTAGTGAAAGGAGCGACCTCCAGTGCCGGAAGTGCGCAGCCCCACCCTTCGCCGCCGCGAACTGGGCGTCCGACTCCGCTCCATGCGCCTCAGCCACGGGCTCACCGTGGAGCAGGTTGCCGAGCAACTGCTGTGCTCACCGTCCAAGGTCTCGCGGATGGAGACCGGCCAGCGCGCCGCCACCCTGCGCGACGTTCGTGACCTCTGCGACCTGTATGGCGTCACCGACCCCGCCGAGCGGGAGCGGCTCATGGAACTGGCCAGGGAGGCCAAGCAGGTCGGCTGGTGGCAGACCTTCGCGCTGCCCTACACGACCTACGTCGGGCTGGAGCAGGAGGCCGTGTCGCTGCGGATCTTCCACTCCTCCGTCGCCCCAGGCCTCTTTCAGGTGGCGAACTACACCCGGGCGATCCACCAGGTCGGGATACCCCGGTTCGACGACGCGATGATCGAGGAGCGGGTTTCCGAGCGTGGCACCCGCCAGGAGATCTTCGAGCGACCGGAGCCGCCGAAGGTCGAGCTCGTCCTTGACGAGGCTGTCCTTCGCCGGCCCATCGGCGGGCCATCGGTCATGGACGAGCAGCTCGCCCGCATCGCCGAGCTGGCCGGGCACCCGGCCGTCACGGTCCAAATACTTCCTTATTCGGCAGGCGCTCATCCCGCTCTGGAGAGCGATTTCGTGATCCTCGACTTCGGTGACCGGGCTCACCGGGTCGTTTACGTCGAGGGACTCGTCGGCCAGATATACATGGAGCGGGCACAGGACGTCGAGCGGTATGAGCTAGTCTTTGACCGCTTGCGCACAATGGCATCGAGCGCACCAGACTCGGTGAAACTTATCAGAGAAGTCCGTGAAACATATGGGTAACATCCGGTGGCATTCACGGGTCCCGCGGCCGACGCCAAGCGCGGGTGAGATCCCGGTGCTGGCTTGCCTCACCACCCTCACCATGCACATCAGGCCCCAGCTATCGGCATGATATACCGATCTTTGTGGTAGATCATGGGTGATTGTCCGTTTTGTACGATATTGTGAATTTATTCCTTGTCACGTTAAGGGCACGTGCCCGCGTGCCGTCGTCCTCGACACGCTAATCTGCCTGCGTACGGCAGGCTGTAAGAGCCGCGATGTTCGGCTGGCTTCGTGATGATTCCATAAGATGATTCCCGTTGGCCGTTTGGCTCGGCAGTCATGCACGACAACTCCCCGCGCCAGTCGCAATTGCACTCAGTGACCGACTGGCAAGGATTCGCGATCGCCTTGGATGGGGGACAGTCGTCAGGAACCTGCGGCTGTTGGAAACAGAAAGAAGTTCCAGGATGAAACCTGAAGATCTTGAGGATCGCGCCATCGCCTGGCGGAAGTCACGCCGAAGCGTTCACAATGGCGCATGCGTCGAGGTGGCCCAGACGGCATCCGCCCGAGCCGTCATGGTCCGCGACTCGGTCGACCCCTCCGGCCCCCAGGTCCGCTACCCCCAGCGCGCCTGGCAGTCCTTCATTACGGATGCGAAGAGGGGAACCCTCGGCTCGCACCGCTAGCCCGGCCCGTGGTCGCCTGGGCGCGTGGCTCACCAGTCGCGCGCCACGGCTTTGCATCGCGGTGCGCGGAAACCCTCAGTCGGATACTTTCGTCCGGTAGAAGTTCAGGTACGAGCGGGACGGCGTTGGGCCACGCTGGTCTTGGTAGCGGGAACCGTAGACCGCCGAGCCGTACGGATGCTCGGCGGGAGAGCTGGTGCGGAAGAGGCAAAGCTGCCCGATCTTCATGCCCGGCCACAGCTTGATCGGCAGCGTCGCCACGTTGGACAGCTCCAGCGTGACGTGCCCGGAGAATCCGGGATCGATCCAGCCGGCCGTCGAGTGGGTCAGCAGGCCGAGCCTTCCGAGGGAACTTTTCCCTTCTAGGCGACCAGCAATATCGCCGGGCAGGGTTATAACTTCGAAAGTAGAGGCGAGAACAAACTCGCCAGGGTGCAGCACGAAGGCGTCATCCGTCTCCGGCTCCACGAGGCGAGTCAGGTCAGGCTGCTCGATCGACGGGTCGATGTGCGGGTACCGGTGGTTCTCGAACACGCGGAAGTACCGGTCCAGCCGTACGTCCACGCTGGACGGCTGGATCAACTCCGGTGCGTACGGGTCAAGCTTCACCCGCCCAGCGTCGATCTCGGCCTTGATGTCACGATCGGAGAGCAGCACCCGAGCAACCTACCTTGTCCGGTACGATGTCTGCGAGCGCCACGACAACAGCGGTACTTAGCTGTAGCCCGTGGTGGCTGCCTGCGGGTGTAGTTCAATGGCAGAACATCAGCTTCCCAAGCTGACAGTGCGGGTTCGATTCCCGTCACCCGCTCTCTTTATGCCCTGATCATCGACCTTCTTCGAGTTTCCGTTCGACTGCCAGGCTGCTGCTTGCAGCCTAGTGCCGTATCGGGCCACTCTGTGGAGTGTTTTCGCTGGTTGGACGCATAATTCGAGCACAGTTATGCTTGGTATGCCTACCTAGTGGTACCACGTCCGTCTACTCAGTTTTCTACGGAGAATGAGGAGGCCGGCCATGGCATACGCCCAGCGTGTGGACGGTAAGAGGGGCACCCGGTACCGGGGCTTCTACAAGGACGCCGACGGCAGCTACAAGTCCGCGGGCGCCTACGACGACGAGGACCGGGCACTCTCGGTGGCAAATGCGGCCGAGAAGCGCGCCGCCGAGCTCATTGCCGGCGCGGTCGGAGGCCACGATCGCATCGAACATGCCGTGCCCCGGTGCGCCGTGCTCCCCGTCCCCGGTCAGCACGGTGACGCGGCCCGAGTAGCCTGTCGCCTGCAAGACGGTGGCGGCCCGTTCGGTTATCTCAGGGTCGAGGTCGAGGGTGACGACATGGCCCTGCGGGCCGGTGACCTCGGCAAGGAGAGCGGCGTTGTAGCCCGTAGTGCCGATTTCCAGGACCCGGGCGCCCGGGCCGATGCCCGCCTGGGTGATCATGCGGGCCTGGAGCCACGCGGCGCTGATGGACGAGAGCGTGACGCCGTCGGCATCCTTCTTGGTCCGCACGACATCCCCGTGGTAGCACTCCTCAAGCGGCGTGCCGGGGATCGCGAACGCGTGCCGGGGGACCGTCCGGAAGGCCCGCTCGATCTGCGGGGAGCTGATGCCGCCCCTTCGGATGAGCTTGTCGGTCATCACGTCGCGCAGACGCCCGGCGTCGCTGTTGCGGGCTTCGGCCGTGCTGGTCACGATGCTCCTAACTTGATGGGCCCACGGCCGTCAGCGACTCACTGCCAGATCGCGGTCACCCTGATCGGGGGCGTGTAGTTTCGCCCAGTCCTGCCGTGTTCATGACTGCTCCCGTAGCTGCCGGAGCGTGTCGCGGCCGGCTGCGGTGAGTTCCGGGTCTGCATTCTCGTGCCCCCGGGCGAGCGCGGTCAGGGCGTCGAGGGCGCCCAGGTGCCAGTTGAGCTGCTCTTCGGCCTCGGTAAGAGGGCGTCCGTAACCCTCGAGGAACGCGTCCCGCAGGCCCGGCCGGTGTGCCCAGGTGCGAAAGCGGAGGCGGACGAGGTCGCGGCGGGCATGTCGATACGAGCGTGCTCGAAGTCGATGAGCGAGATGTCGCCGGACGTGCCAATGAGCCAGTTGCGCGGCTGGAAGTCCAGGTGGCAGGGACCGCCATGCGGGACTCCCATCCGGCTGAGGGCCGCCAGGTGTCTCTCGATAATCCTGGCGTCAGTCCCCGACATCAGCGTCGCGGCTCGCCTGGTCCAGTGGCCAGCCCGGTCCTGGAGCCAGCCGTGGAACCAGGCCAGGTCACTTGGAGGCTCCGCGTCATGGAAGCGGCGGAGCAGTGCTCCGGCCTGGCGGTGCACTGGAAACGTCTGGTCGCCTGGGCCAGGGCTACTGCCAGCTAGCGCAGAAGTGACGATGACCATCGCCTGCTGGTCCGCGGCGATGAGCCTGGGCGCGGATGAGCCTAGTGCCCAGGTCCACTGGCGGTAGGCGTGTACCTCTCGCTCGTGCAAGGCCTGGGTCAGGTGCCGCTTGACCACGAACTCCTTGCCGGACGCGGTCGCGACTCGCACGACACCCTCCGCGAGGGCAGCAGTCACCTCACAGGATCCCAGCAACTTGGTAGCGGCTTGATGAAGGCTGGTGTTGAACGTCATGGCTGGTCGCCCAGGTGCCTGGTGTCGTTATGGGCGGCGAGTACCCACAGTTCCTGGCCGAGGCGGTTGCGGTGCTTGTGCCAGCGGGTGAGGGCCGCATGGCTGGTCTCGAACCCGATGCGGGTGCAGAAGCCGGGTGCCATGTTGAGGAACAGCATGGCGGCCGCGTCTGTCGTCTCACCGTGCCCGGCGATCAGGATGCGCTGCCCGTGGTGCCGCTGGACGACGGCTGCCAGGGCCGCGCTGGCGCGGACGAGGTACTCATTCCACGTTTCCGAACCGGGGGCGTACGGCCGGTCGGGATCGGAGTGCGGGGGTCCGCCGAACGAGGCCTTGATCTCGTCCCACGGGCGGCCGTCGGCGTCACCGTGGCATGGGCCGGTGAGGTCCGGCTCCACCAGGACAGGCAGCCCTAGCTTTGCGGACAGGATCTCCGCTGACTCCCGGGATCGGCGCCGGGAAGTCGTGTAGAGGACGTCGCAGCGCTCCTGTGCGTGCAGGCGGTGGGCGAGGAGTTCGACTTGATGTCGCCCGCGCTCGGTCAGTCCGGTACAGGCACGGTCGCCGCCTGCGATGCGGGCGACGTTGCAGTGGGCCTCGCCGTGGCGGGTGAGAAAGAGGGTGGTGATCACGGCCATGTACGGTCTCCTGTCGGGTGGGCAGATGGCCGGGCCTGATCCCAGCGGTAGGGGTAGCGGCCGTCGGCGGCATACCGGCTTGTAAGGATGTGGTGGACCTCCGCCCAGCTCAGTAGCTCCTCCCACTTGACACCAGGCAGGGCCGCGCACTGCCGGTCGATGGCCGTGTTGTAGGTGCTTAGCGCGGCAGCGATGTCCGGGGCTGGGAGAGGGCCGTGTGTCATCGCGAGGGTGACGATGAGCTTGGCGAGGTCGTAGCCGAAAGGGGCGAGGGTCAGGTCGTCGAAGTCGACCGTGACCGCGTCTCCGGCCGGGGTGATGAGGAAGTTCCTCGGGTTGGCGTCCTTGTAGAACGCGGCTGGGCCATCGGTGCCCATGATCAGCTCGCGTGCCTCGTGAACGGTCAGCCGCGCGTCTGCCACCTGGCCGGCCTGGAGTTCCCGGGTTACTGCGTCCAAGCGCCCGTCCGCGAAGCCGGGGAGCATGTACCCGGTCCGCGTATGGTGCGGCTCAGGCAGGCTTGCCTGGTGCAGATCCCTCGCGTGGGCTGCACCGTGCATGCCGCCGAGGTGGGCGGCGAGCACGGGCAGATCCTCCGGGAGAGCGTGGCGGCCTTTGACGTGCTCAAAGCTCAGCAGTGCTCCGTGTCGCGCTCGAAAGAGCCGGGGCAGGATGGCAACTGGCCCTAGTGAGGCGAGCCAGCCGTAGTTGGACAGGGCGCGCTCCCGGGCGCCCTGATCGGGATAACGCTTGAGGTATCGGGTGCTCATGGTGTCGCTGCCCACCGCCGGGCGACCACGTAGGTGACGAGAGAGGTCATCGTGAGCGGATCGTCGGGCAGGCGACGGCGTAGTTCCGCGGTGAGTCTGGCAACGTCGTTCGTGAGGGAGCGGGGCAGTCCGTACTTGGGCGAGGTGGCCAGGTACTCGGCCAGGTCGGCGAGCACCGGGAAGGTGAACGCGTGGGTGTCGTGGATGACCTGCCGGACGTCGAGGCTGGCGGCGGCGAGGCGCGCGATGTTGCCGCTGTGGGCGGTCTCGTAGAGGCTGGGCCTGCCGAGCGCGTCAGGATCCAGCCCGGAGGCAGCCATCAGTTGGTCAAGCTCCCTGTAGCTGTCCGCCGACTTCACCGCGATGACCGCAGTCCCGCCAGGTGCCAGGCAGCGCGCGACCTCAGCGATGACCTGCCCGGGAAAGGGCGAGTGGTACAGGCAGAACGCCGCGACGGCCAGGTCGCAGGCCCCGTCCTTGAACGGGAGCCGGTGGAAGTCGGCGCGCGCGGCTCCCGCCTTGGCCGCGACGGCAACCCGGCTCCTGGCGGTGGCCAGCAGTGCGGCGGACAGGTCGATCGCGATGATCCGGGCCCGCGGGAACCTCCCGGCGAGCAGGCAAGTGGTCGTGCCCCGGCCGCACCCGACGTCCGCGATCACGGGCGCACCCACTGTGACCGCCTCAGCGGCGAGGTCGGCGATGACCTCTGCGGCGTGCCGTCCGCTGAGCCTGGCACGGTGCAGCGCGCCGGTCCGCTGGGTGATCCGGCCTGCCGAAGCGTACAGCGGGCCGCTGACCTGCCGGGGGTCGGTAAAGGGGCTAGCGGCGTTCCTCATGGCTGGCGGCAACCGCGGCCGTCGGTGAAGCCGGCACCGTTGCGAGGTAGCGGCGGGCGTCCCGGCGGCTGCGCAGGATGACGACCTGGGCGTCCCCGGCGTGCTCGGCGATCAGGCCCCGGACGCGAGGTGCCATCTTCCGCCGGTAGCCGATGATGTAGCGCACGAAGTCCCAGGTGATCCTGTCGTACACGCCGATCGCCTGGTGCTGGCCGCCGCCGTGGCGCAGCCGCCGCTGGGTGATGCCCCAGAGGCAGGCCCAGCCCGGCAGGTCCAGGAAGATCACCGTGTCGGCGGCCTGGAGCCGGATGGGCAGGCTGGATGCGTAGTTCCCGTCGATGATCCACCGGCGCGCGGCGACCAGGTCGTGCTGGAGGCCGGCGAACTGTTCCTTGTCCAGCGGCTTCCAGTCCGCGTCGTAGTACAGGGCGTCCAGGTGCACTGGCGTGATCCCGAGTGCAGTGCCGAGAACGCGAGCAAGGTGGGACTTGCCGCTGCCCCCGCAACCCATGATGGCGATCCGGTCCACAGCCCACGACCCTAGCGAGCCGGGGCCAGCCGCGGGGGCGGACACGCGGAACTGACATCGGTGAGCCTCTCCAGGATGCGGTCGATGGCATGCGTGCGATCGCCCGCGAGGCCGGGGTCGGCATCGCCACGCTTTACCGGCACTTCCCCACTAGAGAGTCGCTGGTCGATGCGGTCTACCGGAGCCAGGTCGTGCGGCTGACGACCGGCGCCCGCGAGCTGCTCGACCAACTGCCGCCGGCTGCGGCGATGCGGCGCTGGATGGACCTGTTCGGCGACTGGATCGCGACTAAGAACGGCATGCTCGACACACTGCTGGCGATGATCGAGACAGGCGAGATCGCCCACGGCCAGACCCGAACCGAGCTGCTAGCGGCCATCACCACCATCCTCGACGCTGGCCGCGCGGTGGATGACCTCCGCCGAGACGTCACCGCAGAAGACATCGCCGCAAGTCTTATTGGCATCTTCACGGTGGCCCCCAAGCCCCAGCGAGAAGTTCTTGCCAGTCGCCTGTTGGACCTCCTAATGGATGGACTGCGGCCTCCAGGCCGCCGGTAACGGCAACGCTGCTGCCTACTGGACTGGCGCCGTGTTGGTGAAAGCCTGCGATTAGACCGCGATTAGACCGGGACTGGGACCGGGACGACGGTTACGACGGGCTCGAGTCCGTGAAAGTCTGCGGGGTTGGTGGTGAACAGGGGGAGCCTGTTCGCTGCAGCGATGCTCGCGATCATCAGGTCGGCTACGCGCCCGCGGGGCTTGCGGCCGATGCTGATGACCTCGGCGCCGATGATTCCGTATTGCCGGGCTGCTTCGACGTCGAAGGGCAGTGGGCTGAAGGTGGCTTCCACTCGCTGCACGCGCAAGACCCGCCGGGCGCGCTCGGCGGCATCGGCGGCTGAGTGAACTCCCGCTGAAAGCTCGGCGAGGCTGACCGTGCTGGTGGCAAGCTCGGATGGCAGGTCATCGGCTGCCAGTCGCTCCAGGTAGATCAAGATGTTCGTGTCGCCGAGTCCTCGTAGGTAGCGACTGCTCACTCTCCCTCCTCGCCTTCCCCGAGGCCGCTTGTGCGGGTATAGGCGTCGAAGTACGCGTCGGTGTCCGTGTAGTGGCCCTGCTCGGCACGGAAAGCTGCGGCGTCTACCGGCGGCAGGTCGCCAAAGAGCGCCGCGAGCTCGGCTGCCGGGACCGACTGGCGGCGCAGCGGGGTGGGCTGATGGACGTAGGCGTCGATGGCAGCCTGCGCGACCTGCTGCATGGAACGATGCTCGGCCTCGGCCTTCCGCCGGAGGGCCTCGGTCTGTTCTTCGCTGAGTCGAAGCGTCATGGCCATGAGTAAATGATACCGCATGGTATCAGTCGTACCCAGGCTGCCTGCAAGGCGCGTCCCCACGCACCGCCGGATATCCCCGTGGCCGCGCCGGCCAGCCCGGCCGACGCCCAGCCTCCCGCGCCAACGACGAAAGCCACCGACAGGATGGCGGCCAGCCGCCCCTTGATCTGCGTGCTCAACCTCGTGATAAGCCCGCTACCTTGCCGAGCTAAGCCAACACGCCGCGGGACATCGCCACGCGGCTTAGTTTCGGCTAGTGAGGTGCGATGGGTCGAACGCTGCGCCTTGTTCGATTGAAGGGCATCGACGGTGGTCGTGCAGCAGCTGTGGCGGATGCTGGACTATCGTCATACAGTATTACCGAAGAAGTGATGTCGAAGAAGAGGGTAGCTATGACAGTTGTGCGGTTCACTGAAAAGGAAATGGAGGATTGGCGGGAAGCTGATAAGAAAACGCCGCGCACCAGAAAGCTGTTCGACCTGGCTATGGCTCATGCCGAGCGGGAAGGCGGGCAGACGCTAGAGTTGTGGAAGCATCACATGGGCCGTCTGTGGGGGGTCCCCATTATGATGACTATCGATGAAGCGGCTCTGCAGATGAATATACCCGTATCGCGTGCGCGGCAGATCTACGACGACAGCATTGAGGCGATACGCCCCGAATGGGAAGCTAGCCCCGAATATCATGTCTCCTGGGATCCCGGTGCGTGACACGTCCCTGGGGAGGCGGTGGCCGGTCATTGGGTGACCGCCGTGGGTCCGAGGAGTTGCTTGAGGTCGCCGGCCAGGGCTGTCGACATGGTGACGCGGAGCTTGTGGTCTACGCGGACTACCGTGGTCTTCGGCCCTGACTTGATCTTGAGGTGGACCTCCGTCTCGCCGGGGTGGGTGCGGAGGATGTCCCGCAGCTGGGTGACCGTCTCGGGGATGCACTTGGAGAGGGGCACGACGACGGTGACAGGCATGCCGTGCTGGGCTGCGGTGATGTCGAGGATTTCCATCTTCTCGGCGCTGACGGAGACGGTGACGCTTTCCTCGGAGTTCTCCGTCTTGCGGACGCGGCCGGTGAGCGTGATGACCGTATCCTCGGTGAGAACTGGAGAGTAGAGGGCGTAGGTCTGGGGGAAGAACGCGACCTCGATGGTGGCGTCCTGGTCCTCTAGGCCGACGAGCGCCCAGGTGTCGCCGTTCTTGGTCATCTTCCTCGTGACGCCGGTGATGATGCCGGACAGCTGGACCCTGTCCTTGTCCTTGGGACCACCGTCGAGGACGTCAGCGATGGAGAAGTCGCGGTTGCGCTCCAAGATGGCCTGCGCGCCGTCCAGGGGGTGGGAAGAGACGTACAGGCCGAGCATGTCTCGCTCGCGGGCAAGCTTGGTCTTCATGTCCCACTCGGTGTCGGGGACTGGGACCTCAAAGGAGGTGCCGGTGTCGGCCTCGACATCGCCGAACAGGGAGTCCTGGCCGATGGCCTCCTTCTTCTTCACGTCGAGGACGGCGTCCACGGCTTGCTCGTGGATGGCGGCCAGGCCCTGACGGGGGTGGCCGAGGCCGTCGAAGCAGCCGGCTGCGATCAGGGATTCGACGGTCCGCTTGTTGCAGACGCGCAGCGGAACCTTGGAAAGGAAGTCATGGAAGCTGGTGTAGCGGCCCTGCTCGCGGCGTGTCTGGGTGATGCCCTCAACGACATCCTCGCCGACGTTGCGGATCGCGCCGAGCCCGAAGCGGATGTCCTCGCCGACAGCGGCGAACCGGAGCTGGGACTCATTCACGTCCGGGGGCAGGACACGGACGCCCATGCGGCGGGTCTCCGCGAGGTAGACAGCCATCTTGTCCTTGTTGGTGCCCACGGACGTGAGCAGGGCCGCCATGTACTCGGCGGGGTAGTTGGCCTTGAGGTAGGCGGTCCAGTAGGCCACGAGTCCGTAGCCGGCGGTGTGGGACTTGTTGAACCCGTAGGCGCTGAAGGGCAGCAGGACGTCCCAGACGGCCTGGGTGGCCTCGGGTGAGTAACCGTTCCTGGCCATGCCGCCGGAGAACAGCTCCCACTGCTTGTCCATCTCGGCTTTCTTCTTCTTGCCCATCGCGCGGCGCAGGATGTCGGCGCCACCGAGGGTGTAGCCGGCCAGGACGCGGGCAATGGCCATGACCTGCTCCTGGTAGACCACCAGGTGGTGGGTCTCGCCAAGGATGTCCTCCAGCGGCCCCGCGAGCTCGGGGTGGATGGGCTCGACCCTCTGCTGGCCGGCCTTGCGCAGGGCGTAGTTGATGTGGGACTTGGCCTCCATCGGGCCGGGTCGGCCCAGCGCGAGGACAGCGGAAATGTCCTCGAACCGGGTGGGGCCCATGAGCTTGGTGAGGTCTCGCATCATGGTGGAGTCGAGCTGGAAGATGCCGAGGGTCTGGCCCTTGCGGAGGATCTCGTAGGCCTTCGGGTCGTCCAGCTTCAGGTTGAGCATGTTGACGTCGGTGCCCCGGTTGGCCTTGATGTTGGCGACGGCGTCGGAGATGACGGTGAGGTTCCGCAGTCCGAGGAAGTCCATCTTCAGCGAGCCCATGGTCTCGCAGTCCGGGCCGTTGTAGCCGGTGATGATAGCGCCGTCGTCCGGGCGGCGGTGGATCGGCATGACATCGATGAGCCGCTGGGAGGACAGGATGACGCCGGCGGCGTGGACGCCGGTCCCGCGGGTCAGGCCCTCGATCCCGCGGGCGGTGTCGATGACCTTCCGTACCTCCGCGTCCGATTCGTATAGGGTCCGCAGCTCGCCGGCCTCGTTGTACCGGTCATGGGACTCGTCGGTGATCGCGGCGAGAGGGATCTCCTTGCCCTGGACCGCCGGGGGGAACGCCTTGGTGATCTTGTCGCCCATGGCGAAGGGGTAGCCGTGGATGCGGCAGGAGTCCTTGACGGCGGCCTTGGACTTGATCTGCATGTAGGTGATGATCATGGAGACGTTCTGCTCGCCGTATTTATCCGTGACGTACCGGATCATGTCGGGGCGGCGGCGGTCGTCGAAGTCGAGGTCGACATCGGGCATGCTGATGCGCTCGGGGTTGAGGAACCGCTCGAACAGCAGCGAGTGCTCGATGGGGTCAAGCTCGGTGATGCCGGTGACGTAGGCGACCATGCTGCCGGTGGCGGAGCCCCGGCCCGGGCCGAGCGTGATGCCCGACTCGCGGGCGTGGCGGCAGATGTCGGCGACGACGAGGAAGTAGCCGGGGAAACCCATCTGCTCAATGACCGAAAGCTCGTAGTCGATGCGCTCGTGGACCTGCGCTGGGATGACGGCACCGTAGCGGCGCTCCGCGCCACCGTAGGCCTCCTTCCGCAGCCAGGTCATCTCCGTCTCGCCGGTGGGGACCGGGAACTTCGCGGCGAGGTCGCGGTGGGCGAACACGTCGGTGTAGGACTCGACCCGCTCCGCTATCACCAGGGTGTTGCGGCATGCCTCGGCCCAGTAGTCGCTGGCGTCGAGGGCGCGCATCTCGTCGGCGGTGCGCAGGTAGTAGCTGGTGCCTGCGAACCGGAACCGGTCGGGGTCGGAGACCAGGGAGTTGGTGCCGACGCACAGCAGCGCGTCGTGGGCGGCGGACTGGTCCTCGGTGACGTAGTGGCTGTCGTTCGTGGCCAGCGGGGGGATGCCCAGGTGCCTGCCGATGCGTAGCAGGTCCTCACGGATCGCGGTCTCGATCGAGAGGCCGTGGTCCATCAGCTCCAGGAAGTAGTTCTCCTTGCCGAAGATGTCCTGGTACTTCGAGGCGGCCTTCAGCGCCTCGTCGTACTGGCCGAGCCGCAGTCGGGTCTGGACCGCGCCGGACGGACAGCCAGTCGTCGCGATGATGCCCTCGTGGTACTGCTCAAGCAGCTCATCATCCATCCGCGGGTACTTGCGGTAGTGACCTTCGAGGGACGCCAGGGACGAGAGCTTCTGCAGGTTCCGCAGCCCGCTGGCGCTGGCGGCGAACAGGGTCTTGTGCAGGTAAGAGCCAGACGCGGACACGTCGCCGCCCAGGCCCTTGTCCTCGTCGGTCTTTCGCTGGTGCGGCTCGCCCCAGTAGACAGGCTGGCGGTGGTGGCGGGAGATGGGGGCGACGTACGCCTCGATGCCGATGATCGGCTTGACCTCAGCGGTGGCAGCGGTCTTCTGGAACTCGTACGCGCCGAACATGTTCCCGTGGTCGGTCATCGCGACCGCCGGCATCCCGAGGTCCCTCGCCCGGTTCACGAGCTTGCCGACCTTCGCCGCGCCATCGAGCATGCTGTACTCGGTGTGAACATGCAGGTGCACGAACGAGTCGGCCATGAGTTCCTCCCGGAAGCGGTGAAACAGCCGCGTCCACCCTAGCCCTCAGGGAGCGCGATCGAGGTGGATCTCAGGACGCGCCGCGGCTGGGAGTGGCCGAGGCGCGGATCCCGCGGGCTGGCCTGCGCAGGATCAGTGGCCTCGCGCATGACGGCTCGTCGACCAGCCGGTATTTATCAGTCGTCTATCCAGGCCGGGTAGCTTGCGCCCAATGAAGGGGATCATGTGACGATGAGCGAGCCGCGACAAGCCGACCTCCCTGACCTGGACTCGGGTTCCGGGGCCTCCGTGCCGGGCACTCCCTATCACGACCTGCGAGTTCGGGGGTTCGGGTCGAGGCGTACGGTACCCGGTCGGAGTGCCTTCCACCGCTGCTATACGTGCACGGTGTGGCGGGCCGTCGCGCCCCAGATCGACGACTGGCTCACGGCTTGCTTGGCTAGCAGCAGCCCTTATGAAAGGAAACGACTTTGCCCGTCCAGCTCAGTAATCCAGACGGCTTGTACAAGCCCTCGTCGTATATGCACGTGGGTGTCGCGTCTGGGACGCGAACGGTGTTCCTCGCCGGGCAGGTAGCCCGGAATGCGGCCAGTGAGCTAGTGGGCGCTGGTGACCTTGCCGCACAGGCGGAACAGGCGTACCTCAACGTTGCCGTGGCGCTGGCCAGCGTCGGCGGGAGCTTCGACGATGTCGCCAAGCTCACGGTGTACATAGTGGACTGGACACCGGACAAAATGGCGGCTTTTGGGGAAGGGGTAGGCCGAGCCGCTAGCCGGCTGGGCATCAATCCACTAAAGCCGGGTACCCTTATCGGTGTGGCGGCTCTGAGCGAGCCAGGGTTCCTGATCGAAGTGGATGCTGTCGCCGTTCTTCCCTGAAAATGGTCCGCGAAGGGCGCGCGATCCTCGCGGCTGATTCCGCGGGGCCTTCGGATCTCTCATTCTCAGTTCAGGAATTCGGTATCGTCTCGCCGGGTGAACCCGTCGAACGAGGGCAGGTCGTGTCCTAGGTCGCTGAGTAGCGGAAGTGCGGTCTGCCATGCATGGCGGGCGGCAGCCTGATTCCCCGCACTGCGCTGGGCAACGGCGATCAGGTTAAGCGTGTTAGCCTCTTGCAGGCGGTCGTGCCTGGCGCGAAAGATGCCGAGCGCCTCCTGCAGGTTGGCCATCGCCGCGTCATAGTCACCGGCTCGGTACTGGCACTGGCCGAGAGTACAGAGCACCGGCGCGCGAAAGTCAGACTGACCGCCGTCAGCGAGTAGGGCGAGCCCGCGTTGCGCGTACTCGACGGCCGCGGCCTGATCGCCGTCTAGGCTGTAGCCGCAGGCGACGTTGTTGAGTGCCGCGGCCACCAGTTCGCGGTCGCCCGCCGCGAGGCTCAGCTCAAGCGCCATCTCCGCATACTTCTTCGCCTGCGCCGAAGAGCCGGTGCGCAGCATGATCGCGACCATGTGGCTGAGGTTTCTGGCCTGGTCGGCCTGGTCGCCGAGCTTGACGTAGGTCTCCTGCGCGAGCGAGAGGTATTCGAGTGCCTGCTGCTGGTCGCCAATCTGGTTGAGGGCCTGACTCAGGTTCCTGTAGCTGTGCGCACGGAGCGCGGGGTCTGCGAGGTCTTCCGCGGCACTGAGCGCCTGGCGGTGAACGGCGATCTTGTCCTGCCAGCGCGCTTCGCGGTTGTGGAACGGATCGAGGGCCCACGCCAGTTGCCAGGTGTATTCGGGCAGCGGGAGCTCCACCGTCTGGTCAAGCAGCGCGCGCAGGACGGGGTACACCCTGGCGAACCAGGCGAAGGAGTCCTCAGGTCCGGCAAACATCGTGACCGTTACCCCCGGCAGCGGCTCCTTCATCGTCACGGGACTCCGGTTTTCCCGCAGCGGCCGCATCGCCTTGTAGGCGGTCTGGCGGTAGTAGTCAAGCATGCGCCTTCGCGCGGCATCCATTTCGCCAGGCGGAACGGACCCGGCGATCTCAGCGGCGTAAGCTCGCACGAGCTCGTGGCTTACGTAGCAGGATGGCTCGGGTTGCGTCATCAGGTGGACACGCTCGAGTTCATCAAGGCCAGCAGTGGCTGCCGGCACGCTGATGGCGGCCAGGCTAGCCATCGCCTCCCTGCTTACCACGAGGCCGGGGTGCAGCGATGACAACCGGAACAGGCGCGCGGCGTTCGGCGACAGTTCCCGGTAGGACAGCGAGAGCGATGCTCTGGTCTCGACGATGCAGGGATGGTCGGCCATAGCGTTCGGGCCGTTCCTTGAGTCACCCAGCTCGGCCGCGATGGACGCGAGCGGATGGGTGGGGTGGATGGCCGCGCGCGCCGCCACGATGGAGAGCAGGAGCGGGAGGCCCGCGCACAGCTCGATCAGCCGATCAGCCGCGCCGGGCTCCGCGTCTACCCGGGCCGCGCCCAGTCGGCGCGACAGCGCTTCATGGGCGTCTTCCCGGGACAGGGGGCTGAGAACGACCAGCCGCGCGCCTTCGATGCCGACGATAGAGCGCATCTGGTCCCGGCTGGTTACCAGGACGCCGCAGCGACTGTCGCCAGGCAGCAGCGGACGCACCTGCTCCGCCCTGAGCGCGTTGTCGAGCACGACCAGGACCCGATGCCCGGACAGCAGACTGCGGTACAGGCCCACCTGGGCTTCCGCCTCGGCAGGAATCCGCTCAGGCGGGACTCCGAGGCCGGCGAGCAACTGACGAATGGCATCCTGCTGGCTCAGTGCGACACCTGAACGATCGAAGCCATGCAGATCGACGTAAAGCTGACCGTCGGGAAACCGGTCTGCCATCAAGTGGGCCGCGTGAACAGCCAGCGTCGTCTTCCCGACAGCCGCCATGCCGGCGATAACCGTGACGCTGCTGGCCTCGTCCTCGCCGGTGAACCCGGTCAGCACGAATTCGAGGTCGGCTTTCCGGCCCGCAAAGTTCGGCAGGTCACGAGGAAGCTGCGCGGGCGCCGCCTGGGATACCTGCCCACTGGGGGCGGGACCGGTGTCGCGCGCATCGGGCTGCTCGTCGGCGACTGCCGCCGGGGGCGGCTTCATCAAGCTCGGATCGGCGTTGAGGATGCGCAGGTGCAGATCCCGCAGGTCCGGGCCCGGATCAATGCCGAGCTCGGAACTGAACAAGCGACGAGAGTCTTCGAACACGGTAAGCGCCTCGGCCTGGCGGCCCGCCCGGTAGAGCGCCAGCATGAGGAGAGTCCGCACTCTCTCTCGATAGGGATACTCATCAGCCATCGCGGCTAGGTCAGGAATCAGCTGCGCATGGTTGCCCAGCGCCAGGTTGTCCTCGGCATTGTCCTCAGCCGCGGTTAGCCGCATCTCCTCGAGCAGCGCTCGCTGCGTCTCGGCGAAGCGCCCGGCGATCCCGGCCAGCGGGACGCCATTCCACAGTCCCAGCCCTTCGCTCAGGCATCTCGCGGCCGACCGGACATCGCCTTCGGCCCGTGCCCGCCCAGCCTCCTCGGTTAGCCGCCTGAATCGTGACGCGTCCAGGTCATCCCCCTGTGGGTCGACCATGTAGCCGCTATTCACTGACCGGATGAGCTTCTCGCCCCCAAGGCCCCTCCGGAGCCAGTGCACATAGGTCCGGACCGTCGCGATCGCCGTCTTCGGCGGATTGTCGGGCCACAGCGCGTCGACGAGCTCCTCAGCGGACACGTAGGCTCCTGCCCGCAGGAGCAGGACGGCCATGACGGCTTGCCGCTGTGGAGTACCGAGGTCGACTTCCACCCCGCTGCGCCATGCGCGCACGGGCCCGAGCACGGCGAAGCTGTAATCCGACGCCATCCAGATAATCCTCCACCTGCGCCAGCAGGAAGGTTCCATCCCGGTATGTCACTCACAGGATATAAGCCCTGTACGGTCTCGCCCCCCACGGCTCTCCGAGTCACAGCCGCCCCGATCGGGCCGGTGCCGCATAGACCCTCGGCCCGTTTCATGGCGGCTGGCCTGGGGTTCTCTGGAGAGGCGTTGTGAGCCATTGGGGAATGCCGGCCGGGTGCGGCCCAAGCTGGGGCCGCCGGGTCGCCGTGGCAGCGACGAAGCCGCCGTTGAGGTGCTCATCGACGCGGCCGCGTCCCCCGACGCGCGCCAGCACGCGGCCCGCGCCCTCGGCCTGGCCGGGGTGCCCCTGGTCCGCGCAGTGGCGCTCGTGGCCAGCAACCGGATCGAGCCCGCGATCCGTGCCGAGCCCCAGGCCCGCCCTGACCTCCTGGACAGCGGTGGCCAGCGGGCGGGCATCGGGATGGCGGTCAGCGTCGATGGCCTGCCGGCGTCCTGGGCCGCCGCCAGGACGGCACTGCGGCTCACCGCGAGCGGCCGCCACCGCCTCTACCTGGCCCTCGCACTGCGTCGCCTGCGCCGCAACAGCCCCTAGGGCAGCGGCAATAGCGGCTCACCATCACCAGATCATCTTGATTCGGATTATCTGGACTCGTACGATCACGGCATGAAAGCGCTCCCTATGCCTCCTGCCTGGGCCGGGCCTCTTCCCCCGGCGGCTCCGCCGCCGGGCATGGCCATCTACCAGCTGCCCACCGGCACGTACGAGACCAGGGCGGCTCTCGCGGTGCGGGGCGGGTCTTTCCGCGACAAGCGTCAGTTCGCCGCGACGGCGATCCTGGTGCGGCACCCCAAGGGCGACCTTCTGATCGACGCGGGCTTCGGCGCCGATCTCGCGGCCCACGTTGCCGCCCTCCCGCGCATTCAGCGTGCTCCCCACCAGGCAGCCAAGACCGTGAGCGAGCAATTTGACGCTAGTGGCTATGACCGCAGTCGTCTACTGGGCGTCCTGGTAACCCACGCTCACTGGGATCACGTGGGCGGGCTCGACCGGCTCCAGGTGCCAATCTGGATGAACTCGAGTGAACGGCGCTACGCGGCCGAGGATCCGGGCGGGAAGGTGTTCCGGATTGTCTCTCCAGGGCACGAGATCTACGGATACGAGTTCAGCGCCCCCGCGTATCTCGGCTTTCCTTCGAGCTTCGACGTGCATGGCGACGGCTCAGTCGTCATCACGCCCGCCGGAGGCCACACGCCCGGCTCCGTGGTCACGTTCGTAACCGTGCCATCGGGGAAGCGGTACGCCTTCATCGGTGACCTGACCTGGCAGCTCGACGGCATCAGCCGGCGGGCCGAACGGCCACTGCTGCTGCGCAGGCTCGCGGACAGCGATCCCGGACAGGTGCGACAGGGCCTGCTCCGCGTGATCGCCCTGGCTGGCCTGATGCAGATCGTGCCCGCACACGACCGCGACGCCTACGGCGGGATTCCTCGCCTGCCCGCCCGGCTAGCCCCTGCCGGGGCCTTCGAGGCGACTGAGCCGAGCCCGGCTCAGTGAGCCTGGGCCCATCTCCTGACTCGGAAATCACCTGGCTTCTGCACCGGGCGGCTCAGCGGATGCGCGGCGCGACTGGCGAGCAGGCGGAGAAGCACGGAATTCAACTGCGGGATTACATCGTGCTGAGCGCGCTCGGCAAGACACCGAACCTCACCCAGGTCGAACTGGCAAAGGCACTCGGGCTGGACAAGACCACGCTGATGAGCCAGTTGGACCGGCTCGAGCGGATGGGCCTCGTGGTGCGCCGCAGCGACCCACGTGACCGCCGCGCACGAATACCGGAGATCACCGAGGCAGGCAAGGCCCTGCGCGCGCAAGTGGCAAGCGCCTGCGACAACGTCGAGGCAGCGGTCCTGAGCGACTTCAGCCAAGACCAGGTACGAGTCTTCAGGCGAATGCTCTTCGGCATCATCGGAGACAGCGCGGACCGCGGCTCATGCCTGTAACCGGGGCGACATCCACCCAGGTGGGCGTGGCCGCGGGCCTCCGTCGGCGTAAGCACAGAGATACCGTCCGAACCAGATCTAAGCTGGCATACTGTCCGGCGTGAGTCCAGTGTCTGATCCTGCCACTAACTTGGCAGTGAGCGGGGTCCTGCCCGACCGGCCAGCGCCGTCCGCCGTCAGGCGGGGCCGCGGCCTGGCCGGCAGCGTTGCCCTGCAGTCGGGAGCCGTGCTTGTGGGGGCGGCCGTCGCGCTCCTGCGGGTCGCCGGCGTCCCCGCCTGGGACTCCGGCTACTCCGACGACGTGCATGTCTTCCTGCCCGATGCGCTGGCCCACCCGTGGCACCTGCTGATGCCATACGGCGGCTACGAGCAGTTGCTGCCGAGGCTGCTCATTCAGCTCGTCTCCTACCTGCCGCTCATCGACGCGGCGAAGGCGCTCGCTGTGACGGGTGCGGTCGTCGACGCACTGTGTGCCCTGTTTATCTACCACGCGACCAGGGACCTGATCACCTCCCGCTGGCTGCGCGTGGCGGCCGCGGCGGCGCTCTTGCTGCAGCCGCTGGCACCGCTTGAAGATCTTGACAACGTGGTCAACACCCCATGGCTGCTCATGATCGCGTTCTTCATGGCCCTGTTCTGGCGGCCGAAGGGCTGGGCCGGGGTAGTCGCCTCGGGGCTGGTCGCCTTCATGGCGGCGTCTTCTGAGTTCCTTCTCGTGACCTTCGCACCGCTTGTGCTGCTCCGCCTGTTCTGGGCGCCAAGGCGATGGCGGGAGCAGGTGGTGCCGATCTGCTGGGCGGCCGGGCTGGCGGTCCAGGTGCCTGTCTACCTGATGGCCAAGGCCGATCACGTGCAGCGCAGGACCGCCCACCACGGGCTTGGCTACGTGCTGCGGGGCTACGCGGTGAGGGACCTGCAGCGCGTACCGGGAATGGTGTTCGCCTACAACCTGAATCGCCTCGTGGGCGTCCCCGCCGCTTGCGCCATCATCATTGTCATCCTGGTCGCCGGGCTAGTCTGGGCGCTGGTCACAGGAACCAGGCGCAGCCGCGTGTTCATCGTGAGCGCCCTGGTGACGGGGTTTCTCGTGTCCGCCGTCACCAGCGTCCTCAGCTCCTACGCCAACCGCTACGACTTCGTGCCCATCATCCTGCTGACGCTGGCCGCCCTGGTCGCCATCGACACCCACTGGCAGCGCGCGGAGGCCGCCGCAGCCGACCGCGGGGAGGCCGGAGCGGCCCCCGCGGCCCGGGCGCGCCGGACCAGGGCCAGGGTCGCGGTGGCGGTCTTCGCCTGCTTCCTGGTGGCCACGTGGGGCACAAGCTACCGGCATACGCGGGTATGGCCCGAGGACAAGTGGCAGGTGCTCGTTCAGCAGTGGCAGGGGGAATGCCACGACAGCACCACCGGCACCCTGTACTTCCCCGCCCTGGTCGTCGCCCAGGCAGAGTCCGTCCCCTGCGCCAGGATCGTCGGCTGAGGTGCCACGGCTAGAGCCGCTTCTCCAGGCAATGCTCGGCGAGCGGGTCATCCCCATAGCGCGGGATCTCCCGATAGCCGTGCTTGGCGTAGAGCGCGCGTGCCTCGACGAGATCACTGCGCGTGTGCAGTCGAATCACCGACGCGCCGTCGGCGCGGGCGCGATGCTCGGCCGCCTCGAGTAGCAGGGTCGCGACGCCGGCCCCGCGCGCTTCAGGCCGGACGAACATGCGAGTCAGCTCTCTCGTTCGCTCATCAAGCAGGCGCAGCCCCACGCAGCCGATCGGACGGGTCCGTGCGTCACCGTCCGCGTGCCTGGCGAGCAGGAAAACCCCGGTCGGCTCAACAAGGTCATCGCTGCCGTGACGGGCGCCCAGGTGCTGGTTGATGTCGGCGTCATCGGCGGGACGGCCGTAGTAGCGGCTGATCATCTCTCCGAGGTAGTCACGCAAGATCTCCGCAGCGGCGGGGAGATCCGGCGCAGCGGGCTCGATCGTCACCGACGCGAATCGCTTATGGCTCACCTCCTGGATTGTGCCAGTTGCGCATAGTCGCGCACCCGAATTATCCGGGCATGCCAGGCGATGCGCTACCGGGCTGCCGCATTTCCTCATCGGCGTTGTAATCGCATTCCTTGGCTCGCCGCGAGCTCGTCCGGTGGCGTTCGCCTTGGCCGTGATCCTGGCGGCTGCCGCCGCCTGGGTGTGGTCGTAACACCTAGAGGACCCGCCGCCTCAACAGGCACTTGCTTATCTCTCCGGCCCACTCGCCGGAGTTCTCGGGTGCCGACGCGTATCCGACCACTTCCCAGCCATCCCGGCTCACTGCCTGCAGTATGTCCAGCCCATGCTCGGAGTAGTGGTACTTGGCCCCGTTCGAGCCGTACCACATGACCCCCTTGCTGGCCGAGCCCCAGAACAGTTCCGCAAACTCCCATGTCGGCATACTGCTCATTATCGACGGCAGCACGCTGGTGCGGCCACGCCGGGCCCCCAGGGACCGAGCACAAGCGCCCGGCCCAGGGGCGAGCTCAACCGGCCGCGCAAGCGCCGTCGCTCACAGCGGCAACCAGCCGCCACGAAGCCGTTACACTGGATGACCGCAGCTCGGTTGCCTACTGTTACCAGCATGGACATCGGTGGGTTCTGGATTCTCCTGGCGCGCTCGGCCCAGCAGACGACCAATCCGCGGCAGCGCCTGCGGTGGCTGGAAAAGCGGCTCAGCCGTGCATCCCTGGCTCATGTCGAGGACTTCCAGGTGCACCTGGACACCGCGCGGCTCCCGATCGACACCTACGCCATGTGGGGCGCCGCGTCCCAGATCATGGGCGGGGTGTGCAGTGGCGACTCGTTCTGGTACTTCCAGCCCTGGCTGATCGGCCTGGGGCGGCAATGGTATGACCTCGCGGCCGGCAATCCCGACGACCTTGCCGACGTCCCCGCGGTTCGCGCGCTGGCCGGGCGGGAGACGCAGGACTGGGGTGACGCACAGTGGCCCGAATGGGAGAGCCTGGACGACGTGGCCCGGCGGGTCCATGAGCGCATGACCGGCCAGCCGGACAGCATCTATGACGCGCTGGCAGCACGCGGGCACCGTCACAGGTCCGACCCGGCCCCCGCCGACTCCGCCTGGGACTTCGACAGCTCCACCGAGATCCAGCGCCGCCTGCCCCGGCTCGCCGCGCTCTTTCCGCGGCAGCAGCACGTCAGGGCCTGACCGCGGGCCTGGTGGATTCGGCGCACGCGACGGTGGTAGACGTCTCGGACGAGCTAGGAGGCGAGGCAAGCAGTGGACTCAAACGCATTCACCGTTCCGGTGACCGCGACAGACCTGCGGGTGGGCGACGTTATCAAGTGGCCAGGTGGCCGTTACTACGTCGTGGACACGCCGCCGGAATCGGCTGCTCGCTCGGAGGAGTACTCCGAGCCGAAGATCGCGGTCTCGGTCACGGAAATGAATGTGGACTTGAGCCGCGTGGGGAACAGCGCCACCCAGGTCCACCCACCAGAGGCCGTCCTCGACGTGCTGACGCCGCGGCCCGCCGAGTAGCCGCGATCGAGGCGGAATCGAGGATCGGGGCGCGACGCCTCGAGGCGCCAGGCCTCGCCGCCGCTCGCCTAGTGGCGTGACTGCTGCTCCGCGTCGGCCGCCGCGTCGGTGTGAGCTCGCGGCCGCGGGAACGGGAGCACCGGGCGCTCCGGCTGGCCGTAGAGCAGGGCGTGCAGAACCGCGGCGACCACGGCCCCGACGAGGGGGGCGAGGATGAAAAGCCACACCTGGTTCAGGGCAGTGCCGCCAACGATCGCGGCCGAGCCGAGGCTGCGGGCCGGGTTGACCGACGTGCCGGTGAGCGGGATGCCGACCAGGTGGACCAGGGTCAGCGCCAGGCCGATCAGCCCCATGGCCGCCGGGTTGGTCTCCCTGCCGGTCACCGTCAGCCAGACGAAGACAAAGATGGCGGTGAGGATGACCTCGGCCAGGAACGCGCCGCCCAGGGTGATGTGGATGAGCGAGGCCGGGGACGAGCCCCAGCCGTTAGCGCCAAGGCCGGTGCCCGCGCGGGTGTAGCGGGGGGACTGGCCGACCACCGCCCACAGCATCAGGGCGCCGATAAGCCCGCCGGAGAACTGGCAGATCCAGTACATGACGGCATCGGGCATCTTGATCCGGCCGAGGAGCACCGCGCCGAGCGTGACGGCCGGGTTGACGTGGCAGCCGGACACCGTCCCGAACGCGTACATGAGCGCGAACAGGACGAGCCCGAACACCAGCGCGGTCACCACCACGCCGGCGCTGTCGCTGGCCCCGGCGAGGTGGAAGCCGAACGCGAGGGTCGCCGCGCCGGCGCCGAAGAACACCAGCACCCCGGTGCCGACCGTCTCGGCTATGAGCTTGCGAACCACCGGCAACCCCCGTACCTCCGTATCCGGCTACTGACGCCGGATAGTAGCCACTGTTATACCTAGTGTCATCAACATGACACCCCGGAGCGGGGGTGAAAGACGGCTACGGCGTGACGACGATGCGGTGCCTGGCCCAGGTCACGCGTCGCGGGGCCGGAAGGCGGCGAAGGGGTTCGTGACGACCAGGCACGAGGACGCGAAGCGGTAGAGCACGGCCGGGCGACCGCCGACGGAGGAGGGCCGGGAGACGGCGGAGGTCGCCTCGATCACCTCCCGGCGGGTCAAGATCCGCTGCAGGTTGGTCGCCGATACCTCGTAGCCGAGGGCGGCCGCGTACACGTCACGCAGCTGCGCGATCGTGAACACCGGCGGGGCGAGCGCGAACCCGATGTTGGTGTAGGAAAGCTTGGCCCGCAGCCGCTCACGCCCGGATCGGATGATCGACTCGTGGTCGAAGGCGCACGCGGGCAGCGAGTCAATCGGATGCCAGCCGCTATCGGCGGGCAGCCGGGGCTGCGCGCCCACGGTGACCAGGGCCAGGTACGCCGTGGCCAGCACCCGCTCCCTGGGATCGCGCAACGGGTCGCTGCGCGTTTCGAGCTGCTCCAGATGGGCGATCTCTGGTATGTCGACCTTGGCCGCCAGGTGCCTGCTGGCCGAGGTCCCCAGCCGCTCTCCTGGCAGGAGCGGGCCGCCAGGCAGCGCCCAGCAGCCGGCGAAGGGCCCAGTCGCCCGCTGCCATAGCAGCACGCAGAGCTGGCCCTCGCGGACCTGGAACACCACCCCAAGGGCCTCATGGCGGAAGCGGTCGCCCGTCACGCGCCAATCGTAGCGGAAAGTAGTTATCGACTGGGGGTTGAAAACCTAAAGTTTAAAACCTAGAGTCGTTAACTATGAGTTCACAGATGGGCAATGTGCTGAACACCTGGCAGGACCGCATCGAGCAGCTCAAGAACGAGCGCGACGCGGTGATCCTGGCGCACAACTACCAGCGCCCCGAGATCCAGGAGGTCGCGGACCACGTCGGCGACTCCCTCGCGCTCGCCCGGCTCGCCGCCGCGAGCACGGCCAGCACGATCGTCTTGGCCGGCGTCTACTTCATGGCCGAAACCGCGAAGATCCTCGCGCCGGAACGGACCGTCCTCATCCCCGACCCGAACGCCGGCTGTTCCCTGGCCGACAGCATCACGGCCGGGCAGCTGCGGGACTGGAAGCGCGAGCACCCGGGGGCCGCCGTCGTCGCCTACGTGAACACCAGCGCCGAGGTCAAGGCCGAGGCCGATGTGTGCTGTACCTCGGCCAACGCGGCGGAGATCGTCGCCGCCATCCCGGCCGAGCGCGAGGTGCTGTTCCTGCCCGACCAGTTCCTCGGGGCCTACGTCCGCCGCGTAACCGGCCGGGCCAACCTGCAGGTCTGGATGGGCGAGTGCCACGTGCACGCCGGGATCTCCCCGGCTGAGCTGCGGCAGCGGGCCATCGACGACCCCGAGGCCGAGCTCTACATCCACCCCGAGTGCGGGTGCGCCACCTCGGCCCTGTGGCAGGCCAGCTCAGAGGACCTTTTTTCGGAACGGGCCCGGGTGCTGTCCACCTCAGGCATGCTGTCGGCGGCCCGCTCGGTGGCCGCGCCCACGGTGCTCGTCGCCACCGAGACGGGGATGCTGCACCAGCTGAGGAAGGCGCGGCCCGAGGTCCGCTGGGAACCGGTCAACCCGCACGCCACCTGCCACTACATGAAGATGATCACCGCCGAGGCGCTCGAGCGCTGCCTGCGCGAGGGAACGACGGAGGTCACGGTCGACCCGCGGGTCGCGGCCCGGGCCCGTCGCGCGGTCGAGGGGATGATCTCGTGAGCGAGGCAAGGCGCCGCCTCTCAGGTGCCCCGAGGCGAGCGGGCGGCACCGCCGACGTCGTTGTCGTCGGGTCCGGCGCGGCCGGCATCACCGCGGCGCTGACCGCGGCCGGCCATGGCCTGCGGGTGCTGATGATCACCAAGGACCTGGCCGGTGGCGCGTCGCCGCTGGCCCAGGGCGGCCTGGCCGCCGCGATCGGGCCGGGTGACAGCCCCGGTGAGCACGCCCGCGACACGATGATCGCCGGGGTCGGCCTGTGCGACCGGGAGATCGTGGCGGCGCTCGCGGACGGCTCGCCCGGCGCGGTCGACTGGCTGGTCGCACTCGGCGCCCGGCTGGAGCGGCGGGAGCTGCGCCTTGAGGGCGGGCACAGCCGGCGCAGGATCGTCCACTCCGGCGACGACGCCAGCGGGGCGGAGGTCCACCGCACGCTGCTGGCCGCGCTCGGCGTGAGCCGGGTCTCGGTCCGCGACCGGACTATCGCCCTTGACCTGACCGACGAGGGCCTGCTGACCGCGACGATCGGGCCGGACGGCGAGCTGCACCGGGAGCTGGTCACCGCGGCGGCGGTGGTGCTCGCGGGCGGTGGCCTCGGGCAGGCGTTCGCGACCACGTCCAATCCCGTCGGCGCGACCGGGGACGCAGTAGCGATCGCCGCGCGGGCCGGGGCGGTGCTTCGTGACGTGGAGTTCGTCCAGTTCCACCCGACCGTGCTGTGGAGCAAGGGCGCGACCGGGCAGCGGCCGCTGGTCACCGAGGCGCTGCGCGGTGCCGGGGCGGTGCTCCGCGACCTGGCCGGCGACCCGATGATGGCCGGGCGGCACCCGCTGGGTGACCTCGCGCCGCGCGACATCGTGGCGGCCGGGATGTTCGAGGTCATGGAGCGCGACGGCTGCGAGCACCTGCTGCTCGACGCGACCGGGCTGGGCCGGGCCGAGCTCGAGGACCGCTTCCCGACCGTGACGGCCGCCTGCCGCGCGGGCGGCATCGACCCGGTGGACAACCTCATCCCAGTAGCGCCAGGGGCGCACTACGCCTGCGGCGGGATAGCGACGGACCTGGCCGGGCGGACGAGCGTCCCCGGCCTCTACGCGGTCGGCGAGGCCGCGAGCACCGGCTTCCACGGCGCCAACAGGCTCGCGTCCAACTCCCTGGTAGAGGCGGTGATCATGGGCCGCAATGCGGCCGAGGCGATCGTGGTGGCCCGGCTGGAGGGCCGGGACTGGCGCTCGGGCCGTGACCTGGCCCTCGCCCCGCAGGAGGACCTTGGCCAGCAGCAGGCCCGTATCATCCGGATGCGGCAAGGTGACCAGGTGGTGCGGGTGCCGGAGGAGGTCCGCCTGGGTTCCGGGCTGATGGCCACCGGGCTGATGGGTGCGGTGCCCATGGGTGCGGCGCCCGTAAGTGCGGCGGCCGCGGGAGAGCCGGGCGTCAGCCGGGCCGAGCTGGCCGCGGCCATGTCCCGCTACGCCGGCGTGGTACGGGATGCTGACGGCCTGCGCACGCTGCTCCGGCTGGCGGCCACCGTGCCACCAGCGGACGCCACCGTGGCCAGTGCCGTCACCGGCGCCTGCGTCACCCCGTCCGCCGCCACCCCGTCCGCTGCGAACGCGGCCACGCTTACCGCGCCCATGACAGGCGCCGGGCAGAAGGCGGCGCTGGGACTGCTTGACCGCGCCGCGGCGCCCCTTTCAGGCCAGGGCGCGGTTGAGGCGGCGAACCTGCGGACGGTGTCGGTGCTCATCGCGGCGGCGGCGCTGGCGCGGACCGAGAGCCGCGGCTGTCACCGGCGGCGGGACGCCCCGCAGACCTGGCCGCGACCGCGGCACACGCTCATGCGGTGGACGGCCTAGAGAGGCTGGGAGGTACAGCGGTGAAGGAAGAGACGATCGCGGCACTGCGGGCGGCTGGGCTCGACCCGGAGGACACCAGGGTCGCGGTGCTGCGGGCGCTGGCGGAGGACTTCGGGTACGGGCCCGACGTGACGTCGGCGGCCACGGCGGCTCCTGAGACGGTCGTGGCCGGGCAGGTGGCGGCGCGGGCCGGCGGGGTGGTCGCGGGGCTTCCCGTCGCGGTCGCCGTCGCGGACCTGGCCGCCTCGGCCGGGTACACCAGCGGGGTGACCGAGGTGGTGCCGCTGCGCCGCGACGGGGACAGGATCGGGCCGCGAGAAGCGGTGCTGCGGGTGAGCGGCCCGGCGACGGCGGTGCTTGGGACCGAGCGGACCATGCTCAACTTCCTCACGCACCTGTCCGGCATCGCCAGCGCCACCAGGGCCTGGGTGGACGCGGTCGAGGGGACCGGGGCGGTGATCAGGGACACCCGCAAGACCACGCCCGGGCTGCGGCTGCTCGAGAAGTACGCCGTGCGCTGCGGCGGCGGCGCCAACCACCGGATGGGCCTGGGCGACGCGGCGCTGATCAAGGACAACCATGTCGCCGCCGCGGGCGGGGCGGGAAAGGCGATCGCGGCCGTCGTGGCCCATGCGCCCGGGATACCGCTTGAGGTCGAGTGCGATACGCTCGCGGAGGTCCGGGAATCTTTGGAGGCCGGGGCACGCTTCATCTTGCTGGACAATATGTCTAGTGATGAGTTGCGCGCCGCCGTCGAACAGGCCCGGCGATACCCCGGGGTGCGCCTGGAGGCCAGCGGCGGGCTCCGCCTGCAGGCGGCCCGCGCGGTCGCGGAGACCGGCGTGGACTACCTCGCGGTGGGCGCGCTCACGCACTCAAGTCCGGCTCTCGACCTGGGGCTGGACCTTGCGTTAGCTTTCACAGCCTGACTTAGGGAGAGGTGCCGCGGTGACCGTCACTGAGGCTGGTTCCGCTCGAGCCGATTCCGGTGTGCTTGGCGAGGCTCACCGGCGGCGGACGTTCGCCGTCATCAGCCACCCGGACGCCGGCAAGTCCACGCTGACCGAGGCACTGGCCCTGCACGCGAAGGCGATCAACCAGGCGGGCGCGGTGCACGGCAAGGCCGGGCGGCGCGGCGTGACCTCCGACTGGATGGCCATGGAGAAGGACCGTGGCATCTCGATCACCTCGGCCGCCCTGAAGTTCGACTACGACGGGCACGTGCTCAACCTGCTCGACACGCCGGGTCACGCGGACTTCTCCGAGGACACCTACCGGGTCCTCGAGGCGGTGGACTGCGCGATCATGCTGCTCGACTCGGCCAAGGGCCTGGAGCCGCAAACGCTGAAGCTGTTCGACGTGTGCCGGTCGCGGCACGTGCCGGTGGTCACGTTCGTCAACAAGTGGGACCGGCCGGGCCGGGAGCCACTGGAGCTGCTGGACGAGATCGAGCAGCGGATCGGGCTGCGGCCGACCCCGGTGAACTGGCCGGTGGGCATCGCCGGTGACTTCCGCGGCCTGATCGAGCGGGAGACCGGTGTCTACACCGCCTACACCCGGATGCCCGGCGGGGCCGAGCGGGCGCTTGAAACGGTGCTCGACGCCGCCACGGCGCTCGACCGCGAGGGAGCCGCCTACCAGGCGGCGTCCGAGGAGCTTGAGCTGCTGTCCGAGATCGGCGCCGTGGTGGACATGCCGTCCTTCCTGGCCGGCGAGTCATCGCCCGTGCTGTTCGGCGCCGCGCTACCGAACTTCGGTGTCCGGCGGCTGCTTGACGCCATGTGCGCGCTGGCGCCGGCGCCCAAGGCCCGCTCCTCGGTCAGCGGGGACCAGCGCGCGGTCGACGCGCCGTTCTCCGGCCTGGTGTTCAAGGTGCAGGCCAACATGAACCCGGCCCACAGGGACCGGGTGGCGTTCGTCCGGGTCTGCTCGGGACGGTTCGACCGCGGCATGGTGCTGACCCACGCCGCCACTGGGCGACCGTTTGCGACCAAGTACGTGCAGGAGATGTTCGGCGCGGACCGCGAGACCATCGACCAGGCGTTCCCCGGCGACGTCATCGGCCTGGTCAACGCGACGGCGCTGCGGCCAGGGGACACCCTGTACGCCGAGCAGCCGGTGGAGTACCCGCCGATCCCGTCGTTCGCCCCCGAGCACTTCGCCGTGGTCCGGTGCAAGGACGCGGGCAAGTTCAAGCAGTTCCGCCGGGGCATCGACCAGCTCGACACCGAGGGCGTCGTGCAGGTGCTGTCCTCGGACCTGCGGGGCGACCAGGCCCCCGTGCTCGCGGCCGTCGGCCCGCTCCAGTTCGACGTGGTGCTGCACCGTCTTGAGCACGAGTTCGGCGCGAAGTCAGACCTGTCCCACCTGGACTTCGAGCTCGCCCGGGTGACGGACACCGCCGGCCAGGAGGCACTGAAGGGCATCCGCGGCTGCGAGGTGCTGACCCGGCGGCTCGACGGGGCGCTGCTTGCCCTGTTCGCCGACAAGTGGCGGCTGAACGCCATCCAGCGGGACAACCCCTCGGTTCACCTCGACGCCCTCCTCGCCGGGGTCGTCACGGCGTAACCAGGAAGGGCCTGGCGGTGAGCTCACCGCCAGGCCCTTCCTGGTTAGCAATCGCTTGCCTACCGCGCGGCTTACTTCATGCGGGTCACGTCGATCTGGTCGTAGTCGCCGTAGGGGTTGCGAACGCCGCCCCCGCCAGACCACTGCCACATCAGCGCGTACTTGCTCGCGCTGGTCTGCCCGCCGAACCACACCGCGCAGTGCGGCGTCTTCTCGCCGCTCAGGCACCAGCCCGACGGCTTCTGGCTGAGGTTCGGGGTCTCCGCCTCGTAGACCCACTCGTAGGTGTTGGGAATCCGCGAGTTCGTCCCGGTCCCCATGATGTCGGTCCAGGTGGCGGAGTCGGAGTACACCCCGACCTTGTAGCTCGAGTGGGTGGTGATGTAGTTGGCGAAGGCGTTGAACTCCGCGCGGGCCAGGTTGGACCTGGTCGTGGCCGAGAACGACGCCTTGACGACCCCGCTGCACGGGCTGGTGTACGCCGCCGTCCAGCCGTTGTCATGGGCGGGCGCGATCTCAGGGAACTCGATGTCAGCCCACACGACCGGGTAGGTCACGTGCACCTTCTTCATCGCGGCCAGCGTCCACTCCGCCTGGGTGGTGCCCCAGCTCGTCGCCTCGGCCGTGGTGCCCTTGTAGTTCGGGTCGACGCCAGGGCCGCCCATGTACCAGTAGACGCCCTCGCCCACGCCGACATGGGAGTGGATGTAGTTGGCGTTGGCCTCGGCGCCGTTGGACGGCGAGTAGGCGAGGAAGTTGCCGGTCGAGCAGCCTTCCTGGCGTGCCCAGTTGCCGGCCATGCCCATGTAGCCGCCGTAGCTGCCGGACAGGTGGGTCATCGGCAGCGGCGTCCCGCTGCCGATGGGAACCGTCTGGCTGTCGGACCCGTAGATGAAGCCCGACGCGTTCGCGGCGGTGACCTCATCTGCCGTTGTCGCGGCGCTGGCTCCGCCGAGGCCCGCCATGCTCACGCCCGCGGCCGCGATTCCGCCGGCCACCAGCAGTGCCAGCCCTGTTGAGATTCTGCGCGTCAAGATCTTCATCGCGCCCTCCAGCCTATAGGAGTACCAACTTCACTCCCAAAAGACGCGTAAGGGGCATCCGCGGTTGTAATGATCTGGCGGGCCGCCTGACCGCTCAGTTCGCGGGCGGTACCTCTTCGGCCTGCTGCGCCTGCTGGGCCTGCTCGGCGGCCGCGTCAAGCTGGCTGAGCACGTGGCCGTAGGCCCCGGCGGCGAGCTTGGCGATGTTGCTGTGCGCGCCGATCGGTGCGGCAATCTCCGCCCCGACGGCCATGGCGTCCAGGTCGGGGCGGGTCGCCTCCGGGCCGACCACGCAGGGCGCGATGGCGATCCGGTTGACCCCCATCTCCTTCAGCCGCATGGCGACCTCGGCGACCGTCGGCGAGCTGTCAAGCGAGGCGGTGTACACCGGCAGGGCGAGCCGGGCCGCGAGCATGACCGCGGTCACGTTGGTGGCGACGACGGCGTCGGGGCCGCCCACCGTGGCGATGATGATGCCGTCGGCCGCGGTGACGATGCTGAACAGCCGTACCCGGTCGGCCCGGGCCAGGCCCGCCTCCGCGAGCCGGATGTGCAGCGCCTCAGCCACCAGCCCGTTGGAGTTGATGAAGCCGCTCACGCGGGCCTCCACCCCGCTGGCCGCGATCTGCTCGCGCAGCTTGCGGACCAAGGGCGGGTGCGGGGCCACGATCAGCGGGATGACCACCGCGACCGGGCCGTCGCCGTCGTCGCGCAGGCTCGCGATGGCGGAAAGGACGCTGCCGACGCTCTGCGGGTCGTCGGGTGCGACATCAAGGAGCGCGGCTCGTACGTCCACCGAGGGATTGTCCACCCGCAGGATCGTCATCAGCTCGCCCATCGGGCCGGACGTCAGGTCGGTTCCGCTCCCGGGCACGGCGATGACCAGCGCGGGCGCGTCCTGGGACAGGCTCACGGGGATGTCACGCCGGTGGCGGCCGCCCGGCCGCAGCGACGGGGGCCTGCTCGACGGACGACGCTGCGGGAACAGCTGCTGGTCCCTGGGGTAGCCAGGTTCGGAGTAACCCTGCTGTTCGGGGTAGCCCTGCTGGTCAGTCACGTCACGGAAGCCTAGTCGCCATCAAGGCAGTCATGGCTCAAAAGCGGCGAAACTTCCCCACGTTCTTGCTGGAATCGAGGCATCCACAAACTTGTTACTAGCGAGTAGCATAGGGAGCCGGGAACACCGAGTGTGCGGAGCGACGTCATGAGTCACTACAAGAGCAATCGCCGGGACATCGAGTTCAACCTGTTCGAGGTGCTTGGGCGCCAGGGCATTCTCGGTACCGGTCCCTTCGCCGAGGTGGACGAGGAGACCGCGCGAGACATGCTGGCCGAGGCCGAGCGCCTCGCGGTCGGCCCGGTCGCGGACTCCTGGGAGGACTCCGACCGCAACCCGCCCACTTTCGACCCGGCGACACACGCCGTGACGATGCCCGAGTCATTCAAGAAGTCGTTCCGCTCCCTGATGGACGCCGAGTGGTGGCGGCTCTCGGTCCCGCCTGAGCTGGGCGGGACCCTCGTCCCGCGGTCGCTGAACTGGGCGGTGGCCAGCTTCATCCTCGGGGCCAACCCGGCCGCCTGGATGTACGCCAACGGCCCGACGTTCGCCAACATCCTGTGGCTCCTCGGCACCCCGGAGCAGAAGGACTTCGCCCGGATCGCCGTCGATCGGCAGTGGGGCGCGACGATGGTGCTCACCGAGGCCGACGCGGGCTCTGACGTGGGCGCCGGGCGGGCCAAGGCCATCGAGCAGCCCGACGGTAGCTGGCACATCGAGGGGGTCAAGCGCTTCATCACCACCGCCGAGCACGACATGGCGGAGAACATCTTCCACATCGTGCTGGCCCGCCCCGAGGGCGCTGGCCCGGGCACCAAGGGCCTGTCGATGTTCCTGGTGCCCAAGTTCCTGCTCAACCCGGACGGCTCGCTGGGCGAGCGCAACGGCGTCTACGTGAGCAACCTCGAGCACAAGATGGGCCTGAAGGTCTCCACCACCTGCGAGCTGACCTTCGGTGCCGGCGCCCCGGCGGTGGGAACGCTGATCGGCGGCGTGCACGACGGCATCCGGCAGATGTTCATGATCATCGAGCATGCCCGGATGATGGTGGGGGCCAAGGCGATCGAGACGCTGTCGACCGCCTACCTCAACGCGCTCGACTTCGCCAAGAACCGGGTGCAGGGGGCCGACCTGGCCCGGCAGGCCGACAAGACCGCGCCGCGGGTGACGATCATCAGCCACCCCGACGTGCGCCGGATGCTGATGCTGCAGAAGTCCTACGCCGAGGGCCTGCGCGCGCTCGTGCTGTACACCGCCAGCGTGCAAGACGCCGTCCAGGCTGCCACCCTCGGCGGCGGTGAGGATGAGGCGGCCGCGG
>Ga0335075_10000522_pt1 | contig 67191 bp, 40 predicted proteins | sample Lox_Sample_24_FD_206723 | JGI IMG/M metagenome (GOLD analysis project Ga0335075, IMG submission 206723) | Soil microbial communities from Loxahatchee National Wildlife Refuge, Florida, United States - Lox_Sample_2.4 | ecosystem: Environmental > Terrestrial > Soil > Wetlands | place: USA...
AGTGGGCGTGCGGAAACCAGATCCTGCCTTCTACCGGCTCATCACCGCCGCTGCCAACTGCTGGCCCGATCAGGTGCTGCACATCGGCAACAACCTGGAAACCGACATCCTCGGACCGAAACGGTTCGGCATGCACACCGCCCTGGTCAGGGCAGGCGGTGTCGCGGAAGACGAGCGCGCCATGCTGCCGCCAGGCACCCTGGTGATTGCGCACCTCCGGGAGCTCCCCGCGCTGCTCGGCTGGGATGGCGGGTAGCACGGAGCGACAGACGTGCCCTTGCTCTCCGGCTGCGTTCACGAGCGGTCCCGGCGGCCTCGGCTCCGCTCGCCGCGGCGCCCCCGATCCCCGGCCCCGGATCTGCCCGCCAGGCGGCCGCGTGGCGGGCAGCCGGGCTGGCGCGGTCATCGCCTGGTCCTGGTGACACCCGGCCTGCTTTTCCGCTCTGGCAGAAAGGATGTGCGTTGACTTTGGGGTATCCCGTTGCCTGGCATCGGCTGGGCAATGGCCTGCGGGTGGTGGTCAGTGAGGATCACGCCGCCGCGCTGCACACCGCCGCGCACATCCTCGGCGCGCCCGCCACCGGACGCCTCGACACGCAGCTCCGCCAGCAGGCCGGCACCTCCTACGGCCTGCGTGCCAGCCTGACCGAGCTGGTACCCGGAATCGGGCTGCTGCTCATCGCCGGCGCCGTCGACGGCCCCGCAGCCGACGCCGCGCTGACCGCCATCACCCGCATCCTCACCGCCCCCTGCCACGACGGGTTCAGCCCCGCCGAGCACACCACCGCACGCCAGGCCATCACCCGCACCGCACCGCTAACCTGCGAAACCCCCGCCGAAATCGCCGCCGCCTGCGGCCTGCCCGCCGACTACCCCAGCCTCCTGCTCGACGACATCACCGCCCTGACCACCACGACACTCAACCGCGCCTACCACACCCGCCTCAGCCACAACCAGCCCGCCATCATCGCCGTCGGCGACGCCGCCACCCTCCCCACGCCGCTGCGCGAACTCGCCGCATCCAGCGGAACTAGACAACCCACGGCAGCCCTCCACGCATCCCGGCCACCGGCACCAGCCACGGGAAACAAGCCGCCAGCCAGCAGGCGCCAGCCAGGAAGGCGTCACTGATTCATGAGCATGGGACATCACCGGGGACAAGCCGGAGCCAGGCCGCCGGCCCGTGCCTGCGGCTCTCATCAAGGGCGGCGCTGCCCGGCCCCGCCCCGCCCGGCAGGTCACCACCACGACAGGAGACACCCTCCCGGTCCCGGCCTGCGTCCCGCATGTTTCCGGCAACCTGTCTCGGCCCCACCCGGCAAAGTCGCCCTGGTCCCACCGGACCAGGGCCAAGTTCTTCTGACGCCACCCCGCCGGGGCCAGAAGAACCTGCAACTTCCCTGGCCGGACGCCTCTCCCCGGTGCCAATGGCCGCTCCCGGCCGCCGGGGCCGGAACTTTTTCGTACACGCCGCAGGCGGGGACAGGAGAACTTCGCCCCGTGGGCAGGCACAAGTTCGCGAAATCATATGCGCCCGGCTCGCGCCGGGTTTCCCGGCCGTCTAGGCGCCAGTCGTCTATGTCTCTCAGGGCAGCCAGCCGGTCCTCCGGCATCGGGAGGGGGCTTGTCGTCTTCTGGCGGGTAACCGAGTTCCTGAGCCAGATCTCGTCCGCTGTCAGCGGGGCCTCCAACCGTGCCCTGATCCCGGAATCCCAGCCGTGACCCGGGGTGTCGGCGGTGCTGGGGACCCGGGCGCGGACAGCGCGGAGCAGCCGCTGACGGCAGCAAGAAAGACACCGCGGTGACGGCGGAGGCTCCGGTCCAGGGGCTGCGCGCGTACCAGGCCGAGGCCGAGGCCGCGGTCGTGTCCCGGCTGGGCGCCGGGGGACGCTGCCAGCTGGTGATGGCGTGCGGGACGGGCAAGACGTTCGTCGCGTCGCGGGCGGCGGCCCGGCTGGCCGGCGGCGGGGTGACGGCGGTGCTGGTGCCGTCGATCCCGCTGGCCGCGCAGACGATCGCGGCCTGGCAGGCGGGCTGCCCTACCGACCGGGTGCTGGCGGTGTGCTCGGACCCCACGGTGCGCCCCACCTGGGTGCGTGCCGCCGACCTCCCGGCGCGGGTGACCACCGATGTGGAGGAGATCGCCAAGTGGCTGGCCGGCACCTGCGGGCGGGCGCTGGCGGTGGCCGTCTTCGATTCCGCGCACCGGCTGGCGGCCGGGCTGCGGCGGGCCGGGCAGGTCGCCGAGCTGACGGTGTGCGACGAGGCGCACCGGCTCGCCGGGGCGGCCGATAAGTTCACCGCGGCGATCACCGGGCCGGGGTTCCTGCCCGAGCGGCGGCGGCTGTCCATGACGGCCACCCCCAGGCTGGTCGCGCAGGCCCGCGGGAGGCCCCGGGCCATCTCGATGGATGATGAGGAGGTGTTCGGCCCGGTCGCCTACCGCTACCCGTTCCGCCGCGCGATCGGTGACGGCTGGCTCAAGGACTACCGCATCGTGGTCGCGGCCGTCACCAGCCGCCAGGTCGCCGGGCTGCTCGCCGCCGACGGCGAGCTCGCCGAGGGCGGCGTGCCGGTGCGGCTGGCCGCCGCTCAGGCCGCGCTGGCGATGGCCGCCGCGCAGTTCGGTTTGCGCCGCTGCGTGGCGTTCCTGCCGCGGGTCGCCGCGGCCCGCCAGTTCGCCGGGCGGCTGCCCGCCACGCTGGCCCTGCTCCCGGCCGACCGCCGCCCGGCCGGGCCGCTGTCGGCCACCTACGTGCACGGCGGGATGAGCGCCCTGCAGCGGAACCTGGCGCTGCAGCGGCTGCGCCGCCCGCCGGACGGCGGCTGGGCGGTGGTGGCCAACGCCCGCTGCCTGGGCGAGGGCGTGGACGTGCCGGAGATCGACTCGGTCTTGTTCGGGGCCCCCAAGGAGTCCGTCACCGACATCGTGCAGGCCGTGGGCCGGGCGCTGCGGCGCGGCGGCGGCACGGACACCGCCACCGTCATCGTGCCCGCCCTGGTCCCGGACGGCGGCGAGGACGGCGAGCCGGGCGGCGGCCGGTACGAGCACGTGCTGAACGTGATCCGCGCGATGTGCGCCCACGACCCTGACCTCGCCGAGGCTCTCGGCGCCGCCCGCGCCGCCCGCGCCGCCGATCCCGGCGGCCCCGTGCGGCTCCCGTCCCGGGTCGCGGTCACCGGACCGCCCGGGATCCTCCAGGCCACCCTGGACGCGCTGCGCATCCACGTGCTGGAGCGGACTACGTCGTCGTGGTGGGAGGGTTACGGGCACGCCCGCGCCTACCATCAGGAACACGGCAACCTCGACGTCCCCCACTCCTACGTCACCGACGGCGGGTACCCGCTCGGGGCCTGGCTGTCAGCCCAGCGGGCCGGGCGCAACAGCGGCACCCTGAGCCCGGAGCGCATCCGGCTGCTGGACGCGCTCGGCATGATCTGGGACCTGCTCGACGACGCCTGGATGAGCGCCTACCGCGAGCTGCGCGCGTTCGGTGACGCGCACGGGCACCTCGAGGTCCCGCTGGACTACGTCACCGCCGGCGGCATCCGTCTTGCGCAGTGGCAAGACACCCAGCGGGACACCGCCCGCGCCGGGACGATGACACCCGCCCGCCGGGCGCTGCTGGAGGCAATCGGGTTCACCCTCGAGCCTAAGAAAGCCCGGTGGATGCGCCGCTATGAGCAGCTCGCCGCCGCCCTCACCCGGCACGGGGGCCCCGGCAAGCTGCCCGCCGGCTCACCCGCGGCGACCTGGCTGGAAGGGCAGCTGCTCGGCGGCCACCGCGGCAAGCTCGACGACGACAGGATCGCCCTGCTGGAGAAGCTCGGGATCACCGTCCGCCGCCCCGACCCGTGGGAGGCCGGCTACCAAGATCTCAAGGCATTCAACGACGAGCACGGCCACCTGCGGGTCCCCGAGGGATACAAAGGCGCCAGCGGCATCGACCTCAGCGACTGGAAAGCCGGCCAGCGCATCCGGCGCAAAACCGGGCGCATGACCAAAGACCAGGAACGGCTTCTGGACGAGATCGGGTTTGACTGGGACCCCGGCGAGGACGCCTGGCAGGGCCGCTACGCCGAAGCCGCCGCCTGGAAACACGAGCACGGCAGCCTCCGCTTCCCCCGCGGCCACCCCACCGGCGGCTGGCTGTACCGCCAGCAGAAACTCCACGACAACGGGCGGCTTCGAGAAGACCGCGCCCGGCTCCTGCGCGACCTGGGCGCCATCACCAGCACAGAAAAGCAAGATGCAGCGGGCGCGGAACCACAAGCAAAGGCCAGGCCATGACGATGACGTCAGCGGATGCCAGGCGATCACCGACGCCGGCGACCGCTCTGACCACCGGCCCGTGACCACCACCTTCAACCTGGACGCGGCAGCCCGGCTGCGGATAGCGGCGTGACCAGGCCCGCGCTAGCACCCGCGTCGGCTGACGAGCCTCCAGGTCCAGCAGCGCGGGACCGCCCGGGTTCCCGGCGCGGCCCGGATCGCACGGACGGGACCGGGTGACCCGCAATATGACAAGGGGACGCGCCATGGCAGAGGTGCCGCCGGAGATCGACACGTCGCGCCGGACCCGGCCCGGGTCTACGACTACCTGCTCGGCGGGAAAGACCACTTCGCAGCTGACCGGAAACTGGCGGACAGATCCCTGGCCCGCGTGCCAGCGGGACGCACCGCGGCCCGGGAGAACCGGGCGTTCCTCGGCCGCGCGGTCCGGTACCTGGCCGAAGAGGTCGGCATCCGGCAGTTCCTCGACATCGGGACCGGGCTGCCGGCCACGGTCAACGTCCACGAGGTCGCCCAGCAGGCGGCGCCGGAGTCCCGGGTCCTCTACGTGGACAGCGACCCGATGGTCCTCGCGCACGCGCGGGCGCTGCTCACCAGCAGCCCGCAGGGCCGCACCGGCTACGTCCAGGCTGACCTGCGGGACCCGGCGGGCATCCTGGAAAGCCCGGTGACCCGGGAGGTCATCGACTTCACGCGGCCAGTCGCGCTATTGCTGTCCGCCGTTCTGCACTACATCCAGCAGGAGGACAGCACCGCGATAATCGTCGCGGCGCTGACCGGTGCCCTGCCGCCGGGCAGTTTCCTGGTCGCCTCGCACGTGACCGGGGAGCATGACCGGGCCGGGTGGGCGGCCGTTCAGCGCGACTACCGCACGGCGGGGATACCGGTGCGGTGGCGCGACAGCGATGAGTTCGCCCGGCTGGCGTTCGCCGGCCTCGAGCTGGTCTCGCCTGGTGTGGTGCTCGTGTCGGAGTGGCGGCCGGACTCCGACGGGCCGCGGCCGGCTCCGGCCGAGGTGAGCGTCTACGGCGGTGCGGCGTGCAAGCGCTGGCGCGACGCCGCGACGGCGATCGGCGGCCTGGGCATCGGCCTGGACGACGCCGACTACGTCGGCGGCGTGCTCTGGTACGGCCTGACCCACCGCGGCGGACAAGGCAACCCCGAGGAGCAGAAGCGCGTCATCACCGACCGGCTGGTCCGCTGGGCCACCCGGGACGGCGGGGACTCCGCCCGGACCGCGGCCGCCATCCGCTCCGTCCTGGACGAGCACCTGGCCGGGCGGTAGCCGGACCGGCAGAACCGGTTCGCGCAGACCGGACCACGGCCTGCAGACCAAGCTCGCGGATGCGGACCCGTAGGCGCGCAGAGCCGGGGCAGCCCGTACCGGCATCTGCCGGACCAGCTTGCCGCCGGCCGGCAGGCCGGCCCTCGGCACGGCGGCCCGAGTATGCACCGGGCCATCGCGCCGGCCGAGAGGCAAGGAGGGAGCCTGCGCACGCAGACCGCGCGGTGGTGACGCATGGCCTAGCACCCACGCAGCCGGGATCTTCCCCCCAAGGGATGCCTGGCGGCCAGACGGCCACCGGGAGCGCGGCGCGCCGGGCCGCCAACGGCAGAATGCAGCGCCGCGACGGCACGGGGATACTTCCCTGCCCCTCGGGGCGCTGTTTTCCTGCTCGGTGATGAATAGTGATGCTGAGGCCGGAATAGGCGTGGGCAGGCTGGCGCATTCGTGAATAGCGCGGATTAGTCAGGGGCCCCGGAAATGCCGCACGGGCTAGGGGATCATGCCTCTGCCTGCTGTTTTCCACGGAGTCCTTCGGCCGGGAAATCGGGCGAAGCAAGATGTCCAAAAGATAATCATATCTCTGGACCGGGCGCGGTCCATAGATACACTGAAAAGGCGGGCGCATACATTGAATGCGGTGTTATGAATTACGGCGCATTCGCGCCGGGAGTCATCGAGGGAGTGGTCGTGAGCGTCACGGGCGGGCAGGGTGCCGGGCCGTCGGCGGGGTCGCGGTCCCGGCGCCGGCCGCGGGAGGAGGCCGCCCGTTCCCGTGCCGTGCTGGTGCGCCTGACCGAGGAGGAGTTCGGCGAGCTGACCGAGGCGGCCGGGCGGGCGCGGATGGCCAGGGCGGCGTACGCGGCCGAGGCCGCCCTGTCGGCCGCGCGGGGTACCGCCGCCGGGCCGGACGAGCAGCTGCGGGAGGCGCTGGGCGAGGTGATGCGCGCGGCCGTGCTGGTGCGCAGGATCGGCGTGCTGCTGAACCAGGCGGTCGCGAAGCTGAACGCGACCGGGCAGCGCCCCGGCGAGCTGGTCCCGGTCGCGCTGGCGTGCCGGAGCCGCGTGGAGAACCTGAACGACGTCGCGGAGCACCTGCGCCGGAGGGTCCGGTGACGGTCCGGGCGCCGTCCGGGCCGTCGGCGGCGGTCCGCCCCGGCGGACCGCGTGGTCCGCTGGTCCGGGACCGGTCCGGGGTCGCCGGCCCGTGGTCCGCGGCCCTGCGGACCACGGACCGGGCCTGCGGACCGCGTTCCGGGGCGCGGTCCGGCGGGCGGGGCGCAGCCGGGGAAGCGGGGCGACGGTGATCGGGAAGGCGCCGGAGAACCCGGGCAAGCGCGGCGAGCGGTGCGAAGGGCTGATCTACTACCTGTACGGCCCAGGTCGTCACGAAGAGCACACAGACCCGCATATCGTCGCGGGGTGGTGGCACCCGGCCGAGCTGGAGCCGCCGCTGCGCGCGGACGGAACCCGGGATTTCCGGCGGCTCTTCGGGTTGATGAACCAGCCTCACGCGGCCCTGGGCAAGTGGGGAACCAAGCGGCCGGTGTGGCACACGGTGATGCGTGCCGGCCTGCGCGACAAGACCCTGTCCGACGACGAGTGGGCGCAGATCGCCGGCGACGTGATGAACCGCACCGGCCTGTCGGCCTACGGCGGGGAAGACGACGGCGTGCGGTGGATCGCCGTGCGGCACGGCGCCGACCACATTCACATCGTGGCGATGCTCGCCCGCCAGGACGGCCGCCGCTGGCGGCTCGAATTCGAGAAGAAGCGCGTCCGGGACGCGTGCCTGGCCGCCGAGGAACGCTACGGCCTCGTATCCACCGCGCCGGGTGACAGCACCGCCGCGCGGCGCCCGTCGCGGGCCGAGACCGAGAAGGCCGCCCGCCGCGGCCTGGAGGAGGCCCCCCGGGTCACGCTGCGCCGCCAGGTCGTCACCGCCGCCGCCGGCGCGTCCAGCGACACCGGGTTCTTCGCCCGCCTGGAGGCGGCCGGGGTCCTGGTCCGGCCGCGGCTCAGCGCCAGGAACCCCGGCGAGGTCACCGGGTACGCCGTCGCGCTGCCCGGCGACACCGGCCGGGACGGCGGGCCGGTGTGGTTCGGCGGCGGGAAGCTCGCCGCCGACCTGAGCTGGCCCAAGCTCCGCTGCCGCTGGGCCGGCCCCGGCGCCGTGCCCGGGGACCCGTTCACCGCGGCCGAGCGGAATGCGATCTGGGACCACGCCGGGCGGGCCGCCGACGAGGCCGCCGCGCAGATCCGGGCGCTGGCCGGCACCGACCCGGCCGCCGCCGCGGACGCGGCGTGGGCTGCGTCCGACACGCTGCACGCGGCAGCCGCCGCGCTGCGCAGCCGGCCCCTGCGCCGGGCCGCCGACGCCTTCGACCGCGCCGCCCGCGCCCCCTACGCGCGCATCCCCGCGCCGACCCCGGCCGGGAACGGCCTGCGCCGCGCGGCCCGGCTGATCTCCGCCTACGCCTACCTCGCCAAAGACCAGTCCCTCGCCCCGGTCGTGCTGATGCTGCGGCTGGCCGCGCTCGCCGAGGCGGTCGCCGAGCTGCGGCAGGTCCAGCAGCGCGCCGCCCAGGCCGCCGCGGCGCTGCGCAGCGCGCAGCACCTGCACGCCGCCGCCCCGGGCACCGGGCCAGCGCAGGGCCGGCCACGCCCGGCGCTGAGCGCGGCGGCGCTGGGGGGCGCGTCCTTCCCGTCCCCGCCCCGCCCCGCCCCGGACGCCCCGGCTGCCCCGGCCGGGCGCAGGCCCGCCCCCCGTGCTCCCGCCCCGGCCCGCCGCCGCGGCAGGTAACCCGAGACCCGTTTAACTCAACCCGAAGGAGAACGACGATGACGATCGACCCGTCCGCGCGCCACGAGAACCCGTTCGGCGAGGCGTACGGCAGCGCCTCCCGGCAAGCGGCGCAGCTTGCGTCCATGGCCGTCGGCGCCCACGAGATCATCACGCGGCGCAACGCGCGCCGCGCCGCGATGAAGGCCGCCAGCGACGAGCAGCAGCGCCAGGCAATCCGGGAACAGGAACGCGCCGCCCGGGAGGCCGCCAGGGCACGGTGGGCGCCGGCTCTCGACCCGCGGTTCCCGGCCCAGGCCGACCTGCTCACGGCCGGGCGTGCCTGGGGCGGCGCCGCCCCCTACGCCGACATCCCCGAGGCGGCCTCGGCGCTGCGCCGCGCCGAGGAGCGGATGGGGGTGCTGCACCCGTACGCGATGGACCGCTACGACCGGCTCCGGTCCGAGGGCGCCACGCCGCTGGAGGCGATGCGGGAGGCCGCGCCCCTGTTCGCCATGCCGCCGTACGCGCGCCCCGGCCAGCCGGGCGCCCCGCGGCCGGCGGTCACGGCCGACGTCCCGGGCACCGGGTTCTGGCCCGCCGCCGGGGCCGCGAGTGCTCCCCACGGCGGTTTCCGCACGGACGCTGACCAGGCCGCCTACCGGCACGGACTGCGGATCGCCGAGCAGATCCAAGCCCGCGCCCTGGCCGAACGAGGCGCCCGGCTCAGCCCTGACGAGCTTTTCACGGAGCTGGAAGTGAGGACCACCTTGCCCGTCGACGTCATCACCGGGCTCGCCCGCACGCGCGGCGAGGAGAACACCGCCGCCCGCGCCGCGCGTGCCCGCGCCGACGGGCAGAACCTTGCCGCCGCTGTCTCGGCAGGCCAGCCGGACGGCGGGCCGGCGGAGGCAGCGGGCGGCGCGGCGGCCGACGCCCCCGCCGCCGCCTCGGTTCCCTCCAGCCCTGCGGGCGAGCGGGTTCCCCTGGACCGGTCCGCGGTCCGGCTCGCAGCCGAGAACTTCCCCAGCACGGCAGCGGAGGGCATCCGGGCCGCCGCCCGCAACGGGGACCTGCGGCGGCCGGCCGCCTCGCAGTCCCGCACGGCCGCCAAGGCGAAAACCTCGCGTCCCCGGCCCTCCCGGTGAGACAATAACTACCGGGAGGCAGCAGACATGAACGCGCAAAGCCCCTGGTTCTGGTTCCCGTTGATCGCCGTGCTCGGCGTGGTGTACTTCCTGCCCGCCATCATCGGCTCGATCCGCAACGTTGAGGGCCTCGGCTGGCTGGTCCTCTTCAACGTGTTCTTCCCGGGCGTCGGGTTCCTGGCGGGCCTCATCCTGGCCTTCGGGCTGCCCCGCCGCGAACCGCCCGCCGCATACCCGCCGGCGGTCTACTACCCGCCGCAGGGCGGCCAGCCCTACTACCCGCCGCCCGGCCAGCCCTGGTAACCGCCGGGGCCGGCCTGCGACCGGAACTCCTCGCGCCCTGGCCCGCTTAGCTCGCGGGGCGAGGGTGGGCACTGTCGATCCACCGGATAAGGGCCAGGACCGACCCGCCGAAGTGCTCGCGGACTCGCTGCTGGACTGCTTTCATGTCGTGGCCCTGCGCGAAGTCGCGGGCAGTTTCCTGGCCGCAGCCGCAGGCGCACGGGCGGATGAGGAGCGGTCCCTCTTCGGGCAGGCTGCCGTAGGTGACGGAGTTCTGCGACTGGTTGGCCAGCGGGTCGGGGCGGCCGATGTAGGCGTCGTGGAGCGGGTGCCCGGCCGCGAGCGGGTGCCCTTCGAGGGCGAACCGGTCTCCGTGCTGGGTGAGTCCTTCGACCTCCGCGACCGCGAGCACCTTGCCCATGCCGGCGACCAGGGCGAACCGCTCGGCGGCGGCGCGCGAGCGGTTCATCTTCCACACGCCGCGCCCGGCCTGCCATGCCTCGTCTTCGCTCATCCGCGGGAAGCAGCCGATGTAGGCCCTGCCGAGGCAGTCGCCGCTGACCGACTGAAAATCGCCGAGCTTGATCCGCACCGCCATGCGAGCCTCCTGATACCCGGGCAGCCCCAAACCCTGTACGGCAACTATCACATGCCACAGGCCAAAGTTGAATAGCCGATTTTCCTCTGACTGCATCTACAGTTGACCGGCGAACTTGACGCACCTGTCGGGCAACCGTGGGCAGTCCCCGCCGTGTTAGCAGTTCACCAAGCCAGCGCGGTGACCAACTGCTACGCGCGTGGGTTCGGGCTCACGCAGTCAGCCAGTGGCGCGCCGTGCGACATCCCCGAGCGGCTGGTCTCCTGACCGGACCGCGTGAGCACGGTAGCCCGTGACCTGCCCGCCGCGCTCCCACCTCGTCTTGGTGCGGAGCATCGGCACCGCCGAAGGGGGTGCCACGCAGGCGCGGAGGCGAAGCCAGGTACTGCTACCGGCGGGCGGACCGTCGCGGGGCGCTGGCCTGCGGGCGAGGCACCCGGCCTGTGACGGCAGGGCCTGCGACGTCGGGCGGGGCCAGCGGCTGAAGCGGGAAGCTGGCTTCGGCGAGCCGGGCCGGCTCCGGGCCGGGCACTGGCCGGGCGCGCTCACGGGTGCCGTGCCGGGCCAGTGCCCGGCCTTTTGGGGAGCGGGCGTCCCGGGTGACGGTGTTGGCGACTTCGGCCATGACCTCAGTGACGTCGAAGCCGAGCTTCACCGCGGCCCGCACGACCTGGTAGCCGGTTTCGGCGGGCAGGGCGGCTGCGAGCCGGGGCAGCTCAGGGATCTCGACCGGGTTGGCCAGGTCGTCGACGAGGACCAGCTTGCGCCCCTCGGTGAGCTGGCTGATCCGCTTTGCGGCCTGGGCGGGCAGCAGTTCCGCGATGAGCGCGGCGGTGCTGTGCATGGCCCGGTAGCGGTCTTCGATGTGGTCGAGGTGCTGTTCAAACTGGCCGATGCGGGCGTCGATGAGCCGGGCGGACAGCGGCTCGCGGTGCTCGCGCAGGACTGCGCGCAGGGCTGCCGGGCCGTCCTGGGCGAAGATCGCGGCGGGGTCCTTGGCGTTAAGCCTCACCGCCTGGAGTTTGGAGGTGTGCGGGCGGAGGAGGCCGTAGGCGCGGACGGCGGCCTTGCGCCCGGCGCTGTCGGCGTCGAACGCGACGAGGACGCCGGTGCGCGGCAGGCCGGCCGTGCGGCTGAGCAGTCCGGCTTGCTCGGGGGTCAGGGCGATACCGCAGGGGGCGAGCCCCACGTGCCGGGCGGGGTCGGCGAGGGTGACCGCGAGAGCGTCGAACGGGCCTTCCACGATGACGGGCATCGCTCCCCGGGCCAGTGCCGCGCGGCCCTGCTGCAGGCCGAACAGCAGGCTACCCTTCTTGTAGAGGGCGGACGCAGGGCTGTTGAGGTACTTGCCCACGTCGGAGGATTCGCGGGCGGGGTGGAGGCGGCCGATGAACCCGGCTATCTCGCCGTGCTCGTCGCGCACAGGGAGCATGACCCGGTCCCGGAACAGGTCGATGAGCGTTCCCCTGCTGGACACCTTCGCGAGGCCGGCGGCCTGGATCTCGTCGTCGCCGTAACCCAGGCCACGCAGGTGGTCGGTGAGGGCAGTCCACTTGGCCGGGGCGTACCCGATTTCCCACTCGGCAACAGCGGCGGCGCCGATGCCGCGGCTGTCGAGGTACTCCGGTGCCCAGCTGCCGGCCAGCCGGCCGGCGTAGAAGTCGCGGGCGACGTCGAGGACCGGCGGGGGGCCGGGATCTGGGGCCTGACCCGGGTCCGTCGGCCGATCAGGGGCCGTCGGCTCCGCGACGGGGAGGCTGGCGGCCCTGCCTGGTCTGGCGGCGCCGGGCGGGGCGGAGCGCGGGCGGGCCGCTGTCGCGGGCCGGGGCGCGGGCACCGGGCGGGCCGGGGCGGGGTCGTCGCCGCGCAGGATGCGGTCGGCATGCCGGATGATGCCGGCGGCGGCGGTGGTGATGCGGTGCCCGGCGGACAGGACAGCTGCGGCGGGCTGGGCGCGGGGGTCGCGGCCGGCCCAGCTTTCGGGGTAGGCGAGCTGCCCGGCGGGGGTGACGCCGTAGCGGGCGCAGGTGACGTAGGCGACGGAGTCGGCTTCGGCCTTGCGCAGCCCCGTGCAGCCGGTGGTCGTCGTCCCGGGAGGGTGGCCGCCAGGCTGGTCGTGCAGCAGGACGTGGCCGAGCTGGTGAGCCAGCGCCCAGACAGCCTCCCGCTCGCTCAGGGCCGGCAGGAGCCGGATGCGGCGCGCGGCCCAGAAGACGGTGCCGTCAGCCGGGGCGCCGTGCTCCTGCTCGACGGCGAATCCCTGGCGGCGCGCGAGCCAGCACAGCGCGTCCCACAGGCCCGCCGGGGCGGGTCCGGGCGGTGGCGGGCCGGCCGGGACCGTGGCCGGCGGCCCGGTGGTCTGCGACACGTCCCAGACGTAGGCGGTCCGGGTGGCATCGCGCCAGGTCGGCAACGGCTGGTCGTCACCGGGTTCACGGTCGTCTTGCGGTTGCCTGAGGGCGGGGCGGGATGGGACGGCGAAGGTCTCGATGCCCTTTTCGCCGGGGCGGACCTGCCGCCCGGCCTTGGCCCACCGTCCATAGTCGCGGACCATGACCGCGCCGGGTACCTGGGCGGAGACGAGCAGGGTGTTCGCGAAGTCCTGTTCCGGCATGAGCGCCGCCGTGCGCAGCAGCGCGGCCCAGTCGCCGGGGGTGCGCAGCACCCGGGCGGCCTCGTGCAGGCGGGTACGGAGCGCGGCTAGCTTCTGCTGCGCCTCGTCTTCCCGTGCCGTCCCAGGGGCAGCGGGATGCGGCGGGGTCATCGTTGGTCTCCGGGCAGGCCGTCCGGGCCGGGTTCGTGTCCGGGCAGCCGCAGCCGGGCGGCGAGGGCCGTGCCGTTGACCGGGTGCTCAGCGGCGGCCTCGCCTGGTGCCCCTTCGGGGCCGGGCGGTGCGCTGGCGCCGGCCTGGCCGGAGGCGGCGGCCAGCAGCGCGCCCAGGCTTTCGTTGGCGACGCGGTGGCCGCCCTGGCGGAGCATGGCGCCGAGTGCCTTCTGGCTCAGGCGCTCGCCGCGCCGGCGGGCGCCGGCCAGGATGGCGGCGGCGGCGACGACGATCTCGGCGTCGAGGCCCGCATCGAGGCCGCCGTCATCTTGCCCGACGCCGTCAGGCTCTGCCTCCCGCTCCTGCTCAGGTCCGGGCAGTGGCCCGCCGGGGGCGGCGGGGGCTGGCGGGAGATTCCCGGGCGCGGCGGCAGGGGCGGCGGTCGGCGGGGGCGGCGCCGCCGGGGCGGCGGTGATCAGGCCGGCGATGACGTCGCGGGCCGGGCCGGCGGTGGCGTAGTCGAGCAGGGCCAGGTGCGCGGTCTGGGTGAGCACCTGGACGTGGCGGAGCACGTCGGCGGCGACGGCCTGGTCGCCGCTGAAGCCCGCGCGGATAAGGGCGGCGTGCGTGCGGCGCTCGGCCACGCGCACCCGGCGGACGGCGAGGGCACCGGGCCGGGGCGCCCCGTCGCGGGCGGCCAGCGCGCGGCGGAGCTGGAACAGGCGCCGGGCGGCCTGCTCGGTCCGGACGCGGCGGGTCGCGGCCTGCGCAGACAGGTGCTCGTCGTCGGCGAGCGTCCGCTGCACCCGGAACCGTTCGATGGGGTACAGCCAGCGCGCCGCCCCGATCCGCCGGTCGGTGCGGCCCGCCTTGCGCTCGCGCAGCTCGCGCAGGGTGAACTCGAACAAGACGGCCGCGACGACGGGCATCATCGCGAACGCCTCGGCGGCGCCGGGCTTGTGCGGCGCGTGGCTGGCGTTGAAGGTTGCGGAGGCCGCGACCAGCCCCCAGACGGCCAGGCGGGGGCCGAGCCCCGGCTCGTCCCGCGCGGCGCGGCGGGTCAGCAGCACGGCGCAGACGCCGGCCGCTCCGTCCAAAGCCAAAAAAAGCAGGTACGGCCAGGGGCCGGTCAGGCCCATGTTCGCGCGGGCGAACCCGGTCAGGCTCTGGGCCGAGATCCCTGTGGCGACCGCGGTGAACCCGCCGAGCAGCAGGTACTGGAAGGCCGACGCCGCGATCTCCCGCGCCGGCGCCCGCCCGCTCACCGCCGGCCCGCCCAGGTGGCGGCCCGGCCCGTACCCGCAGCCTGCGACCGGTGTACTGCCATCGCTCCAGCTCAGAAGAGTCAAGGATTGAAGTTATTCATCACTTGATTTTAATTCATCATATCTACTCAAAGCGTAGAGACAGTGTATGTGACACTGAGGGACAGTCATCAACCACGCTGCGGTCGTTAACTGGATGCGCTAGCATGAAGTGATGAAGAGTGTGGATGAGAGAGGGTGAGTGATGCCGGATGAGGCCGGGCAGGGCAACGGGGGCGTGCCGCCCCTGGAGACCCTGGCCGACAAGATCTCCTGGCTCATGGAGCGCGCGAACCCGGAGGGCCGCGGGCCGCTGTCGGCCCAGGACGTGTCCTACCTGATGCTGGAGGTCGCGGGCGAGAAATACTCGCCGAACGCGATCTGGAGGCTGGCAACCGGCGAGCAGACGAACCCGGGCTACCGGGTGATCCGGGCGCTGGCCAAGGTGTTCGGTGTCGAGCCGGGCTTCTTTTTCGAAAGTTACGACGAGCAGAAGCTCGGGCTCGTGGAGGAGCAGGTCAAGCTCCTGGCGCTGCTCCGGGACGCAAAGATCACCAGTGTCCAGTTCCGCGCGCTGATGGGGATGGACCCCGAGGGCCGGGAGATGTTCGCCGACATGATCCGGCGCGTCGCGATTGCCGAGGCCAGAGCGCAAGGCGCCGACCAGGGGGAAAACAGCGGCAGTTCCTGAACCGCCGCTGTCTTTGGCCCGCTGCTGCGCGCGGGCCATGGCTTTGTCAATGCCAAGTGGCTCCGCTGTTCTCTTCTGAGCGGGCCCGACCGGGAGCAGTTCGGGGGCGGTGGTTCTCCTTTGATCTGGCCCCGGGTGGCTGGGGTGGCTGGGGTGGCTGGATGAGGCTGAGCGCGTCGCGGATGGCGTAGGTGAGGTGGGTGATGACGTGGTCCAGGGCGCTGAGGAGGGTGTCTGGGGTGTAGGGGCTGTCGCAGTCGCGCAGGATGGCCTGGGCCATGGCGGTGAGCTGGGGCCGGGCGGGGTCGAGGCACAGGCCGGCGAGCAGGCCGTGGACGACGGTGAGCATCAAGGTGATGTCGCGGGCGTGGCCGGCGTCGAGGGTGATCTGGGTGAGCTGGTAGTCGCTGCCGGGCTGGCTGATCAGGGACATGGCGGGTTCCTCCGGGTTAGGCGTGCGCGGCCTGGCGGGCCCTGGCGGTGCGCAGCCGGTAGGAGTCGGTGCCGGTCTGGATGATGTGGGCGTCGAAGGTGAGCCGGTCGACTATGGCGGCGCAGAGCCGGGGGTCGGTGAAGGTGGCGGTCCATTGGAGAAGGCGGCGTTGGAGGCGATGGCGATGGAGGCGCGTTCCTCGCGTTCGGTGAAGACCTGGAACAGCAGTTCGGCGCCGCGCCGGTCGAGCTCGAGGTAGCCCAGTTCGTCCAGGCACAGCAGGTCGACGCGGCCGTAGCGGGTGATGGTGCGGGACAGGGTCTTGTCGTCGGCGGCCTCGACGAGCTCGTTGACCAGCGCGGCGGCGGTGGTGTACTTGACCCGGCAGCCGTGCTCGGCGGCGGCGGTGCCCAGCCCGATCAGCAGGTGGGACTTGCCGGTGCCGGAGTCGCCGATCAGGCAGCAGGGCTGCCCGGCAGCCACCCAGGCGGACCCGGCCAGGGTCCCGATCAGCGCCGCGGGGATGTTGGGGTTGGCGGCGTAGTCGAAGTCCTCGAGCGTTTTGGGGCGGGGGAAGGCGGCCTCGCGGATCGGGCGGGCCTTGCGGCGGGCTTCGCGGTCGTCGCATTCGAGTGACAGCAGCTCGGCCAGGAACCCCTTGTAGCTGGCCTGCTGGCGGGCGGCGGCGGCGGCGACCTCGCCATGGCGGTCCCGGATGGTGGGCAGCCGCAGGATCCGGCAGGCCTGGTCGATCGCGGCGTCAGCGGCGGTGTCGGTCAGCTCGTCCCTGGTGGTGGTCCTGGCCATCAGGTGCCTCCTGGGCGGGGGGTGAGCAGCTGGTCGTAGGCGGCCACCGACGGCGCCGGCCGCTGGTCGGGCGGCAGCGGGTCCCGCCGGGCGGGCAGGGTGACGACCGCGGCGCGCGAGCGGCGCGGCGCTATCGCCGGCCAGGGCTGCGCGGCCGGTTCCGGGCCGGCGGCGTGCTTGCGGGCCTCGACCGCGACCACGTCCGGGGAGCAGCTGCCCGCCGCCAGCGCCGCGGTCATCCCGGCGGTCACCTGCCCGGCGGGCATCCGCCGGTGCAGCAGCAGCACCCCGATCAGCGCCCGGGTCCCGGCACTGTCCCCGTGCCGGGCCCGCGCCGCAGCCCAGAACGCCTCGTGGGCGCTGGTGAACACCCCCGCCTTGCGGGCCTGCGCGAGCGCCGCCGAGCCGGGCAGCGCGCCGGGCTTGCGGAGCAAGATCTCCAGGTAGTGATCCAGCTCCAGGTGCTCGTCCCCGGAGGCGATCAGCCGCGGGTGCACCGCAGCCAGCTTGGAGCCGTCGAAGACGCGCAGCTCATTCGCCGACAGCATCACCCGGACCCGGGCCCCGATCAGCCGGGCCGGCACCGAATACCGGCATTTCCCGACGCTGATCCGCGCATACCGGTCCACCCGCGGCCACAGCACCGTCGCGGTGCTGAACGGCTCGGCCGGCAGCGGCAGCAGCAGGGCCCGCTCGGCGGCGAAGTCCTGCCCGACCGCAGCCGCCCGGCCGGCGATGTGGCGCGCGTCCTCGGCGGCGTCGGCCTCGGCCAGCGCCGCGTTCAGCTCCGCCAGCGACGCTGCCCGCGGCACCGGCACGAACCAGCGGCGGCGGAACCGGCCGATCTCGCCCTCGACGCCGCCCTTCTCGTGCGCGCCTTCGGTGCCGGGCATGCAGTAGAACGCGTCGAACCCGGTCTCCCGAGAGTTCAGCAATTCCGAAGGGCGGGAACGCGCGAACCCACGGACCAATTGCCGCTTCGGATACGAAGCAGCCGCGGGTTCGAGTCGTTGCCGCTCAGGTAGCTGCCGTGTCGCCGAGCGGAAATTAGTATCCATTGCTGGCTAGTGGGCTGGAAGACTGCCCGGGGCGGGCGTTACTTTAACGCGCGCGGGCCCGCGTTCTGCTCGAAGACGCCGGGGCATTCCGCCTCGTTGTGGTCCGTGATGCAGTCCCGCGGGTGAGTTCGATGATGTCCGGGTCTTCGGTGGTGCCAACTTGCAAGGTCAGGCTGTCGTCGGGCGGCGCGTTGCGCAGCGCCCTGGCGACAGTGCTGGCACGTGCTTCAGCGAGGCGCTCCTCAACTGACAGCGATCCCAGTAGCAGGCGCAGTACTCTCTCACCGCCTTTTCTGCCGTGTATCAGTGCCCGGGCACTCATGAACATGATGCCCATGTAGGAGACTGCGTAGGCGGCAACGACACCGGCGAACGTGAGTGCGGCGATGCCGGCCACCGCGGACGGGTGGACGGCCAGCCACGTGATAGCGCCGATGAGTGCCACCACGATGGCGGGCATGCTGATCTGGCTGACCGCCGGGCCAGCGATTCGCTGCGGCCGCGTGCGTTCCAGTTCTGCCGCAGCCGAGGCGTGCTCCTCGATCTGCTCCATGGCCTCGCGCATCTTCTGGCCCTGGGCGATCAGCTTGTCTTGCATCTGCAGCGTGTTCTGCAAGATGAGGCTCACCTGTTCCTGCCGTTTCCCAGCCTCTGCGATCACCGACATGTCGATCTCGGTCAGCACGAGAGCTTCGGCTGCGTGCATACCGTCGCTGCGGCCTGGGACGGGGTTGTCGTCTTGGTCCGTTATGCCGGCCTCGGTGGCGATACGGTCGATGCGGGCGCGCTCTGCGGGGTCTGCCTCGAGCGCGGCGAGGGAAGCCTGGAAGCTGGCTTTGCGGCGCTCGGCTCCGTCTGCTCTGTCCGAGGGCGAGTATGCAAGGCTGCGGGTCACCAGGTCGTCGTCGAAGTCGTTCACTTTGTTCCTTTCCTGGTGTCGCTGCCGGTTCGCTCAGTGAGCGCGCGTTTGAGCTTGCTGCAGCCATCCCATGCGTAGCGTTTGACCGCGCCGGGTGTGATCCCGCCCATGATCAGTGCGGTTTCCGCGATCTCGAATCCGGCGTAGTAGCGCAAGAGCACCGCTTCGCGCTCTCGCTCGGTCAGCTTGTCCAGTGCCCCGCGCAGAGCCTCGCGGTCGGTTACCTGCTGCGCGAATTCCCCCGTGGTGATAGCGGACGGATCCCATGCTTCGCCCGGTCTTCGGCTGCTGGAGCGCCACCGTTTGTAGATCTCGTTCCGTGCCGCCCGGTATAGGTAGCCACGCGGGCTGCCGTCGCGAATCTCGCGCCAGTGGGTGCATATGGCGAGGAAGGCATCATTCAGCACGTCCTCGGCGTCCTGGATACCCAGGCCCATCTTGCGTATGAAGCTGAACAGCTTGTCCTGCTCCGCGTCGTAGAACGCGTCGGCTTCCTTGGCGTCGTCCTCGGTCATCAGCGGAGTTCACCTGCTGCCCCATTGGGTTGACCAGAAGGCGGTTCAAGCTGGGGGATTACAGGGGGCCTGATCCCCGGCGAGATTCCGGAGACGCTGATCACGGTCGTCGGCGGCGCATCAGGCATGCGGATCTCCCTTGACCAGTCAGGCCCTCCCTCACGCAGCAGCCCGCCAGGCCTGAGTGCGCGAATTGCCTCCTGCGTCCCCTTGTTCCGCACCTCCTCAAGTTCGACCCGGCTCTTGCCGGCAGCACGTTTGCCGAGAAAGTCCCAGATGCCGTCCCGGCCGGACTTCCCGCAGAACAGGCTTATCAAGATCTCCTTGACGCCCACGATCTCTCTCTTCCGCCGTCAGCTGATCCCCGTTCGCCGACGTAAAGTTGCGAGGAGTCCGCCAGGTTGGGATGTTTTTCCGTCGCCTTGGATTCGTCCAGGTCGCGGGCAGCTTGCGCATAACGCAGGCCAGTGCGAGGGCCGAAGCCGAAGACGGCGGCCAGATGCAGCGGGTCGGCCCGGCGGGCGAGGGCTTCCTCGACGATCCGGTCGTCGCGGAGCTGGTCGACGGTGACGGGCAGGTCCCGGAACATCCGGTTCATCCAGAACCGACTGACCGGTTCGCCGGTGTGGGCGGTCTTGCGGGTGACCAGCAGGTAGGGGCTGGCCGTGGCGGGCCAGCGGGTGCCGCGGAAGTCGAGGTAGCCGCGGATCGCGGCGGCGGTGAACTCGTCAAGGGGCCGGTCCAGGCCGCCGGGGTCGAGTCGGCGGCCCGGCAGGTCGATCTGGTCAGTGCGCAGGTGCCGGATCTGGACGGGCAGCAGCGCGTGGACGCCGGCCAGTGCGACCACGGCCCGCAGCGCGGGATCGCGGCCGGCGGCCTCGGCGGCCGCGGTGAGCAGGTGCGCGGGCAGAGGGACAGGCACCGACGGGTTGCGCCTGCTGACGCGGATGCCTCGAGTCGGGTTGGCGAAGATCAGCCGCTCGGCCTTCAAGGTGCCGAACAGGCTGCGCAGCGTGCTGGCGTCCTGGGGCTGCGACCGTCCCGGCCGACCGGACAGCCACCCGGCGATGTCCCCGCAGGTGACCTGTCGCAGCGTGGAGTACCGGGTTCCGGTGTCGGCCAGGAAGGTGCGGATGCTGTAGATATCCCGGACGATCGTCCGGCGGCTGCGGGGCCTGCGGCGGGGGCCGCCGTGCCGGAGTATGCCGAGCCAGGTGTCCAGCTCAGCGCGGATCTGGTCCGGCAGCCCGGCGAGTTGCCCGTCGAGCCAGAGGGCCAGCGTGTCGGGCCGGTCGTCCTCCAGCACGCCGACGCCGGCGAGGACGTCAACGATATGCGGGAACGGCATGTTCCGGGCAGTCAGCTGCCGGGCGGTGCTGGCCCGGACCGGCTCGCCGGGCCCGTGGATGGCGGCCAGGATCCGCAGTCCCCGCCGGGTGAGGGACAGCGTGCGTGGAGACCAGCCGCGCAGCTCAGCCAGCCTCCCGGCTTCGGCCTGCAGGCGTCCGGCCAGGCCGGCGTCGACGGGCGGGAGCTGAGCGCTGACCTGGGAGAGGTCACGCGGCATGTCGAACAGCAGCAGCTGGATCCAGCGGGGCCGGGCCCTGACGGCCCGCGGCGCTGCCGTCTTTCCGGGCGCACCGGCGTGCCCTTGCCTGACGCGTCCGGGGTGGCCGATGAGGAACCGCAGCTGGTGGCCGGTGACGGCGGCCACCGACAAGTCCACTGCCGTCTTGTTGGCCGGTCCGGCGATCAGGGTGGCCTGCTTGCGGCACGGTCGGCACACGCCGGCGTCCACGGGCAGTTCCCGGCCGCACGTGGCGCAGGGCCCCGCCGGGTGGTTGCTGGCGAAGCTGCGGCATGCCTTGCAAAGGTGTTCGGTGAGCATTCCCCAGGTCAGGCAGTGGTCGCAGCTGCGCAGCCGGGACGCCCGCACCCGTTTCCGAACGCCGGCGCCGGCTCGTGAAGCGGACCGGGAGCTCACACTGGAGGGCCGGAACGCCCGGCGTCCAGGCGCCGGATAACCAGGCCGTCGCCGGCGGCGGCGCGAGTCTCGCCGGGTTCAGCCTCGGGCCGCCGGACCTTGCCCGGCTCGCGGACCAGCAGGTCGCCGGGCTCGCAGCCGAGCACCTCGCAGATGACTTCCAGGTCATCGAGGCGGATGGTGACCGGCTGACCGGACCACAGGTTCGACATCTTCCCCGCGCTAATCACCAGGCCCGCGTCCGCTAGCATGCTCTGCAGCTGGGAGGCTTTCCAGATGTCGCGCTGGGCGGCGGCCAGCCGCAGGTTCCACCTCACGGCCGCCCGCCCCCGAGCCGTCCGGCTGCGCGCTGCCCGGCCTGTGCCCAGGCGTCCTCGACATGGCTGCGGTGGACGTGGACGTAAATCATCGTGGTGTTGATCCATTCATGCTCGAGTACCTCCTGAACTGCGAAAACATCCATGCCGTTGCGGTAGAGATCGGACGCGGCGAAGTGCCGCAGCAGGTGCGGGGTCAGCTTCCCTGCCTGGGCGGGCAGGTGCGCGGCGACCGCGTCGGACAGGCCCAGGCGCAGCGCATCGTCGGTGACCATGCGGCTGGAGCCGTCGCCGTGCCGGCGCTCGGACGGGAACAGCGGCGCCGCCGGGTCGTTGACCCGGTCGTCGAACTCCCACCGCGGCCCGCCGGCCCACCATTCCAGCAGGTCGCGGGAGCAGTTGATCAGCGGCACCAGCCGGTCCTTCTTCCCGCGGCCGCGGCTGCCCTTGCCGTGCAGCAGGATCTTCCCGAACCGGCCCAGGTCCCAGCGGACGTCGCCCATGGTCAGAAGGCACAGTTCCGACACGCGCGGGCCGATCAGGCTGGCCAGCCGCATCGCGGTGTAGTTCCGGGCGGCCGGGGCGTACTTGCGGGCCGTGAGCATGCAGGTTCGCCAGCCGGCGAACAGCGTGTCGATCTCCCGCTCGCTTGGCGGGACCCGTAGCCGTGAGCTGGTCCCGCCGCGCGGACGGTTGACCTCATCCAGCGGGGACTCCACCACGATGCCGGTGGCGGCGTGGATGTCCGGCCGGTGGCGCAGCTCGAGGAACTCGAAGAACACCGCGAACGCCGCCGCCTTGCGGACCTTGGTGCCCGCGGCCAGCCCCTTCTGGCCGGCGCCGAAGAACCTGTCCAGGTCACGGGCGCCCATCTCCCACAACGGCCGGCCGAACCACTCCCGCAGCCCGACAACCGCCGCGACGTCGGCGCTGACCGTCGTGTCAGTGATCCCCGCCGAGGAACGGGCCAGCACGAACTCGGCCAGCAGGTCCTGCTCGAACGCGCCGACCTCATCGGGGGTCTCCAGCCGCAGATGCGGCCGGATGTCACGCACGGCAGCGGGCCCCACCCGTCCCCTCCTCTTCAGCTATCAGGGAAGGCATCATTAATAGCAGAAGAGATCTCACGAATCACGAAGAATGACCAGGAATGATCGGATCGATGCCGGTGGCCGGATGAGCCCAGGTCAGCCCGCTGCCAGCACCAACTCAACGGGCAACAGGTCCAGGGAACCTGCGGGAACAGATTCATAATGCGCCCGGAACGACAGCCAGCGTGCGGTTTCGGTCCGGTTCCGGCCGGCCAGCACCTTGGCCACCGCCGGGGACAGGTTGTCGTAGCGGATCTGCCGGGCCGGCACCCCGCCGATCGCCTCGAACGCGGCCACGTGCCCCTCCAGGAACGCCTCCTGCGCCTGGCTGGCATACACCCGGTGGCAGCCCTTGCCCGAATACGACAGCCGGAACGCGAACAGGAAACAGCGGGCCGGCCGGCCATCCAGCTCAACGGTCACGTCGCCGAAGCCGGCCTGCGCCTCCGCGCCCGGCTCCCGCACCTGCGGCACGAACCCGCCCAGGCCCTCCGCGCCGTCCCGGCCGCCGGCCGCAGTGATCTCGGCCCGGCGGCGCGCCACGTACTTGGCCACATACGAATACGACACCTGCGCGCCATGCTCATCGGCCAGCCGCTCGAAAACCCGCCGCGCGGTATGCCGCTGCTTGCGCGGCGCGGCCAGGTCCTCGGCCAGCATCTCATCGATCCACCCCGCCACCGCCTCCCGCACCGGCGCCGCCCGCACCGGGACCTTCCGCTCCGGCGGCACCGGCGACGCGATCGCCTGCCGCACCGTCCGTCGGTGCACGTCATACTTCCGCGCCAGAGCCCGGATCGGCATCCGGTGCCGTTGCCAGTCGAAGCGGATCGCCGCGAACAGCTCCACCCTCCGCTCCATCCCGCCCCACCTGACCAGGACGAACACCCGACACAGCCCACGATCAGCCCAGCCGGCGCAAATGTCCCGTAACACGCCCGGCGTGTCGCCCGCCACTCCTGCACGGCGGGGCCAGATCAAAGGAGAACCACCGCCCCCGAACTGCTCCCGGTGGGGCCCACTCAGAAGAGAACAGCGGGGCCATTTCAGAGTGCTACAGCCACGGGCCGGGCACGCCGAAGCGCAAGATGTTACTGTCCCGTCTCCGGCAAGTCGGCCCTGTCTCACTTAAATCGGCCCATTGCAGTCCGGGTGTCAGTTGAGACGGCCCGAGCGCGGGACGCGGTTCCGTTTACGCGGGAGTGTGGTGGCGGGCCTTGTTGTCATGGCCGGGACGTGTGATCTCATAGATGCCCAGGGCGATTTCCCGCGATCGTGCCCGCAGTTCGTCGATGTCGGTTCCCGGTGGCCATTTGGTGCCCTGGTCGGACCAGCGGATGCCTGTCAGGTCGCGCCCGGCGAGGTCTGCGCGGGCCAGGTCGGCGTGCGTGAAGTCGTCCAGCGCGCCCTCCAGCAGCTCGGCCGCGAGCCCTTCCGCCTGCCGGAGGCCAAGGGCGCCGCCTACCATCAGGGCTGTCCGTTGAGCGAGGTCGCGGGCGACGACAAGGTGGCGGTCGAAGTCTCGTCTGACGCTATCGTGCTGGATGAGATAGCTGGCAAGCCGGCGGGCAAGGTCGCGCGCGGTCGGGGAAAAGCTGGTGTCTAGAGCCCAGTAGATGGCGCGAGCAAGGTCGCTGACCAGGCCGGAGACGTGGTGACGGTCGACCTCGTGGTCACGTTCTAGCGCGCGGGTGACGGCACGGTCGAGGTCACGCGCGAAGCCGCCGAATTCGCGCATTCTGCGAGCGAGGCCGCAGGCTCGCTCAAGGTCACGGGGCAGGCCAGGGTCATGGTCATTGGTTTTGTCGGCGATCGTCAGCGCGCGAACGGTCAGGTCGCTGAGAATGGCGGCCAGGACGACCGGGTCTCGGCGGAGCGTCATGCGCGCTGCTGGGTCGGCGGCTGCGATCGCGGCGGCGGTTCCGGCCTGGCCTGGCGTTGCGAGGGATGCTGCTGGCCGTGGCGGGAGGATGGCCGCGAGGCCGGCCTGGGTGTCCAGGTGACGGCCGAGGGTGCCGGTGAGGCCTGCGTGTTCGGCGTGGAGCATCATGTCCCGCAGGCCGGCCTCAGGGTCGAGGTGCCGGCCTAGGCCGTCGAGGAGCTCGCGGTGACGGGCGGCAGGCCAGTCGCCTTCGGACTCGGGGCTGTTCGCTGCGGGGCCGTTCACTGTGCCTCCTCCCCGGTGCGGCGGAACTCGTCGGCGTTGCGGCGTGCTTTCTTCAGGTTCGACCGTACTGCGGCCGGATCGAGGTCGAGCAGTTCGGCTATCTCGGCGGGGGTCCAGCCGTCGATGGTGAGGGCGAGGACCTGGCGCTGGCGCGGGGGGAGTGCCCGTAGCACGTGAATGACGTGCTGTTCCTGCAGCCATGCCTCTGTTTCCCCGGGGCGGGGCAGCAGGGTGGGGGACTCGGGGACCTCGCTGACGGGCTGCTCGGGGTCGTTCAGGGTGTGCCGGATGAACGCCCGGTAGGCGACGGTCCAGGTGAAGGCCCTGGGAGACTTGATCTCGGGCCACCGTCGGTATGCGGTGATCATCGCGTCCTGCGCGATGTCGGCGGCCAGGTGTGCTGTGGCCCCCTGGTAGATGAGGTAGGCGGCCAGCCTGCTGATATGGCCGCGGTAAAAGCGGGCGAACTCGTCTTCGCTGCCTTGGGCACGGCTCGTCGCACCGGGCGTGCCCGCGACCGGGCCGGCCTGCGCCGCAGCTGCGCCCGGGCCGTCCGCGGTACCGGGGTGTGTCATGGCGAGGGCCTTTCGGCGGAGCCGACCGTGAGTGCGGTCTGCAGGTGCAATGCGCTGCCGTCAGCCCGCAGCTCATCGAGCTGGCAGCCCGGTGGGAGCTCGCGGGCTAGTTCGGCGAGGGCACGGTGGCTGGCGCGCTGTCGGCGTTCCTCCCACCGTAGCCGCGCGAGCAGTTCCGCGTAGGCGATCACGCGGACAGCCACGCCGGCGAGTACGGTCAGCGCCGACACGGTAACCGGGTCCATCAGCCTAACCCCCTTTGCAGGCCGGCCCTGTGCCAGCCCGTCACTGGTAAAGAGGCAGCCGGGCAGCCGGCTGTGAACCCGACCCGAGCGCGGATTCCCGGTCCTGCGCGCGGTAAGCTGCTGGGCCTTTCCCGCTCACTCCGCACCCGGCGTCGCAGCCACAACGGGATCAACGCGCCAGTCCGGCATTCCGGTAGGGCACCGCGTCGCGGCGATCTGCAGCGTTCGGACCATGCCGCGTCGCAGTGCTTGCTGTCTCCTAGGTCGGGCCGCCTCAAATGAGACCTGGACCGCAATGGGCCGATTTAAGTGAGACAGGGCGTGCGTCACGAACGCAGGAGGGAGCCTGCCGTGAGTAGGTAGGGAGGTTTCTCGATGCGGTGCTGCACGGGAGATGGGGGATTGATGGCCCCCCGGAGCCGCCCTCGGGGGGTGGCTTCAAGCCGCCTCATGCTGCGTTAGCTGAAGACTGTCGTGGTGAGCGTTGAGGAAAAGGCGCACGTGATGTGTCAGGCGGGGACCCGGAAGACGATCACTGCTGAAGCGTCGAAACTCTCAGACGGCATCAGAACCGGGGCGGTGCTCTGTGTCCCGGGATGAGCCTGGCGGATACCCGTTTACTGGCCAGGCGGTGCCCGGCGCAGAGGTGGCGTGAGCCTGGTCTGCGGCTCTCGTGCGGAACGTGAGAAGGCGTGCCCCGATACTGCCGCTGCAGCGGCGGCGAGAGGGAGAGCCCGGTTCGGGAGTGACCCGCAGGGCGCCAGAGTACCGTCGCGCGGGCACGCCGGCGGACCGGCTCGTAGTAGTGGTGAGACCCCTGTAACGGGGGCGGAGCGAAGGGGCCGGGCTGTCTGTGGCTGTTGTTCATCTGATCAACCGGGATGACCGGGAGGAGTCACGTGGACGAGCTGAAATCGTCTGGCAAGCCGTTTCAGATCTCGAAGCAGGAGGTCTGGGACGCCTGGATCAAGGTGAAAGGGAACAAGGGCGCACCAGGGGTGGACGGGCAGTCCATCGCGGCGTTCGAGGAGGACCTGAAGGGTAACCTCTACAAGGTCTGGAACCGGATGTCGTCGGGGACGTACTTCCCGCCCCCGGTGATGGCGGTGAAGATACCGAAGCCGCATGGCGGCGGGACCCGGGTTCTCGGGGTGCCGACTGTCGCGGACAGGATCGCGCAGACCGTGGCGGCGGCCCGGCTGGAGAAGGCGGTGGAACCGCTGTTCCACCCGGACTCCTACGGGTACCGGCCGGGACGGAGCGCTCTGGACGCGGTGGCGGCATGCCGGAAGCGCTGCTGGAAGTTCAGCTGGGTGATCGATCTCGACATCCGGAAGTTCTTCGACAGCGTCCCGTGGGACCTGGTCGTCAAGGCGGTCGAGGCGCACGCTGACCACGAGACCCGCTGGATCGTGCTGTACGTGAAGCGGTGGCTGGCCGCTCCGCTGCGGCACCCGGACGGGTCCTTGCAGGAACGGGATCGCGGAACCCCCCAGGGATCCGCGATTTCACCCGTGATCGCCAACCTGTTCATGCATTACGCGTTCGACCTGTGGCTGGGGCGCGAGTTCCCGGCCGTGGAATTCGAGCGCTACGCGGACGACGGCGTGATCCACTGCGCCAGCGAGTACCAGGCCCGCAAGGTCCTGGCCGCGTTGCATGAGCGGATGGCGGAAGTCGGGCTGGCGCTGCACCCGGACAAGACCAGGATCGTGTACTGCAAGGACAGTAACCGGCGCGGCTCGCATGAGCACACGTCGTTCACGTTCCTCGGGTTCACGTTCCGGCCAAGGCGGGCGCGGCGGAAGGACGGGGGGCGGTTCACCTCGTTCCAGCCCGCGATCAGCAAGGACGCCCTGAAGAAGATCAGTGCCGAGATCCGGTCCTGGCGGCTGCACCGCTGGGTCAACTCGGACGGACGGGAGATCGCGAAGCTGATCAACCCGAAGGTCCGGGGCTGGATGGGCTACTACGGGGCCTTCTACGGCTCGGCGCTGTATCCCGTGCTCCGGCGCATCAACACCTACCTGCTGCGCTGGATCATGAGCAAGTACAAGAAGCACAGCTCCTGGACGAAAGCGACCAGGAAGCTGGCGGACGCGGCAGCAGCAAAGCCGCAGTACTTCGCACACTGGGCCTGGGTGAAACCGGCCGCCAGATGACCAGGACGGCAAGAGCCGTGTAACGGGAGACTGTTACGCACGGATCTGTGGAAGCCCGGGGGTGAGATTCCCCCGGGCTATCCGACCGACTTACTGGAGACGGGACAGTTACCACCCTCGCTATTTGAACATTCAGCGGCTGAATTATCTGTGGACGATTCGGCGCAGCTCTGCGAGGATCGCAGGCAGCCTGATCACATAGCGTGACAGCCGACATGGCTTATGGCGCGCGCGTACCCGCCGATACGTATGCCTTCGCGGCGACGATCGTGGATGCCCGAAGCACGCAAGAACGAACATTCTGTCCCTTCGTGCCCATCCCCGCGCCGCGCTGCTGCCCTCCTGCGGGTGCATCAACGCCTATCTGATGCATTGGCTCCGCAAGAATACAAACAGCTGCGCCCGCCCAAGGCCAGGGTCTGCTGGGAACACGTCACCACCCAGTACCCCGGCTATTCGCCCACTGGGTATGGGTGCCCTTTCCCTGGTGGGCAAGATGACAGGAGCCGTGTAACGAGCGGCTGTTACGCACGGACTTGAGGGAGCCCGGAGGTGCGATTCCTCCGGGCCACCCGACCTGAGTTAATCCAGCTGAGGCGATCTGCCAGCCGCCTTGAATGGTACAGATAGAGGCGGTATTGAATGCCCGGCCGGTCCGTATAGCGAATAGCACCACCAATCTTTATGCCTGTCTTTAAAGAGCTTTCTCCTGACTTCCAAGACGGCTTGCTCAACACTACTCGTACACAAGTAGTAATGAGTGAACGAGTGAACGAATTGCTGCGCGGTTGCCATGTCGAGCCAGCCGATGACACCCAGAACGAACCCATCCTGCAAGCGTGATGATGTCAGAAAGGCGGCGCTCCGGTCATATGAGATATCGTGAATAACTGAAGCGGTCTCGCAGGCATTAAGGACGATCACGTGCGGGCCAGCCGCAGCCATTGACTCTATCAGTCTGCTGATATCGATTGGCTTATCTATAATTACTCTTGGCGTGCCGTCCGGGCCGATAATACTGTGAAAGTTCAGCACGAGCAGGCCGCAGGAACTCTGCTCGATAACATCCGCGAATTCCGCACTGTTCCGAACGCGCACTCTAGCGACCAGAAAATCGCTCGAACGGATGCTCAGACCAGAATCGGGCAAGAAATATCCTGGTGCCAGCCCATACTGATCCGGAACCCCCTCAAGGATCAGAATTTCATTTTTCTTGGGATGGTGGGACGTAGTTTGCCCCCAGCTTGTCGCATGCAGAACTGGGAGGTTCAATGCCAGATAGTCTGTGCCGTCGTGGGCGAGTTCCCAGGGAAGGCAGGGCGCACAGCCCTCTGTCAGCACACACAACCTGCCAATCCGGCCACTCCGGGCGAGGGTCACCACTTCAGGTGGAAGGAAGATCTCTGAGAACCACCGTGCCAGCCTTTCGACGGTAGCAACCGAGTCTGCTCCAAAACGGGCTCGCACACGCGACAGCTCGTGACTAATAAACGAAATGACCCGCTGTGCAGATTTATGAGCTATAGTACTTTCCAGACTGCCAGCGCCGCTCATCTCATAAGCAATAGAAATTGATCCGTCAACATTCAGTGCGGAGCGGATCACCAGATCATTACCTTGCGGCGGATGTTCTCCATCGTGGTGACGACCTGACGATCCCGTCAAATGCGTGCCTGCGGGCTCCATCGCCCTGCGACCACGGGGTGGCAGGATCGGAACAGGGCCAAGCGGCGGCGGCATCTCCAGCGGCTGCCCGGTCAGCAGCCGCATCAGCTTCTCCGCACCGTCCACGGTGTACTCGCTGACCACATAATGCGTCGTGGCTGTCGGCCCGATCCATCGCGGAATATCGTCGGCCGTACATCCAGGCAGCACTACCGGCACGATCGCCTGTATACCGGCCTCCTGGTCGGCGTAGAACCGGTCCCGGATAATCCGCGCTTCCCACTGCACGCCGCGCCCCTCGCTCGGCGCCGCGTCACCTTCCGCACGTCTCCGGTATCCAGGCGAGGCGATCACCAGCACTCGATCGGCGTCGCGCACCTCCCGGGTCATCCATTCCGCCCAATCCTGCCGACACTCCGCGGCTGGCAAATCCGCGCGCGCATCAATGCCGTTCTCGCGCAGGAACCACCAGAAACCCCGAACCCTGTCCTCATGCGCCGCATCATCGTGCGCGTAGGAAATGAACACCCGCAATCCGGTCGGGCGCGCCTCACTCGACCTTGCCTGACCGGCATCCCGCTCGTTGGTCATGACGTGTCAGCTTTCAAAGACGCAAGCAGCATGGCTACCCTGGCAGGGGCGGCGACTCGACTTGCACACATAATAGGATGCCCAGTGCGGACGATGGTTGCAGCAGAATGCGGGAACAGCGCACCCGATTCGGCGATCGGGTCGCATTATGGGCCGTCCTCGTTCGCAGGGTGTTACCGGTGCCGGACCTGGACTGGCGCGGTTGCGGCGTCGGGTGCGTCCCGGGACGTGCTTGCCGTGGCGTAGCGCTGGACAAACTGATGCAAGATGGCGGGCGGGCAGGTGACATTAGTGCGGTAGGCCTGCGCCTTGAGTTCGTCGGCTTGCCCGGGATCGAAATAGCCAGCATGCCTGTAGACGTCGATCCGGGTACACAGGCCGGCCGCGTCCAGTTCGGGATGGAACTGGGTTGCGTACACGTGGGAGCCGACCCGGAACGCCTGCACCGGGCAAGCCGGGGACGTGGCGAGCAGGACGGCGTGGCCCGGCAGCATGCTGATGGCCTCTTTGTGGCCGACGAACGCGTCAAAGGTCGCGGGCAGCCCGCCCAGCAGCGGGTCTTGCCGGCCTTCGCGGGTGAGGGTGACCGCAACGACCCCGACCGGTTCGGCGTACCGCCGGCCCACCGCTGCCCCCTGGTGGCTGCCGAGCGTTCCGATGCCGTAGCAGGCTCCCAGAAACGGGAAATCCGCGCCGGTCACCTTGTCCAGCAGTGCGCGCAGATCTGCCTCGACCCGCCGCTGCACCGGCGACTTCAGCTCCTCGCGGTCGCTGGAGCTGAACGGCCCGCCGCCAAGGAAGATCCCCGACCAGTCCCGCAGGTCCAGGCTGCCCAGCGCCCGCTGCTCCAGCCGGTGCCGGCGCAGCTCACGTTCCCCTAGCCCCGTGCAGGCCAGAAACGACTCGTACTCGTTATCCGCTGCGGCATCCTCAGCGCGGGTGGCCAGCAGCAGGAACGGCTTCACACCATCACCCTAGCGAGTGCAGGGCCCCGGCCGAGCCGGTAAGCCAGGCCCGCCACACCCCCAATTCCCGCCGGCTCACCGCGATGGCACTAGAGGTACGGCCGCAGGCCGCAATGCGCCACTGAACGCGGCCGACTCGCCGACGCTAGCCGCCCGGGATCCGCCGATCTGCGTGCTTTGCATTACGTCCCTTCCGACGATCAGCAAAATGCCGATGGACTATTCTGTGCTGGTGCGGCCAGTCAGAAGTGACAATGGTGTTGAAATTTTTTGCTTTCCGGGCGTACATGTTCGCTCGCGCGTGGCGTGTCTCGCCGGTTCACCCGAAGGGGACATCCTGGGCTTTGCCTCCGTATGCTGGTGAGCTGTGGAAGGTGCTAGCAGGATGCCGGGTCACGCTTTCATTTCATACGTCCGCGAAGATTCGGCTGAGGTCGACCGGCTACAGCACGGGCTGGAAGCGGCAGGGGTTCGGGTATGGCGCGATACGGTCGACTTGTGGCCTGGCGAAGACTGGCGCGGGAGGATCCGGGAGGCGATCTCCAGTAACGCCCTTGTCTTCATCGCCTGCTTTTCTCGCAGCAGTATTGCGCGCGAGATCAGCTACCAGAACGAAGAACTTGCGCTGGCGGTCGGCCAGCTGAGATTGCGGCGGCCGGATCTTCCGTGGATAATACCGGTCCGGTTTGATGACTGCGTTATTCCGGACTACGACATCGGGCTTGGCCGCACACTGCGGTCAATCCAGTACGTGGATCTTTTCGGCGAGCATTCTGCTGAAGGGGCTTTGCGGCTGGTAGCTACCGTGCTGCGGATCCTGCGACGGCTTCCTGGCTCTGCGCCTGAGGCCGGGAGCCAGCGATCGGTGTACGAGGAGCAGGGCGCGATCGGGGAAGCGCGGGACCTACTGGCCGAAGCTGAGCGCCTCGCGCGTACCGTCGCCAATGGTGAGGAGAAAGAAACGGCACTGCGCGAGATCGCTACTGCCCTTGCCGGACGCGATCCAGCGCGCGCCGAGCGGATCGCCCGTGTTATCACCGACGATCGGAAGAAGGGGGAGGCGCTGAAGGAGATCGTCACCGCACTGGCCAGGCAGGATCCAGTCCGCGCAGAGCGTATCGCCAGCGACATCCCTGATTCGGAATCTCAGCATCTGGCCCTAACGCGGGTCGCGGAGGTGCTGGCTGAGCGTGATGCAGCCGACGCTGAGCGGGTAGCTGCTACTGTTCCCGAATCCCACCGGCAATGGCCGCTGGCAGCGATTGCCAAGGTGCTGGCCAGACGTGACCCGGCCTACGCCGAGCGGATCGCCCGTTCTGTCCCGTCGCACAGCTTCGGATGGTTTCGATCAGCGGCGCTGGCGGACGTTGCCGTCGTGATCGCCGAACATGATCCAGCCGACGCTGAGCGGATCGCCCGTTCCATTCCTCACTCGTTCGACCAGGCCCGGGCACTTGCCGCGATCGCGGCAGTAGTGGCCGGATCCGAGCCAGAAAAGGCTCGCGGCCTAGTCGCCGACGCCGAGGACAGAGTGCGATGCCTCCCTGAGGCACGTCCGCGGGCTGAGAAGCTGACCGACCTGGGCTTCGCGCTGGCTGGGCAGGACCCGGGCATGGCCCGGCATCTGTTCGCCGACGCCACTGATCTAACCCACACTCTCCGCGGCTCCGACCAGACCTCCTTGCTGCTGAAGATCGTCAGGGCGCTGACCAAACTGGACCCAGCCCAAGCCGAAGACGTCGCACGTATGATCCCCTCACTGTCCAGCCAGATCAGCGCCCTGGCGGACATCGCCAAAGTGCTAGCCGAACGCGACCCGGGGAAGGCCCGCGAGCTGCTAAATGACGCCGAACGCCTTGCCCGTACGGAGCCTGAGCCTGGACCGCAAGCCAGCCGTCTCATAAACATCGCCGAGGGTCTGGCCGACAAGGATCCGATTAAGGCCCGTGAGCTGTTGACCGGCGCCGAGCGCCTCGCGCGCGCTATCCCTGAGTCCCGCCAACGGGGCTACAAGCTCGCGCAAATCGCCCGGATGCTAGCCGAACAGGATGCCGTCGGCGGTGAGCGCCTCGCCCGTGCCATCACCGAGCCCCGTTACCGAAACATGGCACTGGCGGAGATCAGCGTGGTACTGGCCGAACGATCCCCGACCGAGGCCGAACGAATCGCCCGTACAGTGTCGGATCCCTACTTCCAGGCCCGAGCCCTAACTGAGATCGATAAAGCCCTAACCGAATAGAAGGCATCCAGGGACTGGCAGAAATCTCGTTAGGATTCCCTGAACCGCCCGGGGTTTCGTGGAGGAGTCTCCACCAAACCCGTGGAGATTCATCCCTGAGGTCGGCGTTCAACTTGCTCCAAGAAGCCCCATGAGCAGAGGTGCTAGCGATCCCAGCACGCAAGGCTAACGACCAAAATTTCGCATATGCTCTCCGAAAGGCCAACAATCGGTGCCATAGCCCGGGCGAAGCCGTGACGCTTCATGTGCCAGCGAGGTAACGCCAGAACTGGAACATCTGCGTGCGGGTGCAACGCCGAAGAGCCCGAGCGACAACCGCAGATATTCGGCGTTATACGGGTGATCGAAGATCACCGAGCCCTTCGGGCCGTATAACGCTATATACACGGGTGATCATCGCTAGTTTTTTCGGTCTGATACCTGAGTTGGGCCATCCTAGTGCGCAAGTCAGCTATCGGGGTTGATGGCGTCGAGGGCCTGACGGGAGATCGTCGGGGAGAGGGTCGGCGGCGGTGATGGTCTGCCGACCGGCCTGGATCTGGATGGTGCGGTAGCGGCGGGCGGTGCGGACGAACTTCCTGATTGACCAGCCGGTTCGTGCCTCGATCCAGCGGCTGCGGCTGGTGAACCACCAGGGAGACGCCCTTCGCCCGGGAATGAACTGCACAGAGGAGGACCTCGGCAAGCCGCAGGCAGCCGCCGCTCTCACCCGTCAACGCGGACCAACTCGGCGGACTGGCCTAGGGCTTGGTGGTGGGCGGTATCGGCACGATATTGAGGAGGTACGCCTCCGAGACGACCGAGTACAGGAAGTTGTCATCCTCCTGCTCGTCGACCTGTGAGTTGACCAGGACCACCAGCTCCATGTTCAGCGGGAGGAAGAACGCCACGCCCTGCTCCCAACGGCCCGAGGGGGTGTCGTACCACGTGCCGATCTTGTGGTACGCGGGCCCGAGCTGGGTGTCCACCACGACCGGCCGGTTCAGGCCGTAGCCGGCGTCGAGCATGGCCTGGGCCTGGGCGGTGCTGACGATGGTGCCGCCGCGCCGGAAGGCCGCCATGACCCTGAGCAGTTCGTTGACCGACATGTGATATCCGTCCGCGCCGGCCAGGCACGACAGGTCGCCGTGGTCGCCGGAAATCCAGCCGTTCCCTTCCACCCCGACCCCTCCCACCAAGAACTTATAGGCCAGGGCGTCCCCTGCCTCGTGGGTGAAGCCCGGTCCGGTCACGCCCGCGGGCGCGAAGACGTAGTTAGTCACGTACGACGCGTAGGCCGAGGTCGTGGCGAAGTCCCACAGTTCGTCGGCGAGCTCCTCGGGGGGCATGTACCAGTCCACGGGGACGTTACGGTTAACCGTGGCGAGCAGGACCCGCAGCAGCCCGTAGTTCACGTTCTGGTACGAGTACTGACCGTAATTGCAGGTCCCGGCCGCGATCTGTGACTTCATGTACCCGAAGTCCGCCGGAGGGCTGTCGGCGTTAAACCCCAGCCCCGATGTATGGGCCATCAGGTTGCCGAACGTAACCAGCTCGATTTCCGGGCCCTTCTCCCAGTACCCGGGCAGGTAATCGCAGATCAGCGTGCCCGGCCCGAGGCCGACTTCCGGCAGCAGCCTGGTCATCGCGATCGCGGTCACGATCTTGTTCAGGCTCGCCACGTGCATCCTCGTGTCCGGCGTCCAGCCCACGGCGCCGTCCACGGGCCATACCGCCCAGTTCTGGTCGGCCTGCCCGATGAGCGAGCCGTTCTCGGTCAGCCCGATCGAATAGCCCGCTACGGTATGGGCCAGCGCCTCCTGGAGCAGGGCGATGAACCCGGCCGCGTCCAAGGTGTAGTACACCGGGACAGGGAACGGAGGCCGATGGACGGCACGTTCGGCCGGCGCGGGCCCAGGAACCGGCCGAAAAACGGCATGGCGATCGCCGTTCCCAGCGGGCGCGCCCGCACGTCCCCGGTCCGAGTGCGCATTCAGCAGGGAGTCCGGCCGCGTCATACGGGCACGTACCGCCGCCTCGTCGATCTCTACGCCGCGAAGCTGAGCCAGCGTGTCGGCCAGCCATCCTTCTCGCTCGGCCATCCCTGCCCCCCGTCCGCCAGCGGCCGGCGCCTCCCAGGCGTCTCTCGGCCTTCGTGGACCAGTAACCCGCACCGAGCGTACGTGATCCGGGGAAACGGGTCCATCGTCGGCATCCCGGTCGCCATGACCGGCACAAGGCCACTTTACGGGCCGCGCCTAGTGCGCAAGTTCAGCTTCACGGAACCGAAAACTCGCAGGTCAGCGACCCGCGATACCAGCTACACTCAAAATGTGGCCCAAGTCAGGAAGAGCCCGAGCGACAACCGCAGATATTCGGCGTTATACGGGTGATCGAAGATCACCGAGCCCTTCGGGCCGTATAACGCTATATACACGGGTGATCATCGCTAGTTTTTCGGTCTGATATGCGGAGATGATCACCCGTGTATTAACCGATCTGAACGGTTTCGCTACAGTCAGGCCAACCTGGTCAGTCACGCTCCGTGACGGTCAGTGCCGCGCAGAGAGCCCTGCCGTTGATCATGGTTTTATGTGCAGACAAAGGGGCCGCTAACACAAGACGACGGACCGCGTGGACAGGAAGATCCCTCCGCCTCTTGAACCGGCCGCACCCGGGACTCGTTTACAAGAGGTGACCGCACTGCCGTCACGCCTGCCGGGAGCCGGCGTCGCGAAGGCGCCCTGCGGCCGGGCCCCGAGCACTGCGAGGTGACGTTTGTCTGCCAGGACCGCACGGCGGCGATGCGCCGCGATTGCCGCAGGACTGGACATTCCCAGGCCGTTTGACCTGGACGTTCTCCTGGCCCGGGTCGCGGCCAGCCGGGGCCGGAAGATCTACCTTCACCCGCTGGTCTCCGGGCCCGGTATCCCGTGCGGGCTGTGGCTCGGCACCGAGGCGGCCGATCACATCTTCGCCGAGGCGGGCACCAGTCCCTGGCACAGGATGCAGATCACGGTGCACGAACTCGCGCACATGCTGCTAGGGCACAGCAATACCGGTGACGGCGCCCTGCGCCTGGCCGGCCTGGTGGCCCCGGACGTCAGTCCGGCCGTGACCCGCATGTTCCTGGGCCGCAGCGTTTTCTTCACCGCAGAAGAACAGGAGGCCGAGACCCTGGCCTCCCTGATCCTCACCCGGGCCAGCGCCCGCCCGGCCGCCGGGCCCGCGGGGCACGGCACGGGCCGGCTCCGGGCTGCCTGGGGCTAGCGGGCAGTCTCGCGGCGCGGCTGGCCAAGGTCTCGGGCCGCCCGGCGCACGATCGGCGAGCGGCGCACTGCCCGGGACACCAGCAGCAGGCGGCCTGCCTCGGACTGAAGGTCATTGCCCGGCTCGGGGAGGCCGTGCCCGGCGTCCGGGCTGCTGGCGGGCGCGGCGCCGTTGCGCCGGGCGCCGAGCGCAGACACGATCATGGCCGCTTCGATGACCGCGTCCCGCTCATCCTGGGGCAGCCCGGCCAGAAGGGCCGCGTCGGCTGCCTCGGCGGCGGCGCGGCTGTCCCGGAACGGGCGCAGCGCGAGCTGGGCGTCCCGGATCTCGACCACTCGCCGGTGCAGGCGGTAGCGGGCAGCGAGCCGTGTCCCCGGCTGCGGCGGCAGCCGGACGTCCGGGGCGCCGTCAAGCAGCATTGCCCACAAGGGGCGCAGGCGGAACCAGGCTGCCCAGGTTCCGGCGAGCAGCTGCGCACGGCGCAGGCCGCGCTGGAGGACGATCACCAGCGGCAGCGCGCAGAGGACCGCGAAAGTGGCGTGCGCGGCGGCGAACGCGGCCAGCGTGCCCAGCAGCAGCTCCGCGACGCTGCCGAAGACAGCTTCGGGCCCGGCTGCCTCGCGCAGCAGCCGCGTCCCCGGGTCTGATCCCTTTACGGCCGTGAGGACCAGCCCGTCGTTCAGGACGAGCTTCAGGAGTCCGCAGCCCGCGACGAGCAGGGCCCATAGCAGCGCGTGCCTCCCGGTGCCCGTTCCGGCGCCGGGGCCTAGGCCGGACACGGCAGCGTGGAAGGCGAGAGAGGCAGCGGCGTAGGCGAGGCCGAGGGCCGCTGCCGTGTAAGCGCGGCGGTGGAATACCCCCCGGCGCACGCGCACATGGGTGAGCGCTATCCGCGGGACCGGCACCAGCAGCGCGTACACCGGGGGCAGCAGGACGGCGGCGGGCAGGTCCCAGACGGCGGACACGTCGCGGTCCAGTCCGCTGGGCTCGCCTGTCCGCCGGGTCAGCTCGACGGCGGCGGCGCTGCACAAGACCAGGACCGCGAAGAACTCCAGTTGGCCTGCCTGCACCCGGGTCAGTGCCACTGCGGCGCAGTCCGCCGCGCAGTAGACGGCTACCACCCCGGCGACTAGTGCCTGAAGCCAGCGGGGAAGCTCCCACAGCGGCCACCGTGAAACCGACCGGCGCACAGATTCCACCACAGGCTCTCCCGGCATCCCAGGCCCGGCTGACTCTGCCAGGCTGTCGGCGTTCGCCGCTTCCTCGCGGAGCGGCCATGGCAGCGGGCCTGGCTCACCCGCGCCGTTCCCGCTGCCCTGGCTGCCCAGGAGGCAACAAGTCATATTTACTATTACTACCCGTAGTCACGTCAACGTTACCAACAGTCAATTTTTGAGATTTGACGAATTTTGCGTGACTTCGCCGGTGACTTCGCCGCCCAGTCAGCCGTTTTGCGTCTGTCGGGGCCTGTCACGGGCTCGCCCCGCCGCCCGTCGGCACTGCAAGCGGATCCCGACGGGAACCTGGCGTGAATTAGGTCGCGCGCTTCGAATGGCCTGTGCAGGCGCACGGTGCAAATGAAATTTCACGGGCTTGCGACGGCGGCCGAGCCGTGCCCGGGGCACAGTGACGGTAGTGCGAGCGTGCGCTGCCGTGACAGGCAGCGCACGCTCATGCGCTGCTCACGTCCACATAGTGTTGCGGACTGCCATCGTCCCCTCCTTTCAGGCCCTGCCGCCTGGGCCGATCGCAGTTTCCGCACTCGCGGACCATGTTCCTCCCCCCGTAGGCAAACCCGTGGGACCTTTCGCTCTTTGTAAGAAAATTCCAAACCCGAACCCGGGACCGTGATGATTCGTGCTCGTTCGTCGTCCGGCTGCTCCTCAACACCACGTCTTGTGTCCATTCACAGGGTGCCGGTAGCCGGCGCCAGCAGGTCAACATCACCGAGACTCGCCAGGGAGCACTGCGCGGCCTGCACGGGGAACAGACGTTCAAGCTGGTCGCCGTCGTCGAAGGCGAAGCGTTCGGCGCCTACCTCGACGCGCGCCCCGCCTCCCCGTCCCGCGGGAAGACCGTCACCGTCAAGCTCGCTAAGGGCACCCAGGTCCTGGTGCCCGAGGGCGTGTGCAACGGGTTCCAGTCCCTCAGCCCCGGCGTCACCCAGTACCTCTACTGCTTCGACCAGGAATGGCGCCCCGGCATGGCCGGACTATCGGTCAACCCGCTCGACCCCGCCGCGGCCATCGCCCGCCCGCTGCCCGTCGACGCCACCGACCCCGCCCAGATCTCCGCCAAGGACGGCAGCGCAACAGGACTTTGAACCGCCGCGAGCACCCGAGCCGGTACAACGCTAACCATGAACGACAACCGGACCAAGCCGGGAACGACGGCCTGCCAGACCACGATTTACTTAACCCCGTGAATGGACACCCCGGCTTTCCCTTACGTGCCGACGGCACCGGGCGAGGACGCCTCTCGGGCAAGATGTCTCGCGGTGTGTCGGCCGACTGCGGGTGACATTCCCCGCCACCGGACCGCAAGGCCACAGGCGATCAGGGCACCGATTCCCCCGCTGAGAGCCACGACCGCCGTGGGCGGTACTACCTCGGCGGCCGCTCCAGCCAGGGCGAACGCTGCCCCCTGGCCGACGACTATACCTGCGTTGGCCAGGCCGAGTACCTGCGCCCGCTTCTCGTTCGGTATCTGTTCCACGAACGTGGTGTTGGCGGCGATCTGGTACATCGTGAACATATTGGACAGGGCGAAAAGTGCCATCGAGAGCACGAGCCCCAGGCGGGCAACGGCGACGACAAGTGTCGCACACGCGAGAACTGCCATCGGGCCCATCCACTTCAGCCGGGTCAGCGGGCCTATCCTCTTGGTGAAGAGCGGGGTCGCGACCACGGCACCGAGCTGCGAGGCGGCGATGAGCAGGCCCGCCGCGACCGCCCCGTCCCCCAGGCTCGCCGCGTAGGGTGCGGCCAGCCCCTCGGGCACCTCGGAGAACGCCGCCAGCCATCCCAGGCCCAGGAGGATGCGGAGCGCGGGATCACCGAAGACCAGGCCGATCCCCTCCCGCAGCTGACCCAGGCGACCCGGGCCGCCCGCACTCGGTGCGACGGCCGGGCGGGCGTGCACGGCGAAGCGAATCACCAGTGCCGAGATGACGAACGTGGCGGCGTCGGCGCCCAGGGCGCCCCGGGCGCCGAACAGGGCGACGACGAGGCCGCCGACGGCCGAGCCCGCCACGGTCACGGTGCGGACGGTCGACCCCATCACGGCTACGGCCAGGGGGTACCTGTCCTTTTCCATCACGTCGCGGACAATCGCCGAGCGGGCCGCGTCGAACGTCGGCTGAAGCAGCGTGACCGCGTAGAGCAAGACGATTATCGCGGCCAGCGGAACCCCGGGAGCGAGCATCGCCAGGACGAGGATGCACCGGATCAGATCACAGGCGACCATGACGGAGCGGCGGGGCAGCCTGTCGGCGAGACCGGAGAGGAACATGCCGCCGAAGAGGTAGGGCACGAAGCCAGCCGCGAAGGTGACCGCGGCGAGCAGCGGGGACCTGGACCGGTCGTAGACGAGGAACGTCAGGGCGACCAGCGCGACGCGGTCGCCGCCGGCGGACAGCACGTAGGAGACCCAGAGGGCGCGGAACTCGGGATGGGCGAAGACGGCGCGGAAGGACGGGCCAGTGGCCGGAAATGCGGACACGGCGACCCTTTCATTCACCTGGCACCGGCCTGAGCAGTCCGGTGGCCGCGCATGTGGCTTGACCAGTTACCCCGTTGCCATGCTGGCAAAATCAGCGGTCTTCCGGGGCGAAACGGTCATACGTAGCACCCGGAACAGTCCGTAATGACCAGCTGCGTGCCGCCCGGATAACCCAGTCCGGCTAGCTCAGGGCAAAGGGGACGAGACTCACCTGCGCACCGGGTGGTTCAGAGGGTCCTGACCTGACCCGCCGATCTCGAGTCCCCGGCAGCGGCCACCTTCTTCGCTCCCCCACCTGTCGCGGGTGGCCTTCTGGCTGCTGAGGCACGCCGGGACGATCCGTGAGGTCACTGCCGTCGGGACGCGTGCGGCCGGGGCGCGGGAACAGGGGTGCGGGCTGGAGCTGCTGCGGCGGCCTGGCGGGCGTTGCTACGGCTGACCGTCACCGGGAAGCTGGCGCCGGCCAGGTCCGCGGCGTTCGGTGCCCGCGTCCCGTTTGCGCCCGGGGGGGCGGCGTGACGGCCGGGCCCGGGCTGGGCGGGGCTGTTCTGGCGCTGGGCGAGGTCGGCGATGATGCGGCGCGCTTCGCGCATCCGGTCGGGGCTGCCGGGCGGGTCGTAGCGCATGACCCAGTTGGCGAACGTGGTAGCGGCCCGGTGCAGCCCCCAGGCGGCCCGCCAGGGATGGCTGCCCTGGAGTCCGGCCCGTTCCAGCCCGGCGGCGAGTAGGTGCGCGGGGCCGGCGACCGCGAGCGCGGTCCGGGCGGCTAGCGTACGGGCGAAGCCGCGGACCCGGATGTCCTGCCGGATCTCCCCCCAGTAGTCGCCGGCTGCGTCCCGGATGGCGGTGACCAGGTCGCGGGCCGCGCGGCCGACGGTCATGGTCCGCTGCCATTCAGGGGTGTCGCGGTACCAGCGGGCGCATGCCTGGGCCTCGGCAGCGGCTCGGTCCAGCGCGCGGGCGACGGCCGCGTCGGCCTCGCCGGGCGGGCCGTCACCGCGGGCGTGCCGGCCGCTGGCGGGCAGCCCGAGGATGTCCCGCAGGTCGGCGAAGGTCTCGCGGATGTCGCTGAAGCCGTCGGCGGCCGGGCCGCGCTCGCCGCGCGGCGGCTGGCTCGGGGCGGCGGGGCCGAGGCCGAAGGTGGGAGGTACGGGGGCCGGCTGTGCTGGTCCGGTCTCCTGGCTGGCGGCGGGCAGGCTCAGTGCGTTGCGCATCGCGGCGAAGGTGGCGCGGATGTCGCTGAAATCAGTGCCGTCCGCTCCGACCCCGCGTTCCCGGAGGGCGGCGAGCAGGCGCTCCAGCTCCTCGGTCAGAGGGGCGCCGCCTGGTGCCTCCGTGTGGCCGTGGGACCTTTCCGGGTCGGCGTACTGTATGCGGCCCGTTGCGGGGGGCGGCGGGGCCTGGGTCGGCGGTGCTGACGGTGCGGCGATTGGTTCTCCTACGGCAGGTGGCACTGGCAGCAGTCGTTCAGATGAGTCTGGCGCTGGGAGCATTGTCTCCTCCTGGTTACGGGGCTGGGGTGGCTGCGGCTCGCCGGCGGGTGCGGGAGCCGGGACGGGCGGTGCTTTGGTGTTTTCCCTGGGGCCGGGGCCGGGAAGTGCGGCGGGCTGATCGGCGCCTGCCAGGACCTGGTGGCCGGGGAACAGCGGCCGGAGTGAGCGCGCCGGGGCCGGGATCACGGTGACCACCGCTCCCTGCCGGCCCGCCGAGGGCACGGTGAGGGTGAACGGCCCGGCGGGCTCGTCAGGCTCCGGCTCGGTGAGGCGGCCGGTGATCTCGACGATGTCGCCGGCCTGCCGCGGCGGCTCCGCGACCAGGAACGGGTGGAACCGGTAGCTGTAGTGACCGATGACGTCCCCGGGGGTGACCTCTGCGGCGGGCGTGCGCGGCCGGGGCCGCTGTGCGGGCAGGCTGGCGGTGAGTTCGGCGATCCGTCTGGTCAGCGCGGCCTCGTCGGCGGGCTGTGAGAAGCCGGCGGGGCGCACGGCTTCCAGGATGGTGCCGACGACCGTGCCGGCGATGGCGGTGAGTTCGTCCCGGGCGGCGGCGGCCAGACGGCCCTCGCCGACAGCGCGGAAGGAGCTGTCCGCGGTCGTGAAGCTGATCCCGGCCTGACATGCCCGGGTTACGATCTGCCGGCGGGCAGGGGTCGCCCCGGGCCGCAGCAGGTCATCGACCTGCTCCCAGGTGACCAGGCCGGCACGCCGACCGCCAGGGGCGGCTACCTCGATGCGCAGCCCGGTCGGCACGGCCGTCACGGTTTCGCGGGCTCCGGCATCGGGTTCGCCGGGCGCTCGTTCCCCTGAGTACGACCTGAGCAGGTAGCCGGCCCGTCCCAGGGGCTGGCCGTTGCCGGCCGCGTGGAACAGCTCGCCGAGCACGAAGGCGGGAAGGCGGCTGATACCGAGGACGATGTCATCGCCGGTGAGCGGGGCCGGGCCGTCGGCGCGCGGTGCCGGCGCAGGGGCCGGTGCCGTCTCCGGCCCTGTTCCCGGGCCGTCGGGCACGAACGGCCCGCCGGGCAAGGCCGGCGTGGTGGCCCGAGCCGCGCCGGGCGGTTCAACCTGGCGGGTTCCCGGGCTGCCGGCGGCCTGGCCTAGCGCGTCGGGCTGGCCCTGCTCCCTGCCTGCTGCCGTGCCGGGGGTTTCGCCCTGGCGGGCCGGGCTGGCCGTGGCGGTCCGGGGCGTGTTCTCGCGGTCCGGCGGCGCGACGCCGAACCGGGCCTGCTGGGCGGGGCGTGCACCGCCGTAGACGCGGCGGGCGTCGTCCAGTTCGGCGGGCGAGGGCGGTGACGCGGCCTCGATCGCGGCCCACGCGGCGTCCAGGGCATCGTGCAGGGAACCCGGCTCGTTGCTTCCCTTGCCGGGCACGGCGGCGAGCAGCCGGGCGCGCAGGCTACTGGTGAGGCCCGGCTGGACCCAGGCGGGGATTTCCTCCCACGGGACGAGGTTCCACATTCGGGCGCGGAGTTCAACGTCGGTGGCCGTCCGGAGCCCTTCGGGCTGTCCGTCGTACCAGCGTCCGCCGGGCCGCGCGGGGGTTGAATAGGTGATCCCGGCCGAGCGCCGCGCCGGGCCGCGTACCTGGGTGGCGACCCAGGCGCGCATCGCGGCCGGGTTGCCGAGGGCTTTGGCGTAGGCGGGCAGCCCGTCGCCGATCCACCGCCGGATCGTGGTCCGCACTTCCTGCGGGGTCAGCGGCTGCAAGCTGTAGACCAGGGGCCGCAGCTGGTTCAGCCTTTGCAGGACCGCGTTCTCCTCGTCGCTGGCGGACCCGGCCGGGCCGGCGGCGATGGCAGTGGTGTAGAACGCCGGGCCGCCGCGCCGGGCCGGCGGGACGGGAGCCGCTGTGCCGTGGGCCTGGAGCGCCGCGTCGATGACCGCGTTGACGCCGTCTTCGCGGATGCGGTCGAGTTCGGCCATGACTGCGTCGAAGTCGCCCGTGCCCGTCACGGCGAGTCCGCCGCGGGCGGCGCCGGCGGAGCGGAGCCGCCCGGCGGTGAGGATGATCTCGAGGCGGGCCGGCGTGACCCCGGCGTCGATCCAGGACGCGATCTGCGCCCAGCTCACGCGGCCGTGACGGCGGAACTCGCGTCCGCGCAGCGTGATCTCGACGCCCCTGGGGCCGTAGTCGATGTCCTGGCTGGCTCGGGCGTCGGGCTCGTCGTCCCCCCGCCAGCTGCGGGTTCCGCCGCCGTCCGGCGTTTTTCCCTCGGTGAGCACGCGCAGGAAGCCGCCCTGAACATGGCGCATCGCGATGACCAGGTCGGTGTTGCTTACCGGCTCGGTCGGCGGCTCGGCCTCGCTGTCCTGGGCCGGCGCCTCCCGGCTGGCGTCGGCGGGTGTTTCTTTCCCTTCTGGGCGGCCGGCGTCGTCGTCTTGGTGCCGTTGCCCGGGTGCCTGCGTACTAGGCGCGATGACGTCGTCGGCTGCGCTCGGGGGCAGTGCCCGGCCGGCCGGTTCCGGCTGCGCTGCTGCGACCTGTTCGCCTGTTCCCGGCGCTGGTTCCCCGGGTTCCGCCAGGCCGGGGGCAGTGCTGCCAGGCTGTCCGGCGGGCGGGAGTTCCCGGGCGGCACTGGCCGCGTCCGCGCTGTCCGGCACGTCGCCGGTCCCGAACAGGCTGTCCTGGACGGGGCTGGTGTCGCGGGCGGCGTAGCGGGCGCGTTCGAAGTCGGCGGGCGAGGGCGGCGGCGCGGCCTCGATCGCGGCCCAGGCGTCGGCGGCGGCGTCGTGTAGCTGCCGTTCGGCCTGGTCCCGATCTTCGGCGGAAGGCTCAGCCTGGGTGCCCGGGTTGATCACGGCACCGAACCCGCGGTAGATGAGGGCGCGGCTGGCGTCGTCGGCGGCGATCAGCTCCTCCCGCAGCCCGTCAGTGAGGCCGGGTGCCACCCAGGCGAGGACGTGATCCCACGGGATGACGTGCGGGGCGCGGTCGTCGCCGTGGCGGTCGGTGGTCAGTCCGTCCGGGCCGTGTCCGCGCCAGGTCCGGCCGGAGCCGTCGTAGCTCCCCGACGGCATGCGGCCGGCCTGGTCGCTGATCCAGGCGCGCATGCGGGCAGGGTTGTCCATGATGCGGGCCACGTCCGCCAGGGTGATCGCCTGACGGATCGCGTCCCGGACTTCATGCGGGGTGAGCGGCTGCGGCTCGCGGACCGCCGAGCGCAGCGCGAGCAGCCGCTCCAGCGCCTTGTTCTCCGCCTTGCCGGGGCCGCTTCCGGGGCGGGTGACCGGCACGGCGGTGTGCCAGGCGGGATCTCCGGGCAGCGCCGGCGGGACCGGCACGGCGGTGCCCCGGCTGCGCCGGGCCGCTTCCACGATCGCCGCGATGGCGGTGTCGCGGATCTGGGCGAGTTCGGCGGCGACGGCACCGGGGTCGCATGTGCCCGCCGCGGTGAGCTGGTCACGGTGCCGTTCCACGAATGCGGCGAGCCGGTCGGCGGTACCGACGATCCCGAGCTGCGCCGGGGTCACCCCCCGGTCGATCCAGGACGCTGCCTGCGGCCAGGTCACCAGCCCGTGCCGGGTGGCGTCCGGTCCGCTGACCGTGATCTCGATGCCGTCCTCGCCGGCGGTCGCCTGCGAGTCCTCGCCCTGGCGCTGGTAGTCCAGGTCGCCCGCCGCCGGGGGCGTGGCGCCCATGCTGAGCCACCGGGCGAACACCTCGCCGGGCATGCGGTCCAGTTCGGCGGCGAGGTCCATGTTGCGCAGCGGAGCCGCACCGGGGCTGACCGGGCCTTCGGCGGCGGGTTCGCCGCGGCCGGGGTCCGTGGCTGTCTCGTCTGCCGGGGCCGGCCGTGGCGGGGCGGTCGCCGTGCCAGCGGCCCGGGTCCTGGCGGGGCTGCTCGCGAACACGCTCGCCCAGGCGTCGGGGTTTTGGGCGGTGGCCTGGGTGCGGCTGGCCAGCCGGGTGGCCGAGGCGGTGAAGGTGTCGAGTGCGGCCCGGAATCTCGGGGCGCGGTACCGTTCGGTGGCGAGGTTGCGGGCCATGGCGCTGGCCGCCTGCGCCAGGGCGGTGAACCTGTCGGCGACTTCCTGGGGGTCGCCGGCGAATGACTCCCGGAAATATGCGCTGCGCCTGGCTGCGCACCAGGCGGCGTCGAGCGCGAGCGCGTCCGGGCGAGTGGTAGCCGGGGGCGGGAGGCTGGGCAGGTCCCGGACCAGCGTATGGCCGGCCTTGGTGTAACCCATCTCCATGTAGTCGTGCACTGCCTTACGGTAGTCAGCTTGCGCCTGGCCGGGGTCGGAGTAGGGGTCTGCGGCGGGCAGCGGCTCAGGCTTTGGGCCGGGTGCCGTCGCGTCCCCTGTCGTTGCGGATGCCGCTGCGGCGGGTGAGTCCGTCGCGGGGTTCCCGGGCTGAGGAGTTTCCCGGCCGTTCGCGGGGACGGCCTCCTGCCCGGCGGTGTGCCCTGGTCCGGTTGCGCTGCCTGCTGTGTCGCTGTCGAACAGGGTGGGTGCGGGCTCCTGGCTGCCGGACCGTGCGGGTGCGTCGGCCCGGGGCGTGACCGGCCGGCCGGCGATGGTATCCGCGAACAGGCGGCCACAGCCGGGGCAGGCGTCGGAGTCCTTGACGGCCCGCCGCCTGGCGTCGGGCGTGACATGGCCCGCGAGGTCGCCCAGCATCCCGTCCGGGGTGATCGCGTAGAAGGCGGTACCGGGCGGTTCGGGGCAGACCTTGAACGTCCTGCCGCAGGTACATGCCCACCTGGGCAGCCAGCGTTCCCATTCCTGCTGGCGGCGCTGGAGGAAGTGGTCGGCTGCGGGTGACGGGCTGAGGAACCCGTCCGCGGTCGCGAAGCACCCGGGGCCGCCGCATGGCTTTTCGTGCGCGATCTCGGCCAGCTCGGCGAGAACCCAGTCCGGGACTCCCCCGTCGGCGTCCGGGTCGAGGTAGCCCCGCATCGCGAGGTAGCGGGCCGCGTCTTCGACCACCGCGCCGAGCGAGGTCAGCTCGTCGTCGTCGTGCAGGCCGGGCGGTGGTGCGGTTACCGGGGCCGGGCAGTCACCGCCGTGCAGCTTCCCGCACCCCTCGCACAGGCTGGCGGACATCCAGTCCGGAGAAGGGCCGGTCAGGTCGCTGAGCGTCAGCGTGCGGGTTTCTTCTGCTCGCGCCGATCTGTCCTCGCCAGGGTCGGCGGACTGCGGCGCCGCGCCGCCGGGCGGCATCGCTTGCGGGGCGGCACCGGGGTCTGCGTTCGTGAGGTCCGGCGCGGGGGCGGGGGATGCTGCCTCCCGGGCTTGCGCGTCGGGGCTGTCGCTGGCGGGCTGCTGGGGTGATGCTGGCGGGGGCTGACCTGCGCCGGACTTGTCCTGGGTAGCGACGGGCGAGGAGGACGGGCGGGGGGTTTCCGGCTGGCTTGCGGGGCCGGGCACCGCCGTCTGCGGTGTGTCCCCGGTCGCCGCGGCGTCCACTGGTGCCGGCCCGGCGGCCTGGGCGCTGCGGGGCAGGCCCTCGGACACGCGCGCCCAGGCGCCGGGGTCCTCGGCGGTGGCCCGGGTGCGGCTGGCCAGGTGCCCGGCCGACTCGGCGAAGACGTCGAGTGCCGCCCGGAATTTCCCGGCGCGGTGCCTTGTGGCGGCGAGGTTGCCCGCCATGACGCGGGCCGTGTGCTCCCAGGCGGCGAACCTCCTGGTGACCTCCTCGGCCTCGCCGGCGAACGCCTTCTTCCACCCGCCGCTGACTGCCTGGTACGCGGCATTGAGCGCGATGGCGTCCGGGCGCGGCTTGTCGGTGTCCTGAGTTTCCATCAGGGACCGGCCGGCCTTGGTCTCGCGCAGTGCCTGATAGGCGAGCAGCGCCTTGTGGTAGTCGTAGCGGGCCAGGCCGATGCGGGTGTAGGGGTCGGACGGCCCGGACGGCGCGTCGTGCAGGTCGCCTTCCCCGCGGGCAGCCAGGTAGGCGGCGACTTCGCCGGAGTCGAGCCGCCCGGTGCCGAAACCCGACCACTTACCGGTGTGGCCCTCGTACTCGGCAACCGGTACCCCGGCGCCGCCGTCTAGGGCGGACAGGTGCACTGTCCACCACTTCAGGGTGTCGGTCACGTGTGACACGCGCAGGCCGTAGCGCGCCGCGAGTTCCTCAAGGAACCGCACGCTCTCGTCATGGCCAGCCGGGACGGCCAGCGGGGACAACTCGCCGGGCCGGGCGCCGTCGTCCGCGCCGGGACCCGCGTCCGTGCTCGCGCTGGCAGCCGCCGCAGCGGGTTCTGCGGCTGGTGCTGCGGCCTGCTGCTGCGGGGGCTCGTCTGCTCCGGGCACCGTCGGCGCGGGGCGCTCCGGGATCGACGTCTGGGGCGCTTGCCCGGCTGCGGCGGCTTTCTCCCGGATCGCGCCGCGGATCTGCTCCCAGCGGCGGGCGCGACCGGGGTCGGCGGTCTCGCCCTGGTCGGCCAGGTCGAGCGCGGCCGGGTAGTCGCCGGCGTCGAAGGCCGCCTTCGCCGCTGCCGACAGGTCGTTGCCTTCTGCTTCGGCCTGGGCGCGTTCGCCGGCATCACGCTGCTCCAGCGCGTCACGGGTGGGCGTGGGCGCGGTGAGGATGTCCGGGTTTTCGCGGACGTACTGGTAAATCCAGTCCCACTCCGGGTCGCTGGCGTGGGCGGTCTCGGCGGCGTACCTGGGGCCGTCCCCGGTGATCTCCTGGTAGCGCGGGGCCACGTCGCCGATGACCCTCAGCAGGACGGCTTCCCGGTCAAGGGACGGAGAGAACGGGCCAGCCGCCGCCCACGCGCGCCGCAGCAGGTCTTTCACCGCGCGCTCATCGTCCATGCCGGCCGCGTTGGCGGCGGCGTCAACGTGCCGATGCGCTTCGGCTGAGTAAAGGCTGGTGCCGTTGATCAGGTACGGCATCATCGCGGTGAGCTGGCTGGCCCACTCGCTCCGCTTGCCGAGCGCGGTGAGCCAGTGCGGCCTGACGGCTGCCTGGTACAGGCGCAGGTAGGTGCCGACCGACGGCACCGGGACGGTGACCGGGCCGGCGGAGGCGGCCGGGTCGCCCGGCCGGCAGGCGAGGACAGTCCCGCTGAGGCCCGGGTGCCGCACGACGATGAACGGCTGCCCGGCCGCGCGGACCGGCTCCGCGACCAGCCCGTAGTCTGCGGCGACCGCCCGCGCGGCCGACAGCGACAGCTGCGCCGGGTCCTCCGGGCCATGGCGGACCCAGTCCAGCAGCGCCAGTGCCGGCAGTCCCGGGTACGCCCGCCACGCGCCAAGGTAAGCCTCTGCCTCATCCAGGCCGATCCGGGTGCCCTCGGCCGCTGCCCCCAGGAAGTCGTCGTGCCGCAGCACGAAACGGCCGCTGTCGGTGACGGTGGTCACCGTGATCGTCGGCGACACCTGCTCAGCCGTCACGGCCATCCCGTGCTGCTCGGCCAGGGCGTGCAGCACGGCGTGGGCATCCGCCTCCGGCGCCGTGCCTGCCGCGTCCAGGCTGGCGGCCGACACCGTGCCCGGGTCACTGCGTGCTGCGGCCGGCTGTTCCCCGGGGTCGGCGCCGTCATCGGTGCCGGGCGCTCGCGCACCGGCAGGTTCCCCGGCGGCCGGGCGGCGGTCCCCGTCCGGCTCTGCCGCCGGCGCGGCGCAGTCCTCGCCGGGGTCCGGCTCCGCTGCTGACGGCCGGAGGTCAGGGTGCGCGTTCCCCAGCCCGGCTCCGGCTGAATCCTGGCCGGGTCCCGCCGGGGCGGTGTGCTCGGGCATTGCTGGCGCCGCCTGCGGGGAGTCCTGCGGGGCTGGTTCCTGCTCCTGCCCGGCGGGCGCGGCGGGCTCGGGTTGTGCATCGAGATGGGGGGGTGCGTCGGGGGCGGCGGCTTGAGCCTGGCGGTCTTGGCCTCGGGCGGGGCGTTGCGCGCCGGGGCTGGCGGGAAGCGGGTAGTCCTTGATCCAGCTCAGCGACCCTGGTTCGAGCAGTTCCATGGCGCGGGTGGCCGCGACGTAGGAGATCCGCCGTTCCTCGGCTGATGGCCAGGTGACTTCCCCGGTTTCGGGGTCGGTGACCGGCCCGCGGAAGTCTCCGGCGATCCGGACGGCTTTCCATTCCCTGCCCTTGGCCTTGTGGAGCGTGGAGATGGTCAGCTGCGGCGGGTTCTTAGTGTCGTCTTCGGGGGTCAGTCGGCCGATCATGTCGATGAGCCCGCCGGGGCCGTGCCGGTCGACCAGCCGGACGAACACTTGCAGGGCCTGGCCGTCTTCCTCGTCCCTGGCGTACTGCCTGACCTCGTCCCAGGTCGTGAAGCGGGACAGGTCCGGGTGCTTGGTGCCCTTGCCGGCCTGGAGATCACGGGCGGCCTTGGCTATCTCGGCGATGGCATCGCCGCCGCCGGCCAGGGCGGTGCGCTTGCCTGATTCCAGCCCGGCGAAGACCTCCGCGACGGCGGTGGCGTTGGTCCGGCACAAGACGGCGTCCGGCTCTGCGGTGCTGCCCAGCCGGGTGCCGCGTGCGGGGTTGCCTTCCAGCAGCAGCTTCGAGCCGAGGGACCGCAGGAACAGGTTGCCGAATTCGGCGGCCTCCGGGCCGAACCGCCAGGATTGGGTGAGCGGGAGGGTGATGTCGGCGGGCCAGTCCTTCAGCGCGTCGATCGCGCCCCTGAACCCGTAGATGGACTGCTGCGAGTCGCCGACGACGACCGTCTGCGCCGGCTGGTCCAGGATGACGGCCTTCATCAGCTGGTTCACGTCTTGAGCCTCGTCGAAGAAGATGACCGAGGCGTTGATCCGCGGCCGGGACAGCGCCCAGACCTTGAGATAGTCGTCGTGGTCGACCCGCAGCGCCCGCCCGTCGGCCAGGGCCTTGGCGTTGCCGGGGTCGCTGATGTCGGCCCAGGCCGCGCGGGCGTAGGACAAGACCGCCTTGCCGAGGGAACTGCCGGCCGCAACATCCAGGTGCTGGGGGCCGGGTTCGTCGTCGGCGCTCTCCCTGAACTTCTTGGCGGTGGCGATCACCAGGCGCGCGACGGCGTCGGCGGAGACGGGAGCGTCGCCGGGCGCGGCGGCGGGGATGGCGGAGATGCCGAGTACCTCGGCCCACTGTTCGGGCCACCGGGCGCCCTTTTGGCCGCGCTCGATCTTGGCCGCGTAGCCGGTTTGCAGCAGCGCCTGCCGGGCGAGGCTGTGCATGGTGCTCGGGGTGACGTTGCGGGGGAACCGGCCGCGCCGCGCTTCATCGACGATCGCGGAGTTGAACGCGGTGTAGACGATGCGGGCGTCCGGGGAACGGTTCAGCAGGGCGCGGGCGAGCAACACCAGCGTGGTGGTCTTCCCGGTTCCGGCCAGCGCCTGCACCGCGATGCTCTTCCCGTCACCGAACGCGTCGAGGATCGCCTGCTGCTGCGGCGTCGGCGGGAAGTCCTTCGCCGCGGGCGCGGGCGACTCGCGGTCCAGCCGGGAGACCAGGGCACGGATCGCCCCGGCAGCCTCCACCGGCCCGGGGCTGTCACGGCGGCGGCCCTTGTATTCCCACACCTGGCGCGGCTTTTGCCATTCGAAGCCGTTGGCGCGTAGGGCCTCCCGCAGCTCGGGCGGGTCGTTGTTGTAGTCCGTGCCTGACACGACAGGCGGGGATTCTGAGCTGACGCGGATGCGGGCGGAGTAGCGTCCGGGCGCGTCCGTCTCGTCCGGGCCGGGCGGCGGGGCTGGTTCCGATGCCGCTCCAGCGCTGCCCGCCAGCCCTGGTTCCCCGCTGGTGATCGTCTCCGCAGGGCCGGCGGCAGGGACGGGCGGCCCGGCGGGCGGTTTCTGCCTGGTTGACGTGATCACTGCGGCCGGCCGCAGCAGCCTCCCCTGACGGCGGACCCCGCGCTGGACGACGGACAGGACGGTGTCGTCGGGTTGTTCCGGGTCGTACTGCGGGGACTCTCCTATCAGGTGGGTGTCAGGGTCGGCTATCTCCCCCGCGGCGCCGAAGAACTCGTAGCCGTGACCGGCCAGGATCGTCTCCAGGTCCCGCCTGGTCTCGGAGACAGCCGCACGCCAGGCGGCGGGCGCGGGGCCGGGATCGGTCGTGGTGAGGACAGCGGCGGCGGGCGGCATGGGCCAGGCGGCCCCGGCCTGGATCTTGCCCAGGACGGTCACGGCCTTCGCGGCGCTGGCCTGGTAGGACGCGGCATCGACGGCGGAGCCGAGGCCGGCGAGGCGGTCGAAGGTGTCGAGCACCGGCAGCAAGCGTTCCGCGCGGCGGGAGTCTTCCCCGACCGGTCGGCCAGGGCCGGCCGCGGGGTGTTCGTCCTGCCGGGCCGGGCCGGGCGCCGCAGCCGGAGTTGCTGGCGCCTTCATGCCGGAGGCGTCCGGTGCTTCCTGGCCTTCCCCTGGTGACGCCGTTTCCTGCGCGGCGCTGCTGCCGGGATGCCCCAGGCCGTCCGCATCCCGGTCAGCCGCAGCTGGTTCGGGGGGCGCTGCGGCCGGGGCTTCGGCGCTCTCCTCCGTGCTTGTGCTGTCGGCCGCCACGGGCTCGCCGGCCGGCGCCGCCGGGCCGGCCTCGGCCTGTTCGGCTCGAGGAGCACGGGCGGGGTAGCCCAGTTCGGCGAACCGCCTCCACTCGAAGGAGTGGGCCGGTATCTCGCCCCCGGGTTTCTCGCCGCCGTGCCGCGCCATGTACCAGGCGGCGAAGTCCCGGGCGCGTTCGTCCTCGGCCGACCCCGGGCGGTTGCTGCCGAGGGCGAAGGCATAGGCAAGCTCGTAGCGGAAGTCGGCGCCTCCCCAGTCAAACCCCTGGCCGGGCGCGGGCTCCCCGTCGCCGGGATCTTCCGGGACGGCCGGCGAGCCGGGGCGCGTGGTGTCTGCGCGCTCGCCGTCCCTGGCGGACGGGGCGGCGGCTGGCGTGCCCGCCGCCGGGCTGGCGGGGGCGCCGGGGCCGGCGTGGACGCCGCCGAGCCCGGCCGCGACCGCCGCGACCGCCGTGCGGCTGGTGGCCTCATCGGTGTAGAAGCCGGGGGCGGCCTGCACCTGGCCGGCGTCCGGGAGGGCGCCATGCTCCGCCTGGTAGCCGCGGATAAAGCCGAGCGCGTCGTACCACGAGTCCCAGTTCCGGCCCCGCCGCCCTAGCTCGACCAGCTTGTCGTAGGCCGCGCGCTCTTCGCCGTCGAGCTGGCCGTAGATTCCGTCCAGGCGGATCTCCGCGTCGTCCCTGCCCCACGGGCCCCAGTCGCTGACCGAGCGCAGCTTGACGTGCCCGTCCTGGTTCAGGTACATCACCGACCATGCCCGGTACTGCTCAGGGTGCGGCTTGTTCCACTGCCTGCCAGGCCGCTTCGGGTTGGTCGTCTGGGTGACAAGCCGCACCTGGCCGCGGTACTGGCCCTTGGCCGCGACCTCAAGCCAGTAGCGCTTCTCGCAGCGCAGCCGCCGCCCGTAGGGGTAGTCGCCGACAAGGTACGCCGTCTCGGGCGACGTGTGGCCGTGCAGGACAGTGACGCGCGGGACGCCAGGAGCATCCGGGGCGGCGGACGGAGCCTGCCCGCTGCGGGCCTCGGCGCCCTGGCCGTTCCGCCGGGAGGTCACGCCCGTGAGGTCGTCGGCGCCGACGTCCGGGTCGCCTGTTCCCTCGATGTCCTCGTCGCCGGCTCCGCATCCTCCGCACCGGCAGGTGCATCCGTCGAGTTCGCACTCGATTCCGGCGTGGTCGCAGTCTTCGCCGCCACCGTTCGCGTCCCTCATCTCTGCGGGGATGTCGGTGGTTCCTGGCTCCTCCGCGCCGCTGGCCTGATCAGCGGGTCCTTGAGCAGCCGCGGCGCCTGCATGATGCTCGGGTTCGGGGCTGGCCTGCCGCATGGCCGTGCGGACCTGGTCCCGGGCGCGGTCGTACCCGCCTGTTGCCGCGAGTTCAGGGCGGAGCAGTTCGGTCTCGTCGATCAGCGCGAGCGCGCGCTCATGCTCTCCGCTGGCGAGCGCTTCCTTGGCCTGCGCCGCCAGGCCAGCCGCGGCTTCCCGGTCGCTGTCCGGGGTCGCTTCCGGCCCGTCTTCCGCGCGCTCGCGGACCTCGGGATGGGCGGCGATGCAGTCGCGGACCCAGCCTTGTTCCCGCCAGGTGACATCGAGGTCCCGCAGTACGCCTGAACTGAGCCGGGCCGCCAGGTCCTCAGCGGTGCCGTCGCGGGCGGCGTGCCTGCGGATGGCGGCGGTCAGCTCGGCCTCGCGTTCGGGTGTGAGGCTAACCGGCGTCAGGCCCTCAGCCTCGTCGAGCAGCCTGAAGACTTCGGCGGCATCACGGTCGCGGGCAGCGGCGATCGCCGCACGCCAGCGGTCGCGGACGGCGGGGATGAACAGGCCGCTTCCGTCGATGAGGTGAGGGGTGAGCGGGACTGCCCTGTATCCGCAGTCCATCGGCTCCAGTGCGGCGAACGTGGCCGCCGGAACGCTCGTGCGGTAGGCGCCCAGGTAGCTGTCGATCGCGGCGACCGGAACAGCGCACGGGCCGTGATAGGCGCTGTCGGCTCCTGCCAGGTAGCTCAGCACGGGCGTGTACCTGTTGCCGCCGAAACCGTGGAAGGCGCTCGGCTCGCAGAAGTTGATGTAGGACCGGCCGCCCGCCCGGCGGACGCGGACTTCGAGTCCGTACCGGGCGGCGAGTCCCCGCGCGGCGGTCAGGGTCAGGGGTGCCGGCTCTGTGAGGTCGTGCCGGGCCAGGCCGAGCAGGCAGCGGGGCGGCAGCTGGGGGTGGCGAGCGTAGGCGGCGAGGTAGGCGACGACCTGCGCGGGGTCCAGCCGTCGGCCCCCGGCCATGGTGGCGCCGGTGAGGTCATCGTGCACCAGGACAGTACGGCCCTGGTCGTGCACGGTGACCGTCAGCGTCCCGCCCGCCCTGTCGGTCGCGGCGGCCAGGCCGCAGGCTTCGGCGAGCTGGCACAGCCCGGCGGCGCCCCACGGGTCGGCGGGCGGTTCCGGGTCAGCGCGTCCGGGCGGCCCGGTCGGCTCGGCGCCGGGCTGGCCCTGGTCGCGGTGCCCGCGGGTGGCGTTCGCGTATTCGCGGGCGGGGTAGCCCCGGTCGGCGAACCACCGCAGCGCGTGATCGTGGCCGGGCAGGTCGTCCATGGATTCCCCGTCGCCGAACTCGGCCATGTACCAGGCGGCGTAGTCTAGGGCTCGCTCTTCCTGATCCGGGCTCGGGCGGGAGATGCCGAACAGGGCGTACTCGAAGGCATTCTGGTGGACGAAGTCGAGTTCTTCCGGGGTCATGCCGGGTCCGGGCTCTTCCGCGCCGCCGGGTGAGCCAGGGTGGGCGCCGCCAGCCTGCCCGGCGCCGGACTTTCTCGGGGCACCGTGAGCGGGGGCCGCCCCGCCGGCGGCCCCGGCAGACCCCGCGCCGGGCTCCGGGCTCGCGTGCGCGGCCGGGGCGCCACTCTGAGGGAGCAGCGTGACGGCCGGCAGGCCGGGGAGCGCCGGCAGGTGGGGGCTGGGCCGTTGCTGCTTCAGCGGGTGACCCTCGGGCTGCCCGGGCAGCCATTCGTCGATGTAGGCCTGCATCACAAGCGGCCACTGCTGGGGGTCTTTACGGCCGTACTTGCGGGCGAAGTAATCGGCGAACTGCTCAGCGTCGGGCACTGGTTCGCCCTGGCCGACGCCGAGCGCCTCGAGTGCGTTCACACGGGCGCTCTGGTACCCGCCGACGGCGGGTACCAGGCCGGCGGCCGGCACCCTGCTGGCGGGCAGGCCAGGTTCCCCGGAGGCCGCACTCTGCGACAGGGCTGCGGTTGCGGCCTCCGCGGCCGCGATGGCTCCGGCGGTGTCGGGTGGCGCGGCTGGCTGATCGGCGGTTCCTTCCTGGCTGTTGTTGTCGGTGCGCAGTTCCTCGACGAGTGCGTCAAGGGCGGCCCGGGCTGCGGCGAGCGCCTCTTCGTGCGGGAAGGGCGCGCCGAGGGCGGCCTGCGCCCGTTCGGCTTCCTTGGTCTGCCGGGCGATGGTTTCCTCGTGGTCCCGGCGCAGCTTGGCGAGCCCGCCGAGGCGGTTTTCGAGCCGGGTGACGAGTCCGACGGCGGCCGGCATTTCCCGGTGGTCGAGCCTGAGCTCGCCGCCTGGCAATCCCTGGAGGATGAGGGTGATGTCGTCCTTAAGCCGGTCGGGGGCGAGGGTGACGGCGAGGGGGAAGCCTCCGAGCCTCCCGGCGGGGACAGGGGTGTCCGATCCGCCGGGGAGCCGCCTGCGGGTGGCCTGCAGGAAGCTGAGCATGTGGTCGCCGGCCTCGCGCCTGGCGCTGTGGCGGCGGCCATCGACGGTCATGGCGAAGTTGTCGCCGGATGTGTCGGTGACCCGGGGCGCGGCCTCGTCGATGTCGCGGATGCCCTGCCCGGCGGCGGCGAGCAGGGCGCGGGCCTGCTGCCTGGCGACCTTGAGCGCGTTCTGCTCGTTGAAGTGGCGGCGCTGCGCCTGGGCGAGCTGCTGCACCTTGCTTTCCAGTTCGGCCTTCTGGAACAGGCGCGGCTCGCGGGCGGCGATCGCCGTCATGGCGGCGAAGGTGACCTGGTCGTCGCCGGGCACGTCGACCGTCAGGACGGTGGGGTCGCGGTGCTTGATGACCCGCAGGAAGACCGCCTTGCGTTCCGACGTCTGCGTGCGGGTGGTGTCGAAGGAACCCTCGGTGATCCAGTGCTTGATGAAGACCTCGGGGTTGAGGTTGCCCCGCCGCCGGGCCCTGGCGTCTTCCTGGAGGGTGAAGTCCGGCCGCCAGTGCGGGTGGACGTGGTGGACGCCGATGCAGCGGCGCTGCACGTTGACGCCGACGCCGCCTTTCTCGGTGGAGGCGATCAGCACCGCGACGTGCCCGGCGTTGCACGCGGCGAACAGTTCCTGCTTCTTGCCGGCGTCGTTGCCCGCCTCGTGGATGAACCGGATCTTGGAGCGCGGCATGCCCCTGGCGACGAGCAGGGACCGCAGTTCCTCGTACAGGCTCCACTGGCCTGCCTTGGGGACGCCCTCGTTGCTGAATACCAGCTGGAGGCTGCCGCGCACCGGGTCCGGCTGGCCATCTTCGCCGGGGTACTCCTGCCGCTGCACCCGCCACTCGGCGATGATGTCGTCGGCTATGTAGTCGATCTTCTGCGGCTCGCTGGGCGGATCGGGGTGCGCGCCGTGGCTCGGGTGGACCAGCCGCAGGTCCTGGCCTGCGCGGAAGCCGTCGCCGAGGACGGCCACCACCGTGTCGTCGCCCTTTTCCTTCTTGCGGCCTTTCCTGGCCTCGTGGTACCGCTCGGGCAGGGTGGCCTGCCAGTCGTACAGTTCCGGCGGGCCGGGGATTCCCTTGATCTCGGGCTTGCCGCCGCGGATGGCCGGGCGGGGGATCCCGACGTCGCCGGCGTCCTTGAAGTCGCAGAACCCGTGCAGCATGAGCAGGAGTTCCTGCACGTTGATCAGCCGGTGCCGGGTGACCAGGCCGAACCCGCCGTCGGCCTTCATCTCCAGCCGCTGTTCCGCTTCGGTGAACGTGGCCGCCCACGGGGCGAAGCCGACGAACCCGGCGTCCTGCAGCTGCTCCGGGATCAGGTACACCATCAGGTTGTAGATCTGGGCGATCTTGTTGGTGACGGCGGTGCCGGAGGCGAACGTGCCGACGCGGCTGCCGTGCCTGGCGCGGACGGCCTGCAGCTTCATGTGCATGTCGATGGCCCGGTGGGTGAAGCCGATCCCCATTCCCGGCTCGCTGGAGGGCACCCAGAGGTTGCCGTAGTCCTGCGACTCGTCGGTGACGATATAGTCGGCGCCGATGTGCTCCCAGCACATCGCGGGGTCCTGCTCGACCCTCTTCTTCGCCTTCCTCTTGCCGCCCTCGGCGGCCGTCTTCTCCTCCTCGTCCTCGCCCTTGGCGTACTCGGGGTCGAAGTAGGCGCGCAGCCGCTGGCTGAACTCCTCGAGCATGGTCTCCTGGTCCTTGACCGAGTCGGTTTCCGACTCGGCGTGGACCTGGTACATGTCCTCCATGTAGTCGAGGTAGGCCTGATGGCCGGCGGGGGTCAGAGGGATGGTCTCGAATCCCCGCTGGGTCATGATGATCGCGTCCGGGTTCTCCGCCGCGGCCCGGGCGACGAACTGGCGGCGGCCGTCGCCGGCCAGGTCGGGGCTGTCGGCGCACATGACCTGGGCTTGGGGGTAGGCCCACAGGAACTCGTCGGCGAACTGCTCGAGCAGGTGGTTCTTGACCACGAAGACCGGCTTGCGGATCAGCCCGAGCCGTTTCTGCTCCATCACGCCGATGATCTGCTCGAGGGTCTTCCCCAGGCCCATGTCGTGGCCGAGCAGCGCGGTCGGCTCGTAGATCATCCGGGCGATGGCGGACTTCTGCCACCAGTACAGGTCGATGTCCTTGTTCACGCCGGGCAGCGACAGCCGGGCGTCGTCGTAGGACCGCAGCACCCGGCCGTTGAACGTGTCGTTGTAGCGGCGGCACACCCCGGCGGCGCGTTCCAGGTCCTCCCAGACCCATCCCGCGAAGCGGTCTGACAGCTCGGCCTGCTTCGCCCGGGCGGCCATGGTGGCCTCCTGGTCGACGTAGGTCGTGCCGTCGGCCCTGCTGCGGGTGATCTCTACGGGAGAGCCCCGGTTGAGGGCGTTCTCCGCGAGGGACAGGGCGTCCCGGTCGGCGGTGCCCCAGATGATGGTGGCGGCGGAGCTGTGCTTGGCGCCGGTGACCTCCCACTTGCCGGCGGCGAAGCGGACGGTGACGGAGTCGTCGGTCAGGGTCTCGGCCAGGAACTGGCGCACTTCGTCGGGGGTGATGAACACGGCGCCGAGCCGGGCGTGGATCTCGGCCGGGCCCTTGTCTCGGGGGATCACCGTCTTCAGGGCCTCGACGTTGGCCTGGTAGTCGGGGTCGGCCTCGGCGGCGGCCTCGGCCTGGCGGAGTTTCTCCCGGACCGGGCCGGACAGGTACAGCGGGGCGGGAACCAGACGGTCGTCGGCGGGGTCGTGGAAGACCAGGCCGCCGAGCAGGGCGCGGGCCTGGTCGGGACCGGCGGCGCCCAGCAGGGAGGCGATCTCGTCGAGGCGGACCTCGCCGTGGCGGTCCATGGAGATCGCAAGCGCGTCCGCGGGGTCGCTGGCCCGGTCGACGACCGGGCGGGGCAGCAGCACGCGGTGCCGCATGATGTCGCGCTTGGCCGCGGTCCGGGTTTCCGGGTCGAACTTCTCCAGCGCCTGCACGCGGGCGGCGAACGGGTCGCTGCGGAAGCCGCCCTGGCCCGGGCGGTCGCGGATGATCAGGACCGCGTCGTCCAGCTCGGCGATGTTCGCCAGGACCCAGGCCTTCCCGGTGTCGGTGATCCTCGTGCTCTGCCCGGCCAGCCGCGCCCGCCCGTCGCCGATCATGCGGTGCCGGGCGGCGCGGGCCTTCTTGGTCTGCTTGTGCTTCAGCCCAGTGTCGCCGTCGGCCTCGGCGTACCCGTGGGTGATCAGCTCGGCGCGGGCGGCGGGGTCGGTGACCTCGAAGGTTCCGCCCGTGAGTTCCGCGCGACCGTCGGCGAGCATCTCCTCGCGCAGGGCCCGGCCCTCGGGGGTGGTGCGCAGCCGGATCTGCGGGGTGTAGCGGTTGACCGGGCCGTAGGCGGCGGCGTAGGCGTCGTAGCGGGCGTTGAGCTCGGCGCGCAGGGCGTCGACCGGCCCGGCGTCCTCGCTGCTGGCCAGTTCCGCGTCCAGCAGGGACAGCGCGGTGTCGCGCAGGCCGAGCAGCGCCCGCAGCTCCTCGTGGTCGGCGGGCTTGCCGGGCGGGTCGAACTTCTCGTAGAAGTGGCTGACTATCCGCTCGAAGGATCCGTCGGGGCAGGCCCGCTGGTAGCCCTCGGGCGGCTGGTCGAGCCCCCGTGCGGGCAAGTGCGGGAAGGGCACGGGAGCAGGGTCGGCGGTGGTCGCCGGGGCCGGGTCGCCGGCGGGTGCCGCGGGCGGGCGGGCGGCGGCGGCCCTGGTCAGCGCTGCGGCCAGGGCGGGGGCCAGGTCGGTGCCGGGCGGCGCGGTGACTTGGAGGTCGTCGCCGCGGCGGGCGCCGCCGAGGGCCAGCTCGCCGAGGATCATGGCGGGGTTGACGGCGAAGTGCCGGTTGATCTCGGTCTGCTGCCCGTCGACGGTCACCGGTGCGGTCTGCACCCAGGCGGGTTCCTCCTGCGGCGGCTGCTCGCCGTCGCCGAGTCGGCGGAACACCAGGACGTCGGTGACGACCGTGGTGCCGGCGGTGCGCCGGTGCGCGGTGCCGGGCAACCGGACTGCGGCGAGCAGCTCGGCGGTGCGGGCCAGGTCACGGCGGGCCGCGACCGCGTCGTCCCCGGCGCCGTCCATGGTCCAGCGGGAGGTGATCAGCGCGATCAGGCCGCCGGGGCGGACCAGCCCGGCTGACTTGCGGATGAAGTGGGTGTGGATCGGGTCGCGGCGGGCGGGGTTGGGGTTGTAGTCGGGGTCGGCCAGGTGCATGGCGCCGAACGGGACGTTGCCGATCGCCGCGTCGAACGACCCCTCCGGCCACTGGGTCTCGGCGAAGTCCCCGCACAGCACCTGCGCCTGCGGGTGCAGTGCGGCGGCGACGGCGGCGGTGAGCGGGTCCTTCTCGATGCCGGTTATCGAGGTGCCCTGCGGTGCCATGCGGGAGAAGGTGAGCTTTCCGCAGCCCGGCTCGAAGACCTGGCCGCCGGCGAAGCCGAAGGCGGCCAGGCCGTCCCACATTGCCCGGGCGAGCGCAGGGGAGGTGTAGTGGGCGTTGACGGTGTTGAGCCGGGCGGCCCGGTACTCTTCGGGGGTCAGCAGGGCGGAGACCCGCTCGCGCAGCTGCGGGAAGGCCTTGGGGTCGCCTGGCTTGGGTTTCCCGAAGAGCCGCGAGCAGGCTCCCCACCCGGACCACTTTTCCAGGGTTTCCAGATGGGCGGCGGTCGGGGGGAGGCCGGTGGCCGCCAGTTCCCGCAGGACCTCGACGACGGCCAGGTTGGCCTCGATCCGCGCGATGACGCCGGAGGGCGCAGTGTCCGCTGTGTCCGGCGCGGCGCCGGTCAGGTCATCTGCAGCAGCTCGGCTATCTTCTCCTGGTTGGCCGGGTCGACCAGGATCAGGTCCCTGGTCACTTCCGTCTCGGCCATCTTCCGGGCCGTTTCCAGCCGGGCCACCTCGTCCAGGTACCCGTCGGCTGGCGGTTTCAGGTCCGCCAGCGTCTCCGCGAGCTGCTCTATCTCCGTGTCGGCCGTCTCGCCCAGCCGGGTGAAGAAGGCCTCCTGGTCCGCGATCTGCGCGAGCTGGGCTGGCAGGTGCGCTTTCCAGTGGGCGAGCGCTTTCGCCCCGTGGTGGTTCATTGCCGTTACCTCCGTTGTCATCATCTACCGTGTCCCACAGAGAATCCTGGACGGTCATGAAGCCGAGCCCTGCTGTCAGCTACTGCTGCGGCTGTGCCGCGACCCGGTGGGCCGTGCGCCGGCTTGGGCAGGCTGCCTGGTCACGGGCTGCCCTTGCCGGGCAGCCGCCTGGAGAGCTGCGCTGGTCAGCGGGGGACAGTCGCAGGCGGCGAGCGCGGGAGCCTCAGTCACGGACTGCGTAGTACCGGCCTTGGAGTGCTTTCGGGGCGCTGCACGATCTGGCTTCGGGTCGAGTGCGGTGACCCAGCGCCAGCCGTCAGGGAGCCGGCCGGGCAGGACGGTGACCTGGCCGCAGGGCGCCTGGGCGAACGGACGGCCGGGTTCTTCGGGCGGCCCGTCCCGCCGCACGGGCAGGTCGGTCGATACCACCAGGCGCGGGCGGCCGGCGGCGCCGGCGGCCCACAGGTAAGCCGCCGGGAACGCACGTTCGCTTTCCTGCCGGAGCGTGCCGCCGATGAGCCCGGCCAGCCGGGTGAGCACCGCCTGCCGGGCGCGGGGGTCACCGTAGGGCTGCTCGCCGCGGATACGGACGCCTCGGGGGCCGCACGCGACCCTCAGCCCGCCGTCCGGACGGCTGGAATCGATGAAGCTGGCGACGGCGCGCAAGGTGTCGCCGGTCGCGCTGCGTGCGGGGCGGGTGCCCGCCTGGCTGCCGGGTGTGGTCATGGCCTTCCCTGCTTTCTTCTGCGCGGGTTCACGTGGTGCTGCGGCCGGCCGAGCGGTCAGGTGCCCTCAAGGCCGTTTCCCGGCGGGCCGTCGTGCTGTGCGTCTGCGGTCCAGGGGCCTGGCCGGGCAGCCGCGGGCGGGGCGCCGTCGTCCTCGTCGCCGGCGTCGTTGTCCCACCAGCCGGGCGGCGGGGGCTCGGCCGGGGCGGGGCGGGGGTCGACGTGCTCGGTGACGCTGCACTGGGCGAACGGGCCGCTGCGGCCGAGCAGGACCGGGAGCTGGTGGTCGAGGTGGTCGCGGAGCCAGTTCGCGGTGCCGGTGCCGGGCTGGAGCCGCATCGCCTCCCAGGACTGCCACAGGGCGGTGAGCCGGGTGATCGCCTCCGCGTGCAGCCACCACTGCGGGCACCAGCGGAACTCCCCGCCGATGGGCCGGCGGTACACCGGCAGGAACTGCCCGGTGACCCAGTCAGCGACGCTGGCGTACAGCGGGTCCGGCGGCTCGTCGCGGTCCGCGTCGGGCGGCGGCAGCGCGAGGTCGGCGGTCATGATGTTGCCTCCGTGGTGTTTGCGGCCGGGTGTCCGTGGCCGTGTGCGTCGGCCTGGGCGGCGCGCTGGATGGCGGCCTCGGCGCGCAGCCGGGCCGCGTCGATGCGCGCGGCGTCGGGCCGGGCGTTCCAGGGCTCCAGGTCGAGCAGGGCGGGGCGGGTGCCGCTGGCGAGCAGCAGCGCGGTCCCGGTCGCGATCGAGCGGATGTCGGCCGCTTCGAGGATGAGGCGCCGCTGCCAGGAGATCTGCTCACTCGCCCGGCCGTCGCCGACGGACACCGACCGGACGGGCACGTCGTGGTGGCCGACGAGCACGGCCAGGTCGCGGGTGAGCCGGGGGCTGTCGACGCCCGCGCCGATCAGCTTCTTCGTCGCGCTGCCCCACAGGGCGGCCATCCCCTGCGATCCCCAGACGGATTCTCCCTGCTCGTAGGACTGGAGGATGGTGGCGGGGATGATGCCCCGGCTGCCGAGGTGGGAGTACAAGTCAGGCAAATCGGAAATTTTGCAGATGTTCGCGGCCTCGTCCAGGACCAGCACCATGGGCGGGTCCAGGCGCCCGCCGGCCTGCTCGGCGCGGCGCCGCCCGGCGCGCATGACCAAGTCGGTGATCCCGGCGATCAGCGGGGACGCCGCCGACCGGGACTCGGTGATCAGGTACAGCGCGTCGCGGGTGCCGGCGAACCGGGCCGGGTCGAAGCACGGCAGGCGAGGGTCCTCCGGCGGGGTGACCCACGCCATGATCTGCGGGTCGTGCAGGCACCTCGCCGCAGTGCGGGCCGTCTGGTAAATGCCGTCGCGGGTCTCCGGGGCTCCCATCTGCGCGCCGCGCAGCGCGGAGGCCAGCGCCGCGTACCCGGCGTCGTCGAGCAGTTCGGCGGGAGTGGGGGTGACCGGGTCGTCCAGCCACCGCGACACCGCTTGCAGCGTGCGGCCGGAGGACGCGGCGGCCAGCAGCAGGCTGGTGATCAGCTCCTGCGCGGCTGGCCCCCAGATGTCCTTCTTGCTCGCGTCGTCGATCGTCAGCACGAAGTGCCCGGCCATCCGGTTGGCCGCTTCGACGCTGTTCAGCCCGGCGAGCATGTCGACCCAGAACCGCCGCCCGGCGGCGGTGACCGCGCCCGGGTCGAACGTCCAGATCCGCGAGCCGGACGCGGCGCGCAGCTCGACGGTCACCGCCCACAGGTCGGCCTTAACGCTGGTGGCCACGACCGGGCCGGGCGCTGACAGCACGTAGGGCACGCCGAGCGAGGTGGTCTTGCCGCCGCGCGGCCCGAAAAATACGAGCAGGGTGTCTTCCCAGGAGGCGAACAGCCTGGGGCCGTCCCCCGTCGGCTGCTTGAGTCGGCCGAGCAGCAGCCCGATATCGGCCGCGTCCAGGCGGCCGGGCCGGGCGCCGGCCAGCGAGGGCCTCAGCCGCAGGCCCTTCTCGGCGGCCGGGGACTGCCCGAGCTGGCGGACGGCCCGGTCCCGGCTGAGCGCGGCGACGGGGTCGCCGGGACGGGTCGCGCACCGCGCGACGGCCCGCCAGGCAACGAGCCCGGCGCCGCCCAGGACGGCGGCCAGGACGGCGTCGGCCACTGCGACCAGGGGCGTGGGCGCGCCGGGCCATGCCTGGGCGGTGCGTCCGTGCAGCAGGGCCAGGACCCAGCGGGCGCCGAACGGCGGGATGCGGGCGCCGGCCACGGCGGCAGCGAACCGGGCTGCGGCCCAGGCCAGCCACGCCAGCGCGGCCAGGCCCCAGAACAGGGCGATCAGCGCCCACGCCACGGCGGCGTTCCCGGACGCGAGCGGGGGCCGCGGCCCGATCGCGCGGCTCATCGCTGTCCTGTCCGCGTGGTGGTTGCCGGGCTTTCGCTTGGCCGTCGGCGAGCGGCGCTGTTGGCGCACTGGCTCGAAGAGTCCTCGATGCCGCTGCCGGGGCGCAGGCTTCTGGCAGGTCCGCGTGGGAAGTTCGCTGCCGCCAGGGCCTGCGGGGTGCGGGCATCCGAGTGGTCCCAGGGTGCGCCGAACAGCGGCCCTCCCGCTCGCCTGCTGGCCTGCTTCTCCGGCGGCAGCGCGCCATCGCTGGCAGCAAGCCCGCTTCGCCGGTCCTGATTACTCAGAAGACTGAGTGCCACTAGCTGTCCGGGGCTCCTGACTCCGGCGACTTCGTCTTCGGCTGAGTACAGCGGGGCCCGTTGGTGCGCCGGTCCGACGTGCCGCGCGTAGCCGCCGGGGGCCACCCATGACCCGCCGGGATCAGCCTGACCCCTGCCGATGGCTCCAGAACAAGAGTTGTCCAGCGCGACGGGCGGCGCCTCGGGGTGCGGGGCCTGTGACTGGTTGGCGCCGAACATGTCGAGCAGCAGCGCGCGTTCGTGCTCAGTGGCTCGGTCCCACCCGGCCAAGGCCAGGGCCTGCCCGCGGCTTAGTTTCCCGGCCTGGTAGCCCTCCATCGCCGTGCACACCGTGCACCTGCGGGCTGCCCCGTGCTTCTTGAGCTGCCGCTCGCGCCGCTGCCCGCCCGGTTCGACCTGGGCCAGGACCCACGAGCCGCCGCGTTCCACCTGCACTTGGGTGAGGCGGGCGCCGCGGCCCAGCGCGTGGTCGGTGAGCCGCTCGGGCAGGCGCTGCTCCCGGGGGACAAATCCGGTGTAGTGCGCGGTTGGTGCCTGGCGACCGTGGGCGATCGGGGGCCACAGGTGCAGCGTGTAGACCCGGCCGCGGATCATGACCCGGCCTGGCGCATGCTGCCTGGGGCTTGAGCCGCACGCTCGAATCCGCGGACAATTGCGGAATGTTCACTGAGTTCGTGGCCTTGAGGTGTCGCCAACGTCATCGCCTCCGCCCCTGGAGCCGGGCCTGAGGATCTTGCCGCCCCCGGCGGGGAGCAGGGCCGGGCGGAGCGGCGGCCGACCTGGTTTGCGCGGGGGCGGCGAAGCTGCTGCCGGCTAGCGCAGGGGCAGACGCGCGGCCGGCAGGTGCCTTGGCGCGCTCTGCCTCGTCCCCGCTTGACGGAGAGGCAATATTGCCTTGCGTCTGGGTGGGGATCAGCTTGTGCAAGGTGTGCGGGTCGACCCGCGTATCAGTGCGGACCGCCAAAGCCGTTGCGGTTACGAACACGGACTTACTGATCGCGGTGTCCGGGCCGATCAGGGTGAATTCGGATCGGCCGGTGACGCCGTCGTGGTTTATGCAGGCCACCACCGCCCATGTGCTGTTGGAACGAATCAGGTCGCCGGGGGTGATCCAGGTGCAGCCACGAAATTCGCCGATGGCTAGCTCGCCAGCCGACGATGGTTCCTGCAAGTCGGCCACTGTGCCAGGGCTGTCAGCGCGCACCGTTGAGTTCGCGCTCCGGGGCGCAGGCTGCCGCGTGGCGGGGACGGATAGGCCCTCCTGGCTGGCGGTGCTGGCTGCGGGGGCCCGGCTGTGGTGCGGCCAGTCGGGTACCAGTGAGCTGAGAGTGCACGGGTCGATCCGGGCGTCCGTCCGGACTTCTGCCGACTGAGCCGAGAAGAACACCTTCGGCTCAGTGATGACGCCGTCCTGGCCGATCAGGATGATCTCGGTCAGGCCGAGGATGCCGTCGTGGAGGGTGCGCGCCGCCACTGTCCAGTCACCGTTGTGCCGGAGCAGGTCACCGGGGATGATACGAGTGCAGACGCGGGCCTCGCTGGCGACGAAGCCGCCTGTGGGGGAGCTACCTTGCAGGTCGGTCAGGGCGCTGCGGCCGTCTGTGAGCAGCGCGTCGATTTCGATCATGACCTCTCCTTCCGCGGGGCCGACGGTTTCGAGGTGAGATCAGTCATCGCGCCCTCCCCTGCACTGCTGGCATGGCGTGTTCCGTTATGGTCGGCCGGGCTGGGCGGATTGCCTGGTCTGTTGCGGGAAAGTCCCGGAGTCCGCGCTGCGAGGGTGTGGGCAGTGTCATCGCCCCCCTGACTTGACGTGGAACGCGCTGCTGTCGTGTTCGGATCATCAAGGGCTGCCTGTAGGCCGGCGGGGCTGAAGCGGTGTGAGAATCTGCCTTGATCAGGAAGCGAAGACGGACATCTTCGGGCTGGTGTTTGATTCCGGCGCGGAAGCCCGTCGCGTCCTCCGCTGGTCCGGGGTTCCGGCTGGCCGGTCACCGTCGCGCCCGGTTCTGGCTCGGCCGGGCAGCGCTGCCTGCGCGGGCGGCATGCGCGCTGGCTGCCGCGTGGCTTGCTTCTAGCAGGGATGCGCTGGTCAGCGGCAGGAAGTCACGGGCCGCGTGTGCGGCCGCCGTGGTGTCCGGCGTAGCCAGGGTCTCTGCCGCGAACAGGCCCGGCTGCTGGTCTTCTGGCCAGGCGTGTTCGGCCAGCAGCCGGGCGGCGGCGAATCGGATGGCGTTGATGTTGACGTCGCCTCCGGTGAAGCTGCGTCCGGTGCGCCAGCAGGCGACGGCGACGGTTCCGGCACCGAGGAACGGGTCGACGACGTGCTCCCCGGTGTCGGAGAAGGCGCTGACCGTGCGCTGCACCAGGCGCAGCGGCAGGCTGTTGTCGTACCGGAGCAGGCCGGGCCGGTCGGCACGGCCGTTGTCCGGCCACCAGTCCAGGGGATAGGGGTGGCCGGTGCGGGCGGCCGGGAGGTCGGCGGGCGGGTGGAACACGCGTCGGGTGCTGGCGAGCGGGCCGCGGCACATCACGGTGATGCTCCAGTGCGCGGACGCGGGGCGCCGCATGGTCGCCAGCGGGAATTCGCGCCGGGCGGCGATCGTGCTGACCCAGGTCAGCCCGGCCTTTTCCGCCGCGTACTGGACGATGCCGGCCCGCTGCGGCCCGGTGATCACGGCGAGCTGCCCGCCGGGGCGCAGCGCGGCGGCCGCGGCATCCGTCCAGCCGTGGGTGAACTCCTCGTACTCGCCCGGGTCTACGTCCACATAGCCGGGCACGATCCGGGTATGGTCGCGGCGGTACCCGTTGCCGTCCGAATAGCGGCGGCCGGCGCCGCGACCGAGCCCGTACGGGGGGTCGCACAGTACCAGGTCGGCAGGCATGTCGAGCTGCGTGAGCAGGTCGGCTGCCGCAGCCAGGCGCAGCTCAAAGTCGCGTGGTTCCGCACCAGCGATGATCAGCAGGAGGCGGGCAGGCTCCTGCGGGGTTCCCTGGATCGCCCAGGTGGTGCGGCTGACCCGGTCCGCCCGCCCGGCACGGCGCAGGCTGGCCAGGGCACCGCGGACGCGGTGCTTCCAGCGGTGATCCCCGACGTGGCCCGGTACCGGATCGTGTCCGCCGTCGCGCCCGGTGGCAGTCTGCTGCTCACACAGGTCATACAGCTCGCGCAGGGTGTAGGTGCCGGTGCGCAGGGTGCGCAGCACGTCGGCTT
>Ga0335075_10000523_pt1 | contig 67041 bp, 48 predicted proteins | sample Lox_Sample_24_FD_206723 | JGI IMG/M metagenome (GOLD analysis project Ga0335075, IMG submission 206723) | Soil microbial communities from Loxahatchee National Wildlife Refuge, Florida, United States - Lox_Sample_2.4 | ecosystem: Environmental > Terrestrial > Soil > Wetlands | place: USA...
ACGCTATCTTCCCCCATGGCTCACCCTCCTTGTGTGAGGCTCCGCCCGGACCATCCGGGCAACCCTCGTTTTCCGCATCGAGGGTGGGTCACCTCGAGGTCAAGAAGGACATAGGGTCTTCGTCGCTATGCTCCTCGCAATGACACGGTGGGAATGGTGGGACCGCGCCTCACGCTTCCCTCATAGCGAGTCCTCCCTCATAGCGGGTCCTAGCGAGCCAAGTCGCAACGTCCAGCGCGCAATCTGCTTCTACCGCAACAGGCCATTCGCAACCCAAGGATCGGCCACCAGCCGTCCCTCGATGTCTGCGGCACTGTCGGCGCGAGCAATCAGCAGCACGTCCGGCGTGCCTTCCAGCGGACCAGCGAGCAGCAGAAAGCCGCTGGCGTGCAGGCCGTTCATGAAGACCGCATGCGCCTCCCAATCCGGTTGATCCTCCATGCGCCGCTTATCGTCCCAGGCCGGACCTCGGGTGCGAACAACGGCAAACAGTTGCGGCACGGCGATCCCTCCACGACATCGTCAACGTGGTTGCAGGAATGCGGCGAGAGACGCAATCTCGGCATCGAGCGCGCGACGGAACGCCGACCCCTTTGGCGCGGCCCCGATAAATCCTGTCGTCACCTGCACCGCCCCATCGACCACCGACGCATTCGCCCACCCGATCACGTGCTCGCCCCACAGCAGCGGCATCGCGTAATAGCCCAGCCGGCGTTCCGCGGCGGGCGTATAGGCTTCGAACCGATACTCCCAATCCCACAACAGCGCGAAGCGGCGGCGATCCCACACCAGCGGATCGAACGGCGCCAGGAAGCGTACGACGTCCGGTGGTTCCCTCGCCGCCAGGCCCGCGGGCCAGAGATAGCGTTCGCCCTCGGCTTCACCGCTTTCCAGTTCGCCGGATGCCAGCAGCGCGCGCACGGCCTCGGCCGGATCGCCCAAATCGGGGACGCCACGCGACAGCAGCGCACAGGTCGGCCGCAGGCTGCGTTCCGGCAACGGCGCCAGGATGCGAACCACCAGCAGCACGATGCTGCGAACGCGCTCCTCGCGCGATAGCCTTTCGTCGTGTGGCGCCGCGGGTGCGTAGACACGAATGCCGTCGCGCCGCTGCGCCACGCGGAGCAAGCCGTAATAGTGCAGGCTTTGCAGCGCCCGCGTGGTCGCGGCTGACCAGCTTCCCCAGCCGTTCAGCGCACGCTCGCGCCCGAAACGTTCGGCCAGATCGCGCGGATGCGTGGCGCCCCGGTCCCGCACGTAAGCCAGCACCTCTGCAGCGAGGCCGGTGGGCTCGTGGCGCCCATCCCCGCTTTGCTCGTCGTGGCGCGGATGCAGCAGACGCCACGTCTCGCGCGGCATGATGCCGTAGGCGTAGAGGAAATCCTCCTCCGCTCCGAGCTTTTCAAACCGCCGTTCCAGGTCCCCGGCACGATAGCCCGCCACGCGATGCCGCAGAATCAGGTCCTGCGCACGCGCCGGCGCGCGGATCGGGTCCGCCTGCACGAAGCCCATGCCGTGCATGGCAGCGCCCAGGCCCACGGGCGCCCGGAACGACGTCGCAATGGCCATGCGGCGCAAGCGCGCGCGGGTCAATGGCTTTGGCATGAGTGGCGGCAGCCTAGCGGCATCATGCTGACAGCGTCCTGTCAGCAGAGATGCGTTGCAAGTCCCACGCCGCCCGTCCCAGCCGCCCGTCCCACGCCGCCCGCCGGCGCACACCTCGGCCGCGGCCCCTGTTCCCACCGGCCCCGGATTTGCATTACGTTATCGCACAGCCGGGGCGGCATGCCCGCCACCCCCGGGGACAAATCCAAGGGCCACCACGAGGAGTCCGTCATGCTGTCACGCGAGGAGAATGAACTCGTTACCCGGATCGGGCCGGGCACGCCGATGGGCAATGCCATGCGGCGCTATTGGATTCCCGCGCTGCTGTCGCGGGAAGTCCCCGAACCCGATTCGCCTCCAGCCCGCGTCCGCCTGCTCGGCGAGGACCTGGTCGCATTCCGCGACACCACCGGCGCCATCGGCCTGCTGGACGAGTACTGTCCGCATCGCCGCGCCTCGCTCTATTTCGGCCGCAACGAGGAATGCGGCCTGCGCTGCGTCTATCACGGCTGGAAGTTCGACGTCTCCGGTGCCTGCATCGACATGATGAACGAGCCCGAGGAGTTCGACTTCAAGCACAAGGTGCGGCTGACGGCGTATCCCACCTGCGAACTCGGCGGCATCATCTGGGCGTATATGGGCCCCGTGGAGCATATGCCGCCGCTGCCGAAATTCGCCTGGACACAGGTGCCGGCAAGCCACCGCCACGTCACCAAGGTGATCCAGGAATGCAACTGGCTGCAGGGGCTGGAAGGCGGCATCGACACCTCGCACGCTCCCATCATGCACCGGCTGCTGACCGACAGCTCCAAGCGCGGCGGCATCAAGCCTTCCAATCCGTTCGTGCGTGGCAAGGCACCGAAGCTGGTGGTGGACATTACCGACTACGGCTTCCAGTACGCCGGCATCCGCCCGCTGGGCGAGAGCGAGATGCACATCCGCACCTACCAGTTCATCCTGCCGTTCCACCAGATCCGCCCGTCGGTGTCGGAGAGCGGCCTGCCGTTGGACGCCGGCCATATCTGGGTGCCGATGGATGACGGGAATACCGCTGTCTACAACTGGGGCTATTGCCCGGACGGCGCGCTGACCGACGAAGACCGGCTGGAACGCGGCCTGGGCAACGGCCCTATGCACGTGGATCCGGTCACCTTCCGCTCCAAGGCCAACCGTGCGAACGACTACCTGCTGGATCGGCTCGTGCAGAAGGAAGAGAACTACACCGGCATCGACGGCATCAACGTGCAGGACCGTGCGATCCAGGAGAGCATGGGCCGCATCTGCGACCGTTCCAAGGAGCATCTGGGTCCGGCCGACAAGGCGATCATCCAGGCGCGCAAGCTGCTGCGCGACGCCGTGAAGGCGGTGGAGAACGGCGGCACGCCCGCGGGGCTCGGCACCACGTACTACGCGCTGCGCGCGCACGAGGCGGTGCTGCCGCGCGAGGCCGACTGGCGGACCGAGATGACGCCGGAAATGCAGCAGGACGCGATCCTGCAGACGGTCTGACCGCGAGCGCCGCAGCCACGCGTCCTGCCCCGATTGGGCCGATAGACCAGGATGAGCGCGGGCATGCGAGAGGGACGTCCGTCCCCTCGCATTGCCCGTGCGGATGGGGAGGGTCGCGTCGCGGGAAGTCAGTGCGATCGAAAGATGGGCGCCCGAAAGATAACTGAGGCGTTGGTGCCGCCGAACCCGAAGCTGTTGGACAGCGCCATCGTGATCTTCCGTTCCTGCGCCGTCTTCGCCACCCGGTCGATGACGCTCTCGCGGCTGGGTTCGTCCAGGTTCAACGTCGGCGGCGCTACGCCATCGCGAATTGCCAGGATCGAGAAGATCGCCTCCACCGCGCCCGCCGCGCCAAGCAAATGGCCGGTGGCGGATTTGGTGGACGACATCGCCAGTCCGCGCGCCGCGTCGCCAAACAGGCGTTCCACGGCTTCCAGCTCCAGATCGTCACCGAGCGGCGTCGAAGTACCGTGCGCGTTGACGTAGTGGATTTCGGCCGGCGCGATCCCCCCGTTCCGCATCGCCGCCTTCATGGAGCGGAACGCACCGTCATGCCCCTCGGCCGGCGCGGTAATGTGATAGGCGTCGCCCGACATGCCGTAGCCCGCGACCTCGGCATAGATCTTCGCGCCGCGCTTCCTGGCATGCTCTAGCTCTTCCAGCACCAGCACGCCGGCGCCCTCGCCCATTACGAACCCGTCGCGGTCCTTGTCCCACGGACGGGACGCCTGGGCGGGGCGGTCGTTGAACGCCGTGGAAAGCGCGCGGGACGCACAGAAGCCGGCAATGCCCAGTTCGCACACCGCGGCTTCGGCGCCGCCGGCCACCATCACGTCGGCATCGCCGAGCATGATCAGCCGTGCCGCGTCGCCGATCGCATGCACGCCGGTGGCACAGGCCGTCACCACGGAATGGTTGGGCCCCTTGAAGCCGTATTTGATCGAAAGATGCCCCGAGCCGAGATTGATCAGCGCCGAGGGAATGAAGAACGGCGACAGCCGGCGCGCCTTGCCCGCACCCACTTGCAGCGACGCCTCGAAGATCGTCTGCAGCCCGCCGATGCCGGATCCGACCATCACGCCGGTGGCGTCGCGTTCTTCCTCGGTTTCGGGGACCCAGCCGGAATCTTCCACGGCCTCGGTGCCGGCGGCCATGGCGAGATGGATGAAGCGGTCCATCTTCTTCTGGTCCTTGACCGGCACGAATTCGCCGACATCCAGCCCGCCCCCGGCGCGGTTGCCCGGAGGGACCTGGCCGGCGACCTTGCAGGGCAGATCCTTGGTATCGAATGCCTGGATGGCGGAAATGCCAGACTCGCCGTTGATCAGCCGGCGCCACGCATATTCCACTCCGACGCCCAGGGGGCAGGCGATGCCCATCCCGGTCACAACGACCCGCCGCATTTGACCCCGCTTCCTCCCGCTCGCCTGGTCAGGCGGCCTTCTGCTTCTCGATGTAGTCGATCGCATCCTTCACGGTGCTGATCTTCTCGGCCGCGTCCTCGGGGATTTCCACGCTGAACGCTTCCTCGAAGGCCATCACCAGTTCGACCGTGTCCAGGCTGTCGGCGCCGAGGTCGTCGATGAAAGAGGCCTCCGGCGTCACTTTCGATTCGTCCACGCCGAGATGCTCCACGACGATCTTTTTTACCTTGTCTCCGATTTCGCTCATCGGCTGGGCAACTCCTGGCTTACTGGGGGGTCACGCGTTGATGGTTCCGTCCGGACCTGACCTGACCGCCGGGCAGGACCCGATCGGTGCCGCCGCACCCTCTCCGGACGATGGTGCGGCGCGCTTAGCATGGTTTCCCTAGCCTAGAAAGGCCGCGTGGGCATCGCATTACAGCATCGCCATGCCGCCATTGACGTGAAGTGTGGCGCCAGTGACCCACCCGGCCTCGTCGGACGCCAGGTAGACAACGGCGGCGGCTATGTCGCGCGGCTGACCGAGCCGGCCCAGCGGGATGGACTCGGCCAGCCTGGTCTTCTGCGCCTCGGGCAGCTTGTCGGTCATGGCGGTAACCACAAAGCCAGGGGCGACGACGTTCACGGTGATGCCGCGGGAGGCGACTTCCTGTGCCAGCGCCTTGGTCATGCCCACCAGCCCGGCCTTGGCGGCGGCATAGTTGGCCTGGCCGGCATTGCCTGTCGCGCCGACGATGCTGGAGACGTTGATGATGCGGCCGGCACGGCGGCGGACCATGCCGCGCAGGGCGGCGCGGGCAAGCCGGAACGGCGCAGTCAGGTCCACGTCCAACACCGCCTGCCACGATTCGTCGCTCATGCGCAGCGCCAGCATGTCGCGCGTCAGGCCGGCGTTGTTCACCAGGATGGCGAGCGGGCCGGCGGCGGCTTCGGCTGCCTCCACCAGCGCTTCGGCCGCGGCGGGGTCCCGCAGATCGGCGTCGCGGACATGGGCGCGATCGCCAAGTTCCGCCGCGAGCGTCTCGAGGGCGTCCGTGCGGGTGCCGGACAGGACCACCGCGGCGCCCTGGGCGTGTAGCGCGCGCGCAATGCCGGCGCCGATGCCACCCGAGGCGCCGGTGATCAGAGCCGCCTTGCCATCCAGTCGGAACATGCGTCCTTCCCGCCAATTCGTGGCGGTCCCCCGGTTTCAGCGAGTCGATCCATGCACCGTGGAGGCGGGTCCAGGCAACGGGGGGCCACGCGATGTAGGCCAAATATATCCCGGGCGGGATGATATGGAGGCCTGATGACGTGGGGCGACAGTCGGCAAGTGCGTGCCGAACTGGAAAACGCAGATCGTCGCAAATCGACACGAATGCGGCGCTGCCGAATATCTTTCACGGCATTTCAGGCGATCGCTTCAGGCCATCTGTTTTTTTGCGTGCATCTGCGGTCCCGATTGCTCCAGCGCGGAGGCTTATGCCCTTTCGTTCCTTCAGTCGGCGCCGCACCATGCCGCGGTATCGCGTCCTGGTTTGGCCGCGCCGCGTTCCCAGATAACGGGAATGGACTTCGCCGTGCACACCGCGCAGCAAACTCTGTCCGATGGCGCCCTGGTTCGCGCCGTGGTGCGCGATGGCATCGCACGCTACGCAACCGAGCGGCATGCGCGCGTCGACGGCTTCGCCGACCGGCATTTCTCGCTGCGGGGCGCGGTGCGGCTGCATCGCGCGGCGCTTGGCTGGGATATCGCGCGTGCGCCGCTGAACCTGCTGATGGCCGGGCCGCAGGTCGGCCTGCACCTGGCAGCGATCGGGGTGCGCCGGCTGGGTGCATCGGCGCTGTCGGACCGCTTGCTACGGCGGCATCTGGTGCAGCAGACCGCCGTTTCGCGAGAGATTGCCTGGCGGATCCACACCGAATTGCTCGAACTGCCGATGCGCGACGGCAAACGCATGGCAACGCGGGATGCCCTTGCCGAAACGATCGTTTCCGACCCGCGGCTGATCGCCACGTTGCGGCCCATGCTCGCGGCGATCGGCCTGGCCGGCCGCGATCCGGCGTTGCGGGCACGCATCGACGCCGCCGTTGCCGGCTATGCCACGACGCGCGCGGCGGCGGCGGACATCACCACATCGCTTCTCAGCCTGGGAACCGGCGCCGCGACGCTGAGCAAGCTGACACCGGGGGCGATGACACTCGGCCCTGCCTTGGCAGGGATGCTGGCGCAACAGGCCGCGGTGGCTTCGTTTCCGTTGGGGACCGGCCTGGGATCGCTGTGGTACGCGGCATTTCCCGTGGCGCCGTCGGCGGCGTTGCTGGCCGGGTTGACCGGCGGGCTGATGACCGGCGCGGCGGTAGTTGCCGCGTTTGCCGGCATTATTGCGGATCCGTTGCAACGGCGGTTCGGGCTGCATCAGCGGCGCCTGCATCGCCTGATCGACGCGCTGGAACGGCAATTGCTCGACCCGCAGGCGCCCGGCTTCGCCGCGCATGACCATTACGTTGCACGATTGCTCGACATGGTGGATCTGGTTGGCGCTGCGTATCGGTTGGCCGCGCATTGAGCACACCGGCTTCACGTGCCATGACGCCGGCTCACGGGTTTGCGATTACCGCCGCTCTTCACAACCGCGCTACGTTCGCAGCGAGGACGATCCAGGCATTGACAGGGGCAATGTCAACTTATGCCGCCATTACCGCAGCCAGCAGGGCCCTGCCGTGAGCCGCTTGGCATTCCGCTGACACTGTTGCAGGCCAAAACGGTTCTGCAATGGGATCGCCTGCATCGGCGGGATGGCGTTTGGGCGCGGATCGCGCTGGATCACGCGGCAGCAGAAGAGGTGATCGAAATATCCTTCGGTCCGCAGCAAGAACCGTCCTGGTGTATCGTGCGACGGCCTGATGGCCGGTTCCTGGTGCTGGATCTGCCGCGCGACGTGATGCGGGAGTTTCCCAGCGTGCAGTCCGCCTTCCGTCATATACTCGCAAACTGACGATTTGTGGCGCAGGCTTTGCCGGGTGCGGGCAATAATAGCTAACTCGGAATGTAAAACCGGCCGTTGCAAAAACGCCGCGGCATCAGCCGGATCGAGGCCGAGAACCCGAATCGAGACCCAGAACAAAGATGCGGTGGAACAGACGATCAAATATTTCGAAATCCTGCGGCCACCGGCAACAACGCCGGAACCATGCCAGGCTCCATTCAACAATTCATCGTTCTGTCAGTAACTCGAACGCCTTCGCTTGATCGGGCCGCGCCACGATTTCAAATCGGCAGGCCCCACCCCACTTTTCCAGCCGCTACTCTCAATCTGAACTTCGGTCCTCGATATCCGGCATCAACGGCCGCCTTTCAAACCCGCAATCAGCCGCCCCTACGCCGCCACTTCCTGCCCCCGGCGCTCGTTCCGCTTCCGCGCGTGCGGGTCCAGATGCCGCTTGCGCAGCCGCACCGCCCCCGGCGTCACCTCCACCAACTCATCGTCCTCGATATACGCAATCGCCTGCTCCAGGCTCATCTTCCGAGGCGGCACCAGCAGCATCGCGTCGTCCTTCCCCGCCGCGCGGATATTCGTCAGCTTCTTCTCCTTGATCGGATTCACCTCCAGGTCCGACCCCCGCGCGTTCTCCCCCAGGATCATCCCAACGTAAACTTTGTCGCCGGGCGAAACGAACAGTGTCCCGCGCTCCTGGATGTAGAACAAGGCGTAGTGCACCGCCTCGCCGTTCTCGGTGGAGATCAGCGTGCCGTTCCGTCGCCCTTCAATAACCCCCTTCCACGGCCCGTAGCCCTGGAACATCCGGTTCATCACCCCGGTGCCGCGCGTATCCGTCAAAAACTCCCCATGATACCCGATCAGCCCCCGACTCGGGATCGCGAACGTCAGCCGCAGCTTCCCCCCGCCGGAGGGCCGCATGTCCCGCAGCTCTCCCTTCCGCCGCGACAGCTTCTCCACCACCACCCCGGCGTACGGTTCGTCCACGTCCACCAGCGCCTCTTCCATCGGCTCTTCCCGCGCCCCGCTCTCCGGGTTCGCCCGGGTCAGCACTCGAGGCCGCCCGATGGTCAGCTCGAAGCCTTCGCGCCGCATCTGCTCGATCAGCACGCCGAGCTGCAGCTCGCCGCGGCCCGCCACCTCGAACGCCTCGGTCTCGTTCGAATCGGTCACCTTGATCGCGACGTTGCCCTCCGACTCGCGGAACAGGCGCTCGCGGATCTGGCGGGAGGTGACCTTCTTGCCCTCCCGCCCGGCCAGCGGGCCGTCGTTGATGCGAAAGGTCATGGCGAGCGTCGGCGGATCCACCGGGGTGGCCGGCAGCGGCGCCGCCAACTCGGGCGCGCCGATCGTGTCGGGCACGTTGGCATGTTCCAGCCCGGCCACGGCGATGATGTCGCCGGCCTCCGCCTCCTCCACCGGCACGCGGTCCAGGCCGCGGAACGACAGCAGCTTGGTCATGCGGCCGGTCTCCACAGCCGTGCCGTCCGGCTGCAGCACCTTCACCGGCATGTTCAGTCGCGCGCGGCCTTGCTCGACGCGCCCGGTCAGCACGCGGCCCAGGTAGGAATCGTATTCCAGGATCGACGCCACCATGGCGAAGGGCGCGTCCGGAAGGACCGACGGCGGCGGCACGTGCCGCACCACCAGGTCGAACATCGCCGACAGGTCGCGCCGCGGCCCGTCCAGCGACTCATCCGCCCAGCCCTGGCGGCCCGACGCGTACAGCATCGGGAAATCCAACTGCGCGTCGGTCGCGCCCAAAGCGGCGAACAAGTCGAACACCTCGGTGTGGACCTCGTCGGGGCGCGCGTCGGAGCGGTCCACCTTGTTCACCACCACGATCGGGTGCAGGCCACGCGCCAGCGCCTTGCCGACCACGAACTTGGTCTGCGGCAGCACGCCCTCGGCCGCGTCCACCAGGACGATGGCGCCGTCCACCATGTTCAGGATACGTTCCACCTCGCCGCCGAAATCGGCGTGGCCGGGGGTATCCACGATGTTGATGCGGACATCCCGCCAGAGCACGGAGGTGCACTTGGCCAGGATGGTGATCCCCCGCTCACGCTCCAAATCGTTGCGGTCGAGCGCGCGCTCGGCCACCTGCTGGTGTTCCCGGAAGGAACCGGACTGGCTCAGGAGCTTGTCCACCAGCGTAGTCTTGCCATGGTCGACATGAGCGATGATCGCGACGTTGCGAATCTGCATGGGGGGCCTGGTTGGGGGATTGCTGCGCTGCACAGATAGGGAATCCGGCGGCCAAAGGCGAGCCCGGATCGCACAAGCCGGCCCCAATACCTCCTGCACCCCTGCAAACCGGCTATCATCCACGTCCACGCAACCGGAGCATTGCCGCCATGAGCGTCGCCCTCGTCGTCATTCTGGCCATCGTATTGCTCGTCCTGCTGCTGTCGATCCGCATCGCCTCGGAATGGCAGCGCGCCGTGGTGCTGCGCCTGGGCCGCTTCCACAAGGTGAAAGGCCCCGGCCTCTATCTGTTGTTCCCCATCGTCGACGTGGTGGCGCAGGTCATCGACCTCCGCATCATGACCACCACCATCACCGCGGAGCAGGCGCTGACCCGGGACACGGTCGCGGTCGGCGTGGACGCGATCGTGTTCTGGCAGGTCGAGAACGCGGAAAGCGCCGCCGTCCGCATCGCCAATTTTCGCGAGGCGGTGGAACGCGTCGCCCAGACCAGCCTGCGCGAGATGATCGGCTCCACCGAACTGTCCCGCCTGCTGTCCGACCGCAAGACCGCGGACGAGCAATTGCGGCGCACGATTGGCGAGAAGACCGCCACCTGGGGCGTCGCCGTCATCAGCGTGGAAATCAAGGACGTCGCGATCCCGCGCGAATTGCAGGACGCCATGAGCCGCCAGGCCCAGGCCGAACGCGAGAAGGACGCCCGCGTCACCCTGGCATCCGCCGAGCGCGAAATCGCGCAACAGGTGGTGGCGGCGGCGGCGCTTTACGGCAGCAACCCGCATGCATTGCAGTTGCGGCAGATGAACTTGCTCTACGAGATGAACAAGGAGCGCGGCACCACCGTGCTGATCCCGACCGAGATGGCAAGCAGCCTCGGCGTCGTGGCGGGGTTGACCGAGGCGCTGCGACAGCCGCCGCCCGCGCCGGCGACCGGGTCCGTGCCTCAGGTCGGCTGACGCAGGGCGGGCGATGAACGGGGTTGATCCAGATCATAGTGGACCCCGTCGTTCGCAGCTTAAAGGGCAGCATGCGCCTCGCCGGTCTCCGGCGTTGCGCGACATTGTCTAGGGAAATCGTCCTATGGAACCGATAACCCCGTCAACACCGGGTGCGGCCCAGCGGCCGCGAACATCGGGTGCCGGAGAACTCAGCCTGCACGGCATCGAGCCGATCGAGCGGGAGACCATCAAGCGGGTGACCTGGCGGCTAATGCCGCTGCTGATGCTCGGTTATTTCTGTGCCTACCTCGACCGATCGAATGTCGGCATGGCCGCGACCACCATGGTCTCCGATCTCGGCTTCACCAACGCCGTGTTCGGCGGCGGTGCCGGGCTGTTCTTTCTCGGCTACTTCGTTGCCGAGATTCCCAGCAACCTGATCCTCAACAAGGTGGGGGCGCGCCGCTGGCTCGCCCGCATCCTGATCACCTGGGGCATCATCGCCGCTCTGACCGCCTTCGTGTGGAACGACACCAGCTTCTTTGCGAACCGCATCCTGCTTGGCCTGGCGGAGGCCGGTTTCTACCCCGGCGTGTTGCTCTACATGACCTGGTGGTTCCCCTCCTACTACCGCACCCGCATGATGGGCATCTTCCAGTCCGCCAGCGTGATCTCATTGTTCATCGGCCCCCCGCTCGGCGGCCTGTTGCTGCTGCTGAACGGCTGGCTGGGCCTGCAAGGCTGGCAATGGTTGTTCATCATCGAGGGCCTGCCGCCGATCATCATGTGCGTGGTGATCTGGAAGCTGCTGACGGACCGGCCGCACGATGCGCAATGGCTGCAGCCGGAGCAGCGGACCTGGCTGCAGAACCGGCTGAATTCCGAACAGGCGCAGCGCGAATCGGTAAGGAAATACTCGCTTGGCCAGGCGTTCAGCAATCCGAAGATCTGGCTATTGACCCTGGCCTATGTCGGGCAGAACGGCTCGTCCTACGGGCTGGTGTTCTTCCTGCCGCTGATCGTGAAAGGTCTCGGGGTCGGCACGGGCTGGATCGGACTGGTCAGTGCGCTGCCGTATATCTGCGCCTTCGGGGCGATGATCTATTGGGGCTACCACTCGGATCTGCACGGCGAGCGGACCTGGCACGTCGCCGGTGCTGCCCTGGTTGCCGCCGGCGGACTCGCGGCCTGCGTCCTGATCGGGTCCGGCCACCCGGTGATCACCATGATCCTGTTGTGCATCGCGATGATGGGCCAGCAGTCGCTGGTGCCGACGTTCTGGTCGCTGCCCAGCGCAATCCTGACGGGTGTTGCGGCGGCCGGCGGGCTGGCGATGATCAACGCGGTCGGCAATCTGGGCGGATTGCTTGGCCCGTGGATGTATGGGCTGGTGAAGGACGCGACCGGCAGTTCGCAGATCGGGCTGCTGTGCCTCGCGGTCGGGCCGCTGATCACGGCGATCTGCGTGCTGCTGGCCGGTCACGATCGCCGGCTGGAACGGATGATGGAGAAGCACGCCTAGGGTTGAAGCGGGGACGCCGCATCCGCCTCGGGCGCGGAGGCGCACCGGCACGGGGCGAATCGGCGTCGCATGCACAGGCGGCGCGAGGCATTACAAACCAACATGCGCGGCACCCGGGCTGGCCGGCGCCATGCGTGCCGATGCATTGCGTGGCGCGTCAGTGGCGCCGTCGTCGGCACAACCTCGTGCGCCAGAGCCGGCAGTGCCATGCCGCCTGTTGCCTCCATGCCGCAGCACCGTGACGATCGCCAACCCGGCCCGCCCGGCAACTGCCGGCTGGCTTTGACGTTACCCCCCTTGTTATTCCATGGTAGCATACATTTGGTTCTCCGGGTTGGGGGCGGAGCCATGCAGGCGATCCTTGATGCGGTCCTGAAGCGGTTCATCATCGTTGGACGTCTCACCGTGCGCTGGCCGGATGGCCGGCTGCGAACCTATGCCGGCCAGCCCGGCCCGGAAGCCAGCCTCACCATCCATACCAATGAGGCCATCCGCCGGCTGGTCCTGAACCCGGCGCTCGCCGTCGGCGAATGCTACATGGACGGGACGTTGACCCCGGACGCGCGCGGCATCTACGACGTGCTGGACGTGCTGGTGACGAACCTCACGGCGAATGGCGGCAAGCTGCTGATGGCGCAGGTCCGGCACAAGCTGCGGCTGCTGAAGCGCCGTATCGACCAGTACAATCCAGCCGGCCGCGCGCAGCGCAACGTCGCCCATCACTATGATCTGAATGGCCGCCTCTACAGCCTTTTCCTGGATCGCGACCGCCAATACTCCTGCGCCTATTTCCCCCGCGGCGACGAGACGCTGGAGGAAGCGCAGGCCGCCAAGAAGCGCCACATCGCCGCCAAGCTGCTGCTGACCCGGCCGAACCTGACGGTGCTGGATATCGGCTGCGGCTGGGGCGGCATGGCGTTGACCCTGGCACGCGACCACGGCGCGCGCGTCACCGGCATCACTCTGTCCCAGGAGCAATTGGCCGAAGCCCGCCACCGCGCCGCCGCCGAGGGGCTCTCCGACCGCATCACGTTCGAGTTGATGGACTACCGCGCGATGACGCAGCGCTTCGACCGCATCGTCTCGGTCGGTATGTTCGAGCATGTCGGCGTCGGCTACTACCCTGCGTTTTTCGAGACGGTGTCGCGCTGCCTGAATCCGGATGGCGTCGCGCTGTTGCATGCAATCGGCCGCAGCGATTCGCCCGGCGCCACCAATCCATGGATCGCGAAATACATCTTCCCCGGCGGTTACTGTCCCGCGCTGTCCGAAGTGCTGCCTCCGATTGAGCGCAGCGGACTGGTGGCGACGGATATCGAGATCCTGCGCCTGCACTATGCCGAGACGCTGCGCCACTGGCGGCGCCGCTTCGCCGCCAACCGCGACGCGATCGCCTCGCTCTACGACGACCGGTTCTGCCGCATGTGGGAGTTCTATCTGTGCGGCGCAGAGCTGTCGTTCCGGCGCGAGGGCAACATGGTGTTCCAGATCCAATTGGCCCGCGACCAGACCGCGGTGCCGTTGACGCGGGATTATATATCGTCATTGGAACAACATGTCGTGCAGCGGGAGAGCGCATAGGGACACGGGCAGCGCAGGAGATTCCCCCTCCCGTTGCGGGACGCGTCAGGGGAAGGCGTCAGACGAGGGCAAGCGGGGCAGCGCAGCCCGCGAATATTGTCCGGCCAGACACTTCCCCATCCCCCTCCCACAAAGCACGAAGGGGGCTTTTTCGAGTCCCCGCCCGTTTCCGCAACCGCAGTCCCCGCATGCTTCCGGAACAGCAGTCCCCACCCGTTGTCGGAACAGCGGTACTTTGACCCGGATCAAAGAGCGTGGCGCGTGAGGCGATTGCCGGACAGCCGTGATTGCCCCCGCTATCCCGATTTATCCCCGATGTTCACAGCGTGCCGTTTCGCTTCCATGGCGCTAGACTCCGAGTCGCATGAACACGATCATCGATTCGCCCCTTCTCGGGCTGTCCCAGCGCCTGCCGCCCTCCAACATCCAGGCAGAGCAAGCCTTGCTCGGCGCCTTGCTCGCCAACAACAAGGCGTACGAGCGCGTTTCCGAATTCCTCGCACCGGAGCATTTCGCCGACCCGATCAATGGCCGCATCTACGAGGCCATCATGCGCCGGGTGGAATCCGGCCAGCTCGCCGATCCGGTGACGTTGAAGGCGGAGTTCGAGCATTCCGGCGTGCTGGAGGAAGTCGGCGGCACGCCATATCTGGCGCAGCTTCTCGTCGCCATGGTCGGGATCATCAACGCCGGCGAGTACGGCCGCGCCATTCACGATGCCTGGCTGCGCCGGCAGTTGATCGACATCGGCGAAACGGTGGTGAACAACGCGTTCGGTGCTGACGCCGAGCTCGGCGGCGCCCAGCAGATCGAGGCCGCGGAGCAATTTCTGTTCGATCTCGCTACGAAAGGCTCGACCACGGGCGGGTTTATCGCGTTTGAGAAGGCACTGATCGAGGCCATCCAGGGCGCGGAACGGGCCTTTCACCGTTCCGGTCATGTCGCCGGCCTGACGTCCGGGCTACGCGACCTGGACGCAAAGACCGGCGGGATGCATCCCTCCGACCTGATGATCCTGGCGGGACGGCCGGGCATGGGAAAGACGTCGCTCGCCACCAAGATCGCGTTTGGCGCCGCCAAGGCGTTGCTCGCCGAGGCGCGCGCCAAGGACGCAAACGCGCTGCCGCGCGCAGTTGTGGCGATCTTCTCGCTGGAAATGAGCTCGGAGCAATTGGCGACGCGACTGCTGGCAGAAGAGGCGCAAGTGTCCAGCGACCGCATCCGCAAGGGTGAGATCCAGCAGCGGGACTTCGACAAGTTCGTGCAGGTGAGCCGCGAACTGGCCGGCTTGCCGATCGAGATCGACGATACGCCGGCGTTGACGCTGTCGGCGATGCGCACGCGAGCGCGGCGGTTGAAGCGGACCAAGGGGCTGGCGCTGATCGTGGTGGACTATCTGCAGCTCATGCGCCCGGCGGCGGGGACGAAGCCCGAGAACCGCGTGCTGGAAATCAGCCAGATCACGCAAGGGCTGAAGGCGATCGCCAAGGAGCTGGAAGTGCCGGTGCTGGCGCTGTCGCAGCTCAGCCGCGCGGTGGAGAACCGCGAGGACAAGCGTCCGCAGCTTTCCGACCTGCGCGAATCGGGCACTATCGAGCAGGACGCGGATTCGGTGATGTTCCTGTATCGCGAGGAGTACTACCTGGAGCAGCGGGAGCCGCAGCAGCCGCGCTTCGATAACGACGAGAAGTTCCACGCCGCGGTGGACAAGTGGAAGCAGGACATGGAGCGCGCGCACAACCAGGCGGACCTGATCATCGCCAAGCAGCGCCACGGCCCCACGGGCACGATCCAATTGTTCTTCGAACCGGAGTTCACGCGGTTCGCGGATTTGGATCGCGTGCATGGGGAGTATGCCGGCTGACAGCAGCGTCTCTGGTTGGTTTGCGAAGTTATCGGGTGTCTGTTAGTCGCTCGTGTGCTGGCCGTTGCCCTCTCTTTCGGGGCGGACAGGACCGAATGCTTCGAATGACCGGACAGTTATGTGCGCCAAATCTTCTAATGTGTCGGCGAGAGAGATAGCAAATTTTCTATATGTCTCACTTGCTTTCTCATCATTGGTGATGACGTTCGCAATCATAACCCACGCTTCCAATCGCTCGTCCGGCTCCAGGCCTCGGAATGCTCCAACCAGCGCGGTATAGAGGTTGCTTCCCAGGCGCTGGACCGCCTCTTTCTGAAGCGGCCGATCGCCTGATAGTGCTTCGGGACGCCAGATGGCCAGGACCGTGACGATAATGATGAACGCTGCGAGCGACAGGTCCAGAGTCCATACCAGGTGCGCCCTGAAATCCGGCAGAGCAAGTATCAAGCCGCTGATTGTCCACTCGACGATAAGCAGACAGAGCACATAGAACGCCAGCGGCGTCCGTATCGCATTGGCGAGCCGTCCGCGGCTTTCCTGATCGGATGGCCGGGGTGGCCGAGCCACAGCCTATGCACCGACCGAGGGCATTACGGATATTGCGGGCACATTCTCGCCTCGCGATCTCACCAGCCCGATAAGCCGCACGGCCTCATCGTCGTTAAGCAAAAAATTGGTCGCGCTTGCGGTGCGGAAGATGAGCATCTCAGCCAGCACGGGGTCTTTTTGAATCGCGGTTGCGAGAAGGGGTTGATCAAAACGTGCGCGGTAGGTGACGTTAACGCCGTGTTTCGTCCACCCTTCACTCATATAGGGTTCAGACGTGATATTTCCCCATCCGTATATGCCTCTGATGGTCGGGTCTCCTCCCATCCAGAAGAACACCACATCTCCCTTATGCATGTCCTTCCGGTAGCGTGTGGCATACCAGGTGTCGTTCGCTCCCGGTTGGATCTCCTTCCGAAGATCGAATCGATCCGAGACGCTCTGAAACAGAAAAACATTCGCCATGCCAAGCTCCTGACTGAGATTGCCTGGTCCACGGTCACCCGCCGCAAGGAACAGACCGAACGATAGGATCAAACATTGTGATTTCAAAGTTAAATTTACCCCCGACTATGACATTCTGTGTTCACGTCGGGGGCCGTCATTAGATCCGGCAACAGCCGCCTCAGACCCGCAGCTCCGCCACCTCCATCCACCGCCCTTCCGCCACGCTGCGATACGCCAGATCCGCCAACTGCACCGCCTTCGCGCCTTCCACGAAATTCGGCACATACGGCGCATCCTCCGCCACGTGCCGCAGGAACGCTTCCCAGCACTGCCGGAACGGATTGCCGCCCCCCAGCGTGTCCGGCACCTCCTGCCACTGCGCCATCAGATCCAGATTGCCGCGCTGCCCGCCGCCAAAGAACGCATCGGGCGTGTTCACCGCCGACTGCGTGAAGCAGCGGAATCTCCCCGCCACCGCCGAGCCATGCGTGCCATCGATCTGCACCACCATCGTATCGTCGCGCCGGATGCGCGTGGCCCAGCTATTGGCGATCACGCCCACGCCTCCGCCTTCCAGCCGCAGCAGCGCGTGCGAAGTATCTTCGACATCCACGCGATACCGCCGCCCCTTCTCATCCACGCGCTCGGGAATTGCGGTCGCCATCAAAGCACATACCGCAGTAACCGGCGCGGCCAGCCGATCGATCATGTATCGCCAGTGCGCCATCATATCGAGCGCCAGCCCGCCGCCTTCGTCCCGCTTGTAATTCCAGCTCGGCCGCTGGCACGCCTGCATGGTGCCGTCGAAGATCCACGAGCCGGCATCGATGCGGATCGACAGCACGCGCCCGAAGAAGCCGGCATTCTTCACAAACAGCAGCTTGGCGAAGCCGGGCAGGAACAGCTTGTCCTGGATCACGCCATGCTTCACGCCGGCCTTGTGCGCGGCGCGAGCGAGGGCCATCGCTTCCTCAACCGTCGGCGCGGTGGGCTTCTCGATATGGATGTGCTTGCCGGCGCCGATCGCCGCGCGCACCCGCGCCGGGCGGCCCCCGGTCGCAGCGCAGTCCATGAAGATTGCGTCCGGCCCCGCCAGCGCCTCCTCCAGGCTGGTGGTCCAGCGCAGCCCGCCATGCGCCGCGGCCAAGGCGCGCAGCCGGTCCGCATCGCGCCCCACCAGCAGCAAATCCGGGATCAGCCGGTCGCCATTGCGCAGCGTCAGCCCGCCCTCGGCGGCAATGGCCAGCAGATTCGCCAGATGCTGCGTGGTACCCATGCGGCCCGTGGCGCCGTTGATGATGACGCCGATGCGTTGCTCCGCCATGCGGCTCCTCCCGCCGATCCGTGTTCAATCGGCCATCAGCTTGCGCCGATTCGGCCCAGGGCGAAAATGCGCCCGCAACTTCTCACCCGAGACTCGACCGTGTGCCACCCGGCTTCGGCTGCTGCCATCCTCGAAATCGACCTCGCAGCCATCGTGGCCAACTGGCGCTTGCTTTGCCGGCGTCATCCCGGCGGTGCCGTCGCCGGCGTGGTGAAGGCGGATGCCTACGGCCTCGGCGCACAGCATGTCGCGCCGGCACTCCACGCCGCCGGCTGCCGTCACTTCTTCGTCGCCCTGCTCGACGAAGCGCTCGCGATACGCGCGCGGCTGCCGGGCGCGATGGTCGCCGTACTCGGCGGTCCGCTTCCTGGCAGCGAACCCGACTATGCCGCCCACGACATCACGCCAGTGCTCAACAACATCGCCGAGCTGGACGCCTGGACCGCCGTCGCCCGCCAGCACGAACGCCGTCTACCCGCGCTGCTGCATATCGACACCGGCATGTCGCGTCTCGGCCTCGACCCCCGGGAGCTGGCCGCCCTCCAGGCCGATCACACCCGCCTGGCCGGGATCGAGCTCCGGTACGTCATGACCCACCTCGTGGCATCGGAGGACCCTGCCGATCCGGTGAACCGCCATCAGGCGGAGCGCTTCGCCGCAGCCTGCGCCGGACTGCCTCCGGCGCCGCGCAGCTTCGCCAACTCCTCCGGCATCTTCCTCGGTGCTGCATGGGGATCCGAGCTCGCCCGCCCCGGCGCGGCGCTCTACGGCATCAACCCAACGCCGGGACGCCCCAACCCGATGCAACCGACAATGCGGCTGACCGCGCGCGTTCTGGCGGTGCGCGACATCAACCCGGGCGACGGCGTCGGCTACAACGCCACCTGGCGCGCCGCGCGTCCGTCGCGCATCGCCACCGTCGGCGTGGGCTATGCCGACGGCTGGCACCGCAGCCTCTCGGGCCGCGGCAGCGCCGTCTTTGACGGCACCCCCGTACCGCTGGTAGGCCGCGTCTCCATGGACCTGACCACCTTCGACGTCACCGACCATCCCGCTGTGCAGGCTGGCACCACACTGGAATTGCTCGGCCCCACGCAGACGCCGGACGACGTGGCCCGCGCCGCCGGCACCAACGGCTACGAGGTGCTCACCTCGCTCGGCCGCCGCTTCCACCGCATGTATCGTCCCGCGTGAACGCTTTGCTCGATTTCCTGGCGGCGATCGGCCGCGGCGCGATCAACGTCTGCCGCGGCACCGGCAGCGTGACGCTGTTTGCCGGCAACGGCGTCTCCCATGCCGTGCGGCCGCCCTTCTACGCGCGCTTGTTCGGCCGCGCCCTGATGGAGATGGGGTATTTCAGCCTCCCCGTCGTGGCGCTCACCGCGATCTTCACCGGCATGGTGCTGGCCCTGCAATCCTATACCGGCTTCTCCCGTTACTCCGCGCAGAGCGCGGTCCCCAACATCGTGGTGCTGTCGATCACCCGCGAGCTGGGGCCGGTGCTGGCGGGGCTGATGGTGGCGGGACGCATCGGCGCCGCGATGGCCGCCGAGCTTGGCACGATGCGCGTCACCGACCAGATCGACGCGCTGGAGACGCTGTCGACCGATCCGATGAAATACCTGGTCGCTCCCCGCCTTCTCGCCGGCGTCATCGCGCTGCCCGCACTGGTGGTGGTGGCCGACATACTGGGCGTGCTGGGCGGCTTCATCGTCTCCACCGCGTCGCTGGGGTTCAACGCCGCCACCTACCTGACCAATACGATGAACTTCATGCGCACCGAGGATGTGGTCTCCGGCCTGGTGAAAGCGGCAGTGTTCGGCTTCGTCATCGCGCTGATGGGCTGCTACCAGGGCTACAACAGCCGCGGCGGCGCGCAGGGCGTCGGCGCGGCCACGACCAACGCGGTGGTCAGCGCCTCCATCCTGATCCTTGCCCTCGACTACGTACTCACCGAACTGTTTTTTGCCCGCTGAACCGTGGCGCGGAGGATCGCGCGCGCCGGCCCGGCGACGATCCGGCAGGTTCATTCCGATCTCGCTTGGCCTCCGGCAAACGCCCGTCTAGCATCGCCGTCGTCTCACGGCCGATCGGCAGCTTGCACCGCACCGCCCGAACCAGCGCCATGAGAACAAACTAAAACCGGAGAGGAAACGGACATGCGACATGACCTGTTTGCCGCAATCGTTCTGGCGGCCGCGGCTATCGGCCCCGGCGCGGCGCTGGCACAGCAACCCGCACAGAACCCGCTCGACGTCATCCCGGACAAGATGCCGTTCAACGTCCCCTATGGAGCGCCGATCTCGCTGGCGCAAGCGCAGGCCGCGATCCAGGCAGCGACGGACGAGGCGACGCGCCGCGGCTGGCCGGAGGACATCGCGGTCGTCGGCCCGTCCGGCGACCTGGTCGCCTTCGTGCGCATGGACGGCGCGCAGCTCGCCTCCATCGCCATCGCGCAGCACAAGGCCCGCACCGCCGCGCGCTACCGGCGCCCCACGGTGATCTTCGAAAATGCCGTGCAGAAAGCCGACCTCAAATACATCCTGTCGCTCGACGACGTGATTGCCTCCCGCGGCGGCATCCCCCTGATCGCCGACGGCAAGCTGATCGGCGCCATCGGGTGCTCTGGCGGCACCGGCTCGCAGGACGAGGCGCTGTGCAAAGTGGGTGCCGCGACGGTGAAATAGTTTGCGGCCACGCCAGCGCGTGTGCACCAAACATTAACCAGCGGCGCCGCATAGTCGCCGGGTGAATCTCCGGACGCCTGCACGTGGCCGCTGACTCGACCCAACCGGCGCTGGTCCGGATCCCCGATGCGCGGCTTCGGGACGTGCTGCGCCGCCACGCCGCGTTCCGAAACTCGCGGGAGGGCGGGCGCCGCGCCGTCCTTGCCGGCGTTGACCTGTCGCACCTGAACCTCGCCGGGCAGGATCTTTCGCATGCCGACTTCACCAGCGCGTCCTTCTACGGCGCCCACCTCGCCGGCTGCAGCTTCGACTGCGCCACCTTGTTCGCCAGCGACTTCCGCCAGGCCAACCTGACGAATGCCAGCCTGGTACGGGCCGACCTGCGTGGCTGCCATTTCGCGGGTGCCATTCTGGTCGGCGCCAATCTCTTCTCGGCCGACCTGCGCGAGGGCGTGCACGTCGCCCGCGATCGCCACGGCGAGTTCCACCTGCTGACCCCGGAGCAACACGACGCCACGGCCATCTCGGGCGCCAACTTCTCCGGCGCCAACCTGACGAATGCCAGCCTCTCGGGCGCCATTGCCATCAAGACCGACTTTTCCGACGCCATCATGCGCGGCTGCAAGCTGGTACGCGCGCGGGTGCAGGGCGCTAACTTCGCCGGCTGCGACCTGGCCGGTGCCGACTTCGCCCAGGCCGACACGCGCGGCGCCTGCTTCCGGGGCGCCGTGATCGCGGGCGCCCGGTTCGAGTACGCCGACCTAGCCGGTGCCGACATGACCGACGCGCTGACCGACGCGCCCGGCGGCCGCCTGGTGACCGAGCTTGACGTCGGGCTCGACGAGCTGTTGCGCCGCCACCTGGCGTTTATCGGCAGCAACGGAGCCAATGGCGCGGCGCTCGACCTGAGCGGGTTCGACCTGCGCCAAAGCGCATCCCTGGCGGGCGCCTGCCTCACCTTGGCGACCGCGCGGCAGGCCGTGTTCTATGGGCTGGACCTGACGCGGGTGGCGCTGCAGGCGGCAAAATGCAGCGGCGCCGATTTCCGCGACTGCTGCCTGGACGAAGCCGACCTGCGTGGCATCGACCTGACCGACGCACGGCTGAACAATGCGTCCCTGCGCAAGACGGACCTGCGGTCGCTGGCGCTCGCCGGCGACCGCAGGATGACCTCCGACCTGACCGGAGCCCGGCTGCGCCATGCCAACCTGGCCGGCGCCCGCCTGGGCGACGTCCTGCTGGCCGGCGCCGACCTGTCCGGCGCCGACCTCACAGGGGTCGATCTCGGCCAGGCCATTCTCCGGGGTGCCCGGTTGTTCGGCTGCGCCCTCTCCCCTGACCAGCGCACGGCAGCGCTGAGCGGAGGCGCCGTACTGGGGACGTGAGAACGTTACATTCGCCGGTTCACCCCAAGCGTGCCGACCGTGACGCGGGGACGCTCATCGCACCGGTCATGCCGGCGGCCGGCATCAGCAGGCTGATCGGCAGATCACAATCACCCGCTGCATGAACGCACCGCTGGTGCCGGGGCAGATTCCGTGGCACTGAGGCTTCGTGCTGAAGTCATCCTCCGGGATTGCCCCTGCTCCCCACATCCCGGCGGGGAACGGGCAACGGCGTTACGTACGGCAGGCCTTAGAGCACCCGGTCGCAAATCGACGGAACGGCGCTACGCCGCGTGGCTCAGCCACCACAACCCGCTGAAGGATGGATCGATGAGACGAACGGGCAAAAAAGATTGCGAGCGGTAAGACACGCAGTGTATAGAACCGGCTTGGCCCCAAAGCGGACGGTGGCTCTCCGCATTCCTGCCGGTGAGCGACCTGTGGTCAACCCCCGTTTCGAAAGATGTCCGCCCTTTTCGAATCACCAGGACGACAAGAGCACGGCATGCAGCGCATTGTGCTGATCGGCAACTGTCAGACGCAGGCAATGGGGCAGCTCTACCAGCGCTTCGTCGCAGTGCGCACCGGCGATGTTCTGGAGTACATCCCCTCCTACAAGGAACTCACGCCCGAAGCGCGCCGCGCGGTTGAGCAAGCCGACCTGATCGTCGAGCAATTGCTCGACATGAAGCCGTGGACCGACTCGGCCGGCATCGCGCCTGGCACGCCGCGGCGCTACATACCGATGGTCACCGCAGGGTTCCTGTGGCCGTTCGCCAGCCAGCCGCATCCGAAAAACCAGAACTACCCATACCTGCTGAACGGTCCCTATGGCGGCGAGGCGGCGGATTCCTACCTGAATCGCATGGTCGTCGCCGGTCGCGATCCGGAAGACGCGGTCGAGGAATACATGAACCTCGACGTCAACAAGCGGATGAACCTGGACCGGTTGTACGAACTGGTGATGGACCGCCAACGCGCGCGCGACGAAGCCACCGGCTATGACATTGCCAACGAGATCGATCGCTACTTCCGCACCGAACCCGTCTTCCGCAGTTCCTATCACCCGAACGCCCGCATCGCCGTCAGCCTCGCGACGCAATTCTTCCGCCAGATGGAAGCGACGTCCGACGATATCGCGCGCCTGACGAACTCCATCCGCGTGACGCCGTTCCCGAAGGACGAACTGCCGATCCATCCCAGCGTCGCGCGGCATTTCAGCCTGGAATACGTCGCGCCGGGCCGGCGCTATCGCTTCATGAACGAAGGGTTCTTCACCTTCCGCGAATACGCTCTGCGCTACATGCGCTACGAATGGAACGAGCCGCTGGAGGAAGGCCTGTACCTGACGCGATCCGGCAACCTGGCGCAGGCACATGACAAGCTGATCGAGGGCCTGGCAAAGAGCCCGCGATCGGCGGCCGGTCGCAACGGATTGAGTCACGTGCTGGCGGACCAAGGGCGGCTGGCCGAAGCGCTGGCACAGGCGCGGCTGGCGGTGGAGATCGAGCCCGACGCCGCCGCGTATCATTCTGCGCTGGGTGGCCTGCTGCGTCGCGCCGCCGTGCCGGACGAAGCGGAACGCGAATACCGCATGGCCATCGCGCTGGATCCGGTGGAACCGCACAACTACGCCCTGTTGGCCCACCATTTGCGCCATACCGGGCGGCCGGACGAAGCCATCGCCGTGATTCGCGAGGCAATTGCCTTCGAACCGTACCGGCCGAACCTGTACGGCGATCTGGCGGAGTATCTGGAGGTGGTCGGCGACTACCAGGCGGCCGAGCAAGCGCAGCGGCGCGCCATCGCTCTCGAGCCGGGCAACGCGCATTTCCAGGCACGGCTGGGCCAGATCCTGACCCATCTCGGCGAAGACGATGCGCTGGACGCGGCGCGGCGCGCCGTGGAACTGGCCCCGCACTCCGCACGCCATCGCGTCACGCTCAGCAATCTGCTGTTTCGTCAGCACCAGGCGCCCGAGGCCATTGCCGAGGCCCGCAGCGCAGTCGCGGCAGACCCGCAGGACGCATACGCCGCCGCACATCTCGGGCGCCTTCTGCTGCAGACGGACCAACCCGAGGCCGCCGAGCAAGTCATGCGCCGCGTGCTGGAACTGAGCCCGAACGACGCCCACCAGCATCACGAACTCAGCCACCTGCTCTCGAGGCAGGGCCGCCGCGCGGAAGCCATCGCACTGGCGCACCGCGCGGCTGAACTGGAGCCCCGGAATGGCCATCGCCATGCCCATCTGGGGCATGTGCTGCGGCAGGACGGACAGCTCGCCGCAGCCGAAGCGGCGTTGCGCGAGGCCGTTGCACTGGACCCCAGCGCGGCCGGCTTCCGGGTGGCCCTGAGCGACGTGCTGGCGCAGGCGGGGCGGCCGGAGGAGGCGCTGGCGGAAGCGCGCAGGGCAGTCGAGGACGCGCCCGAAAGCGCCCATACGCTCGGCCAGCTTGCCCATGCGCTGCTGATCGGCGGGGAGCTGGAGGAGGCGGAACGGACGCTGCGCCGCGCCATCGCCGTTGCCGGTCGCAATGCACATCTGCATCACGAGCTGAGCCAGGTGCTGTGGCGGTTGAAGCGCGGGCAGGAGGCGGCGGCGATGGCACGCGAGGCGGCGGCCCTGGAGCCGCAGAACCCGCATCGCCACGCGCATGTCGCCTATTTCATGGTGCAGGCGGGCGACGTCACGGGCGCGGAAGCCGCGCTGCGGCGGGCGGTGGCGCTGGATGGACAGTCGCCGGGGTTCCGTGTGGCGCTCAGCGACGTGCTGGCGCGGCAGGAGCGGATGGAGGCGGCGCTCGCCGAGGCACGCCAGGCCCTGGCAGTCGCCCCAGAGAATGCCCACGCGCAGGCCCACCTGGCGCGGCTCATGCTGCGTCTCGGCGACGATGCGGCGGCCGAGCCGGTGCTGCGCCGCGCGGTGGAACTGAACCCGCAGGACGAGCATTTGCGGCGGATCCTGGCGGCACGAGAGAAAGAGAAAGAGACGCAGCCGGCGATCGGCTGACGCAGGCAACGTTGCCACCGGCCGGCAGAACCCGCGCAGTTCGCAGACCCGCAGGTTGGCCGCATGCATGCCGCGCTGAATTCGAAGGATGGCGGACACCGTGCGCGATCGTTGGCATCGGCCGGGGACGCGCGGTGCCGTTCATAAGATGAGATTTTGCTTGCCGACAGGAACGGTTCTCCAGTAAAAGCACGTACGATCGGACCTGAAACTGACAGGGACTGAAACGCGGGAGGGGGCTGGCCTGCGATTGTATACGCGACCGCATGCAGGCTTGAATTGGTACACGCACGGCGTCAGGAAGGTCCCTCTCTGTAACTGCACAGTTGGCGCGAGATCGTTTTGGTCAGTTAGGTCGATCGGCGGACCCTGAAGAATGGCACCCCCTGATAGGTTTGGTAGCGGCCCCATCTTGTTGACCGGCGCCACCGGATTTCTCGGTCGGCATACAAGGCCGCTCCTTGAACGGCGCTACGGGCCGGATCAGGTCGTGTCTGTGTCCTCGGCCGACTACAATCTGATGGACGCCGCGCAGGTCGACCGCTTGCTCGCCGAAGTGCGTCCCCGCTGCGTGGTGCACTACGCCGCGTATTCCGGCGGGATCGGTGCCAACCGCACCTATCCGGCGGATTTCTATTACCGCAATACCCTGCTGACGGCGCTGATGTTCGAGGCGTGCGCGCGGCATAAAGTGGCAAAGCTTGTCTATCCGATGGGGGGTTGCTCCTATCCCGCGAAAGCCGTCTCGCCGATCGATGAATCGCAGCTTTTCTGCGGCTATCCGCAGGATGAAAGCGCCGGCTATTCCACCGCAAAGATGATGGGCGTCGTCGCGGCACGGTCCTATCGTGCCCAGTACGGCTTGAACGCGACCGTCATCGTCCCCGGCAACATGTATGGCGAGTTCGATAATTTCCATCCGCTCGACAGCCACGTGGTGCCGGCGATGATACGGCGTTACTATGAAGCCATGCTGGAAGGCCGCGACGAAGTGGCAATGTGGGGCACCGGCTCGCCGCAGCGCGATTTCGTCTATGCCGGCGACGTCGCCGCGACGATCCCGTTTTTCATCGAGCGCTTTGACGAAGTCGGCCCGGTGAACATCAGTTCGGGAACCACCACGCCGATCCGCACGCTGGCCGAGGAGATCGCCCGTCTGGTCGGCTTCCAGGGACGGATCGCCTGGGACACCAGCAAGCCGGATGGCCAACAGGTCAAGATCTTCTCGGTCGAACGGCTGAGCAGCCTTGGGCTTTCCTGCGATACGCCGCTGGCCGAGGGGCTGCGGCGCACCATTGCCTGGTTCGGCCGCAACTATGCCGCACATGGCGATGGCCTTCGGCTATGATCTACATCCTGGGCGGCAGGGGCTTTGTCGGATCGGCCTATGCGCGCCTGCTCTCGCGGCTCGGCGTTCCCCATCGCGTGGTCACCCGCGACAACTATCATGACGCGGCCGGATCGGCTTGCGATATCCTGATCAACGCCAACGGCAATTCGCGCAAGTATCTCGCCGAGCGTGAACCGCTGGCCGAATTCGACATGTCCGTGCGCAGCGTCGCCGAATCCTTGCAGGCATTCCGGGCCGGCGCCTACGTATTCCTGTCGTCGGGCGATGTGTATCCCGATACTTCCAGCGCCGCTGCCACGCGTGAAGATCAGCCGATCGATAAGCGCCGCGTCAACCGCTACGGGCTGCATAAATTGCTGGCCGAAACGCTGGTGCGCAGCCTTCACCCGAACTGGCTGATCGTCCGGATGGGCGGTTTCGTTGGACCGGGGCTCAAGAAGAACGCCATCTTCGATATGCTGACCAATCAGCCGATCTGGCTTTCGCCGGAATCGCAGCTTCAGTTCATTTCAACCGACCGTGCCGCTGCCTTGGTGTGGGATCTTGCCAGCCGTGGCGTGAACGGCAGCGTCGTCAATCTGGGCGGGCGGGGCTTGGTGCGGCTGGGCAGCCTTCACGAGCGTATCGGCTCCGCCGCACCGTTCAAGCCGGCATCGCCTGCGGTCCGGTATGAGCTCGACCTCAATCGCCTGGCCGCGCTGACATCGCAGACGCTGCCGGCAAGCGCAGAAGAGGTCGAGGCATTTATTGCAGGCTGGCCGGCAGCCGGAATGGGGACATCATGATCTCAATCTCCCGTACTCCTTTGCGCGTCAGCTTCTTTGGCGGCGGGACGGATTACCCGGAATATTTCCAGCGCGCCCCGGGTGCGGTGGTCGGGATGGCCATCAACAAGTACGTGTATATCTCGGCGCTCCGGCTGGCCTCGGTGGTGGATTACCGCTATCGCCTCAGCTACTCCAATATCGAAACGGTGGGTTGCTCCGATGATCTGCGCCATCCGGTCGTGCGCAGCGTGTTCCGCCACTACGAGGTTCAGGAGGCACTCGATCTCTCCATCATGGCGGATCTTCCCTCTCGCAGCGGCCTGGGCAGTTCTTCCTCCTTCACCGTCGGTCTGCTGAACCTGGTGCACACGCTACAGAACAGGACCATTACGAAGCTCGACCTGGCACGCACGGCGGTGTTCGTGGAACGCGAATTGCTGGCCGAGAACGTGGGCGTGCAGGATCAGTTTCATGCCGCGTTCGGGGGTCTCAACCGGTTCGATTTCGAGGGTGAGAGGGTCCGGATCACGCCGATCCCCATGACCGGTCCCTGCCAGCAGGCATTCACCAGCTCCCTGTTCCTGCTCTACACCGGCGTCACCAGGTTTGCCTCGGAAACGTTACAAGAGCAGATGGATCGGACGCGCGGGGGGAAGGTTGATGCGGAATTGTCGCATCTGCTCACGCTCACCGGGCAGGCCGTCACTGTTCTTGAAAGCGGCGATCCGGACAGCATGTTGCGCGAGTTCGGCGCCATGCTGCATGAGGGGTGGGAGACCAAGAAGCGCCTGTCCTCCAAGGTCAGCAATCCCGATATCGATGCCCTGTATGAAGCAGCGCTTTACGCCGGCGCGCTGGGCGGCAAGCTGTGCGGCGCCGGCAGTGGCGGCTTTCTGCTGATGCTGGTTCCGCCCGAGCGTCAGGCGAACTTCCGCCAGAAGATGGGTGACGCGACCATTATCCCGCTTGGCATGGATACGGTCGGTTCGACGATACTCAATCCTTGACCCCGCCGTGCAGGACCGCTTGTGTCGCCGGTGACCACAGGACGACGCACATGCGCGGCGCCGCCAGCAACTCGATAACGGCAGGATAGCAGCATCATGAAGATTCTGGTGACGGGCGGCGCCGGCTATATTGGCTCCATTCTTGTACCCGCGTTGCTGGCGCGCGGGCATCGCGTCACGGTGCTGGACACGTTCGCCGCCGGCGACACGTTTCTGGCCTCATGCTGCGCCGACGCGAATTTCGAGCCGGTCCGTGGCGACGCGCGCGACATGCGCGTGGTGGAACCGTTGCTGCGTGACGCGGACCTGATCATGCCGCTCGCGGCGCTGGTCGGCGCCCCGCTTTGCGCACGCGACCCGATCGGCGCCGTGACGCTGAACCGCGAGGCGATCGTAGAGCTGATGAAGCGCACGTCGCCGTCGCAGTTCATTGTGTACCCGAACAGCAATTCCGGTTACGGCGTCGGCGAATCCAACGCCTTCTGCACGGAAGAATCGCCGCTGCGGCCGGTCTCGTTGTATGGACAGACCAAGGCCGATGCCGAGAACGCGGTGCTGGAAAAGGGCGGCATCGCCCTGCGCCTGGCCACGGTGTTCGGCATGTCCCCGCGCATGCGCCTCGACCTTCTGGTGAATGATTTCACCTGGCGGGCGGTCAACGACCGTGCGGTGGTGGTATTCGAGGGGCATTTCCGCCGGAACTATATCCATGTGCGCGATGTGGTGAAGGCCTTCATTCACGCCATGGATAATTACGAGCTCATGCGCCGGCAGCCGTACAATGTCGGGCTGACCGAGGCAAATCTGACGAAGCTGCAACTGTGCGAGCGGATTGCCCGCCAGGTGCCCGGCTTCGTTTATCTGGAGGCTCCGATCGGGGAAGACCCGGACAAGCGGGACTACGTCGTTTCCAATGAGAAGCTGGAAGGCACCGGCTGGCGCCCGGACTTTGGACTTGATGCCGGCATCCAGGAACTGATCAAAGGTTTCCGGATGCTCCGCAACGCCCGCTTCGCGAACGTATAGCGCCGCCGATGGAAGCAGCTTGCCGGGCAACCTTCGTCGCTCCACGCCGCACTATTCCACGCTTGCATCACCGTGTTCCCGGGCAGTATTGACGAGGTGTTTCAGGCATCCTGTCCCGGCATGGTCCCTCGAGCCACCGACGACGCTGAAACGGCAGCCGCGGCGGTAGCCGCACCGGTGAACCGCACAGGGGTGCATATGGCTGACACGACCGTTGCTGACGATGTGCACACCGGGGCCGCGGCAGGGACAGCCGACGCAGGCGCCGACCCCACGTGCGACACCGCGCGGCACTTCCAGTACGAGCGGGACAGACCGTCTGCGCCCGGCACCAAAAGCACGGCCTTGCGAGCGCAGGGAGACCTGTCATGAAGACTGGCCTGCTCGACGTCATCGGCCTATTGGAAGGCACCGACAAATCGTCGCTTCATAACGGCTACCTGCATGCGTACGAGTCGTTGTTTCATGAATTCAGGGACGAATCATTCGACCTTATCGAAATAGGCATATTCAAGGGATCGTCTCTCGCCCTCTGGCAGGAATATTTCCCAAAGGCACGGATCATCGGGGTTGACATAGAACCGTCTTGCAAGCGTTTCGAGGGCGGCCGGGTGATCGTTGAGATCGGGTCGCAAGCCGATCCGGAATTTCTGGCGCAACTGCTGCGCAAATACCGTCCGCTAATAATCATCGATGACGGCTCCCACCTTGCCCCGCATATCCAAATCGCTTTTGAGCACCTGTTTCCGGGGCTGCTCCCGGGCGGATATTATGTCGTGGAAGACACTTACATGCACTTCGGGCCGTCCGCAGCAAAGCACAGGGCCGATGCCGCGGTGCCCCTTGCCGACTACTTCACGGCTTTGGCTCTAAATAAAATGAGTCAATTTGTCGAAACGACGGGGAACGCCGCGTTTAAGCATTATTGTTTCCATAATTCTGAATCCATAAATTTCATGAGGTCGACCATTGCGATCCGGAAGAAGCCGATCGCCGAGTATGGACCTGAGTGCATCGCAATGGCCGAAGAGGTGGCCGAAACGCGACGCTCTGCTCCGAGCTGGCATGGCGCTGCCGGCGTTATGCTGGCCGTACGCGGGCCGCTCGATCGGGCGGAGATTATGATCCGGAATGCGATTGCCGAAGTACCCGAGGAACCCGAGTATCACCGCCGCTTGTCGGAAGTCCTGGATGCGGCGGGCCGCACCCGCGAGGCTGCTGTGGCAATGGCGCAGGCCGCCAGGATTGCGCCGCTTCATCCGTACTATTGGGATAACCTGGCACGGCTATATGCCCGGCTTGGTGATGACGCGCTCGCCGTCGACACCATGCAACGGGCTATCGACATTCACCCCACCAATCCACATTATTTCCGGTTTCAGAGCGATGCGCTGATGCGACTGGGACGAATTCCCGATGCCGTGCGTCAGCTCACCGCCGCCATCCGATTGGGGGACGGCACCCCCATGGTGCAGGAGTGGACGCCCCTTCTCAGGGAGCTTCAGAACGCAATGAAATCTTCCCAGTAAGCCGCTCCGGCTAGCTGGGATGCAAGCTTAGGAGTCTGTGGAACCGGTGAAGCATGCCCGCACACCAACCAAGGATATCGACGGGATGACAAAGAAGTACCTGCTGTTTTCTTGCACCGGAGTCGGCCTGGGCCACCTTTTCAGCGCGGCGCTCGCCAGCGCCTATTATGCCTACCGCACCGGCCGAGCAATCGCGTTCGACATGCGTGAATTCGGCTATGCCGGCACGAACAACCACACCTTCTTTTTTGAGAACTTCGGTTTCGAATTCCCGCCGGAGCTCGAAGTCATAACCGACCTGGATCAAGCCTTGAACCTCCGCGAATCTGCGGACCTTCGCTATCTGCGCATCGGCCACGACTACCTGGACATCCACAATCCATTCCCGAATGAGGTACTGCTCGTTCCCTGCCTGACACCGGGGAACCCGTATCCGCTCAGCGCCAAGCAGCCCGGCCTTCCCTTCCGCGTCACCCTGAAGGGCAGGCTGCAGCAGGAGTGGGACAAGGTCCTGGCTATGCCGCAATGGCAGGGGCCGGTCATCGGCATGCACTACCGCGGCACCGTCGGCGAGATCGGTCATCGCATGACCAGGTCGATCACGCCGGATTACGACGAACGGTTCCGTGCGCTGATAGACGATTACATCGCCAAGGCGACGGCGGTCGCCCGAGACGCCGGAATGATCGATCCGGCATTCCTCGTCGCCAGTGACGATGCCGACTTCGTTTCGTACGTCCAGACCCACCTGCCGGGCGCGTTCTCCCTGGCGACACGTCGGCCCGACCAGGAGTGGCTCTCGCATATGCGGGCGCACGGATTCGACTTCGGCATCCTGGTGGACGCCGTGGTCGATCTCTGGGGGCTGTCGTCGTGCGATTACCTGCTGTGTTCCAGCAGCGGCTTCACCCAGGCGGCGATCCTGAACAGTACGAAGCTGAACGGCAGCAATACGTTCGAAATGCCGATCCCGATGTTTCGGGAGATCCTGAACTCGCTCGACCCTCCCACCGCCGTCGCCTGGGCGCGCGGCGCCGTGCGGAAGGCCGACATGCGCCGGATGCAGCTCGACTACCTCCATCGCTATCTGGCCGACGCCTTGGACCGCGCCGGCAATCCCGCCGAAGCGGAAACGGCCCGCCGCCGCGCCCAATGGCACTGGGACTGCGGCCACGCGCCCGTCATGGACGACCCCGCCCGCGCCGACGAACAGGCCGCCGCGCGCGAAGGCGACCTCGCCCCCGCTGTCGCGCGCGCACGCTTTGGCGTCGCAGCCCTGCCGGGCAATCCTTACATGCTGGCCGGCTACGGCCACAGCCTGAGCAATCTTCTGGCGCAGCAGGGCCGCCTCGACGAAGCGATCCCGCCGGCGCTCCAGGCGCTCCAGATCGAACCTGCCGACGCCCACCTGCACGCCCACCTCGCCGACCTGCTGGCGCGGAAAGGCGACCTGGCCGACGCGGAAACCCGTATCCGCCAGGCCATCGCGATCGACCCCGACGTGCCGGGCTTCCACGACCTGCTCGCCGACATCCTGCTGCGGCAGGAGCGAATCGCTGACGCGTTCGCCGCCAGCCAGGCCGCCATCGCACTTGCGCCGGAGTACGCGCACATCTACCGCCGCGCGGCGCAGATCGCGACCCGTGCCGGCCGCCTCGCCGACGCCGAAGCCGCACTGCGACAGGGGCTGGCGGCCCACCCCGAGCCGGCGCTGCACGTCGATCTCAGCGATCCCCTCGCCCGCCAGGGTCGCCTGGACGAAGCGATCGACTCCGTCCGCACAGCCCTTGCCGCCGCGCCCGACAATGCGTTCTGGCTGCATCGCCTCGCCTCGCTCCTGCTGCACGCCAACCGCCCCGCCGACGCCGAAGAACCCGCCCGCCGCGCCGTCGCCCTGCGCCCCGACATCCCCAGCTTCCAGGACTTGCTCGACGAATTGCTCGACAAGCAGGGCCGCCTCGACGAAGCCATCGACTCCGCCCGCGCCGCCGCGCAGCGCTTCGCGGACCAGCCGGACCGCCACATCCGCCTCGCCGCCCTCCTCGTGCGCACCCAACGCTGGCCCGAAGCCGACGCCGCCTTCCGCGCCGCCATCGCGCTCCGCCCCGCCGACGCCGGCCTGCACGACCGGTTCAGCACCGTGCTGGAACAAGCCGGCCGCATCGACGACGCCGCAGCCGAAGCGGAACGCGCCGCCAGCATCGCCCCCTCCGCCGACCGCTTCGCCCGCGCCGGCTGGCTGCGTCTGCGGCTGGAGCAATACGCCGCATCGGAAGCCGCCCTGCGCCAGGCCGTCGCCCTGCGCGACGACCAGTTCGGCCTTTACCACTTGCTCGGCATCGCGCTCGGCCGCCAGGGCAAGGTCGAAGACGCCATCTGGGCCGCGCGCCGCGTCATCGAGATCGACCCCTCCGAACCAGACCGCCATGCCGCGCTCGGCCTGCTGCTGATGCGCACCGGCCGGCTCGCCGAAGCCGAAGCCGCCTGCCGCCGCGCCGTCGCGATCCGCCCCGCCGTCGCGGAGTGGCACGACGCGCTCAGCCTGGTGCTGGAAGCGCAAGGCCGCCTGGACGCAGCGCTGGACGAAATGCGCCAGGCCAGCGACGCCGAGCCGACCCAGGCCCGCTGGCACGCCCGCGCCGCTGCGCTTTTGCTGCGCGCCGAACGCTATCCCGACGCCGAACAAGCGCTGCGCCGCGCCATCGCACTCCGCCCCGACGCGGTGGGCGACAGCGACACGCTGTGCCTTGTTCTGGAACGCCAGCAGCGCATCGAGGACGCGGTGGAGGAAACGCGCCGCGGCCTCGCCCTGGACCCGAACGATCCCGGCCGCCATCTGCGGCTGGGCAACTTGCTGCTGCGCCTGCGCCGTCCGCACGAGGCCGAGGCCGCGCTGCGCCACGGCCTGGCGTGCGATCCGGGCTTCGCGCCGTTGCATGACGCTCTGGCCACCGCCTTGCAGGACCAGGGGCGGCGCGACGAGGCGATCGGCGCTCTGCGCGATGCGGCGGCGGTGAAGGACGACAGCGCGCTGCGCCAGATCCGCCTGGGCGAGATGCTGGCGAACGAAGATCCCGATGCCGCCGCCGAAGCGTTCCGGCGCGCTCTGGCGATCGACCCGCACGACCGGGTCCCCGAGGACCGGCTGGCGGCGCTACGACGCCGCATAGTGCATAGCCGAGGGGCAGCGCTTTAGGTTAATCTCGCGGCGCAGCGGCCCCGTTGCGTGATCAACTCTGCCCGGAGATCATCAGGAGCATCGGCATGGGCGACACAATCATCTCAAGCATTACCGAAACGGCTACTGTCGCCGACCTCTCCGAGGGTGACGTCAAATTCAGGGAGCAGGCTCAGCAGCTTGAGAGTGAGGGCCGGATCGAAGCTGCAATCGAGACAATCCGAGAGGGGCTTTCAAGATTTCCAGAGAGCGTAGGGCTGCATACCAGACTGGCCGATTTGATGCTGCGGCTTGGCTCCCTTCCGGAAGCAGAAGCTGCATTACGCGCGGCTCTTGATTTGCAAGATGACCCGGCGACCCGCGACCGCTTGAGCAGGGTGCTTGAGCAGCAAGGGCAACTTCAAAAGGCTGTAGGTGAGACACTGTCGGCAGCAGAGTCCAGCCCGGACCCGGACCGCTTTTCGCGGGCTGGAATGCTCCTCTTGCGGTTGGAGAGGTTTGATGAGGCCGAGGCCGCGTTTCGGGAGGCTATAACGTTACGGCCACGCGTATTTGGTTACCACCATCTGCTCAGTATCGCCCTCGATCACCAGGGCAAGCTCGAAGAAGCTATTGCAGAGGCCCGCGAGGTCATCAGCATTGATGCAAGCGCTGCCGACCGGTACTCGCGCCTTGGTCACCTATTGCTGCGGGCAGGTCGACTCGAGGATGCCGAAGTTGCCTGTCGCCAGGCCACCGCGATGAGCCCGATGACCGCTCCATTTCACCATGTTCTGAGCTTGGTATTGGAGCGACAGGGGCGACTTGACGAGGCAATAGCAGAGGCCGAGTTGGTCATTGAGGGCGGGTCAGAGGAACCGCATGGCTATGCCAGGAAGGCCGCTCTGTTGATCGAGGCTGAGAGATACGAGGAAGCAGAAGCTGTATTGCGACGGTCGTTGGAGGTTTGTCCGCGCGATCTGGGCTTGAACGATACCCTGTCATTCGTTCTTGCGCGGCTAAAGCGCCCGGATGAGGCAGCAGAAGCACTTCACCGCCCAATTCAGGTGGAGCCTGCCAACATGCGGCGCCGGCTTCGACAAGCGCAACTGTTGCTCCGCGCCAGGAAGCCAGAAGAGGCCGAAGCAGCGCTTCACGAAGCGATTTCCAGAGCGCCTGACGCCGACTTCCTTCATGACGCCATGAGCTACGCCTTGCACGACCAGGGCCGAATTGATGAATCGATCGAGGAGATGCGGCGCACAATTTTACTTGGCGGCGACTCGCTGGCGCGACAGCTCTGGCTCGGACATCTCTTTCTTCGCGCCGAACGGCGGATCGATGCCGAACAGGCATTCCGGCGTGCCTTGGAGATCGACCCTCATTCGGGCCAAGCACGTGAGAGGCTGTCCGCGCTGGACTCGCAAACTGAACCGGCGGCGGTAAAGTTCAATGGACCGTCCAACGATCAGCCTGAAGATTCAGAGCCTTCGACCTCGCCAGTATCGGCACCATCCGAAATAGGCGTTGCCGGACCCGATCTTGCTAAGGATGGGGACCGCAACGGTCCTGTCACTAGCGTTGGACGCCTGCTACGCCGTACATACAGACGGACCCAACGCTTGCGCGCTAGTCAACCCAGTTCGCGGGACTGATGCGTGCAGTACGATTTCCAACCCAGGTCACGCATAAAATGCCAATAGTCGATCTTATCCCGCGTGCGTTGCGCGATTGGCATGAACGGCGCTCGGCGGTCCGGGAATTGCGCGTCATGCAGGCACTTGACATCGCGGTGCTGCCGCTGGACGAAAGCAATCCTTTGAATCGCGCCAGAGTTCTTGTCGAGGTGGGAGATCAGGATACCGCGCTGGAATTTTGGACGAAGGCGAAGTCTCTGTATCCGGAGTACGTGCTAAAGTCACCCGACACTCTTGTAGTCTTGTTAGGCCTTAAACTTTTCGATGAGGCCGAATCACTTATGATCGAGGGGCAGAAAAAGAATCCGGGTAACAGCTATTTTGCGGAAGGATATGCGAAGGTCGCCGAGGCGCGAAGCGACTGGCCGGAGGCAATTCGGCGCTGGGCATTAGTACGAAAACAAGCGCCTGGCCGGCCCAGCGGCTATGTTGCAGGTATCGCTTGCCTTCGGCTCGCGGGCAGGCTGGACGAGGCAGAAGCTCTGCTAAGGCGAGCAAGAGGCGTTCTCGGGGATAACTTTCTCTGCCTGCTTGAGGCCGCCCGCCTGCAAGAAGCTCAGGGAAAATGGGCGGAGGCACTACAATCGTGGGAGCGTGTCGCTGAGCAGCACCCCTCTGGCGTGGTTGGGGCAGCCCGAATGTTATTCGAATTGGGACGCCACAAGGAGGCCGCTGATCGAATTCTGAAAGGTCGGGTGCGCTACCCGACAGAACCGGATCTGATTAACAGCTTGGCCAAAATGTGCGAACGCCTCGGCGATAACGACACGGCCGCTGAATGGTGGAGTGAGGCCCGCCGGCGGTTCCCTCTGGTTGCAACTGGGTATGTCGATGGCATTCGCCTCCTGCGGCGTATGAGTCGTCTTTCCGAAGCTCGAGCGGTTCTAACTTCCGCCGTTGATCGGTTCCCAAAAGTAGACTGGCCATGGTATGAGTCAGCCTCTCTAGCGGAAGAACAGGGCGATTGGCGCGAAGCCGCGAGGAGTTGGGGTGCCTTGCGAGCCGCGCATCCGGATCGGGCCGATCTCTATCCGCGCGAGGCTCTCGCGCTGGAGCGATGTGGCAATGTTGAAGAGGCCGCGAAAATTCGCGCTGAACATAGGCGACTACTTGGCCAGCCTGCTCCTGAGGAAGTACGGGAAACTATGCAACCTGACAACCTGGCAGATGACGTGCGTGGGATCGACTATGGCAGCGACCCGCGATCGATTGAGACTGACACGCCCATAGGCGATCGCGAGGCCTCGATCGCCCTTGACCTGCGCCTCCCGGAGGAACCTGCGCCGCCGGCGGAAGCTGGCCCGCAACAAGCATCCGAGGAGACTCCCATTAAGCAAGTCCTGGCCGACTTCGTTAGCCTGGGCGGTGGCGGCCCACAAGAGAACGGCTGGGCTTTCGGGTGCGAATTCGGCTTCCTCCAACGTGATGCTGGGATCGAGCCACTCGATTTGCTTCGCTGGTCCAGTATCGGCCCGGACAACCTCATCCGCGGGCTCAACGCCCGATTCGAACGCATGGGTGACCCGGAGACCATCCAGCTTCAGGTCCATACAACGAAAGAATGGTCGGCTCTTGACCTCGTGTATGGTGCATCCACAGATCACACACAACTAGACAGTCTAACAATACCGGAGGAAGAAGCGAGAAGCCTAGTCTGCCAACGTACGCGATACCTTCGTGATAAGCTTATCAAAGATTTGCAGTCCGGCGAAAAGATATTTGTCTACCGAGTGTTCGGATGCAATATCCTCGATAATCAGGTGGAACGCCTCGCTGCCGCCATTCGTGCCTACGGCCACTCAACCCTTCTTTGCGTCCGCACCGCCGACTCTGATCATCCAGCATTTACAATCCAGCAGTTCGCTCCCGGTATTCTTGTGGCGTACATTGACAGGTTTGCGCCAGAAATAGGCGCAATCCATTCCAATCCCGATGGATGGTCAAGGATCTGCCGCTTAGCCCATCACTACTGGAAAACTGGAGAGGAGCCACCGCGCGCCACTCCCCTGGCCGACCAGTCGGGCGCCAGCCCTGAGGGGTTGGCGGCAATGGCCAAGGCCGCGGGCCATGCAAGCAATTGGACGGAGGCGCTTCGACTTTGGAATAATATGTGCGAACGCTTCCCGCTTGTATGGCAAGGTTACCAGGGCGCAGCCGCTGCGCTTCGGGAACTCGACCGGCTCGAAGAGGCAGAGGCGGTGCTGTTGGCCGCATTAGAGCGATTTCCAGGACAAACCGGCCCGTTGCATGATCTTGCAGGTCTAGCCGAGCGTAGGCGTCAGTGGAATCACGCCGAACATTGGTGGCGGCGCTTCATCGAATTAAACTCTGCCATGTGGTGGTCGTATTCTGCTTTGGCGGCGGCCCTGCGAGAACAAGGAAGGCTCGCGGAAGCCGAAGCGACTCTGAAAGACGCTTTCTTGCAATTCCCTAACGAACCGGCAATCTTCTGCGATCATGCGCGGCTCGTGGAGGCAGCGGGCGATTGGCAGGTGACTCTTGCGCGTTGGCAGGAAATAACTCATCGGTTCCCGTCCTATGGACGAGGCTACGTCGGAGTCGCAAGAGCTCTGGATAATCTTGGGCAGACCGCAGCGGCAGAGGCGGCGCTCATCGAGGCTGGAAAGCATTGCAAAGATGACCCAACCCCTCTCCTGGAGCTCGCGCGCCGGGCAGAACAACGACGTGACTGGGAGTCGGCTTTGCAACAATATCAGGAGCTTGAGCGGATTTTTCCCGATAATAGCCGCGGTTTTCTCGGCGAATTGACATGCCTCCGGGAACTCGGTCGGTTCGAACAAGCCGAGGCCAAATTTGCCGAAGACGAGTTGCGCTTCCCTGCGGAACCCGCATTTCTTCTCGAAAGGATGCGGCTGGCGCTCCATCGCCGCGACTGGGCTGACGCTCTGACATGGAGCGAGCACCTGCGGACCAGATTTCCTGGTGTAAGTTGGGGTTATAATGGGGCGGCGGACGCCCTACGGGAGCTTGGTCGGCTTGAGGAGGCGGATGGTATTCTTATTGAGGCCCAAGCCAAATTTCCCAAAGAGGCAGGGTTCGTTCTGGCTGCTGCGGGTATCGCCCTCCGCCGCAGAGAGTTCGATGAGGCATTGCGGCGCTACGAGCTTGCAATCCAGAAATTTCCAAACGAATGGTCAGCTTACGCCGGAAAAGCGGAAGTGCTGCGGGAACAGGCCCGATTAGACGAAGCGGAAGCGGTATTGCGCGACGCGGCTGATCGTTTCCCGAAGGAAGCCGGCCCTCGTCATGATCTGGCGCGGCTGGCGGAACGCATGGGCGATTGGGAGAAGGCAGAGCGCTGGTGGCGCGAGTTTCTTGAGCGCGCCTCGAATGTCTGGTGGGCACATGCTGCCGTTGCCGCAGCACTTCATCACCAGGGCCAGGAGGAGGCCGCAGACAGGCAGCTACGGCAGGCGACAGCACGCTTCCCAAACGAGCCAGGCCTGCTCGCGGAACTCGCTCAACGAGCGTATCAGCGTCACGACTGGAAAGGGGCCGAAGAGGCCTATTCGGCACTTTGCCAAAAATTCCCAAGCCACGAGAGGGGATACGTGATTGGTGCGCATGCGCTACAGGCCCAATTTAGGCTGCAGGAAGCACGCGCACTTCTCGAAGAAGGCTTGATTAAGACTGACTATTCCTTCGACCTCCTATTCGAGCTCGGGGCGTTCCATGCCCGTGGCGATATCGCGAAGCTTCCAGTTGCAATAGAATATATGCGACAGGCACGTGAGCGCCATCCCAACGAGGTCCGTGGTTTTTCAACCGGAATTCGCTATCTGACCAGCGCTCATCTCGTCAGCGAGGCGACGGCGCTGGCAGCGGAGGCAGCTCACCGTTGGCCGAACGATGTCGGTCTAGCCCGGGAATATGCTACTCTGAACGGCGATGAAGCTGGGCTTGATGGGCGTATCGCCTGGTTCATAACGGTTCGGAATGCACACCCTGAGCTGCCCGCTGGCTACGTGGGCCTCGCAACGGCCCTGGAGCTGGCTGGCCGAACGTCGGAGGCGGACGACGTGCTGCAGGATGCTAGGCGACGCTTTCCCGACCGCATCGATATAGCGATGGCTGCCATCAGCGCCGTCGAGCGGCGCGGCGCCTGGAAAGAGGCTGTGCACCGGTGGAATGAACTCGTTGAACGGTTCCCGAGAGAGCGCCAGGTGCAAGATCGACTCTATTTGGCGCAGTTGCGAATGGCGGAAGTCGAGCCAAACGTCACCGAACAAGGCCCCCTACCCGTGCAGTCGACTGCCGATGGGGTGCTTTCGCCACGAGAGCTAGCTATGCAGTTCGAAAGCCTTGGAGGCATTCACGCCGGGTGTGAGTTTGGACTTTTCCAACGCGAATACGGCGCTGAACCGTTGGGCCTTTTGCGGTGGACCACGCTTGCACCCACGCAACTGACAGCCGCATTAAACGATCGGTTCGACGGCGTCGGTTTGCCGGAAAATACGATACTAATTCCAGAGTCCCCGCCGGTACGGCAGGAATACTTCACCCAAGACCGACGCTACGATATGAGAATGCACACGTTTGTCAGCACCGACGAAATTGACAGAGATCGTTTCTACAAACAGATATGCCGACGGCTTCAGTACCTTCGTACAAAACTTATTGACGATCTTTCTGTGGGTGAGAAAATATTCGTTTACAAGACAACGCAAGAGATCTTGGGTCTGGACGAAATAGGCGCTATCCGCGCTGCAATGCGGCAATACGGACATAATACACTCCTGTACGTTCGATATACGGATGAGGCCCACGCCACGGAGTCGGTGGAACTGGTCGAGCCCGGATTGTTAATAGGATATATTGAGCGGTTCTCAGCAGATAGAACGGGAAACTTTGGTCCTCCCGTACATCGCGCGTGGCTGTCCATATGTCGTGAGGCCCATCGCCTGTGGCGAGCGGCACAATAGCGATACAGAGGGTACAGGGGTCATGATGTTTGTTTGGGGCGATAAGTCGTTCGCGAGAGCCTGCGTGACGGGTTGTAGGTTGATCGCATCCGTGTTGTGGCTGTTTGTACCCTTCTGCGCTTATGGCATGCAGCCGTCGCGGCCGACGATTTGGTTTGACGCGTTAGCCCCCGATCACGGGGTTCGGGGCGTCCTGGACTGGGACAGCTTGTTCCACGCCAACCCCGCCTGGGACCAGGTCGCCGGGGAGATTCAAGTCTACACGCTGTCGCCTGGTTACGTCCTATTCGCGACCGACAACAATCTGAAGGCGTTAGCCGAGAATCTGCGCACGCATCACATCGCGCTGGCCATGCCCATTCAGTCAATCGCGATCATGCCTGGCGAAGCCTGTGGTCATGAGGAAGGATACGAGCAACCGGCCCTTGCGGCCCGTGCCGCCGAGAAGTTACATCGGTTGGGTATTACGCCCCAGTTCCTTACGCTAGATGGTCCTCTCTGGACAGGGCATTTTACCAGCGGTGCGCAAGGGTGCCATCTGGCGATACCCGAACTGGTTCGCCGGATTAAACTGGTAGTTGGCGAATTTCAGCGATTTTTTCCCAATGTAAGATTCGGCGAAGCTGACGGGCCGGTCGGAATCCTGACGATGCCGTCCTGGCGGGAAGACTTCGAGCAATATTACCGGCTGTTCCGTTCGGTAATCGGTCGGCCGATCGAGTACGAATTCATGGACGTGAATTGGCCTATCCCGAGTTGGCCCAGTGATCTAAAGACGCTCGCTGAATTCTACCGCAGCCAGGGCGTAAAGTTTGGGGTTATCTATGGCGGCGGCTACCGAGCCACCGATGATGTTCATTGGGTATCAGGGATGATCCAGAATATCGACATGTTCGAGACCGTCGAGGGAATAGTCCCCGACAATGTGGATTTCGAAAGCTGGACCTCGCAGCCCAGCCATGTGCTCCCGCAGGATTCCGACGCTTCGCTAAGCCATTTGCTAGCCCATTACCTCCTCCCGCGGACAAAGCTCCTTGTCGCTCGGGCGGGACGGGTCATTCAAGGCCAGCTTATTGATGAACAGGGACACCCTGTCGCGGGAGCGCCGGTGAGAGTCACGGAACTGGGCGACGATCCACGACAGGCGCCTCCGATCCGAGTTATAACGGGGACAGTACCGCAACACGCCCAATTTGGTATGATGGTTCTCCGTGTTAATATGGATTGCTGGTGCAGCGGCCCGAACAACGTTATGGTGGGTCCATTTACCTATCGAGAGTCTGGCGACGAGGATACACATGTCTACAGCTTTCTGAATGACGCGGAGAAAAGGAAGGGACCACGGCCTGACCACGTCGTTCCGGAGCCCGTGAGTATTGGTGGAAAGGAGTTCGTCAGGTTCACGGTGCCGGCCGGGCAGCCTTTCGGCTTCAACTCGCGCCCATTTCCTGTCACCCCAGGGGCAACCTTCGTCGTGACGGCACCGATTGCCTCCCTGGACGGCCAGGGCATGTTCGGGAGTGCCGCGGTCATATGGACTGGAACAGGTTCCCTAGGGCGTCCCCATGTGCTGGTTCCCGCCGATGTCACGCCCCTCGGAACCGCAACCACCGACGCACAGGGTCATTTTTCTTTCGCTATCCCGGCTCCCGCGGGTGGCCCCGGCATACGGCTACGCGTCATGTTCAACGGCACCGCGACGCTGCGTGGCGCAGGCGCCGACCTTCCTTGATCGGGGGCAGGGGACCGGCCGGCCTGTGCCTTCGGCCAGTTAGTTGACTTCACAGGCGTTCATAGGCGTTAGAGTGTCGGCCAACGCCGCACGCCGACGGCAAGCCGTTGTCTCATCCCACGCAACAGAGTCTCGCCTGCATTATAACGAGACGCCGCCGAGACGGACCGCCACCCTGCCACGCCCCGGCGCCAAGCCGGCCCGCAAGTCTCGCCCCATGCGACAGAGTCTCGCCTGTATCATAACGAGACGCGGCCGAGACAGACCGCCCCTGCCACGCCCCGGCGACAAACCGGCCCGCAAGTCTCGCCCCATGTGACAGAGTCTCGCCTGCATTATAACGAGACGCCGCCGAGACGGACCACCCCCCTGCCACGCCCGCCGACAAGCCGGCCCACACAGTCTCGCCCCACGCAACAGAGTCTCGCCTGTATTATAACGAGACGCCGCCGAGACGCACCGCCCCGCCGCCCTACAAGCCGCCAGCCCCCGCCGCTCCACCCCCCCGCCGCGCCAGGCACGCCACCAGCTCGTTATAGAACAGGGGCACCTCCGGATCGCAGGCGATGGCACGACGCAGCGCGGCCTCGGCGCCCGCCAGGTCCCCCGCCTCCATCAGCAGCCAGCCTAGATGCCGGTGCAGGTAGCCGTCCGCCCCGTCCAGCTCGATCGCCCGCCGCGCCGCCGCCAGCGCCTCCGCCATCCCGCCCGAGCGCACCAGCAGGCTGCTCAGGCTCCAGTCAAAGCCGGACAGCACATACGGATTGTCCGGCAGCGCCGCGACCATCCGCCGCTGCTCCGCGATAACCGGCCCATACTCCCCCCGCGCCAGCCATCCGGCACGCGCCAGCCGCGCCGGCGTGTCGGCCACGTCCGAGACGGTGGCCTCCCAATGCCACCTGGCCCGCCGCCGCGCCTGCCCCGCCGCCTCGTCCATGCCGGCCCGGTCCAAAGCCTCCGCCAGCCATTCGTGCCAGTACACCTGCGAGGTCCGCCGGGCGTCGGCCTTGCGCACCGCGGCACGCGCCCACACCACGGCGGTGCCGGGCTCCACCTCGCGCAGCATCTCCCCCAGCGTCGGCACATGGATATAGTGAACGTCGCCCTTCCCCAGCTTCGTACTGTTCAGTATCGCCGCGTCGGTGAAGGCGCTGCGCCCGTGCACCAACTGGTCGCACGCGCTCAGGCACCACATGTCGTTCACCGCGTCGATCAGGATGCCGATATCGTGGTCCTGGCTGTACAGATGCGCCAGGAACTCCCGCTCCAGCAACCGCGTCGCCAGCGAGAACGCATTGGGCAGCCGTTCCTTCAGGTACGCCACGAAGCCGGCGTCATCGCTGGTCGCCAGGAAGGCGGGGTTGACGTAGCCGGCCGCCTTCGCCGCGGCCAGCGCGGTTTCCACATACTGGTCCTGGATCTTGCGCAGCCTGGCATCGTAATCCGGCACGAACTCCTGGATGCTGCGGTCGCTCATTTCCCCGACCGAGGCGCGATAGTGCAGGCCGATCACCGGCCCGGACCACTGCGGCAGGCTCATCGCCCGCTCCCATTCGGCCTGCAGCCGCCCCTTCAGCACGATCCGGAAACGCCCGTCATGCTGCTTCACCTCCAGCGAGAACGGGGCACCCGGCGTGTTGCCCGGCACGAACACCACCGCGTTGGGCAGCGGCTTCAGCACATCCATGGCCTCTTGCAGGTCCAGGTAGTGCGTGTCCGGCCCCGCGGTCAGCCGGTCGATCTCCGCCAGGTCGGTGATCACCTCCAGGTCCGGCGGGAAGTCGAAGCCGAAATGGGTCAGGAATGCGGCATGCCGGTCCGCCTTCGCATAGGCGAACCGCCGCGCATCCACCGCCAGCGTCCGGCCTGTTCGATGCGCATAGTACGCCGAGTGCAGGATGGACTCGAACAGATGCCCCAGCCCCACCTGCGCTACGGCCAGCACCAGGTACAGCGGCCGCGATCCGGGCCGATAGCCGCCGGCCGGCTGCCCCGACGCCTCCCGCGCCGCCGCCACCGCCGCCAGCCGTTGCCGCGCCTCCACCGATCCGGGGTCCAGCTCCGCGGCACGACGGAAGGCAATCTCGGCACCGTCCAGGTCGTCGGCCCGCACCAGAAGATGCCCCAGCCGCAGGTGCCACCCTACGTTGCCGCCATCCAGCTTGATGGCCTCGCGCAGCGCGGCAATCGCGTCGGCCGTCCGCCCGCCGCGTTGCAGCGCCAGGCTCAGCATGTCGTGCAGCGCCGCGCGCTGCGGCAGCCGCTCGATCCCCTGCCGCAGCACCCGTGCCGCATCGTCGAACGCGTGGTCCCGCATCAGCAACTGCCCGGCCCGCAGGTAACGGTCCGGATTGGCCGGCTCCAGCGAGATCGCCGCCTCGACCGCCGCCGCCGCATCGACCCAGCGTTCCTGCCATTCCAGCGCCAATCCCAGGGCGTCGTGGCAGCCAACCAGGCCGGGCCGCAGAGCAATCGCCCGGCGCAGCGCTGCTTCGGCGTCCGCATAGCGCCGGGCAGGCAGCAGCAGCAGATGGCCGAGCCGGGCCTGCAGATGCGGGTTCGCCGGGTCCAGTTCCGCCGCATGTTCCGCTTCGCCGAGCGCCGCATCGCTCTGCCCCTGATCCTCCAGCGCCTGTCCCAGCGAATCGTGCAGGGCCGCGATCTCACCGCAAACCGCGAGCCCGTCACGCAGCAGCGCCTCGGCCCGCGCCGGTTCCTTCGCCTTCCGCAGCAGGCTGGCCGCGGTCACGTAGGCATCGGCCCGGTCCGGGACGAGCTGAGTAACGCGAAGTGCGGCGGCGGCGGCGTCGCCGGTGCGTCCCTGCCGGTCCAGCGCAATCCCCAACAGGTGGAAAATGCCGGGCTCCTCCGGCCGGTAAGCCAGCACCTGCCGCAGCCGGGCCTCCGCCATCGGGTAGTCGCCCTGGTGGAGCAATTCGGTTGCCTCGCGCGCGAGACGCTCGATTTCATGCGGCTCGAGTTCCGCGAGCGCTGTACCTGCCTCAGGCATGGGGTCTCTGCCGTCTGATCAATAAGCCAGCGGGGTCAGTGCAGCGGGTACACGAAATCCGACACCTGCGCCGCCTTCACCGGGTCCGCCGGCCCGCCGGCCCGGGCCTGCCTGCGTAGCGCCTTCAACCCCGACTGCAACTGCGTGAGCTTCGCTTCGCCGTTTGTCTGCCAATAGACAGCCAGCGCGTCCAGCAGCGAATCGGCATCCCGCCCGGTCACCGGCAGGCGTCCGACGCCGCCGGTGCGCGTTGCCACCGGCTCCCAATGGCTCTCGGCCGCCGCGTCGCCTCGCGCCGGAAAGAAATGCTCGCCCCGCCGCGCCATCGCGTGTTTCAGCGACAGCAGCATATCGGCAAAGAACAGATCGGGCGAAATCTCGTCAGTCGGGTTCATATTGCAGGCTTCCTTCCAACGCGCGCACCTCGTCCGTCTGCGCCTGTTTGTAAACGATGAACCGGTCGATCGCCAGCACATCGATGCCCGTGTTGACGAAGCAGCGCACCGCATCTTCCGGCGAGCAAACGATCGGCTCGCCCCGCACGTTGAAGGAGGTGTTGATCAGCACAGGGCAGCCGGTCAGCGCGTGAAATCGCGACAACAGCGCATGGAATTCGGGGTTGCGACCGGCATCGACCGTCTGGATGCGCGCACTGTAGTCCACATGCGTGATGGCAGGCAGAGGCGACCGCGGCTGGTTCAGTATCTTGAACATGTCGGAATCGCCGTCCCGGAAGCCTCCCCAGTCGAACGGCTGCCGCAGTTCCTCGCGCACATCCGCGACCAGCAGCATGTACGGGCTTTCGCCCTCCAACGCGAACAACGACGCGCAGTGGTCTTCCAGCACGGCCGGCGCGAATGGCCGCCAGCTTTCCCGGAACTTGATGCGCAGGTTGATGTGGCTTTGCCCGTCCGAGCGGCGAGGATCGGCGAGGATCGAGCGGTTGCCCAGCGCGCGCGGCCCGAATTCCATGCGTCCGGCAAAGCGCCCGACGATCAGCCCCTGTGCCAGCAGGTTCGCAATGCGGTCGATGTGTGCGTTCTGGTCGGCCACCGTCTCATAGTTCAACCCGGCCGCCTGCAAGGCTTGCTCGACTTCCGCAGCAGCATAAGCCGGGCCGAGCAAGCTGCCTTTCTGACCATCGCCGCGGCCGATATGCGGATGCCGTTGCTCGCCATATTCAGCATGCGCCACTTGCAACGCGGCACCCAGCGCGCCACCTGCATCGCCGGAAGCGGGCTGAACCCAGATGCCGGCCAGGCCGGGAAGCTCGCGCAGCAGCTTGCCATTGGTAACGCAGTTCAGCGCCACGCCGCCGGCCAGGCACAGATGCCTGCTTCCGGTCACCGCCAGCGCCTGGCGCGAAATCCGCAGCATCGCCTCGTCGATCACCGCCTGGGCCGAGGCCGCCAGATCCATGTAATGCGTGGTCAGCAGGCTCTCCGGGTCGCGCCGCGGACTGCCCACCAGACGCTCGAACGCCTCATTGGTAGCGAGGTCGGAATCCAGGTAGCCGAAATAGTCCGTATTCAGCCGGAAAGAACCGTCCGCCTTCAGATCGATCATGTTGTCCAGGATCAGGTCGACGTAAAGCGGCTGGCCGTACGGCGCCAGGCCCATAAGCTTGTACTCGCCCGAATTGACCTTGAGCCCGCAGTGATAGGTGAACGCGCTGAAGAACAATCCGAGCGAGTGCGGGTAGTGGATCTGCGTCAGCGGCGTGATCGCCGCATCCTTGCCGGCGGCGATCGTGGTGGAGGCCCATTCGCCAATGCCGTCCACCACCACGATGGCGGCGTCCTGGAACGGCGACGGATAGAACGCCGAAGCGGCATGCGACAGATGGTGGTCCACCAGGAACAGGTTACGTGCCGCACGCGGCCCTGCCGTCTGCGCCAGCCGCTCGACCACATCGATCTTCTGCCCGAGCTGCGACGCCACGGCCTGCCGCCACACCGCCTCGGTGTGGGGCGCCCGTTCCACCGCGTTCTTGATGACCCGGTCCAGCGACAGGACCGGATCCTCGTAAAAGGCCACCGCGTCCACGGCATACTTGCCGCCGGCCTCAGCCAGGCACCAGGCGATCGCATGATGCGGAAAGCCGGCGTCATGCTTGCGCCGGGTGAAGCGTTCCTCCTGCGCTGCGGCTATCACCTCGTTGCCACGCACGACGGCAGCGGCCGAGTCGTGATACAGGCCGGACATGCCGAGAATGGTCGCCACCTGTCTGTCTCCATGCCGCCGGTTACAATGAGCCGCTGCCGATATGGCCCAGGACGTAGCTCTGGATACGTTCAGCGAAAATCTGGTTGGCCAATGCGTTCGGATGGCCGTCGTCGGGGTCGTTGGTGAACTGGTCTTCCCATGGCACATGGGCATCCACGAAGGGGATGCCCGCTTCCTTCATCAAGCCCAGCAGATAGTCGGACGGATAGTTGCGCAACGTGACGACGAAGAAGTGCTTCCCCTGCGCGTGCACGATCTCCGCCGCGCGCGTGAGCAAGGCGAAGCAGACCTGGTCGAGGTAATACGGGTCGGGGTCGAACTCTTCCAGGCGCAGCCGCTGAAGCTCGGGCCGCTTGATCGAGACGCGCCGCAGGGTCAGGCTGCCGTCAGGCTCCAACGATGCACGCGGATAAAATTGCACCGGGGATGATTGCCAGGTGAAGCGGCCAAACCCGCCCAGGCAGCTTGCGGTCGCGACATTCCGTGTCAGGTGGCTGGGAATGAAACAGAACGCCACGTAGTCGGCGAGGCCCCAATAGCTGTCTCGCTGAAGCTGTATCAGGTTCTGATGGGTGCCATAGCCGTTCACGCCGTGATTCTCGATCCGCCAGGTCGGAAACATCTGTTGCAGGATTGCGCAGAACGTCTCGTCGGCCTGAATGACGAACCCGTACGTGAACGAGCATCCGTACGCGGCCAGGCTCTTTTCCGCGGCCTTGGGCTGCCCCGGAACCGGCCGATAGCCAAGTTCGTCCGTCTCCATGACGATGTTGCGGCCGAGCACGATTTGCTCGAACGCCTCGTTTGGCCGGTAACGATATCCCAACAGCGGGTCCGCCTCCACCATCCGGTCCCGGTTGCTCTCATCGCTGGTGCGCCGCACGCGAACCTGACGGCGCAAGCGATGACGCGTGATATCGGCCGCTTCGTCCAGCATAAGCATCAGGTCATCGCGCGTTTCGGCCGAAACCGGCATGCGCGCCACGACCGCCGGTGCGGCATGGTCATAGAACGCGAAATCCGCCGCGGTGAGTTGGCACAATTCGTCGAACAAGCCGGGCGGCAGCGCTTCCCGCCAGTGTCGCAGCGTGCTGAGGATATTGTTGGCCGGATGGCACGTGAACTGCGCCTCTTTCAGAAGCGGCGCGCCAACCTGGACCAGCTTGGCAAGCATGCTCGGCTCGACCGTCTGCGGAAAATCGGCGAGGACCAGCGTCGCATCTTTCACCACGCGCGCCGCCAGGTCTGCCGCGGTCTCCGGATCGGAGACGTGAAACTCCCCGGACAGGAAACTCACATGGAAATCCGCGGGCGGATACATGCGCCACGGCTCCTGCATGCGCTGGCGGATGAAATCCACCATGACGCCAAGAGCGGAGGCATTCGCCAACGCTTCGCCGTGTGTGCGTTCCCATTCGTTCCGTGACCAGCCGGCCAGGCGGGCGAGCATCTGCATGATCGGATGGCAGATTGCGATGACCGGGTGAAAAATCACCTCACCGAAGCTGCCGTACACGGGCGATGCGGAAACCGCATGGAACACGACATGTTCTGGCGTATTGATAACGAACTGCGCCAGTTCCATCCGGGTCGCCGGCAGGTCGAGAACGCCCTTGGCGTACGACACGAAGTTACCCCGCACAAATCGCTGAAGGTGCGGGGTAAAGGCAAACGCATGGGAATTGATGTCGTGAAACACGACCACTTCACGAGGCATCGCAGACACCTTCACGAGCTTCCTTTAAATGTCCCGAAGCGGTGCCGAGACAGTGCGCAACCGTGACGGCGAGGGTTCCTCGAATGCCTGGAGCTTTTGAACGAAGCCATTTCCCACCAGAACCGACGTGCCCTGCCTGCTCCATCGCGCAACCAGGTCGCTGCTTGCCAGGTCTCGTCCAGGACGCGCACGACGCCGACTGCTGCTTCACAACGACCGTGCCGATGATCCCAAACCACCTGGCCGAGCATGGCCGTCTGCCGGGCGCCGTAACCGGTGGGACTGCCGAACATCTACCGCCAAGTTACCTTCGGCGGCCGAAAGGGTCAAGGAATATTGGCCAAATGGCCGCACGGGCCACAGGACGCCGGCCCGAATCACAACGAATGCGCCAATCGCTTTTAGAGGCGTGACATTCACGACCGGGATACCCAGGTATGCTTCCAGCCGGTGCAGAATCATGTGCGCGCATGCGGAACCAGCCGGCTGGCCACGCCGACCGGCGGCAGCGACAGGCGATACCCGCGGATCTTTGCCCCGACGCTATCGCACTATCTGGCTGCCTTTGATCGAAAGCCCGCCGCTACGCTCCAGTGCCGCAACCACGTCGGCGTAGTACCGCTGATCTTCCTCCACGATGCTGCGCGCGTGCGCCAGATCATCGGGCGAAAGATCCTGCCGTGAGATGTACTTGCGGGACACATTCAACCGCTGCTTCTGAATCGCCCCCCACCGCTGTTCCGACCAGGCATCCAATTGCTTCAGTTCCACCACTTCCAGGTCATGCCCCACCGTCCGGGTGACCGCCGTCTCGTAACTGCCGCCGCCAAGGTACCGGCAGATCACGTTTGGCACCACGACGCCCTGGTTCCTCAAGATCCGCCGAGCCAGCGGAAGCACTTTCTCCGACATCTCCTCCATGTTGGCCGGCGTCACGCCGAACTCACGCCGCCATCCGGCAGTGTCCGGCCGGATCGGCTGCTGATCGCTGAACATGCGGCCAATAACATAGTTGACTTGAGATATTATTTGCTCCAGCGGCTCGCGGACGACCGTAAACACCGCATCCTGGTACCGGATGCCATTGCCGCCCCAGAACTGGTATTTCGCCAGCTCCGTATGACCGGAGATGAAGATCGTGTCCGAAACCGCCATCTCCAACACCACGTGCTTGATGGCCAGAAACAGCATCTCCGGCTTCGGCGTGAGCTCAGGATTGAGCAGATTGGTATTGAAGGATGCGTAACGGCCAATCAGGCGCGCGGCCAGATCCACGCCTGCCGTCTTCGGAATATGCACAAAGAACAGCCGGCGCTTTTCGGGGAAAGCGTCCAGCAGCCGGCCTGCCAGCAAGACCTGGAATTCGCGGCTGGATAGCGCCGCGATAAACCTGCTCACAGCATCGTAGCCCGCCGATGGCAGTGCCGCTTCCATGGTATCCGGCGCCCGGTCGTGGACGGCGTGGTAGATTTGCCGCGGGGACATGTCCGTTATCCCCGCATCTTCGAGTAGGCGTCGGAGTCCAACATCCGGCCGATAGAAACGGAACAGTTCGAAAGTGTCACGAGGACTTATCGGGGCACGGGACACGGATCATCCTTTATCATGAGGCCGGACTGCTACCACCCAAGGTCGAACGTAACGCTCAGCGACTGCGAAAGCAACGATGCGATGATGCGCGCGGACGCCCGGAAGGTCTCAAACTTCCGCCTTCCGCGGCGGGCCCGGGAGTTAGTGCGTTATGGCCGATTGACCGGCGCCAACCGGCTGCGCGGGGAGATCTTCCAATTCGGGAAACGGCCATGCGAATGACGCCGCGCGGAACTTGGCGCCATGCAACAGGATATTTTTGCAGGTCCGGCCTGGCGCCGTGGCATCAGTCGCGTGCGCGCATCACCAATCCATTGCCCGAAGCCCGACCGGCGTGGCAATGCGCCTTCATCTACAGGATCGCTGGGACCCAAACATGCCGGGCGGGGTCCTATTTCTCAAACGTCCGCCCGCGGCCTGCTACCGGCGAAACCGGCGCGTTTTCGCCGGCTTCCGGCGCGCACCGTGGAGCCAACGAATCTGTTCTCCGCCAACCGGTTCCGAACCGCCCGTCCCTCGAGCGAGCCCATCAGCCAGGCCCCGGCACCGTGCCACCAAGGCTTCCTTGCCAATGCAACGCGTGTCCTGAATAGTGCGCCTGCCGTCACAGCCTAAAAACCGCTCTTGCCTATGTCGATCCAGCATGCCGAAAACAGCCTGCAGAAGGACCTCGTCGTGAGTCCTCGCTTGCTTCAGGGCTGGTCAGAGCATCCGGACAAGGCACCAGCGATATCGGCGGCTGCCGCGGATTTCTCCCTCGCTGCGCCAAGACCGGCAACTGACTGCTACATCCTGCTGCGGCTGAGTTGCCCGCCAGGCCCGCCGCGCCGGATGCAACTCAGCCTGCACCGCGAAGCCCTCGGCTGTGCAACCATAGAAGGTGAAAGCTTGCGGGCCTGGCGTATTCCCGCGGCCTGGGTCGATCGCTCCGATGACCTGATCTTTACGATCCACATGTTCGATGCGAACGGCAAACCGGTTTCTCTCCGCCAGGCAAGGTTGCGCCCCGACTGGCCGGGGCCTGCCGCCGAACCGTCGAACCGAGAACTCACCCGGCGCGGCATGATGCTGCGCTTCGAAAGCCTTGGTCAGAACTGCGAGTTCGGCCTGGTTCAGCGCGGGGCCGGTGCCGAACCGCTGGGCCTGCTGCGGTTCTCATCCAGCACGCTGACCTCATTGCTCGCTGCGCTGGACGCCGGATTCGCCGGCTTCGACGATGCGGCGAACCTGCGGGTGCGGCTTGGCCACACCGGTAGCGAGTTCATGGTGGAGGACGACCGCTACGGGCTCTTCTATCATGCCTGGGTCAAGGCGGGCGAAATGACGCCGGAGCAAGTGCTGCGGCGCGAGACGCGGCGCATTCCCCTGTTGCTGCGCAAGTTCAAGGAGGACCTTGCGGCCGGCCACAAGTTGTTCGTGTTCAAAGGCAGCCTGCCACCAGATGAGGTGTACCCGCTGCTACCGGCCCTGCGGCAATACGGGCCAAACCGGCTGTTGTACGTTTGCCCGGCCGATGCCGCGCATCCGCCAGGTACCGTCGAATGGGCCGCGCCGGATTTTCTGGTCGGTTACGTGGACCGCTTCGCACCGGAAGAAAATGCCCACGACCTGTCGCTGGACTCGTGGCTGGCGGTGTGCCGCGCCGCCGACGGTTTGGCGTGGCCGGACCTCGGCGAAGCAACCGCACCAAAGCCCGCCGGACAAATTGCCACGCCGCCGGTCCTGCGGCGCGCGCCGCAGCCGGTTCTGTCCACGCGCCTGGGCTTCCGTCTTCAGAGTGGGAATTTCGTCGACAGCGGCGGGGCAGGGCAAGGATTCGCTGCGCTGCATCAGTTGGAAACGCCGCCACATTGGGTGCGATTGCTCTTTGCCAATGACCGGACCACGCCGTTGCACGTCGATGGCGCCGCCGTCGCCGCAACCAGTGCCAGCGACGATGACGTGACACCGATCAATGCTCTCGGCGAAGCCGACATGGCCCTCTGGCAACGCGTTACGTTCGACGCCGGCGGTCGCGACGTGGATCCGCTGGACGCGGTTGGTTCCGACACATGGCGCATTGAGCTGCCCGCAAATGCCGGTCCCCAGCGGCAACCACAGCGCGCGGCCTCGGACTGGGTGCCGCTGCCGGGCCTGGCGCGCAACGATCAGGGCGCGGGGGCCTTGCTGCTCGTGCGGTCCTTTTCCTCAGGCCTGCAACGCTACAGCGGCGCCGCCGGCCAGCCGGATCCCGCCATCGGACATCGCCACGTGTCCTTCTGGTGCCCGGGCAACCCGACGGCCCCTCCATGGAACGCCGAATGGCGACCGTTCACCAGCCTGTTCCCCAGCCACGGCCTCCAATATATTGGTACCGTCCCTGGCGCCACGGTTGTTGGCATCGGCAGCCACACCCTGCACGCAATCCATTCCGACGGCGGGCTCAGCGGCTTCGCGCTACGCGCCTGCGCCATGGTCTCACGGCCAAACCTGCCCGTGAGCTGGTTCAATGAAACCCAAACAGGCGGCTCATCAGCGGACTATGCCGTCGGTGGCGCATGGGCGATCAGGACGCTGCGCCCGCAGATCGTCCTGATCGAATCGTGGTGCGAATACGATCTTCACCTGGGGATTGATGCCGCTCTTTGCTTTGCCCGCGCCATGGCCTTGGCTGATATGGCGCGCAGGGCAGGTGGCGTGCCAGTTCTGATCACGCCGGCACCCGTATTCGCCGACAACCAGGCCGGCGAGCGCTGGCGCCAGGCCAACCTTGCCCAGGCCCGCGAGGCCGGCCGCCTGGGCGTCCCGGTGCTCGACCTGGATGCGCTATGGGGAACCGGCGCATGGCCGAACGCCTTCCGCCCGGAGTTCGACCGGGGCAATCATCGGCACCAGAACCGTGCCGGGGATCTGTTGGCAGCCGAAGCCCTGGCAAATCTGTTGGCCGGCATCCTGTGCACGTAAGACTCGGTGCTGCATGGCCCGTTCAGGAACCGGCTGGCTGGGGCGGGAGGATTCGAACCTCCGGATGGCGGAACCAAAATCCGCTGCCTTACCACTTGGCGACGCCCCAATGCGGCCGCCGCTCAAATAGGCGCCTCCCCGCGGCGGGTAAAGCGCCTTGCGCGTCAGGCACCCAGCAGCGCGCCAGCCCAGACCCACCATCCCGGCCGAGCCATCTGCGAGGCCGCATGATCTGCCGCCGCCATCTCCGGGAACAATCCGAAGCAGGTGGCGCCGGACCCGCTCATCCGGGCAAGCAGGCAGCCCGGCTGCGCCGCGACGGCCGATAGAACCTCGCCGATGGCGGGACATACGGCACGCGCCGAAACCTCCAGGTCGTTACGCAGGGCGGCAAGATCCGCTGCCATCGCCGCCGCGTCCAGCCAACCGTCCGGCAGTCGGGCTGGTGCCGAGAACGCGCCGGTGCGCGCTTGGAACACTGCCGACGTTGCCACCGCGACGCCCGGGTTCACCAACAGCACGGCGCATGACGGCAGCGCCGGGGCTGGGGTCAGGACCTCGCCGATTCCGCCCATGCGCACGGGCCGCCCACGCAGGCATACCGGTACATCGGCCCCCAGCCGCAACGCGATCCGGTCCAGGTCAGCGGGATCAGGCCTCAGGCGCCACAATGTGCACAGCAATTGCAGGGCAGCCGCCGCATCGGCGGAACCCCCGCCGATGCCGGATGCAACCGGCAGGTTCTTTTCCAGTGTCAATGCCGCAAGCGGCGCCACCCCAGCCTCGGCCGCCAGCATCCGGGCGGCGCGCAGCACAAGGTTATCGGGTTCGCCGGCCAGCCCCGCCGCAAACGGGCCGCGAACGCTCAGCGACAACGCCGGCGCGTTCTCGGCCCGCAGCACGTCGCCGCAGCCGGCGAATGCCACCAGGCTGTCGAGCAAATGGTAGCCGTCGTCGCGCCGCCCCGTGACATGGAGATGCAGGTTGAGCTTGGCCGGCGCGAATCCGCGCAGCGCATCCTCGGAACCGGTCAGGGCGTCGCCTCGCGTGGTGCTACTGTCGTTGGCTGGCGACCGAGGAAGTTGCTGGCGTTTGCAGCTTGGCCTCGAGCTTCGCGGTATCTTCGGGTCCGGGGTTCAAGGTCAGCGCGCGCCGCCATTGGTACTGTGCCTCCAGGCTGCGTCCCGCCTGCATATACGCATCGCCGAGGTGTCCGTTGATCGTCGGATCCTCCGGGTCCTGCTCCACCGCGCGCTGCAGCACCTGCACGGCCTGGGCCACCTGGCCCTGGCGCAGCATCACCCAGCCCAGGCTGTCGGTGATCGCACCGTCATTCGGCAACCGCTCCGACGCCTTCTCGATCATCTGCCGCGCCGTGGCCAGGTGCTCACCCTTGCTCGCCCAGGTGTAACCCAGGTAGTTCAGGACATAGGGCTCATCCGGCGACACTTGCAGAGCGTGGCGGAAATCGAGTTCGGCCTTGTGCCACTGATGCGCTTCCTCGAAGGCGATGCCGCGGTCGTAGAACACCGGCCAGTCGTCGGCCTGCGGCTGGCCAAGCTTGGCGATGCCGGCGGTGTAGGCCGCGATGGCCTCATTGTAGCGATGTTTGGCGCGCAGGATGTCGCCGCGCTGGATCAGCGGCAGCGCACTGTCGGGATAGGCCGCGACGAGACGCGTCAGCTCCTGCAGCGCCTCATCTGTCCGGCCCATCTGTGCCAGGATCCCGGTCTGGCGCATGCCTGCCAGGCCGGCCAGCGGATCGTTGTGCGGTATCGAAGCCAGCATGCGCATCGCCGCCGCGTCATGCCGGTCGTTGCTGAGCATGTCGGCTGCCATCAGGCGCGCGGCGGTCAGGTCCGGCCGCAAATCCAGCGCCAGCCGCAACATGATCATCGCATAATCCTGCGAGTCCTGCGCCCGCAGCGCGCCGGCCAGCGCCAGATAGGCCTCGGCGATGCCGTCGGTGGGCCGCGTCACCGGACGGGTGGCGCTGGCCGCTTCCAGGCTCGGCAGGGCGATGGTGAGATCGGGGGCCGCTGCCCCCAGCGCGCTGAAGGTGCGTTGCGCCGCCGCGGGGTGGCCGGAACGCGCATCCCAGCTCGCCAGGACCTGTGCCATGCGCAGGTTCATCGCCGGCATGTCGGCAAGCGCCGCGGCGTAGTAGCGCGACGCGTCCACCGTCTGCCCGGCAAGGTCCGCGATCATGCCGGCATGCAGCGCGAACAATCCGCGGAAACGCGGCCCCTCGGCGTAGGGACGCAGGGTCGCAATGGCGGCATTCGGGTGGCCGGCGCCCACCTGCGACCAGGCGACGAGCAGCGGCTGTAGAAGCTGCATGACGTTCTCGCGCGGCAGGGCCTCATAGCGTTGCTCGGCCGATGCCCAGTTGCCGGCGCGCGCGTCCTGGTCGGCCAGCACGAGCTGGGCCATCGGATCATTGGGCAATTGCCGGGCGAGCTGGACCGCTTCCGGCCGCCCGCCCAGGACGCAGGCCAAGAATGCATGCTGCACCAGCTCCGGATTGCCGGGGCGGTCGGCCAGCGCCTTCAGGAATGCGTCCGCAGCCGTGTTCGGGTCCGATTGCGCCAGGGCGAAGCGGCCGACGAGGAAGTCCGCGAACACGCCGGACGGCGCATATGGCGTGTGGCGGGCGGCGGATGGGCCGGTGCTGGGAGGATCCGCGGCGGCGCAGGCCGACAGGACGGAAAGGACGATGAGCGAGCCGAGGCCAAGATTGCGGAGATGCTGCATTTGCACAGTCTAAATCAGCGACCGGCGCTCTGTCATGCAGATTTGAACGGTGGATCGAAACGGGAAGTTACCGCGAATTGAACCGTTCCGGTCGGCAGCTAACGTTCTCTGTGCCCGGTCTGCCGCAGCCCCGCCACGCCGGCTGCGCTCGGATCCGGGCGGCACCGGTTCGAATCCCACCTCGCCCGCACCGGAACGGCACCGGCCCGGCGCGGGCACGTTATGCTCTCCGTCTGCCAAGGGGCAGCACACCCGCCACGCCGCCCAGATGCAGGCCCAGCAGCGCGTATGCCGCTCCGCTAAGTGCGGTGATCCAGAAGCTGACCGGCCAGTCCGTTACGTAGGCCAAGGCAATGCCGCCCCACGCTTCCGCCAGCGCCAGCGCAGCGGACAGCGCGACGCCGCGTCCGAGATGGCCGGTCACGCGCTGCGCCGCCGCCGCCGGCCCGACCATCAGGGTGAAGACCAGCAATACGCCGACGATCTGCGCGCACTCCGCCGTGGCGAGCGCCACGATCGCCAGGAACAACACGGCATACAGACGCAACGACACGCCCTTTGCCTCGGCCAGTTCCGGCTGCATGCTCGCGAACAGCAAGGGGCGGGAGATCGCGCCCAAGGCCGCGAGGCTCAGCGCGCCCAGGCCGAGCAACATCCAGACCGTGCTTCTGTCGACCGCCAACACATTGCCGAACAACAACGAGGTCGCCTGCGCCGCGAAGCTGGTATAGAAATGCAGGAACAGCAGCCCGAAGCCCAGCGATAGCGCCAGCACCAGGCCGACCGCGACGTCGCGTTGCGTCAGGCGCTCGCCCATCAGGCCCATGCCGATGCCGGCGGCGACCGTCGCCGCTACCATGCCCCAGAGCGGGGCGATGCCGATCAGCACCGCCCCTGTTGCGCCGGTGAAGCCGACATGCGCCAGGGCGTGCCCGGCGAAGGTCTGGCCCCGCAGCACGAGGAAATAGCCGACGATGCCGGCCACGACAGCGACGACCGCGGCAGCGGCGAAGGCGTTGCGCATGAAGTCGTAGTCAAGCATGCGCGCCGGTGTGGCTGTGCCCATGATGATGGGCGCGGCCGTTTTCGTGGCGGTGTTCGTCATGCTCCACGTCGTGGCTGCCGGACATGACGAAGATTCGGCCGTGGAGGCGCACGACTTCGATGTCCGAGCCGTAGAGCCGGGACAGCACGGGGCCGGTGATCACCTCGTCCACGCTGCCCAGCGCGGCCTGGCCGTTGCCGAGATATAGGACGCGATCCATCGCGTTCAGCAGCGGGTTCAATTCGTGGGCCGAGAACAAGACGGCGATCCCAAGCTCGGCCTGCACCGATTTCGCCAGTTCAACCACGATGCGCTGATAGGCTGGGTCCAGGCTGATCAGCGGCTCGTCCAGCAACAGCAGGCGCGGGTTGCCGATCAGCGTTTGCGCGAGCAGCAGGCGCTGGCGCTCGCCGCCGGACGTCTCGGCAAGCGGCCGGCGCGCGAGGTCGCGCGCCCCGACGAGGTCCAGGACGCGATCCACCTCGGCGCGGCCGGCTTTGGAGAGCATCGGCAGGCCGAGGCGCTGGCCGTTCACCGCGCTGGCGACGAAGTCCCAGCCGCTGAGCCGCATCGTGGCTACGGTGCCACGAACCTGCGGCATGTAGCCGATGGCGGGATTGCCACGCATGACGGGATGGCCAAGCACGCGGATGATGCCTCGCGCCGGGGGCACCAGGCCCAGGATGGCGCGCATCAGCGTGGTCTTGCCGGCACCGTTCGGACCCATCACGCCGACGAACTCGCATCCGGCGATCGCCAGGGTGACGGCGTCCAGGATTGTGCGGTTGCCCAGGGACAGCCGCACGTCGCGCAGTTCGACGGCATTTATGGAGTCAGGCACAGCGCCGTCCGCCGGCTGTCATTGTGCCTGATCATGGCGGGCGAAGCGACGCAATCCCGGTCGAGATTGCGTACGACGGTCGGACCGGGATTGCGTCGCTTCTCCGGCAATGACGGGAACCCCGTCAGCGTGGCAGAGCGTGGTCGATCGCATCGAGTTCGCCCAGCATCCAAGCCTGATAGGTCTTTCCCGGCGGTTCGGTTTCCGTCGCGCCCACAACCGGGATATGCGACGCCTTCGCCAACCGCATCATCCGCACGGCGATCGGGTCCGAGGCCTGGCTGTTATAGACCAGAAGCCGCACGCGATGGTTCCGCAGATCGTTCTCGAACGCGGCGACATCGGATGCGGCCGGTTCGGTATTGTTCATCACCGCGATCTGGAACGGCATGTCGTGCACGTCCATGCCAAGCGCGGCGAACATGTAGCCGAACACCGGCTCGGTGGCGATCACGGGCGTGCCGGCGAGACGTTGGCGGAGCGCGGCCACCTTTGTCAGCACTGCTTGCATCGACGCCTTGAATCGCGCCAGCCGCTGCTCATATCCCGCCTTGTGTGCGGGATCGTCTGCGGTGAGTTCGGCCGCAAGCCGGTCGGCGAGGGCCGGCATGGTGGCGGGGTCGTACCAGATATGCGGATTGTCGCCGGGCTTTCTGCCCACCAGGTCGGCGACCACGATAACCTGCCGGCCGGGCGCATGCGTGGCCCGCAGCAGCTTCGGCATCCAGGGATCGTAATCGATGCCGCTGTAGATGGCGATGCGAGCCACCGAGAGATCCCGGCCGACCGAGGGACTGGCCTCGAATAGATGCGGATCCTCGTCCGGGTTGCTGAGGATACTGTGCACCGTCACGTCGGGGCCGCCAATCTGGGCGGCGACGTCGCCGTAGAAATTCTCCGCCGCGACAATGGCGATGCGGTGTGCTGTCGCGGGCGCCGGCCACAGGGCCAGAAACAAGGGCGCGATCACGGTGAAAACGGCGAGCCTGGTCATCGTCGGTCCTTGGTCGGGGGTAAGGCACGCGGGGCAGAGAGGATGTTATAATATAACGTTAGGTGGCCGGGCAAGAGACCGGTCCAAAACCTGGGGCGCTGTCAGCCGATCCGTCCCAGGCCGAAATCGCAGAAGCGTAGGGGAAAGCGGGCCCGCCGACTCCGGCTTATGCGGTGCCGGATGTGTCGGTCATCGGCACTGTCTCACTTGGCACGGCGGGACGCAGTAGGAACGGTGACATCCTCGGGATGTCTGGCTAGGAACGGGTACAAGATATTTTCCTCCTGCCAGGCGAAAGTCGCGGCCCTCCGCATGACCGACTTGCTCCGCATCGATACCCTCCGCACCGTGTTCCATACCGGCAACGGTGACGTGGCCGCGGTGGACGGCGTCGATCTTTCCGTGGCACGGGGGCGCACGCTCGGCATCGTCGGCGAATCCGGCTGCGGCAAATCCGTGCTGTCCTTGTCCATCATGCGCCTGGTGCCGCCACCGGGGCGCGTTGCCGCGGGCCGCATCGTTTTCGAAGATCGCAACCTGCTGGATCTGCCGCTCGCAGACATGCGCGCCATCCGCGGCAGCCGCATCGCCATGATCTTCCAGGAGCCGATGACCAGCCTGAACCCGGTGTTCACTGCCGGAGACCAGATCGTGGAGGCGATGCGGGCGCATGACCGTTCGGCCTCGACGGCGGCATTGCGGGCACGCGCAATCGAGGCTCTGGCGCGCGTGCGAATCCCCGCCCCGGAACGGCGCTTCGACGAATACCCGCACCAGATGTCCGGCGGCATGCGACAGCGGGTGATGATCGCGATGGCGCTCGCCTGCGCACCCGATCTGCTGATCGCCGACGAGCCCACCACGGCTCTGGACGTCACCGTGCAGGCGCAGATTCTCGACCTGCTGCGGGAGTTGCAGCAGCAGACCGGCATGGCGATCATCCTGATCACGCACGATCTGGGCGTGGTCGCGGAGATGGCTGACGAGGTCGCGGTGATGTACGCCGGCCGCGTCGTCGAACGCGGTCCCGGCGCAGCGTTGTTCGACGATCCGCAGCATCCTTACACGCTGGGCTTGCTCGGCAGCATTCCCAAAATAGAAGAGCGGCGAGACCGGTTGCTGGCTATCGAGGGTGCCGTGCCGCCGCCATTTGCGCTGCCGCAGGGCTGCCGTTTTCATCCCCGTTGCGTGTTCGCGGAGCGCGCGTGCGCGGAGCAGGATCCGCCATTGCGGACGCTAGGTATTGCACACAGTGCGGCTTGCATTCGTGCGCCGGTGGAGCTTGGGAAAGAATGAGCCGGTGCGGTGTCATCGCGGGGAGCGAAGCGATGAGGCAATCCCAGTCTTGTGGGCGCACGGACGGTCCGGGGGGTTCCCCGAACAAGATTGCTTCGTCACTTTGCTTCTTGCAATGACCGTTGAAGCCCCACCTTCAAATCCCAACTTCCTCGCCCGCCTGTAGCCGCTGCCATACATCGGCCCGCCATTGCGCGAATGCCTCGCCACGCCACGCGTCGTGCCGCCCCTCGGCATAGGCCAGCGCGTTGCGGTGGTAGATCAGCGCGTTACGCCGTGTCGCCTGGAAATTGTCGCGCGTTGCGGTGATCTTGCCGGGCACGCCGGTGACGACAGAGCAATCCGGCACCTCCATTCCCGGCGGCACCAGCGCCATCGCACCGATCATGCAGCGGCGCCCAACCTTGGCCCCATCCATCACGACCGCGCCGATGCCGATCAGGCAGTCATCGCCGACCTCTGCCCCATGCACCACGGCACGATGCGCGATGGAGCAATAGTCGCCGATGGTCGTGCCGCGACCGCCGCCGACATGGATCACCGCGCCATCCTGAATGTTGCACGCGCGGCCGATGCGCACGGCGGCACCCTCGGCGCGGATCACGCAATAGGGCCAGAAGCTGCTGCCCTCACCGGCGCTGACGCGGCCGAAGATGCGCGCGGTGGGGTCGACAAAAGCCGGCCGATCGAGCACGACCTCGGGACCGAAGGTAAATCGCATGAGCATGTCTCCAGGCTTCGCTGAAAGACGATGGCCGCCAATCGCTGGGCGCGCAATCAGTTGCCGGAAGGTCCGGCTTGTTGCCGCCGGTTGAACGTCCCCACGGCGCGGCAGAACGTGAGAACACCTTGCCGACCACCGCCGATGCTTGCCAAGCTTCCCCGCGGCGGCAGTGCCAACAGGGAGGGCAGGGTCATGGCGGATCAGCGGTCGCGGATTTATCTCGGCCTGGCGGGTGAAACCGGGCGCGGGCGGGTGGTGCAGTCGGGCCTCTATCGCCTGGCGGACGGCGGCGACACGTGGGAGGAGGTGCACAACGGCCTGCCGGAGGCGCCGGCGGTGCGCGCCCTTGCCGTGCATCCGTTGCATCCGGAGCAGATTTACGCCGGCACGCAGTCCGGTCCGTATCGCAGCAACGACCGCGGCGAGCACTGGGAAAAAATCAACATCCCCGACCACGGCCTGCCGGTCTGGTCCTTTCTGTTCCATCCCGCCGATCCCGATGTGATGTTCGTCGGTTATGAGAATTGCGAAATCTATCGCAGCGACGACGGTGGCGAACGTTGGATCCGCCTGCCGGTCAGCGTGCGGTTTCCCGACATCACCACCGCGCCGGGTTCCAATCCTGCCAAGCGCGTGCTGGCGCTGGACGCCAGCGTGAGCGATCCGGGCCTGCTGTACGCCGCAATCGAAGTCGGCGGCACACTTCGTTCCACCGACGGCGGCGAGCATTGGGAAAACCTGAGCCACGGCCAGTACCTGAATGACGATGCGGTGGACATGCACGGCGTGCTGACCAGCCGCTGGCGACCCGACACCGTGTTTGGCATCGGCCGCGCCGGCATGTTCCAAAGCTTCGACGGCGGCGACCATTGGAAGCACGTGAAGCTGGAATCGCTGAACGCCAAGGGCCAGATATACTGCCGCGACATTCACGAAGTGCCCGGCAATCCGCGCAAGATTTTTGTCGCCGCCGGTGCCAATTTCCAGAGCGACTGTGGCGTTTTGCTGTACAGCGGCGACGGTGGCGATAGCTGGGAACGCGTCGATATGGGCGTCCAGGCGCCGCACACCATGTTTGCGCTGGCCTTCGATGAACGTCGCCCGATGCTGATGTCCTGTGCCACCAATGGGGGTGAAATCTACAGCAGCCGCGACGGCGGCGAGAGCTGGGTCTCGCATCCGCCGCCACCCGGCGGCACGCAGATCTACGCGCTCGCGCGCGGCTGAGTCCGATCCGGGTTGCAGGCGCGTGGATTTTCTTCTTTCTCCGGACCAGCAGCGCCTGCAACAGCGGTGCCTTGCACTCGCCGCGGACTTTGCCACACGCGCGGCAGAGCATGACCGCGACGCGTCGCATCCCGTGGAAAACTACGGCCGGTTGCGCGCGGAAGGTTTCCTCGAACTGACCGTCCCGCGCGAATGGGGCGGCGCCGGTGCCAGCTTCCTGGATCATGCGATCGCCTATGAAGCACTGGGGCAGGGCTGTCCGTCCACCGCTCTTGCATTCAACATGCATGCCTCCGTCGTGATGCCGGTGCTGTTAAGCCCCGAGGTTCCGGCATCCGCCAAACAGCATGTCGCGGACCTTGTGGTGCGCCAGCGCCACTTGATCGGCGGCAACTTCTCAGAGCCCGGCACCACGTCGCTGATCGGCGAGCGGCCTCTCTCCACGCGGGCGCGCACGGCGGACGGCGGCTACAGCATATCCGGCCGCAAGATGTTTGCGTCCATGCTGCAGGCGGCCGACCAGGTGATGGTGATGGCGTATCCCGACGAGGCAACCAACCCCTTCGCCGCCATCGTGCTGCTGGTGCCGCGTGACGCCGCCGGCCGTCGCGTCGAGACCAACTGGGATACGCTGGGCATGCGCGCCACGCGCAGCGATTCGCTGATCCTGGAGGATTGCCGCCTGCCGCAGAGCGCGCTGCTGCTGCACAGCGACGACGTGCGCGCCTTCCGCCGCGACTATTTGAACTGGTTCTGGGGCTCCTATACCGCGGTGTATCTCGGCATCGCGGTTGCTGCCTACAACGCGTTGCGTGAAACAATGCATACCCGTCAGCCTGCCGGTTATGCGCAGCCGCTGGCGTATCATCCCGACGTACGCCGCCACGTGGCGGAGATGAGCGCCGATCTGGAAGCAGCCCGGCTGATCACCTACCGCTCCGCGTGGCTCAGCGACACACAGGGGCCGACGCCGGAAACCACGGCCGCGCTCTATCGCGCGAAATACATGGTGGGCGAGGCGACAACCCGCATCACCCGCACCGCACTGACGCTGGGCGGCGCACATGGCGTGTTCAAAGGCTCACGGCTGGAGCAATTGTTCCGCGACGGCGCGCTGGCGCCGATCCAGCCCCCGCCTGCGGATTTCTGCTTATGGGAAATGGGGCTTTACGAGTTAGGTATCGATGCGGCACACATTGTGCCGCCCATGCGGCGCGCCTGACCCAAGGGAGACTTTGTCATGGAAATGCAACCCTATCTGTTCTTTGACGGTCGTTGCGAGGAGGCGATTGCTTTCTACCAGAAGGCACTCGGCGCGAAGCAGATCATGATGATGCGGTTCAAGGACGCGCCAGATCAGTCGATGGTGCCGCCGGGCGGCGCGGATAGGGTGATGCACGCGAGACTCGATATCGGCGGCAACACGCTGCTGCTGTCCGATGGAAGCGGCCAGGGACAGGCGAATTTCCAGGGCTTCGCACTATGCATCACGGCTGCCGACCCCGCCGAAGCAGAACGCAGGTTCAACGCCCTGGCCGATGGCGGACAGGTGCGGATGCCGCTGGACAAGACGTTCTTCTCGCCCGCCTTCGGCATGCTGGCCGATCGCTTCGGCGTGAGCTGGATGGTTTACGTGGCGTAGCCGTTACGCCGCTGCGGCGGTTTCCTCGCAATCCCGTTCGTGCACGGAGGCCAGGTCGAGCACCGTGGTCCGCCGCATGTCGCGCACCTCCGACAGGTCGTAGCGGCACCCGCGATGCATGACCGACCGGTTGTCCCACAGCACCAGATCGCCAGGCCGCCAGGAATGGCGATACACGAATCCCGGTTGCGTCGCATGTTCCAGCAGGTCGCGCAGCAGGATACGCCCCGCGGGCATCGGCATGCCGATCACGCGCCGCGCGTGCGCGCCGATATACAGCACCTTGCGCCCGCTGCCCGGATGCACGCGCACCAGCGGCCACCGGACAGGCGGCATGGCGCCACGGATTTCTTCCTCCGTCGGCTCCCAGCCCAGAGTGCTGCGCGAATGGTGCACCCAATGCTCCGCGAAACGGTCCTCGGCTTCCCTGCGCAGGACCTCCGGCAGCGCATCATAGGCGGCACGGCAATCGGCGAATTCGGTCTCGCCACCCCAGGGCGGCACCACCACCGCGCGCAGCATCGAATATTTCGCCGCCGGACGCTGATAGGAACTGTCGGTGTGCCACAGCCGTGTGCCGAGCAATGACAGCACGCGGCGATGATTGGGATCGATGACGTAGCCGTTCTCATCCAGGTTGGAGAGGTCGATCATTTGCTCCGGGATGCGGCTGTCGGCGCTCTTCACCGCCTTTTTGCGGCCGATGTCGGGCGGCCCGAAATTGGCGGTGAAGACAAGCTGCTGCGCGTCATTCACAAGCTGCGTCGGAAACACCAGAACGGCGTAACGGTCGATGGCTTGCTCGAACGCGCGCGCGGTGGCGGCACCGATCGGTTCGCGCATATCAAAGCCTCGCACTTCCGCGGCGAAATGCCGGTGCAGCGGCTTGAAATCGATGGCCATGGTCACTGTCCTTCCTCGGCCAAGGCGCTCGGGTCGGCAAGGGCAATTTGTTGGGTCGGATACCCGGTAATGACGACGACCCGCCCGCTCTCCCAATCGGAGTAGATGAAGTTCGGCCCGTCAAGGCGATAGTCGCCCTTCCAGCCGATGGCGAATTTGGTCTTACTCTCCCGAATATGGATACGCTCGGCGACGCCGTCGCGCGCGATTCGTGCGGCCAGGTGGTCGTCGCGGTCAAGCAACCAGGCATCGCCGGTTTCCGTCGCAGACAACAGCAATTCGCGGATGGCGACGATGCGCCCCTCACGGCGTGCCGCGCGTTTCTGCATGTACCGCACCTCGTGCGTGATGTGCAGCTCCGTGGGGCGCAGCACCCGAGTGCCGATACCGTCCTTCGCCGATGGCGGTGGAAATGCCATGAACATTCGCTCTGACGATTTTGCGACGTTGCCTGGCTCGTTTACCATTGCCGGCGTAGCGCCGCCATATCTGCTGCCTGCAGCAGGAATGCGTCAGGGAGGAAACGGAATGCTCGAAACCACGATCGCAGGCAGCCTGCCGAAACCGGATTGGCTGGCGGAAACCAACCGCCTGTGGCCAGCCTGGCGCCACCAAGGCCAGGCGCTGGCCGAGGCCAAGCGCGATGCCACGCTGCTGTGGCTGAAACTGCAACAGGATGCCGGCATCGACATCGTCACCGACGGCGAACAATCGCGCCAGCATTTCGTGCACGGCTTCCTGGCATTCTGCGACGGCATCGATTTCGACCGCCGCGTGGAGATGGGCATCCGCGCCGACCGCTACAAAGCGATGGTCCCCACCGTCACGGGCCCGATCGCGCTACGTGGCCGCGCCCACGCCACCGAGGCCCGGTTGGCGCGCGCCCATACGAAACGCCGGCTCAAATTCACCCTGCCCGGCCCGATGACCATCGTCGATACAATTGCCGACATGCATTACGGCGATCGCCCTGCGCTGGCCATGGCCTTCGCCGCGGCTTTGAATGAAGAAGCGCGCGGCCTCGCCGCCGACGGCGTGGACGTGATCCAGTTCGATGAGCCTGCCTTCAATGTCTACATGGAGCAGGTGGCGGGTTGGGGGATCGCGGCGCTGGAACGTGCGGCGCAGGGACTGCCGTGCAAGACGGCGGTGCATATCTGTTACGGCTATGGCATTCAGGCGAATATCGATTGGAAGGGCGGCCTGGGCGCTGAATGGCGGCAATATGAATCGACATTCCCCGTGCTCGCCGCGAGCAATATCGACCAGGTTTCGCTGGAGTGCCGTAATTCGCACGTGCCGCTGGGGCTGCTGCGTTTGCTCGCCGGAAAGGACGTGTTGCTCGGCGCGATCGACGTGGCGAGCGATACAGTGGAAACGCCGGAAGACGTCGCCGCGGTCATTGAAGCCGCCGCACAATACGTCCCGCCCGAACGCTTGTTCCCCTGCACCAATTGCGGCATGGCCCCCATGCGCCGCGAAATGGCCGAGGCGAAATTGTACGCTTTGGCGCAAGGCGCCGCATTGGCAGGAAGCAGACTGGGAATTTAACGAATCGCGACGGAGGAGCGCGCACAAAGCATGGCTCGCGAGCCAGAAGCCGGATCGTCCGCAGCAGTGCTTTGCGTGGGAGAAACCGTTGCCGGCGGTGCCCCAGATGGAGGACCGGCCCAGGCGTCCGGAGCAAGCGATGCAGGAGGGGCGGGACGCATGCGCGCTGCGGGCGCCCGAATTGCCGAGAGGGCAGGCGGGAAAAGCGCCGGCTAAGTACCCAGATTCGCAATTACGGTGACGTATTACGGTGTAGCAACCTCCCAGTATAAGCGCGGTGCTTTTTCAGCTTGACGAGGAGCCCATGCAAGTCGCGGCGCGTGAAGGTCCACTTGAAC